>Ga0102851_10000055_pt1 | contig 40716 bp, 32 predicted proteins | sample Mud3Dept3metaG_FD_79558 | JGI IMG/M metagenome (GOLD analysis project Ga0102851, IMG submission 79558) | Freshwater wetland microbial communities from Ohio, USA, analyzing the effect of biotic and abiotic controls - Mud 3 Core 4 Depth 3... | ecosystem: Environmental > Aquatic > Freshwater >... | reverse complement strand
AATAATCATAATTATCTACAAATTGGTTATTCAAACGGCTTTTCCCACTTTCTGGGTAATCACCCTCCGAAGGAGAAGGAAAAGATCGAGAGTTTGGTTCGTCCGTACGGACATCAAATTAGAAGCAAATGTTGAGCGAGTGGTTCGTCCTGCGGACTTCAAATTGGATCGCAAATCAAATCTGCTCTTTTTTTATCGACCGCATCCGCCGGCTGGCGGAGAAGGTTGAAATCTGCGTTTTTTTTATCTGCGTAATCTGCGGGGAAAAAAATTTTTCTTAAACTCCCTTAATCATCACGGGATTACAAAAAACATCGTCACCGATTCTGATTTCATTATTGGGTAACCACTTTCATCCAACACTTGTTCGCCATATTCATTAAGCATCGGAACTTCATGTTTAATTGCTTTTAGTTTCTTGCCGAACAATTCAAAATCATCCCATTCAGCATCGGTTACCCCTACTAAATTGTAGGTCATGAAAAAACAACCGCCGTTGTCTAAACAAACTTTCAGGCCAAAACCTAAATCTTCGATTAAAGGGAAATCGAAATAATCGAGATAAGAAATTGCTTTGAAATTTGAATCGAGTAAAAAATATCGGCCGGGAATATTGGTTTCTACCCATTTACCCGAAATGTCTGTCTGCTCATAAAAATGGCCTGATGACGCGATATAACGTCCGTTTTTTATTGGAACCAATGTTGCATAATCAGGTGAAATTTTTCTCCAGCCATTTTCTGTTTTTCTCCAGGCCGATGATGATTCTGATTCAAAGTACAGTTCGCTCGAAAAAAAACGATCATCATCATAACACTCTATGCAAGAATTATCGACAGAACTTGTATGATCATTAATAATCAACAAATCACCATACATTGAAATACTCGAATTGGTAACCGGTCCGTCAATAAGTATCTTTTCACCGTAAAAAGTAGTGTCAGAATTTTCGATTACATAAAGCTCAAAATTTGGCAACGGCTTTTCGAAAAAAAGAGGTTGGACAAAAATAATTTTGCCGCTTTTTTTGCTTACACTGACATTCAATTGAGGTGATTTAAAATAAATAGAATCTCCTTCAAGAAAATAGGTAAAATTCAATTCAGGATTATAATGAATAAATTCGTACAATCCCCATGGCCATTCATTCTCCAAGCCATATGAAGGTTTATAAAGTCCAAGAGACTCATCGCTGACAACATAATATCCCGGCAGATCCCTTGATTCAAATTTGGTGTGTTGATCGAAACCAAAAGATGCAATAAACATGGAATCCGCGGTAAAAGGTAAAGCATACATAAGCAATGAAGGATTCTTCAGTATTTCGTTGTACTCTAGTGAATACGCGATTAAATTTCCAACACTGTCCACGATATTAAAAATCGCTCGGTCAAATTCATTATAACCCGTTTGCAAAAAATAATAACGATCACTCGGATTCATAATATGATACTTTGGTTCAATGATCCATGTTTCATTGCCCGGATCATAAATCCCACTTTTCAAAAATCCGGGATTTCGGGGTGGATATACCACATTCCAGGTGCCATTATCAGGGTCAAAAATAGCTGAGTCCTCATCTGGATAAATAACACTCCTCAAAGGATCGCGGTAAGACTCATTATAAGGCGCGCACCAATTATTGACAATCATGAGTCCGTTTTTTTGTAACTCAACTCCAAATTCTGATTCGCTCCATTTCAGTCGGTCGGAAGCCAAAATAAATGGTCTGCTAAGCGAATCATATTCCAATTTAAATTGTTGATTTTTTGTCAAAATAGTCGTTTCAGAGGTGTATCTATAGAATGACATGCCAATTTCTGTATCATCAGATGCGCGCCATTTCAGTGCGCTTTTATTTTTATTGGTTTCTAAACTATCAAGATCATAATCATAAATAACCAATGGTTTTAATGAATCTGAATACATCGCAACAACTTTGTGATAATATGGTGAATACATTACAAAATCTGCCGTTGGCTGCATAACAACAGAATAAATAAAATCGGGTTGATTTGAATTTTTAGAATCAAATAATTGGAAACGAACGAGACCTTTATTACCATTAGTTTCTACAATATAATGGTTTGTATCTTCGCATTGCTGAATAGTATCACAATTCAAAATATTAGCGAGCAGATCATTATCAATTATCGTATAATCGCCCAGAATAATATTAGCGAATGTTTGGTTTAAATAAAAAACGTCATAGGTATAATTATAATATGCATTTGTATAAATGCCGTTATCATAACCAGCCTTAATCAAATCTTCATTTAAACAAAAAACATATCCGTTTAACTCATAACAACGTTTATATTTTGGTTCAATGATCCATTTTTTTGATTCCACATTATAAACACCTGACGCCAGTTGACTTTGATGATATAAACCGTCCTTCACAGTTGCACCCGTTCTTTCATCAACGTAAGTTTGATAAGTCACCATCTCCCCGTCATAATAATTATTCAAAATATAATTTCCATTCTCGCATTTTATTATTTCGTATTTTCTCGAATTATTAGATTCGCTTGAATACATAAAACACGAATCAGTTGTGCCAAAACTTTGAAAGCCCCATCCTCCAATACTTAAGATACTAAGAGCTGACGTTTTCACATTAATTTCTGCATAAACATTTGATGACGGAAAATTTATCAGGCAATTTTTTGTTGGCTCAAACGCGTATTTATTTTGCTTCAAATCATAAACCGAACTCAACGAACCTTTTCGAATTAAAACGGTTGAAGAATCATACGAATAAACCAACTCGTCAAATTTGATTTTTTTCGGCAACTGCGCATTTGCTGACAGAGCCACTGAAAAAAATAAAACAATAAAAAACAAGAATCTCATAGTTCTCTTTTTAGTAAAGATAATTCTTTGCTCCTAACAGATTATAATTAATTAACGAGAGAAAAGTTACTCACCATTGAAACATACATCTACTCAACAAATCGGTTCAAATAATTGGGCCAACGTTACAAAAAAAAGACTGTGAAAAACTTTAACGTTTCTTTAACATTTTCTGGGCCATTCGTCACTAAATTTACGAGAATGAAGAATTTTGCCGTTTTGTTTGTAGGATTTTGGAGCTTGTTTTTTGGAATTTTTTCGAAAGCACAAACCGATACTATTTGTATTGGATTAAGTTGTTACATCATCGCGGACACAACTAAACCAATCAATTACGATTCTCTTTTTTCCATTAAACCTCAATTTTTTTTAACGCCGGAATACTATGTAGAACGTTACGGCGAAACAGATTTAATGTATAAAATTACCGATAACCGCGGAAACGGTTTTGATAGTTTATACGGCACCAGGAATATGCGACCGATTTTACATGGTGTTGCTTATCGCGGCGGCGCAAATAATTATTATCACATTACTGATAAACGTGATAATCAAAATCCGCTGCCTACAGACGGCATGCATAGCCTGTGCCAGGAAGGATTTTCAAACGGTGTTTATTTGTATCGTAATAATTTTGAAGGTTATCCTAAAGGTGATACTTGTAATTGCATAGATGATTCATACAACAGTTTTAAATACTCGCAACTTGATTATTTCGATTCAACTCACGTTTACAAAATGCTTGAGATGACTTATAATTCTGCTGTTAATCCTGAAGTTGGTCCTGTGTATTTACATTGCTGGAATGGCTGGCACGCTTCAGGTTATGTGTCTGCGGTTATCCTGAAACAATTTTGCCATTACTCAAATTGGGACGCAGTTAATTATTGGGATTTAGGAACAGATGGCGCAAACACCAGTCCGCGTTATCAGGAACAACGCGAACGAATTAAAAATTTTACACCTTATCCTGAATTCATGATCAGCGATTCATTGTCAAAATGCCTTTGTCCGCCAATGCCTGAGTTTATTGATAGCAGCCAGCTGCATGTTGAAATAGAACATTTAGTTGTGGTTCCTGAAGCAATTCCTGTTGGATTTCAGATCGTATTGTACAACGTAATTTTTGCTCCCGGCCGAACAACTTTTGCCGGAATAGAAACCAACCAGGATATACTTTATGTAATGCAGGCGTTGGATATTGATCCGAATCTGGTAATCGAAATCGGAGGTTATACAGATAATTCCGGTAGTTATTCCGAAAACGTTTCGCTCTCTGCGCAGCGCGCTAAATTTATTTACGACCACTTAATATTAAAAGGATATCCTGCAGAAAGAATTACATATAAAGGCTACGGACCGGACAAACCAATTTACAGTAACAAATATAAAGCAACGCGCGAAGGCAACAGGCGAATTGAAATAAAAGTGATCAATAAAACTGTTCATGCAGGAAATCAACTTGTCGATGAATCGGTCTATAATACAGCAGATGTGGTCGATGAAGAGAAATTAAGAAAATCGTACCTCACTTATTTTTTCACAAACCAGGGAACAGAAAATTTAGGAAGTGTTTTTATTGTTGATTCACTTATTTTTCCATCAAGCATGTCTGTTTTACCGGATGCAGGAATTGGAAAAGAGACGCTTGATAAATTGGTGCTTTATTTGAAAGAACATAAATATGTCAAGATAAATATTAACGGTTACACAGACGCCTCCGGAATTGAAGAGAACAATGTGATACTTTCCGAAGAGCGCGCAAAAGCAGTTTACGATTATCTTGTAGCCAACGGAATTTCCGCAGCCAGGTTGCAACACAAAGGTTGGGGATCGCAAAATCCAATTGCGCCGAATCGTTACAAATGGGGCCGCGATATTAATCGCAGAATTGAGATTGAGTTTGTAGGGGACTAGGTGATTGTGTGTTATAGAACGCGAATTGCTTATGATAAAATAAGATCTGATCCGCGAAAATCATAATCAATCCGCGTTATCTGCGTTCCATCATATTATGTACTTTTGATTGTAAGATCGATCATGAGTAATAATCAAAAAGTTTCAAAACTCTTCAGCAAAAAACGCATAGTTTTAGTTGCTTTAATTTGTTTATCTCTCTCCCTATTTCTTTTTTACCGGGAATTTTCAAAAAGCAAAGTTGATTGGAGCGAGGTCAATTTTTCAGGTAATTCATTCCTGTTTTTATTTCTGGCAATCGTGATGATGGTATTCCGTGACCTGGCATACATGATTCGTATCCGGATTCTGACAGAAAAAGTTTTATGCTGGAAACAAAGTTTTAACGTAATAATGTTGTGGGAATTTGCATCAGCAGTAACACCGGGAGTTGTAGGAGGTTCGGCAGTGGCGATGTTTATTTTACAGAAAGAAAAAATTCCACTTGGAAAATCAACTGCGCTTGTAATTATAACCGCTATCATGGATAATTTTTTCTACATACTTTTATTGCCTTTACTCTTTCTTTTTATTCCGCTTTCAACATTATTTCCGGATGAGATGAAATCAATCGAAAATGGTGGATTAATTATTTTCTGGATTGGTTTCGGAATCATTATAATCATCAATCTTTTACTTTTTACAAGCGTCTTTATTTTTCCAAAACTCATTGGAAATATTTTGAAATTAATCTTCAGACTTCCTTTCCTTAAAAGCAGAAAAATGAAAGCAGAAAAAGTAGGATCAGATATTATTATTGCTTCGCAAGAATTAAAGGGAAAGTCTTTTTTGTTTTGGATCAAACTATTTTTAGTGACAGTTTGGTCATGGACATCGCGTTACCTTGTCATCAATTTTATCCTTCTGGCATTTATTGAAATTGGATTGTTAGATCACCTGATTATTTTAGGAAGACAATTGGTAATGTGGCTGGTAATGCTAGTAACACCAACTCCCGGCGGCAGCGGAATGGCGGAATATCTTTTTGGTGAATTGCTATCTGATTTTATAAAAAATGGCACGCTTGCATTAAGTCTTGCTTTTTTGTGGAGACTGATTACGTATTATCCTTATTTGATAATCGGGAGTTTTATTTTGCCGAGGTGGTTAGGGAAATGAAATTCTCAACCTTCGCTAAAGCTACGGCTGATAAAAAAATTCAAATGTCAAAATTCAAAAAAAATTGGAAAGCTCAAAAAAGTAAATGTCACGAATGCACGAATTAGTTGGTCGGAAAATTTGAATTTCTTGATCCCGTTACTAAATGATCTCCTCAAGTCGAAAAGGATTCTTCACTGCGCTCAGAATGACCTTCGCCTTAAATAAGTTACTAAATAACTGAATTGATTTTGGAAGTTTTCCTTGCATGATAAAGATTCCTCACTTCACTGCGTTGCGTTCGGAATGACAAGCTAGTATTAGGTTAGGGGTCGGAAAGGATTTTTGGCCGATTCGCATTTTCAATTTTTTTATGAGGACTGAATCGGCCAAAAATCCTTTCCTCATTATAAACATGAACGATGTCATCCGAACGCCAGTGAGGAATCTCCATGACATTTCGGGAAATCAAAATCAATAATTCGATTTTTTTATTCGTGCATTCGTGGCAAACAAAAACCTTAAACCAACTTCAAACTAAGTTCATCCAACAAAATAATGATATCCTTTTCGTTCGTTGATTTTGGAAGATGAACTTCTTTGAATCCGAAATTATTCAATTCCTTTTCGGTGGTTTTTCCGATGGCGATTATTTTGGTGGAACCAGCAATTTGATTTTTTGCTAAAAAGCCGCAGACGTTTGACGGGCTTGTAAAAAGAATAATATCAAGAGGAACTTCAATTTTCTTTTTGTCGAGAATTGTTTCGTAGGTTACGAGTTCAATTATTTTATGAGTTGTAAATTGAGATGAAACATTTTTTTTTGAAATGTCACTTAGTGGAAATAAAATTGTTTTCCCGGGTTCAACTTGTGAGAGAAATTCTTTGCCAATTTCAGCTGGTGATTTACGATTGTCTCCGATAAAATCTTGTGAAATTCCAAGCCTGTCAAGCTGATCAGCTGTTCCGGTTGATAAGGCTGCAATTTTTTTTGCTTTCAACGAATAATTTTCAAGATAGATTCTTACGCCATTCGGAGATGAAAAAAAAATCCAATCAGTGTCAGGAATTACGAGATTGGATATTGGGTTTAATTTAATAAATGGCAAATGAATTACACCAAACCTGTTTTTCTGCGCCCACGAAAAATAAGCAGATTTACTTGGCAGGTCACGCGTAATTAACAGGGTCCTTTTATTGTCCATTTTTTAATTCGGTCACAATTAGTTCAGGCAATCCGGTTGTAGAATTCGCCTGAAAGAAAAACGTTTTAGCCGCTTCTGAAGATGCGTTTGAAAAACTAACATGAACATGAAACATGGAATCTATTTTTTTACAAAAAACGCCCAAAGGCAATTGACAACCTCCGTCTAAAAGCTGCATCACTTTTCGTTCAACACCAATTTCCTGTTCAACATCAGTATGATTAATTGCTTGCAAAACTTCCTTTAAATTTTGATCGTCATTTCTAATTTGTAAACCTAAAACACCTTGTGCAGGTGCAGGAATAAAATCTTTTATTGAAAATTCAACCTCTATAAAATCATTCAGGTCAAGATTCAGACGGGCTACACCAGCTGCGGCTATTACAATAGCATCATACTGACCGTCACGCAGTTTTTGAACACGTGTCGGAACGTTACCGCGTAAATCTTTTATTATACAATCGGGACGAAGACGAATTAATTGTGATTTTCTTCTCGCGGCAGACGTTCCAACAATTGCCTCTTTTTTTAATTGAAATGGTTGAGAAGAATCAAACCCGGATTCATGAATCAATAAAAGATCGGCAGGATTATCGCGATATGAAACCGCACCAATTATCAAACCTTCAGGATTTTTTGTTTCCAGATCTTTGTGCGAATGAACAGCAAGATCAACTTCTTTTCGAAGAAGCGCCTCTTCAATTTCTTTCGTAAAAAAACCTTTGCCTTCCATTTTATCAAAACTCAAATCCTGGATACGATCACCAGAAGTCACGATAATTTGAATCACCACTTCATGACCCAATTTCTCAAGCTGATCTTTTACAAAATTTGCCTGCCACAATGCTAAATCACTTCCGCGTGAACCTATTTTAATCTTCATTCTTCAACTATTTTTTCACCGCTTTTTTTGAAAAGCCGGATTTCATTTTTCTTCCGGGATCTGATTCCCGCTCATTCGTTACTAACATTTCCTTAGCCATTAGCATTGGAACGCTTACATATTTTTTTTCCATGTAATCAAGAATCTTTTCAAGAACATCTTTTGAATCAGCATCAAGTTTATTTAGTTCTTTCGAAAAAATAGTATTAACGGCAGTTGACCGGATCTCTTTTACCAATTCAGGAATAGAACGCATTTTTAATTCGACCTGGCGCATTTTGAAAATTTCTTTGAATTCTTCAACTGCATCATAAATAATCTGGCTGACCTTGATTAATTCTTTGCGACGTTCTTTCATATTTACGTCCACAATTGTTTTTAAAAACTCAATCGAGATATGGTCTATGTTATGCGTCTTTACTAATCTCGGATCAAGGTCGCTCGGAATTGCAAGATCAATTATTATCTTTTTATCGCGAAGCGTTGCAACATCTTTTCCTAAAAGTTTTTTATAAACCGACGGCGTAATAATATGTTCGGTTGCGCCGGTGCAAGTCACAATAATATCAAATCCTGTTTTATGATTTTCTAATTCACTTAATGGTTTTGCCTTTCCACCCGTGAAGCGCGCCAATACTTCAGCATTTGCGATTGACCGATTATAAACCGTAAAATTTTTGAATCCGTATTTTTTTAAAAAGCGACACATATTTGTATTAGTCACACCTGCGCCAATAACCAGTATACGCGAATTTAAGTCCGGGTTTCTCTCAACGAGACTATGATATGCCAGCGAAACAACAGATACCGGTTTGCTTGCAATTGATGTTTGAGTATAAACTTTTTTTGCCGTTTCAATTGTTTGACGAATGACAACGCGAATAATATCACCGGATAAATTATTTATTCTTGAATGTTCGTATGCGCGACGAACCTGGGTAATAATTTCACGTTCACCAATTACCATAGAATCAACTGATGATGCAACTTCTATTAAATGATTGACGGCATTAATTCCATTCCAGGTTTTTGCCTTCGCTACATAATTTTGAATGGTGTGATGATCCCAATCGGAATTAAAAGTTTTCAGAAACAATGAAATAAAATCCGAATCAACTTTTTCATCTGCAACGAAAATAAATTCAACACGATTACAAGTAGACAAATACATGATCTCAGAAATGTTCATCTCTTTTTTGATCTTTTTCATCTGCTTTACCACCTGTTCAGTTTCAAGATGGAATTTTCCGATCTCGTCCAAACCAAGGCCGCTGTGGGTAAAAGCTATTACGTTAAATCGAATCACAATGCAAAATTCTCTAAAAGTCAAGCTGGTATTGTCATAGAAATGTCAAGCCGAGAAATTTCTTTAAAGGAGTCATGCTGTCCGCCTCAGGCGGACAGCTTGACATTCTCTGGAGGCGCACCTCCATTTGGTTACCCGTTAAATTGTCAAAACACTATGTACACTCATCAAAAGGTACACTCCTATCAATTGGGTGTATTTGTGTCGTAAGACTCTGTAAATTCCCTTCAAATCCAAATGGCTTACTTATGTCTAACAAAGCATCTAACAGTTTATCTGAGCTCATTAAGAGTTTAAATAAATCCGAAAAAAGATATTTCAAAGTCTTTTCATCACGTCATACAATTGGCGAAGAAAATGGGTACATAACACTTTTTGATTACATCGATAAAATGGAAAATTACGATGAAGAAATTTTATTTAAAGATTTTAACGGTCAGTCATTATTAAATAAATTCTCCATTACAAAAGCTCGATTATATACAAACATATTAAAGAGTTTAGATTCGTTCCATTCATCTGCTTCTGTTGATGCGCAAATATTCAGACAAATTCACAGCGCAGAAATTCTTTTTAATAAAGGACTTTATAGCCAGGCAGAAAAAATATTATCAAGCGTTGAAAAGCAGGCGCAGAAACATGAACGATTTCATTTGTTATTAGAGATCAGGCATCGTCAAAAAATGCTACTTGAAAATATGCTTTATACAGACGTCAGTAAAGAGCAAATAGAAAATTTATTTGCCGAAGAAAAAAACTTACTGAATGAAATTGAAAGATATAATGAAGTATGGCACTTAAAAAGTTTACTGTTCCAGGAAATAAATAAAACCGGGAAAATCCGTGATGAAAAATCTGTTTTGAAATTAAAAGAACTCGCTGATAAATTAGATGGAACAAACATTAAAAAATCTTCTGTCAATTCACAATACCTTTACCACCACGCTAAAAGCGCTTATTATTTTGCGGTAAATGATCTGGAATGTTCTTATCATCATCTTCAAACAAATTGCGAATTGATAGATAGTAATGAAACTTTCCTGGAAGACAAACCAAATGTCTATTTCTCTTTACTTACGAATATCATTTATGTCGCAACGCGATTAAAAAAATATCCCGAAGCTCAAATCTATCTTGCCAAATTAAAAAATCTTGCCAAAAAAGGTGAAGCACAAAAAACGCTTGATCTTGATATTAAATATTTCTCAAGTCTATATAGTTTAGAATTGTTTTTGTTATGCGAACAAGGTGAATTCAAAAAAGCAGAAGCATTGGTTCCGCAAATTGAAGAAGGATACCGGTTATATGGAAATCACATTAACAGTTTAAGAAAAGCATACATTGATTTTAAAATCGCAGTAACTTATTTATCACTCGGTGAATTTTCAAAATCGCTGCATTGGATTAATGGAATTTTAAATGAATCAAAAATTGATCAGAAACAGGATATTTATTGTTTCGCTCAACTCATCAATCTCATTTTACATTTTGAATTAAATAACAGCAGATTCCTGCCATACGCAATACATTCAGTTAAGCGCTATTTCAAAAGTCGCGACCGCATATATAAATTCGAAGAGCTATTTATTAAACTCATAAATCAATTATCAAAAACCGAAAATATTTTTGACCTCCAGGAAAAATTAATTCCATTTGAAAAAGAATTAATTGCCCTTCAAAGCGATCCGAAAGAACATGTGGTTTTTGAATATTTTGATTTCCTTGCGTGGGTTCAAAGTAAGGTTAGGAGAAAACCGTTTTTGGAAATGCGCTCGCAGGGATTGAGGGTTGGGGCTTAGAGAATTTTATTTCTTAATGAACTATTTGATGTCCTGAATGTGCAGCGCCGGCATTGCAAAAATTACCTCAGCAAACTAAAATGCCCTCGAATTACATCAGTCAATTCTGTCAACTGATCTGTATATTTAATTTGATAAATGTATAAACCAACAGGCGCGGGATTTCCATTTATTGTTCCATCCCACGAAGCATCTTCGCTTGTTGAATTGAGGATAACCTGTCCCCATCGGTCAAAAATCCACAGTTCGTAAGTTTGCGTATCGTAGACTATCGGTTTCCAGATTTCATTCAAATCTCCGCCGCCGGGTGTAAATGCATTTGGAACAAAAATAGTTGTGAAAGGAATAATATAAAGCTGGCCCCAACTTGTATCAGGACAACCAAATTCATTGATGACAACCTGATACGGATAATGAAAACCCGATTCAATATACGAGTGCCAGACATTTGGTTCAGTGCTTGATTCACCATCCGTAAAATAATAAGTCTGAGAAACGCCGTCTTGCGAAAAATCCTGGAAATAAAAATTAGGATAAAACACAGTTGCCTCCGGAGGATTTACTGTAAACGAAGAAATTGGGCTTGGATAAATTTCTATTAATCCCGGCTCAAAAAGTGTAAGTGTATCAATGCATCCTGATGTTGTCCAAATTGTTAGTGTGACGTCGTAAATACCCGGTGTTGTATAGACATGAGTTGGTTCAGGTAAATCAGAAAGATCTGTTCCGTCGCCAAAATTCCACGCATAAAAAATTTCTGTACTTGCGAAAGACAGATCTTCAAACTCTGCTGAATAAGGCGCGCACTTTAATTCATCACTGATAGAAAAATCAATTGTCGGTTCGGCATAAACTAAAACAGAATCTGTGTAAGACTCTACACAAACATCATAGAAAATGGTATATGTTACAGGCATCATGCCGTAATCCGTAAATACAACATTATTTACATCTTCAGTAAAAGCAGAATCCGGATTTGTTGTTAATCCAAATTCCCACAAAAAAGTTGTGCCGGTTGTCGGGTAAATTCCCTGCCCGACAAAATCAAAATTATTTCCAAGAATACATTGAGGCGGCGGCGGAACAAAGTCTGCAACAATCTCTTCAAAAACAGTAAATGATTGGTAGGTTGTATCTGTGCAAGGTGCGCCGCTTGGGTTAACAACCAACATCACAGTATAAGTTCCCGGAGAAGGAAATGTATAAGTGGGTTCAAATAAATTACTTGCGTCAGTTGTAATTCCGGGCACTCCAAAATTCCAGACATAATCTGTACCATTAAAACTTGCGTTGTCAAAGGTGACTGTTAATCCGTCACAAAATGATTCGAATCCGGGCATGTCAACCTGGGGTGTAATTTCTGCATCAAGAAGAACCTCACAATTTAGAACCTGGAAAATAAAATCGCGGACATTAGTACTTATTAAAACACCTAACCGATATTCTTTTACACAAACTCCGACTGCAAAAAATCCGGGAATAGTTGGTGTAGCAGTCAGCAAACCTGTTGACGGGTTGATGGCGATTGCGCCCGGCCCGAATGGATTAAACTGGTTAATACCGGGTGACCAATTAACAGGGTTGTAAGGTGGTGGCAATGCAGGAATTGGACTTGGGCATGTTCCGCAATTTGGTGGAAATAAATTTACTCCTCCACCCTGGTATGGCGTGCAGAGTTCATATACTAAAACATCTCCGTCAGGATCAGTCGCTGAATGATCAAAAACAAGTTGCTGATTTGCACACAATAAAAGCGGCGGATAATTATTAAATCTCGGGCTGCTATTGCAAATTGCATCGGCAGCGGGAGGAATGTCTATCGTAAGTGTAATTCCCTGGTCGCCAGGGTTAACGAGATTTTGAGTACCACCTGTTCTGCAACATTTTTGGTAAGATAATGTGTAGCCATTTGCTGATGCAGGTAACGTAACTGTTTTAGAATATACTGCTTCCTCAACACAAATTCCGGGAGGAATACTTACACATGGATTATTAAAAACCACATCCAATAATACAGGTGTTGGCATGGGAATTAAAAAGTCAAAAATCTGCGTTCCTGTTCCATTGAAAACTGTAATAGGAAGATCAGTATCGTAAGGTGTACCTGAATTACAATCGCGATAAACTTTTACTGTTATTGTATAATCATTTCCTCCTAAACAATCATAGAAAATTTCGCCACCAATAATATGCGATGCACGAATTTCTGCCTGAACAAAAATCAAAATAACTATGAGTAAATACCTTTTCAATTCAAATCAAATTTACTAAAAATCAGGCAGGGTAAATTTAATTTTAATACCTCATGCGGGTTGTTGTAAATATCCAACTAATTCAATACTATTAAAACGTATTTATTTTGCGAAAGTTTAAAAAAATAAAAGAAATTTACTCAAAAAGTTGATTACCGGATTAAAGAAAAATGCCCGCGCAGTTCCACCGGTAGTCCGCTATCATGATCAACATATTTTATGAGATAAACATAAACACCCATGGGCGAAGGCTGACCATACATGGTTCCGTCCCATGACGCTTGTTCATCATTGCTGTTGAGAATTATTTCACCCCAACGATCGAAAACCCATAATTCATAAAACTCCGTATCATAGACAATCGGCTTCCATACTTCATTTAAATTTCCACCGCCCGGAGTAAAAGCATTCGGGACAAAAATTGTAGTGTACGGAATTACATAAACTGCCTGCCAGCTTGTATCAGGACAGCCATATTGATTGATGACAACCTGGTACGGATAATGATAACCCGATTCAATATACGAATGCCAGATATATCTTTCCTGCGTTGAATCACCGTCGGTGAAATAATACCAATGTTCGTCGCTGTCAATAGAAAAATCTTCGAAATAAAAATGTGGATCAAAGACAGTTGCCTCCGGCGGATTTACAGTGAAAGCGGAAACGGGACTCGGGAAAATTTCTATCAGGCCGGGTTGCGTCAGACTCAATGTATCAATACATCCGGCATCTGTCCAAATCGTTAATGTGATATCATAAAGACCGGGATAAGGATACAGATGGGTCGGATTTTGAAGATTCGATAACGCGCTTCCATCGCCAAAATTCCATTCATAATAAATCTGTGTATGCGCAAAAGATGAATCAATAAACTGGGCGAGATAAGGCGCACATTTTAATTCCGGATCAACAGTAAAATCAACTTCAGGCTGTGCATACACAAAAACAGAATCAGTGTAAGATACTTCGCAGACGTCATAAAAAATAGTGTATGTAACGGGCCTGTAGCCGTATTCCGTAAAAACAACATTTGCATCTTCAGTAAAAGCAGAATCAGGATTTGCAGTTAATCCAAACTCCCAGAGAAAAGTAGTCCCTACGTCCGGGTACTGACCCTGCCCGACAAAATCAAAACTATTTCCAACAATACATTGCGGTAGCGGCGGAACAAAAGAAGCCAAAACTTCTTCGTTTATTATGAATGTTTCTTTGCTCGTATCGGTACATGGCCAGCCAGGATTAACTACCAGCATTACATCGTACACACCCGGTGACGGAAAAGTGTATGTTGGTGCAAAAACGGTACTTACATCAGTTGTAATTCCGGGTACACCAAAATTCCAGGAATAATTTGATCCGCCGTAACTATCGTTTTCAAAAGTTATTGTTAATCCCTGGCAATAAGAGACGAATGTCGTCATATCAACTTGAGGTCTTATTTCCGCTTCCAGAGCAATATCGCAATTCATCACTTTAAATAAAAAGTCGCGAACCGTTGTGCTTAATAAGACTCCCAGTCGATATTCTTTTGCACAAACACCAACAACATAAAGTCCCGGCGTTTGTGGCGTTGCCGTTAATAAACCGGTGGTTGGATTAATATTAATTGGTCCGGTTCCAAATGGATTTACCTGTGAAAATCCGCCTCCCCATTGCACGGGAGTGTAAGGTGGTGAAGAGGCAGGATCCGGAGCAGGTGCAACATCTGTGCCTCCCTGGAAAGGTTCTACAAGCGAGTAAACAATTACATCTCCATCAGGATCTGTAGCGGAGTGATCAAAAACTAATTCCTGGTCGGCACATAAAAGAAGAGGTGGATAATTATTAAACCTTGGACTGCTGTTGCATATAGCGTCAGCAGGCGGCGGAATATCAATGGTTAATGTTATTCCCTGATTTTCGGGAGTAACGAGATTTGTGACTGCAGGACCTCTGCAACATCGCTGATATGAAAGGGTATAACCTGTAGCAGACACAGGAAGTGTGATAACGCCCTGATAAATTGCTTCTTCAACACAGATGCCCGAAGGAATAGTAGCACATGGATTATTAAAAACAACAGGTAATACTACGCTTCCGGGAAATGGAATTGTAAAATGATCAATTTGGGCACCGGATCCATTGAAAACAGTAATTGGCAAAGGGTTGTCATAGGCGGCACCTGTTGAAGCACAATCACGATATAACTTAATAGTGACCCTGTATTGAGTTCCGCCAAGGCAGTCGTAATACATCTCACCGCCCACAATATGCGATGCCAATGTAGATTCTACGGGCAACAAAAAAACTATCAGTATGAGCAATGCTTTTTTCAAAATCAACCCCAAATTTAACTAAAAACCAACGGAGTAGGTTATAGACGTTTTAAATGTGCCTTTCGTTGATTTTGATAACAAAAATCTTGCCTGAAATGAAGTCCGAAATAAATTGATAAAAAAACGGTCGACATAAAATGCCGACCGGGTTATTTTTTATTCAAATGAAATCAGCAAATTAAAAATCAAATTTTATTCCCTGCGCAAGTGGCAAAGTAGCGGAATAATTGATTGTATTGGTTTGGCGACGCATATAAATTTTCCATGCATCTGAACCGGATTCGCGTCCACCACCCGTTTCTTTTTCGCCACCAAAAGCACCACCAATTTCTGCACCGGAAGTACCAATATTGACATTGGCAATTCCGCAATCGGATCCCGCTTGTGACAAAAACAATTCTGATTCCCGGATATTATTTGTGAAAATGGCTGATGAAAGTCCTTGCGCAACCCCATTTTGAAGAGCAATGGCATTACTTAATTCACCTGAATATTTTATGAGGTACAACAATGGCGCGAAGGTTTCATGCTGAACAATTTTATATTTATTCTCAACCTCAGCAATTGATGGAGAAACATAGCATCCTGATTCGTAACCCGGACCATTTAATACTGTTCCTTCAACAATAACGGTTCCGCCCTCTTTTTTCACTTTTTGAATTGCTTCAAGATAAATCTGAACGGCATCACTGTCAATCAAAGGCCCCATGTGATTTGCCTGATCGAGCGGATTTCCGATTTTTAACTGGCCATAAGCTTTTACTAAAATATCTTTTACCTGGTCGTAAATTGAATCATGAATAATTAACCGGCGAGTTGAGGTACAACGTTGACCACCTGTTCCGATTGCACCAAAAACTACTCCGGGCAATACTAATTTTAAATCTGCACTTGGTGTGATAATAATTGCATTATTTCCACCTAATTCAAGTAAAGATCTTCCAAGTCTTTTTGCAACAGTTTCTCCTACGATTTTTCCCATACGCGTTGAACCGGTTGCTGATATTAGTGGTACCCTTTTATCAGCAGACATCAGCTGACCCAATTCAGCACCGCCAACGATAATTCCTGAAACTCCTTCCGGAACATTATTTTCTTTAAATACTTCAGCCGTTAATCGTTGACAGGCAATTGCAGTAAGAGGTGTTTTTTCTGAAGGTTTCCAGATACAAACATCTCCCGCAATCCATGCCAGTGCGGTATTCCAGCACCAAACCGCAACGGGAAAATTAAATGCTGAAATTATTCCCACTGTTCCGAGCGGATGATATTGTTCATACATTCTGTGAAACGGCCGTTCTGAGTGCATAGTAAATCCATGCAGTTGTCTTGATAAACCGACAGCAAAATCGCAGATGTCAATCATTTCCTGAACTTCACCCAAGCCTTCCTGCAGTGATTTTCCCATTTCATAGGAAACCAATTTTCCAAGTGGCTCTTTGTATTCACGCAGTTTTATGCCGAGCTGCCGGACAACTTCACCACGCTTTGGAGCCGGAACCAAACGCCATTCTAAAAAAGCTTCCTGCCCTTTTAAAATTGTCGCTTCATAATCTGTTTCAGACGCACTTAATACAGAAGCAATAAGTTTACCGTCAACGGGAGAATAAGAATCAATTTTAGTACCGCGGGTATTGAACCAATACGAACCTGTAGAAGCTCCTGAATTGACTTCTTTAATTCCTAATTGATTCAAAATTGATTTGATTTCGGTTTCAACTGCTACTGCTGACATAACTCTGTTTTTAATTTATGCAAAGTTACGATTAATCAAGCAAAAAAGTAGAGCGAAACTCAAAAAATCAATGTTAAACAATGTTATGGAACGCGGATGACGCAGATTGCTTTTGAAAAAATATGATCTGATTTTCCTATTAATTTACACTTTCTTTCTTTAGAAAACCGGATCTTAAAAAATCATATAAAATCTGAGTTATCCGCGTTCTATCACACCACATCAGCAGGCTAAAAGAAAAAGTTGATAGATAATTTAGTTCATGTAATTGAAAAAGTAATTTTTATAGAACACTTCCCTTTCCATTATGATTTTCGCGAATAGGCTATATTTGTAAAAAAATTGTGTTATGAAAAAGTGGTTCTTATTATTATTAATTGCATTGGCAACGCCAACTCTTAAAGCGGCAACAGGCTGTGAAGGTTACATGCTTATGGAAAAAGGTGTTACGCTTGTGTACAAAGATTACGATGGAAAAGAAAAATTTCTTGGAAGTCAGACAAGCACTATAACTGATATTACAGACGCAGCAGGTGTGCTGACCGTAAAAATTCATTCTATTCATAAAGATGATAAAGACAAGGTGACCAGCGAAGGAGATTTTTCATTTACCTGCACAAATGGTGAAATAAAAATTGACATGAAATCCATGATGGATCAAGCAATGATGGAAGGATTTAAAGACATGGAAATTGTGATTGATCAGAGTAATTTAGTTTATCCGGCAACTTTTACGGAAGGACAGACTTTGCCGGATGGTCAAATGACAACTACAATTTCAAGCGGTGGAATGCAAATGATGAAAATGGTGATGGATATTGTAGAAAGAAAGGTAGAAAAATTTGAAACCATCACAACTCCTGCCGGTGATTTTGCTTGTGTAAAAACAAGCCAGGTAATGAAAAACACCATGATGGGAAGAACATCTCAATCCAAATCAATCAACTGGATTTCAAAAAATATTGGAGCGGTAAGAACAGAATCTTATGACGAGCAAGGAGTTTTGCAAAGTGTTCATGTTTTAGCGCAAGTCATCCGCTAATCAAAAACTAATTTTGAGAAAGCTCAACTGGACATCGTATAAAACTATTTTAATTGCTGCGTTAATCATACGGTTAATTGCAGCAATTTTTTCTCAGGGCTATGGCATGCACGACGATCATTTTTTGATTGTTGAAGCAGCCTCATCGTGGGTAGATGGATATGACTACAATCACTGGTTGCCTTGGTCGCCCGGAAGCACTGGGATGCCCGAGGGGCATAGCTTTACGTATGTCGGTCTGAATTATATTTATTTCTATTTATTTAAATGGTTCGGGATTTCTGACCCAAAAATATTAATGCTTTTTAATCGACTTTTTCACGCATTTTTTTCAATGCTTGTTGTTTATTTCGGAATAAAAATCACGGAGAAATTATCAGATAAAAAAAATGCCATAACAGTTGGTTGGATCCTCGCACTTTTATGGATGCTTCCATTTTTATCCGTTAGAAATTTAGTTGAAGTTGTTTCAATTCCATTCCTGATGTGGGGAACATGGCTGATGATTAAAAATGAAAATAAATGGAATTTTCTTTTCGCAGGATTACTAATTGGTTTAGCCGTTTCATTCCGTTATCAAATTGGTGTTTATGCTATGGGACTGGCTGCCGTTTATTTTTTTCAATGGAAATGGTCGCGGTTTTTACTTTTTTCATTAGGCGTTGTTTTGATTTTTTGTCTCACGCAAGGCCTTATAGACTATTTAATTTGGGGTTATCCGTTTGCAGAATTTTTAGGATATTTTACTTACAATGTCAATGAAGGGACAGAATATATTCCGAACAATAATTACATCATGTATATTTTGGTGTTGATCGGGAGCTGTCTTATTCCGCTCGGAATTTTACTTGGAATTGGATTTTTCGCATCAGCTAAAAAGTATGTTGTGATCTTTATTCCGGTTATACTTTTTATCTTATTTCATACTTTTTATCCAAGCAAACAAGAACGATTTATTCTGCCGGTTTTACCCTTTTTTATTATTCTCGGCGTTATCGGATACCGGCTATTTTTTGTTACAGAAATGTGGCAAAAAATCTGGCGGTTTTCATATCGCGCATTTTGGATTTTAAATATTCCGTTGTTGTTAATTGTTTCGGTTGCATACTCAAAAAAATCGCGCGTTGAAGCGATGTATTATTTTTATGAATCAAAAGAAAAACCGGTAAAAATTTTATTCGAAGGTACAGGCGAAACGTCTATTTCAATGGCTCCAAAATTTTATTCGGGCGAATGGCATTTTTCAACTTTAGAGCGAACCGATACTTCTCAATCACTCACAATTTTTCCAACTTACAATTACGACTATATTCTTTTTTACGGTGAAAAAGACCTGCAAAAACGTATAGATGCTTACAAAACTCTGTATCCTGAAATGGAATTGAAAAAACAGTGTTTTCCAAGTTTCGTAGACCGCTTTCTGAGATGGCTAAATCCCCGAAATACGAATGAGTATATCGAGGTGTGGAAAACGCACGCAATTCCGTCGTAGCTTATTTTTGAGCGTCTTTTTCTCTGCCAATTTCCGGCACAAAAATTGTTTAAAACTTGTTAGAAATTTGTGCCATTTCAGGGGTACCATCGCGTTCCCTAATTCGTTTTAATCCTATACTTTAGATTTATTATGAGAATGAAATTAATTATTTTTATCCTGGCTGCGTTTTTAGTTTTGTCAGGTATGATGGCTTAGTGTAAAGTAAGAGTGACGAATGCAGAAGTACGAATAAAAAAATTTGTAGCCTTCTGTAAAATATTGTCTGCAATTTAGAGCACACATCGAATTGTTTTCGTGTATCGTTTAATTGAATTCCAATATATTTATGGTATTCAAAATGTTCCCTATGGACGAGTCATTTCACCAAACCCAAAAACTCTCAAAAGAAAAAATGCGCGAGCTGATCAAACGATCAGATAATCCTGCTCTGTTTCGATTTGTTGTCATGTATATTTTATTTCTTGGAACAGCGGCCTGGGTTGTTTTTAGTTGGGAGCGCACCTGGTGGGAAATTATTTTATCACAATTAAGTTTTGGAATTATTTGTTGCAGCACTTTTGCGGCGCTTCATGAAACGGCTCACAACACTGCTTTTAAGACAACTTCATTAAATACCATTGCCGCCATATTTGCCGGAATTGCACACATGTATGCATCTGTAATGTTCAGAGAATTACATTTTACGCATCACCGTTTTACGCATATTCCGGGAAAAGATCCTGAAATTTCTTTTGCAGGAAAACCAACGCCGTCGATAGTTAGAAATTTGCCTTTTTATTTTTCATGGCTGACCGGATTTCCATTATTACTTTTCAAAATCGGCATGCTTTTTAGCGGGGCAATAGGAATGCCTGAACCATTGCGCAAAAAACTTTATCCGTTTGTAAGACCAGACGTTCGCGCAAAATTGATGATAGAAAGTTTAATGATTCTCGCAATTTATAGCGGTGTTATTTTACTTGCTATTTATGTTCATGCGGGATTCTGGGGAATTTTAACCGGGCAGGTTGTCGGGCATTGTATACTTGCATCTTATCTTACTCCGGAGCATAACGGACTTACGCACGAAGGAAATATTTTTGAAAAAACACGAAGCATGAAAACAAATTCTGCGGTTAAATTATTGATGTGGAATATGCCTTATCACGCCGAGCATCATGCATATCCTGCTGTTCCTTTTCATTTATTGCTATCAGTTCATTCCGAATTAAAAGAAGAAATAATAAATAAAGATTTAGGTTATCCTGAATTTCATTTGAAAGTTTTGGGGAGGAAGTTTAAGTGAAACATTAAATTCGTTGCGTAGAACAAAACTCAATTTTATGAAACCAGCGATACTTATTGTTTGCGCCATGTGGCAAATTTCTTTTAATGGCTTTGCACAACCAATCGAATTAAAACCTGTCTCTGATGGCAGTTCAAATTATGTATTTACGCTCCATAATATTGGTGACCGTTCGAATTTTCTTGTAAATTTTAAAATAGGTAACATTTTAAGAGCTAATGAAATCATTACTGATTCATCAAATTATTTTCATCTCTACAGTAGGCTTTATGAATCAGGGAATGTTCGCGAAGAAGTAATCCTGGTGGATACAAATTTAGCGCTGATAGCCAGTTTTAGCGACCGCCAATATATTGAGAGAATTAGTGATACCCGTTATATTGCACATTATGGCGTCAATAAGGGTAGTGTTGCGCTTGTTGATGAGAAAAATAAATTACTCACTCCCGCATATAAAAATATTGAATATAGAAACGGATTTTTGCTTTGCGACAAAAACTCATTCAACGAAAATCAAAATTATTGTGTTCATGATATTAACGGTCAACTTCTGCTCGCAGATTCATCTGATTCTTATTTCATGGCCTCACCTGAGCTGGTAGTGTATGATTCGACAAAATTTACCACGTTCATAAATGGAAAACCCGTTACACATTATTTACATTTGTTAGAGTACGATCAAAAAAACACCAATAAAGATTTAAGTTATTTGATTACGACGCCAAGAATTGACAGTTTAGTTTATGATTACACAATAGGATATATAATCTATAGCGCACCGCAATTAATTTTCAACCTGGCTACAAATTCTTTTGTCAGAATTGGTGAATACAACTCATTTAATTATTTGGTCGGAAATTTAGTGATCGTTAATGACAAAAATAAAAAAGGAGTTTACACTATTTCAGGAGAAGAAATTTTGCCGATCGAATTTGATTATATCAATTTGTACTACGACGATTATGATATTCCGGCAAGTTCTCTCGAAGCAACTCGTGGCAAACTCACTTATGAATTTAATTTCAGCGGTGATTCACTCCAGGAAAAAATAAAAATCAATTTGCCTCAGGAACAATTACCTCAACAAATTGTCAAAATAAATAATTTTTACGGCGTTCAGGATGAGAATGGAAATATGATTATAGATCCCGAATATGATTACATAACTGAAACAGATAATGGATTTTTTATCGTCTATTCAAAAAAACTATTTGGCCTGGTAAATTCAAAAGGAGAATTAATCATTGAACCAAAATATCATAATTTCTCAGCTATATCGCCCGGCATTTTTCATTGTGCAATCGGATCAGGAAAATATGATGAGGAATATGAAACATTCGAAAAATACGAGTATTACTACTTAAATAGTTATGGGGAAAAAATACCGGGGCTGTTACGTTATGCTTATGTTATGGATGGGGGTGAAAATATTTTGATTGTTTACAACTTGACTGTAGACGAGAATGAAAATATCGACTACACATTTGGTTATTCAGATCTTCAGGGTAAAATAATAATTCCGTTACAATATGCGGAAGCGTCACAATTTGTTGATGGAAAAGCAATTGCCGTAAACATTGAGTTAAAAGAATTACAAATGATAGATACGTCCGGCTTAGTTTTGAAAACCTTAAGTACGAAATAGAAATCTAATTTAGAAATTTCAGAAAACATCTATGCTAATCACCCCTTATAAGAAGTTCTCCGAATTTCCTGGATTAATTTTGTTTGTGCATCAAGAATAGTATGAATTTGCACAAAATCACCGCCGCCTAATTTTACGATTTTTTCCATGTGCTCGGTTACGTAATCAATTGTTTTTATTCCTACAACTGTAAATCGTGTTCCATACTTTTTGTAATTATTTTCAATGGTTGCGGCGTAATCTGTTGAGCCTGTATTGAACAATCCATCAGTAATCATGATGATTAAATTATTTCCATCTTGTTTATATTTTTCCTGATTTAATCCGTAGGCAGTTTTGATTGCATCTCCACCTGCCGTTGAACCGCTTGTTCTAATTCCTTTTATCACTTGAATAATTTCTTCCTTTTTATCGCCGCTCGTATGCTCAAGTATAACCTCTGCAACTGCTGCATATTTTACAACGGTAATATTATCTTCCGGTCGTAAAATTTTTATTAATTCTATCATGCTCATTTTAAGAAGATCCATTTTTCCTGAAGCATTCATTGACGAAGAAGCATCAAGAATAAAAGTGATGTTATTGTATTTAAAATAAGCCGGATCTAAAATAGAATCAGGTATTTCAGCAAGCGCAGGAATAAGTATAGGGTCAGGAATAAAAGTTGTCGTGTCAATTTCCGGTTCAATGTCTATAACAACAGTATCGATAACCGGTATCTGTGCAACTTCAAATGTATCCACTTCAACAATTACGGGAATAATTTCTTCATCAGGTCTGCTCAGTTCTATCTCAACATAATTCCTTGTAGCATTAATATATCCTTCATGAAAATTTGAAAGATATGTTTCCTTTTCGGCCGTGATAAAATAATATCCCAATGGAATAGAGCGTTGAATTATCCCTTTGTTATTGGTGCTAAACTCGCCAACTAATTCGCCGCGCTCAACTAAATAAACTTTAGAATTCATGATCGGTTGTCGTGTTAATGAATCAATCACTTTTATAATTACTGTAAACTCCAACGGATTTGTTGAAGGATTGCTATTAAAATCGGGGCAATCAGTGAGTGGATTTGATGTAGCTTCTTTAACTGTTCCGTTGAGATAGATAGGTGTTGAAGTATTTGAATCACTAAAATAAAGATCTACCTGGTAATTAAATTTTCCTTTAATTCCGTCATTAACTTTCATTCGAATTGTGATGGAACTATCCGGCAACATTTTTTTTCCGGAGAAAACGTAATAGACTTCTGCCGGCTTATCAATGGTTAATAGATATTGAGTTTTACCTGTTTTATTTGTGAAAACAATATCAACATACGACTGCGAGCCATTATAAAGATCACCAAAATCATAATTGGTAGTAGACGCAACAATTTGCCCGAATGAAATCGAAGAAAATAAAATACCCAACACACAAATTAAAAACCGCATATGCGAATATAAGTGATAATTGATAAAAGGTTATGCAAGTTTGGATCCAAAAAAGAGTCGGCAGGAGCAGGAGCAGGAGCAGTGACAGTGGCAGGTGTGGTGGCAGGTGCACTGGCAGGTGCAGTTTTAGCCATAAGAGAAGTAGTGGAGTTATCGTAATTTGTTCATTATGCAATATGTTTTTAAGAAATTAAAGGAATGTTTTATTGTTTTATGGCCAGCTATACAAGATTTATTACCAACTGCCTCTGCGACTTTTTTTTCACTGCCATCTGCTCCTGCCGCTGCAATTTTTTTTCCTGCCACTGTCACTGCTCCTGCCACTTTTTTTTACTGCAACTGCCGCTTCTTTTCACTCCTTGATCAAATCACCGTCACCTGTTTTAACCAGATTCAAACTATCCGGAGTTCCCGAATAAATAACATTTCCTGTTCCTTTAATCGTGACACCGGCGTCAGCTGAATCGAGGTCAACATAAATATCACCAGTTGAATTATTATAAACGAGGTAATGATTTGCGACAAGATTTCTTGCATCGCCGGAGGCATTTGTTTGTACCCTTAAATCTGCATAATTAGTTGAACCGGAAATTACAAAATTGGCAACACCCAATGACGCGAGCATTACAATGTGATTAACGTCCACATCAATTCGTACTCCGGCACCGCCCTGCGCTTGTTCAATGTATAAAAGATCTGCGACAATCGTGTTCATAAAAATAAGTGAGTCGTTTGCCTCTGAATAAATTTTACTGTAAAAAGGGTAATGAATTTCTACAATTGTTTTTTTGTCAAAATCTCTTAAAAAATTACAGTTGTTTTCATTGGTAATTGACAAAATCGATGAATCATTTTCAACTAAAACGTGTTTAATCATATTCTCACCACCTTTTACAATTAATTTACGCATTGTATCCTGGTAAACATGATAAGTAATGTTTTTATACAATCTGAATTCGGAAACGGAATCGAGCGGAATTTCAATTGCTGCCGGGTCTCCATAAGATTTGAAACAAGTTTTATCTTCCGCTTTTTTGCAAGAAAAAAACAGCAGAACCAAAACAATAAATGACAACTTTTTTACCATTTCAAAAACTTATAACCAACTCCAAATTCAAAATAATCTGCTTTGCCGTAATTTGCTTTTATATTAATTAAGCCAAACCAGTTTTCTGCAAAATAAAATCTATACCCTATTCTGTTATACATTCGTCCCTCAGGATTAATTTTATCGCGCGCATACCAACCCATTCCGAAAGCAATCTGCGACCGGTAAAATTGCACAAATCCACCGGCATATAATCCTATTTGTAAAATATCATTTCGTACAAAAGTTGTGTCGTTGTATTTGTGAAAATTGGCTTCGTTGTGAATCAGGTCCAGCGCAAATTCTCCTCCCCATAATCCACGTTTTGAATAGGTGTAAGCGACACGGCTTGCAATAACCGGATACAATTTTGGATCATAAGGAATAGCGCCGATTTCTCTTGCCGTTGTAATTAATTCAACTGATAAATTTCTAGGATTATCCAATTTAATTTTGTCTTTACTTTTGTCATTTTTTGCGACAACGTGCTCAGAAAAATTATATCCCAATTGTAAAAAAAGTGACGGTGCATTTATTCCCAGGTTAGGAGTTTTTATTGCACCGTTCGAAAAATGAGCACATTCAATTCCGCCACCGAAATGTAAATTTTTTGTGTATTTAATTAATGATAAACGAATGTTTACTCTTGCGTTCAGACCAGAGCCAATTGCATTATTGGTAGGGTTTTCATACTTGTCATAGAATTTGGTGATGTAACCAATACCCATTCCCATTGTTAAATCAAAACACAAATTATTTTTTGTATGATACATTGGAAAAATCATGTACTGTGTAATACTTATGGCCTTTCCTAAAACTTCATCGTAGCCAAAATTCCGGTATTCAAAACTAAGCCCGCGCATTGGATTTTTTAGCCTGGTTGTATGTTCATCTTTCCCTGTTTCTTGTTGCCAGGCTGTAAGTTCAAAAGAATAGGCATCATCGCGAATTAAATGCGACATGTTAGGGCGATGCGCAAAAATAAATCCGCCTTTTGGACTGAACGAAATAAAGGTCGGTTTTTCCAATTGCGAAAAAACACTTGAAAAAATAATACTACAGAATAATGTAAAAATCAAACGCATCTCTCTCAAAGATCAAGATTTTTTTTCAAATATCAATAAGAACTTAGACTGGCAAAGGGAAAATTTGTTTTTAAAATTAATTCCCTGACAAGAATTTTAAAGAAATAATTACCAAAAAACAGTAAAATAATAAACGGTCCGATTTTCGCATCAACCACAAAAAAACTACCTTTCCATAATGAGGATTTTAGTACTCTTTATTTTATTGTCGTGCTTTACTTTTGCAAAAGCAGCGGATTCTTTTTTCGGTTTTACAACAGGAATCAGTTTTGCATTTGGCAATAAAGTTAACCGTATCGGCATTTCCGCCGGAGTTTATTATTCTTATGAATTCATTCAACTTAACAGTACTCTTAACGCTTATTATAATTTTCAATCGCTTGGATTAAAAAGAAAAACACCTGAATTGCAATTAGCCCTTGGTACTGAAATTGGCTTTGGAAAAAAAGACAGCTTAAGAAACAAATTCATCGGTCTCACCGAAAATAATATGTTATTCAGAAATTCGGTCGGATATTCTTACATCCGGTATTGGGATAAAAATCAAACAACACAATCTACAGGAATTCTGGACGTCAATTTTCAGCAATTTAAAATAGCGCTGGAGAATGATCTTTTTGCTGCAGGCAAAGGTTGGCGCGACCGTTTCAGAACAGGTGGATTTTTATTCGAATACCAATATCTCGATACCAAATTTGCAATTAACAATACACTTTGGACAGGTGATTTTACAGGGTGTGATAATGTTTATGATTCAGATTATCCGGCTCGTTTCGGGTATCGTTTAGTTGAAAAAGCACAGTACGGCGAATACTCAGTTGGTTTATTAAGTCTGCAGGTAAAACAAATTCTGCCATTACCATTTACACAAGTTGCACAATTAAATATAGGAATTGATGCCGAACAAATCAGAAATTTATTTCAGAATAAACTCTTTCATGATCAACCTTATTTTCCTGAAAAATGGCTCAAATTAAAACCGGTTCATATTCCGATGATTGCAGCGGACGGTGGTCAATACCTTTACAAAGAAAATCAAAAAATAAGGCCGGCATCATTCTATTTTAACCTTGGAATGAATAGTGGTGTTTTTTATTAATTTAAATAATCAGGAGCGGCGAGAAGTAACATCAGACCTATTTGGCAATCCATGATTTATTTATTGAATATCGAACAAGGATTTGTGATTTCAGCGGCGTAGTTGGAAGATCAAAAATTCAATCGTATCGTTCCTCAAATAATCATAACTCCCCACGCACAAAAACCTGTTTAAAAGTATCGGGTAGCCTTGGTGATGCGCCGCATTCCAATTTTTACCTTTATTAGCTTAAATAGAATTGAACATGAACTATACAAATTTATTAACCGAACAAAAGGGCCAGACACTGGTTATTACAATCAATCGCCCGGCCCAATTGAATGCCCTGAACAAGGTTACGATTGAAGAATTACATAATGCGCTGGCAGCAGCAGCGGCAGATAAAAATATTGGCGTAATTATTCTAACCGGCTCCGGGGAAAAAGCATTTGTAGCCGGCGCGGATATTAAAGAATTTGCTGATTTCTCTATTGAAAAAGGAAAAGAATTGGCCGCCGAAGGACACCAGGTTTTATTTAATTTTATTGAGAATTTATCGAAGCCGGTTATTGCCGCTATTAATGGATTTGCGCTTGGCGGAGGATTAGAATTAGCAATGTGTTCGCACATAAGAATCGCTTCCGATAATGCAAAAATGGGATTACCCGAAGTATCGCTTGGCGTAATTCCGGGATACGGAGGAACTCAACGTCTAGCTCAATTGGTTGGTCGCGGAAAAGCTTTTGAAATGGTAACCACAGCAGGCATGATCAGCGCTGAAGAGGCCATGAAATGGGGACTCGTAAATCATGTAGTTCCACAGCCAGAATTATTACCATTAGCAGAAAAAATCGCTTCAAAAATTTTAGCTAATTCTCCAAACGCCATTTCTGCCGCAATGCGCGCCATTAATGCGAATTTTACAGATGGTATAAATGGTTACCAGGTAGAAATTGAAGAATTCGGAAAATGTTTCGGCACACCGGAATTCAAAGAAGGAACAGGTGCATTTTTGGAAAAAAGAAAAGCAAATTTCAGAGGATAAATAACTTTGAACTTACTAAAAAAACTCGCCGGCCAAACGGCCATTTACGGTCTCTCTTCAATTTTGGGAAGGCTTTTAAATTACCTGTTGGTTCCAATTTATACAGCCCTCTTCACGACATTTGAATATGGAATTGTCAGCGAATTTTATGCTTATGTTGCATTCCTTGTTGTCCTTCTCACATTTGGTTTAGAAACTACTTTTTTTCGCTTCGTAAACAAAAGTTCTGATCCCGAAAAAACCTTTAACGAGATCTTTTCTCTTGTACTTGTAATCAACGGAATATTTTTAATTCTCATTTTATTTTTCTCTCAGAATATTGCCAACTGGATGCTCTTTCCGGAATATCAGAACATAGTAATCTGGCTGGGACTAACAATAGCATTTGACGCAACAAGTTCACTCCTGCTGGCAAAACTCAGGCACCGTGAAAATGCAAGAAAATTTGCCCTTATTCAATTCTCATCTATCGGTCTCAATATTGTTTTGAATTTAATTTTTATTCTCTATGCAAAACAAGAAGTGGATGCAGGAAATACCGATGGTTTTGCAGCAATGATTTATTCTCCGGCAATCGGAATCGGGTATATTTTTATTGCCAACATGGCGTCAAGTTTATTAAAACCTTTGATGCTTTACAAGGAATTGAGCCAGTACAAATTTTCTTTGAACCGGCAACAAAGTAAAACACTTTTAATTTTTGCTACACCACTTGCAATTGCAGGCGTTGCCGGCATTGTGAATGAAACAATTGATCGTATTTTATTGAAGCGTATTCTTTTACCCAAAGGACTTCTTTATGCAGAGTCACAAGTCGGAATTTATTCCGCCAATTACAAATTATCAATCCTGATTACCTTATTTATCCAGGCGTTTCGGTATGCTGCTGAACCTTTCTTTTTTGCCCAGGAAAAAAATACGGATAAGGCAAAAATCTACGCAAAAATCATGAATTATTTTGTGATTGTTGTTACCCTGATTTTTATTGTCGTTTCTTTAAATCTCGAAATTTTTAAATGGTTTATTCCAAACGAAGCATACTGGGAAGGCCTTGTCGTAGTTCCTATTCTTCTCCTTGCAAATGTTTTTTTAGGAATTTATTACAACCAATCAATCTGGTATAAACTGGCAGATAAACCAATGTTCGGCGCGTATATCGCAATTGGCGGAGCAATCGGTACAATTATTTTAAACATTCTGACAATTCCGATATTTGGTTATGTCGGATCGGCGTGGGCAACTTTAATTGTTTACTTCGGAATGTCAGTCGCTTCGTGGTATTTAGGACAAAAATATTACCCGATCAAATACAATGTCAGAAAAATAATGCTCTATTTAGCATCGTCAATTGTCATTGTAATTTTAGGTTTGCTCCTTACGTTTGAATCAAAGGCCGTAACGTTTACCATTCATCTTGTTTTATTAATACTGTTTATTGGTATTGTGCTGTTTATAGAAAGACCGTTCAGAACGTTTAAAAAGCCATAATAATCCGTAATTTTGAATCCCTTGCTAAAACGAATGAGAATAGAAATTGTCAATAAGTCAAAACACGCGTTACCAAAGTACGAAACTGCCTTATCGGCAGGTGTGGATTTGCGCGCCAATATTGATGAACCAATTGTGTTAAAACCATTGGAACGTTCATTGGTAAAAACAGGCCTGTTTATTGCATTACCTGCCGGGTATGAGGCACAGATTCGCCCGCGAAGTGGTTTAGCATTTAAGAACGGATTAACTGTTTTAAACTCTCCGGGCACTATTGATGCTGATTACCGGGGTGAACTTGGCGTAATTCTTGTCAATTTATCAAACGAGGAATTTATTATCCGGGATGGTGAACGAATTGCGCAAATGGTTGTAGCTAAATGCGAACAGGCCGAATTTTTTGAAACAGAAATATTAAACGAAACAACAAGAGGCGCCGGAGGATTTGGAAGTACCGGCGTAAAATAAATCAAGGTTAAATGAAGATAATTGTTCCAATGGCTGGTCGTGGTAGCCGATTGAGACCACATACGCTCACTGTTCCCAAACCGCTTTTGCCGGTAGGTGGAAAACCAATTGTGCATCGCTTAGTTGAAGATATTGCTAAAACATGCGCAGAAAAAATTGATGAAATAGCTTTTGTAATTGGTGATTTTGGAGATGAAGTAGAACAAGAATTAATTGCCGTGGCAGAAAAACTTGGTGCCAAAGGAAGTATCTTTTATCAGCGACAGGCATTGGGAACAGCTCATGCCGTTCTTTGTGCGGAACCTTGCCTTACCGGACCAATAGTTGTTGCTTTCGCGGATACGCTTTTTCAAGCTGATTTTACACTTGACAAAAATGCCGATGGTATTTTATGGGTTAGCCAGATTGATGATCCATCGTCATTTGGCGTGGTGACATTGGACAAAGAAGGTTATATCAACGACTTTGTAGAAAAACCAAAAACATTTGTTTCTGATTTGGCCATGATCGGCATTTATTATTTTAAAAATGGTGATCAGTTAAAAACAGAATTACAGTATTTGATTGAAAATAAAATTATTAAAAGTGGTGAATATCAATTACCCGACGCGCTAAAAAATCTGACTAAAAAAGGAGTAAAATTTAAACCGGGGAAAGTCCAGGAATGGCTTGATTGCGGTAATAAAGAAGTTACTGTTTATACAAATCAACGCGTTCTTGAATTTGATAAAAATGAAAAACTTGTGTCAGCCGATGTCAAATTAATTAATTCAATTATTGTTCCGCCATGTTATGTTGGCAAAAATGTTGTGCTGGAAAATTCAATAATCGGGCCGCATGTTTCTTTAGGCGAAGGTTCAAAAATTTCAAATTCGGTAATCGGCAATTCTATTATCCAAAAAAATACAATTATCAAAAATGCCGTTCTTAAAAACTCTATGATCGGCAATAATACCAATATACTTCATCAACCTGAAAATCTGAGCGCAGGCGATTACACAACCATTGAATAATCAATCAAACATATCGGCCAGTGGCGTGAAACAATTTGTTTCCGGTACAATTATTTTCATTGTTTTTGTTGTATCATTTTTGTCGTGCAAAACTCAGGAAGGTGTTACAGATGCTGATACAAAACATAGAACTGACCAGCAATTCAAAAGTTATTTTCACGATGCTATCGGCGAAAAAATGATCGGACATTACGATCGTGCCATTGAATTATTTGAAGCCTGTTTAACACTTGACCAAAATAGCTCCGCGGTGCATTTTGCTTTATCTGATTTATACGAAATTCAAGGCAATAAAACTAAAGCCATCAGCTATGCAGAGAAGGCATATAACCTTGACAAAACAAATAAATGGTATGCCTTGCGTTTAGCCGATCTTTATTACGCAATCGGTGATTATCAAAAAAGTGCGGAATTTTTTGAACTCGGTATTGATGAAAATGAACAAAATCTTGATCTGAAATTTAAGTACGCTGAGTCATTGATCTATAGCAATCAATACCTCAAAGCTATTGTGGTTATGGACGCTATCGAAGTTGAAACCGGTAAAATTCCTGCTCTCAGCCTCACAAAACACGATATGTACCTGGCACTTGGCGAAAAAGAAAAAGCCGAAGCTGAACTCAATTCGCTCATCGCGGATAATCCCTCAAATATTGAAAACAGAATAATTGTTGGCGAATATTTTTTGAAGACAGATCAGCTTGAAAAAGCGCAAAAAATGGCTGAAGAAACGATCAGAATAGATTCAGACAATGGCGCCGCATATATTATTTTGGCGGAGGTTTATTTACGACTCGGAAAACTTGAAACCGGTTTTCAGAATCTTAAAATCGCCTTTCAAAAAGATGATGTTACCCTTGAACGAAAAGTAGAACTGTTAAGAGGTTTGGCTCCCCACGCATTTGAAATTTCAAATCCGAATGCGAAAATTATTGAAACAAATGTTGAAGAATTATTCATCCTGATTTATGATCCTGTTTCACCGTATGTCTTATTGCATAGCTCGTATGCAACGTTTCTTTTAAGCCAGGGAAAAAAAACTGAAGCTTTGGAAAAATTAAAATTGATCTGTGAGTTAAAAGGTTCTGACTATAATTCATGGCAGCAATTACTCAATACTGAATATGAACTGAACGCTTACCACGAGATGTTTTTAGATGGTCAGAAAGCAGTAGAATTATTCCCGTCACAACCAATGCTCTATTTGCTAACAGGCATTGGCGCTTATGAATCCGGTAAATTCACTGATGCGGAAGAATATCTTTTTCTTGGTAAAGATCTTGTTGTTCATGACAACGAACTGGCGGCGGAATTTTATTATCACCTTGGAAAAGTTTCTTGTCTTCAAAAGAACTATTCTGAAGGATACGCTTATTTTGAACAGTCAAAAACAATATTTCCGCAAGGCGCAAAAGTTTATGGTGCGAAAGCAAAATTTTTATTTGAAGAAAGAAAAATTGCTGAAGCCGAATCAGAGATTAAATCAGGATTGTCACTTGATCCGAATAATGCTGTCATATTGCATATTCAAGGGTTGATTTATTTATCTGAGAAAAATTATCCATCAGCTGTAAAGACACTGGAAAAGGCCGCGCTGAATGATTTCAAAAACGGAATTATTCTTGAGAGCTTTGGAGATGCTTTATTCCTGAATGGTGAAAAAGAAAAAGCGATTGAGATTTGGCTCGAAGCAGAAAAAAATGGTAATAATTCAACTTTATTGAAACGCAAAATTGCCGACAAAATGTATTATGAAAATTAAGGTTAACAAAAAAATATTCGCGTCAGTTTTGATCCTAATGGTCGGAGTGCTTTCCTGTAAAAATGTCAAGGAAGTAACAGAAAATCAAAGGCGATTAAATGAAAAAGAAGCACAAGAAGTTTTGTTTTCTAAAGACAGTATTCCATTTTGGTTTTTTTATTCCAAAGTTGGTATTGATTTTAAAGACGCAAATCGATCCAATACTTTTAATGCTACTGTAAAAATGAGAGTTGATTCCGCATTCTCGGGAACATTAAGTGTGGCGGCCTTCATTGGTGGAACTTACCTGATCAACCAGGATTCTGTTTACTTCACGGACAAGGGAGACAAATGTTTTGTGATTGAAAATTTTTCAGCGCTTTCAGATATGTTTGGAACAACGATTGAGTACTCATTTTTTCAATCACTTATTCTCGGTTTACCGGTTGGCCTGGATTATTCAATCAAATACAAATACAAAAGCACACGTGAATATTATATATTATCCTCTTTTAAAAAGAAAGACCTGAGAAAAATTGAGCATGATAAAGACGAAGTAGTTGAAGATGAAAATATTTTTGTGCAGTATTACCTTAATACAGAAACGTATCATATTGATCGCATTAGTATCCAGGTGCCGTCAGATACTGTTGAAATCGACATCAACTATATTAACAGGCAGGCTTATGAAAATTTTTATTTTCCAGAACAAACCCAAATAAAAATCGTACACCCGAGAGACTCAATTTTTATTTCTCTTGATTATGGAAATATAAAGTTGAACGAACGAAAAGAAATTGACATCAATATTCCTGAAAGCTATGTTAAGTGTCCGTAAAATTTTAATCGTAATCCTGGTCGCGTTGAGCAGTGGAATCTATTCACAGCTCACCGATAGTGACCGTCTAAAAAAGGAGCAGCAAGAGCTCCAGAAGAAAATCATCTTCACCAAAAAATTATTGGAAACCACTGAGGCGAACAAAATAAATTTAACCGAGAACATCGGATTAATTGAACGTAAAATAGAATACCGTGGTGATCTTTTAAATAATCTTGATTTGCAGATTAAGCAACTTGCAACAGAAATTGAAGATCTGAAATCCGAGATTGAAAACCTGCGTAAAGAAATTGATCGGCAAAAATCAACTTATAAATTAATGCTGATCCAGGCTTATAAAATGCGAAGTTCAAGCGCATCGCTTCTTTTTGTATTGTCATCCGAATCATTTAACCAGGCAAATAAACGAATGGAATACCTGAAACAATTATCTAAATTTCGTTCAGATCAAATCCGGAAAATTCAAACATCTAAGAAAAAATTAGATGAACAACTTTTTGCGCTTGAGGCCAAAAAAATAGAAAAAGATTTTTTATTGGTCAACCAGAGAACTGAACAAAATCAATACGTTGCTGACAGAGAATACCAGAAAAAGCAAATTCAAAATTTATCCGGTAAAGAATTAGAATTACAAAAGGAATTAGTAGCCCAGGAAAAAAAATCCAAAAAAATACAGACTGATTTGAATGCTGCGCTCAACAAAGAAATTCTTGATAAAAAGAAGAAGGACAGTGATAAACCGGTTACAGAAGCTGAGAAAAAAGAAATCGCATTAAATAATAAAGGCTTTGAAAGTGATAAAGGAAATTTACCATGGCCCGTAAGCAAAGGAGAAATTACAAAAGGATTCGGTAAACAAGCACATCCACTACACATAAATGTTTATACCTACAACAACGGAATTGATATTACTACGGTTAAAGGCTCAACAGTTCGTGCGGTTTATCCCGGTGAAGTAACAAGTGTAATAGTTATTCCCGGTGCAGGAAAAGCTATAATTATTGCTCACGGAGATTACAGAACAATTTACTCTAACCTGCAGGAAACATATGTTACTAAAGGCGATGTGGTAACGCTGAAACAAGAAATAGGTTCACTCCTTGTAAATGAATCCGGAACATCCGATGTACATTTTGAAATCAGAAAAATCACTCCCGAAGGTGAAATAGTAAATGTAAATCCAACTTATTGGTTACTACAATAAATCAAAAATTTCTCTTCCTTTTTTTTTAGCTGCTCCCCTTTTTCCAAGGGGAGCTGTCCGCGTGGAAAATGACATTTATTTAAAGAAATTATAATGCGGACTGAGGGGTCAAACGAGCATGCTAAAATTTACTAGTAGTCTTCTTCACTCAACCCCGGGCTCATCCAATTGATAAATTGAAATTCCGTCCTTAAGACTAAAATTAAAATAAACCGTCACCATTGAAACAACATTATTTCCTTGCGAATCGGTAGCAGGTTCCCACGCCGGCATTGTTCGAATAATTGCCGCAGATCTTTCTTCAAAAATCTTTACAATCTTAGCATTCAAAACCATTTGCGTAGCGCTCATGGGCTTATCATTTTCATCGCGTAGCTTAAAACAATTTGATTCAATCGTTGATATCTGTCCTTCTTTACCAACTAAAAATTTCACAACAACATTTCCCTGGATTTTTTCTTTTTTAGCTGTTCCGGGATAAATCATTTTTTCTGAAACAAAAGTTCTCATCGCAGTATAACCATTAGGAAAAGATGCAGTTTTATTCCTGGCTCTTCTATCAACATCGACCGGTACATTATTATCAACCGGGTTATTCCCGTCGCTTGAAACAGTTGAAGAAAATTCGCTGCCATCTTGCATTATATTCTCTTCATTTATTTCATCACCATCGGAATCAGGAATTGTAAATTGATTATGATTCTGATGAACACGATTTCCATTTATGATCTGAACAGTATCCATTGGATATTGCACCACAGCTTCTTCAGTTAAATTATCCGAATTGTCATCTGTAGTCTTTTGCGAAATATTATTTTCTTCAGGTAAAATTGTTTCATCAGATGTTGAATTGAAATAAATTGCCGCAACAATAATTCCAATAACAATAGTTGCGCCGGCAAAACCTAAATATGGATTTGAATACCACGGGCCACCTCCGCCACCTGCAACGGCATGAATTTCCGCAAGCAAAGCTTTTCTGCTGACAGTTTGTGCAAGCAATTGTTGATCGGCTACCATTGAATTTAATTCCGGGTTCGTAGCCATGCTATTTTCAAAAGCCGCACTTTCTGCACTACTCAGTTTACCTTGTAAATAAAGGTCAATTTGTTCCATCGTTTGTAAATCTGCTCTCATTCTGCCGGATTAATTTGAAGTTCCTTTGGTGACATTTGTCTTGCCAGTTCTATGGCGCGTTCCATGCATTTATACTTTTGCGTTTTCGCCGAATTGACACTCGAAAATTCGAGTTCTTTGGCAATGGTATTCATGTCTTCTTTCTTAAAATAAAATAATTCAAAAATCTTTTTGCAACGTTCAGTCACCTGGCTCAAAACCTTTTCAAGAATTTTTATTTTTTCTTCTTTTTCTTCACTATATCCAAGATCTTCAGCTGATAAAATTAATGTATCGCTCCATTCAAGTTCAGGATTTTTATATCGTTTTCGTAATTCGTTCTTCCATAAAAAACGATTAATGCCATATAAAAAAGTAGAGAGTTTTGATGTTAATTCAAATTTTGGATTCGCTACTTTTTCAATTAGCAAAATCAAACTGTCATGAAAAATTTCGCGCGCAATTTCAACATCACCTCCACTGGAGATAATGTTTGCCTTGATCTTCGGGAATTCTTTGTAAAGCACTTTAATGGCCTTTTCCCTTCGTCCCTGGCGTATTTCTGATATGACTTCCTGGTCGGTCATTTTATTTGATTCTACTACTATATGTCCGCTTTTTTAAAAGGTAACCTTTTAATGAACGTTTTTTTTCAGGATCTGTTTTAAACTGTCTGCCCAACCGCGTTTCAAGGAATTTTGACCAGTTCCCATTCAAAAAAGATTACCCCGATTATTGGAATAAGATTAACCAAAACCAATTTAAAAATTGCAATTTTTAGTTTGATGTCCACAGTCAAATTTGTTTCAACTAAAGATAGACATATTTTGACTAGTGAACCTTTTCAAAGACTGAGTTGTATAGACTCTGTCATTTGTTTTTTTTTGACCGAAAAAAACGATAACCGGCAAACTACAAATTAATTATATTTGATTTATGAAAACTTTCCAATTTACACTCTTGTTATTTATTGCCTTGTGCAGTAATTTTTTATCCGCGCAGCCTGATCAGCGTAATCCAAAAGATAATATCTACATCGATTCTGACGTTCTTGATAAAGTAAATCTTGAATTTTTACCTTCAAACTCAACCTATATTACAATCCAGGTTTCGGCTTATCCGGGTATCAATTATGACGTCAATTTCTTTTCAACTTTTATTTTACTCAATCCCGTGTTCATTGAAACTAATGACGATTGGAAATTTATCTCACTCGGAATTTATAATTCAGTTAGTGCAGCAAAACTTCAGTTGCCAAAAATTCAAGGATTATTTTGGGATGCTTTTTTGGTCGCTTATAAAAACGGGAAACAAATTCCGCTTGATGAATTCACTACTGGAACCGCGTCACCCCGCGCAGTGAATATTGACGGTGCTTTGCAAAAAATGAAATCCATCATTGATAATTCTTATTACAGAATCCGCACCGGTTATTATGAGCAGCCCGGACTTGAAGGCAAAGAAAAAAAGATGTATAAAAAACTGGCGAAAGCAGGATTTACATTCGAAGAAGAACCATTTCAAAATGGAAGAATTTATGTAACAAGTCAAAAATATACTTCGGCTGATGAAGCCTACGAAATGCTTTATACCATCCAGGAAATTACCGGAAAAGAAGCTCTGATCAAATCTTATTATGAAAATATCGGAATCAATCTTGAATACCTGAATCGAATGTATTATTCGCTTTCGGGGGATTATTAATTTTTCTGAGTTCAATTCGATATTAATAACTATTTATCGCCACGAATACACGAATGTCGTGATTTTCTAAGCGCCAAAATTTTCAATCAATTCAGAGGTTTCGTTCATCGGAAAACAGTATTCGTATTTTTTTTATTCGTGTATTCGTGGCATTTATTTTTTTTAATGCCTTCATTTATTATTACCGACCCGAGTTTTTAATTCCATAATATTGACCGGCGAGTTTGGTAAAAAGGCCAATAACAATATATATTCTGATAAGCAAAATCAGCAACATTAATAATTCGTTTGGGCGGATTGGTGCATCAAGAAAAAACAAAACTGTTTCGATTAAAGTTAATCCAAGTAAAAAGTTTCGTGTGTTTTTATTTTTTAATCCGGGAATTATTGTCAGAATTAATATGGCAATTTCGAAACAAAAAAAAGTGATCAAAATTTCAAGTGCATATTCCGATTCCGAATTAGTAAGATAAAACCAGTAAGCCTGGATTGCAGCTACACCAACCGTCATATAAAGAAGCAGGGTTGACTTCCTTATTTTTTTCTCTATTTTACTGGGTGTTTTGATTTGACTTTTGCGCATGTATAAAAGTATAAAATTAGTTCGTTCCGGAATAATAAAAATTTAGGGACGTAGTTCTCTGTGATTAGCGCTAGCGTATTGCGTGGACACCGAACTGGATCAAAAGATAGTTTAACATATCATTTTTTTGTACATTTATATAAATCTGTTGAAATATGAAACGATATTTTCTTTGCCTGTTATTTCTTTTACCTGTTGTAAGTTGGTGTATTGTCGATCAAAAAATAATTGATGAAGATTCTCTTTTATTGAAACTTCAAAAAAATCTACCCAAAGGTTGGGTCATGTATGCGTCAGCCGATACGCTTACAATTGAGAATCCTGAAATAATCTGGATGTTGCAATCTAATTACATTAATGCACCGCAAGACGCTTATAATGACAGCGAAAAAAATAAAAGCAAAATCACTTTGAACGGAACTAAAACGCATGCGCAATTTATTTTTCAGCTGATAAAAAAACCAAAAAAATCTGACAATCCGAAGGTTGATAAAGAATTTGAGAATTCTGTACAAGCAAATTATTATTCAGAAAAATATGGTCTTAGAGAAATAAAAGCCATTGGATTTGATCATTCTTATGCGCGCTTTTATCCATGGAACATTGCAGATGAAGCCGGAGTAATTTATGGCAGTACATTAGGACAGTTTCTAAAAACCGGGAAAGGACCGGTTTATCCCGGAGTGAATTATGAGAGGCCGTAGATTTTTTGGTAAAGAATAATTTTCAATTTTTCATCACGCTCTCCTATGCGCTAACAACGGCGGTGGTTCTCCATTAAACGGATTTGAACGACTGATGGTTTTTGCTTCCATTCCGGCTGCTTTCATTATGGCGCGATCACCGTATCGTTCACGAATTTTATCCATTGCCTGGTACAATCCAATGATGTGCGAATCATCAAATAAATTTATCTGGTGTCCGCCTTCTACCAAATGACTGAAGCGAACTCCAATCAACCGAACCAACAAACGACGGTTATATAATTTGCGAAATAATTCTATCGCAACCGGAATGATTGTATGATCGGATGCATTATACGGAATTTGTTTTTGTAACGTATATGTTTGAAAATCGGAATAACGAATTTTGATTGTTACACATGCCGTTAATTTATTTCCACGCCGTAATTGAAAGACAAGATTTTCGGCCATTGCCATGATGAGACCTTCCAGTTTTCTGACATCAATGGTGTCCTTGTCAAAAGTGCGTTCGGTTGAAATTGATTTGCGTTCGTGGTATTGAACAACTGGTGAATTATCAATTCCGTTTGCCTTTTTCCACATCAGGATTCCGTTTTTTCCAAAAACTTTTTCCATCACCTCAACCGGCATATCCTGGATTGATTTTATTTTTTTTACTCCCAAATTGCAAAGCGAACGATAAGTGACATCACCAATCATCGGAATTTTTTTCACAGATAAAGGAGCAAGAAATGGTTTTTCTGTTCCGCTTAAAACATTGATTTTATTATTTGGTTTTGCTTCGCCGGTTGCAATTTTAGAAACGGTTTTATTGATTGACATTCCAAACGAAATTGGCAAACCCGTATCACGAATAATTTTTTCGCGAAGCTCCGAAGCCATTTTATAACAACCATAAAATTTATCCATTCCGCTCAGGTCAACATAAAATTCATCGACCGAAGCTTTTTCATAAACCGGAACAGCTTCTTTAATAATGTCAGTAACATCATCTGAATATTTACTGTAAACACTCGAATTCCCTCTCAAAACAATCGCCTCCGGACAAAGCTGTCTTGCCATTCGCATCGGCATCGCGGAATGAATTCCGAAACGTCGCGCTTCATAGCTGCATGATGCTACTACTCCGCGATCAGATGTTCCTCCGATTAATATTGGTTTTCCGATGAGCTTGCTGTCGATGAGCCGCTCGCATGACACAAAAAATGTGTCTAAATCCATGTGCATTATTGTTCTCATTCTTTATCCTTT
>Ga0102851_10000054_pt1 | contig 40868 bp, 33 predicted proteins | sample Mud3Dept3metaG_FD_79558 | JGI IMG/M metagenome (GOLD analysis project Ga0102851, IMG submission 79558) | Freshwater wetland microbial communities from Ohio, USA, analyzing the effect of biotic and abiotic controls - Mud 3 Core 4 Depth 3... | ecosystem: Environmental > Aquatic > Freshwater >... | reverse complement strand
CGTCATCATCACCGGACACAGCGGCATCGGCAAGAGCGAGAGCGCCCTGGAGCTCATCTCCCGCGGCCACCGCTTCATCTCCGACGACGCGGTCGAAGTGACCAGGCAAAAGGGCGGAGGCCTGGTCGGCCGTTCCCCCGTGCTGAGCCGCTATTTCATGGAGATTCGGGGCCTGGGGATCATCAATATCCGGGCGATCTTTGGTCCGGGGGCCATCTGCCGTGAGTCCAAGGTGGATCTCGTCATCTGGCTCAAAAAATGGCAGAAGGGGGATGAGTACGACCGCCTGGGCCTGGAGTTTCCAGCCGATTTTGAAATCCTGGGGGTGAAAATTCCCCAGCTCATCGTCCCTGTCGCGCCGGGACGAACGATCGCCCTCCTGATCGAGGTGGCCTGCAAAGTCCACCAGCTGCGGAAAAAGGGGTATCATGCTTCCCGTGAGATCGTCAAGAAGCTGGACCGGGCGCTCTCCTAGAACCGGGGGGAAGGAATGAAAGATGACCGCTTTCTGATCCTGACCGGGATGTCCGGGTCGGGGAAAACCGCCGTCAGCCATTTCCTCGAGGACTTGGGCTACTATTGCGTGGACAACCTTCCGGCCAAGCTCATCCCCAGCCTGGTCGATCTTTGGCTGCGCGAGGAAGTCGAGATCCGGAAGGTCGCCCTGGTTGTCGATATCCGGGAGCCCGGATTCGTGTCCGATTTTCCCGCGGCCATGGAGGAGATCAAAAAGAGGATGTCTCCCAAGATCATCTTCCTGGACGCCTCGGACGAAACCCTCCTCAAAAGGTTCAGCGAAACGCGCCGTCCCCACCCCCTGACCAAGAAGAAGTCGGTGATCGAGGGGATCCGGATGGAGCGGAGGCGCCTCGCCCCGATCAAGAAAATGGCGGATGAGGTTTTTGACACCTCCTCCACCAATGTCTCCCAGCTCAAGGAGCTTCTCACCCGGCGGCTGGTCAAGGGGCGCACGCCGACCATGCAGGTCGTCGTCGTGAGCTTCGGATACAAGTATGGGATTCCCCTCGATGCCGACCTGATCTTCGACACGCGTTTCCTGCCCAACCCCTTCTATGTCGACAGCCTGCGTGAAAAAACGGGGAAGAGCCGGGCGGTCCGCTCTTATGTTCTCCGGTCGCCGGAGAGCCGCGAGTTCAAGAGCCGGCTGTTCCCGTTCATCGACTACCTCCTTCCCCACTTTATTGCCGAGGGGAAGAGCTACCTGACCATCGCCATCGGCTGCACCGGCGGAAAGCACCGGTCCGTCGTCATCGCCGAGGAGCTGAAGGCCTATCTTCAGAAAAGAAGTTATGATATAAAGGTCTATCACCGTGATATCTTCAAATAGGCGCGGACAATGATCGGCGGAATCATCGTTTCCCACGGCCGCCTGGCCGAGGAACTGTTGAATGCCCTGACCATTATCCTGGGGGAGGCGCCCAACATCGAAGCCATATCCATCGGCTGGTACGACGACGTCGAGGACTCCAAGAAGAAGATCAGCCAGTGCCTGAAGCGGGTCGATCAGAAAAACGGCGTCATCATCTTCACCGACATGTTCGGCGGCACTCCCTCCAACCTGAGCTTCAGCTTCCTCCGGGACAACCAGGTTGAGATCATCACCGGAATCAACCTGCCGATGCTTATCAAGTTCGTCTCCCTGCAGAGGAGCAACAACCTGAAAGATGTGGCCAAGAAGGTCGTCGAACAAGGGAAAAAGAATATCCACTTGGCCAGCGCCCTGTTGAGCTCGAAGCAGTAGAGGCAGTCTTCCATGATCGAGAAAGAGATCCAGATCCGGAATAAACTGGGTCTCCACGCCCGGGCGGCGGTCAAGTTCGTCAACCTGGCCAACCGGTACAGCGCCTCGGTCAAGGTCATCAAGGACGATACGGAGATCGACGGCAAGAGCATCCTGGGGATCCTGACCCTGGCCGCGGTCCAGGGAAGCTCGGTCATGCTCCGGGTTTCGGGCAAGGACCAGGAAGAGGCGATGAAGGCGTTGACGGCGCTCGTCAAGGACAAGTTCGGGGAGAAAGAGTAATCGGCATGACCTTTATCCGGCTGCGTGGAAACGGCGTCTCGCCCGGGATCGGGATGGGGGAGCTGTCCCTGACGGAACCGGCTCTTTTGCCGGTCAGGAAGGAGACCATCGCCGAATCGGCGGTCGACGGGGAGCTGCGGCGGCTGAAAAAGGCCGTCGAGCGAACCAAGGTGGAGCTCCTTGAGCTCAAGCAGCAGGTCAAGGACAACATGGGGGAGGAGCACGCGTTCATCTTCGACGCCCATCGGCTGATCCTGGAGGACAACTCGCTCTTTGACGGCATCCGCAGCACCATCCGGGACGATAAGGTCCGGGTGGAATGGGCCCTCAGCCAGGCCAACCAGAAATACCGGGAGCTCTTCGATGCCATCGCCGACGATTACTTCAGGCAGCGGAAATCGGACGTCTCCGATGTCCTAGCCCGGGTCTCCGCCAACCTGGAGCCGAAGGCAAGGCTTCGGGCGGCCGAGGGGACGGAGAAGAAATATGTCCTGGTCGCCCATGAAATGCTGCCGTCCGAGGCGGCTCTGCGGTTCAGCGGCGGGAACGTCCTTGCCGTGGCTACGGACATGGGCGGGCCTACCTCCCATACCGCCATCCTGGCCCGTTCGCTGAACATCCCGGCCGTCGTCGGCCTCCACAATATCACCTCGCAGGTCAAGAACGGCGACTTCGTCATCGTCGACGGCACCGATGGTGAAGTCATCGTCAACCCGCCCCCGGCGGTGAGGAAGGAGTTCCTGGGCAAAAAGGAGAGGTACGATCGCTATTTCCGGGAGCTCAAGAAGACGGCGAGGCTCAAATCGGTCACCCTGGATGACGTGAAGTTCCTCCCCCTGGCCAACATCGAGCTTCCGGAGGAGGTCGAGATGGCCTTCTCGTTCGGGGCCGAAGGCATCGGCCTCTTCCGCTCGGAATTCATCTATCTCCAGAGCGCCAGCCTGCCCACGGAAGAAGATCACCTGGCGGCCTACTCCCGGATCGCCCGGGCGGCGTACCCAGCGCCCGTCTACATCCGGACGATCGATATCGGAGGGGAGAAGACCCTTCCCCAGCTGAAGATCGAAAAAGAGCCGAACCCCGCGCTGGGGCTGAGGGCCATTCGCTTCTCCTTGAGGCATCGCGACCTTTTCAAGGTTCAGCTCCGGGCCATCCTCCGGGCCAGCTCGCTCCGAAACGTCCGCATCCTGATCCCCATGATCACCGAGGTCGAGGAGATCGGCGAGGTCAAATCGCTCTTCGAGGAAGTCAAGCGGGAGCTGGATAAGGAGCGGGTCAAGTTTGACCGGCAGATCCCGCTCGGAGTGATGATCGAAGTGCCGGCGGCGGCCGCCATAACCGACATCCTGGTCAGGGAAGTGGACTATCTGAGCATCGGGACGAACGACCTCATCCAGTACTATCTGGCGGTCGACCGGTCCAATGAGTATGTCTCCTACCTCTACAAGCCTCTTCATCCCTCCGTCCTGAGGCTCATCCGGTTCATCATCCAAACGGCCTTGAGAGAGGGAAAGGATGTCACCGTCTGCGGCGAGATGGCCGCCGACCCCCTGTGCGCCCTCGCTCTGCTGGGCTTCGGGCTGCGCACGTTCAGCATGAACCCCATCTTCATACCCAGGATCAAGAAGACCTTGCGCTCGGTCGAGCTCCGGACGGCGGAAAAGATCGTCGAAGAAGCGATGAACCTGAAGACGGCTCAGGATGTCGAGGAAACCATCATCGAACGGATCCTGGTCAAACACCCCAAGGCTTTTCTTCTTGGCCAGGTCATGTAGCGCGTCCGAAGTCGTCCTTCAGCCGGACGATGTCGTCCTCGTTCGATCGGCCGATCCAGAGCTCCATCACCCGGCCCGGCCGTCGGCCCACGCAGCGGAGACGGTGCGGCGTCCGGCAGGGGATGAAGATCTCTTCCCCGCGCCGGGGACGCCAGACCCGCCGGCCCAGGGTCATCTCCAGCCCGGAGTCGAGGACGACCCAGAATTCACTCCGGCGGCGGTGATATTGCAGGGAGAGCGCCCGGCCCGGGCGGACGGTGATGATCTTGAGGCTTCCGGTGGAGCGATGGGGGTAAGACCTGAACTTCCCCCAGGGCCGGACCTCTTCCGTGATCCTTTTTCCGGTTTCGAGGCGGGCCCGGTCAGACGCTCCGATCTTTCGGGCCGGCCGGTCAGAAGGGGACCTCGTCGTCTCCTCCTCCCCCTCCTCCTCCTCCCTCCTGGAACCCGGGCTCCTCGTCCATGGAGACATCGACGGAGGGTCCCTCGGCGGGGAAAGGCTCGACCTCGGCGATGTCCTCCCGTTTGCCGAGCAGGACGATGCTCTGGGCCTCGATCTCCGTCGTCGACCTTTTGTTCCCGTCCCGGTCCTGCCAGCTCCGGGTTCTCAACTTGCCTTCGATATAGACCTGCTTTCCCTGGGTCAGGTATTTTTCGCAGAACTCCCCCAGTTTGCCCCAGGCGATGACCCGGTGCCACTCCGTCCGGGTTTTGCTCTCTTTGGTGGTCGGGTTGAACAACCTCTCGTTCGTGGCGATCGAGAAGCGGGCGATGGCCCGCTGATTCTGCGGCAGGTACCGGAGGTCGGGTTTCCCGCCCAGGCGTCCGATGAGAAGGACTTTGTTCAGGCTGTTGATATCTCTCATTTGGCGGACAGCTCCTTGATCTTCTCCTGGGCGATCCTGGCCTCTTCCTCCAACGGATACTTGCTCATCAGGAGCTTGAAGACGACGAGCGCCTCGTCCTTCCTCCGCAGCTCGACCAGGGAGAGCCCTTTTTTCAGATGGGCGGCCGCGATCTTGTCTCCCTGAGGGTATTCGAGGATCAGGTTGTTGAACTCGTCGATGGCATCGTTGAATTTCCGCTGGCTGAAGAGGCATTCGCCGATCCAGTACACGGCGTTGTCGGCCAGCGGGCTGTCGGGAAAATTGTCCCGATAGATCTTGAACCCATCGGTGGCGAGGTCGAAGTTACCCTTGAGGTAATCGGCGTAGGCTGTGTTGTAAACTTCCTGGGGAGACAGAGAGGTCGTGGGGGCGGCCGGCGCCTTCGTCTCCGAAGCCGGCGGCTCCGCCTTTTGCTCCGCCGGCTTTTTCTCAACGGGGGCGGCCGTTTTCTCCTTGGCCTCTTGGCCCGGGGGAGGAACCGGGCTTCCCTTCGTCGTCATGAGGTCTTCCGATATCTTGGTCAAGACCCGGTTCACCTGTTCGATCTTGTCGAGCATAAACTGATATTGGGACGGGATGTTTTTGATGCCGTCCCGGACGCTGCCCTGGTCGGCCTGAAGGAGTTTCACCAGAGACTGCAGCTCCCTTACCTGGGTTTTCAGGGACTCGATATCGGCGGCATTCCGGTCGATCTTCTCTTCCAGCGTGAGCAACTGCTTCTTGAGGACCTGGATGTCCTCGTAGATGAGCTCGTAGGCCTTTTTGCTCCTGTCCTGGCTGAAGCTCAACGGGCAGAACAGGACAAGCGCGAGGATCCCCGCCAGGCTCTTGGACATGAAAAGCCGCTTATTTTTCGATGATCAGGAATTGGGCTCTTCTGTTTTTCTGCCAGGCGATTTCATTGTGCCCGTTGTCGAGCGGCTGGCTCTTGCCGTAGGAGATGACCTTGATTCTCTGCGGGGAGATGCCGAGAGACACCAAGTGGTCAAACGTGCTCTGGGCTCTCTTTTCGCCCAGCGCCAGGTTGTATTCTTCCGTTCCCCGCTCGTCGCAGTGTCCCTCGATCAGGATCTTGGCGCTCTGGAATTTCCTCATCCAGGCGGAGTTGCCCTCGAGCACGGGCTTCGCGTCTTCGCGGATGAAGTAGCGGTCGTAGTCGAAATGGATCATCTTCAGGGGGGCGGCGAGGTTGATCTCCTCGAGCGACTTGGACATGAAGATCTCTTCTTCGGTCATCTCCGGCTTTTTCACGGCCGGGGCTTCATCCACCTTCTCCACTTTTGGCTGCTCTTTGACCGGGGGAGGGGGAGGGGCGGTCTTGGCCTTCGGTTTGCAGTTGGCGGTAAACAGGATAACCAGGCAACAGATAAATGCGAGGACGACGATTTTCTTAATCATTCCTCTTCCTCCTTCTTGAGTGATCTCGGAATACACGACGGATATTCCACTTCCGCGCCTCATTCTATCCAAAGTCGACTTTACCTGTCAACGGAAAAATTCAGGCGGGAAACCGACCCCCTAATTCGACCAGTCGGGCAGCTTGTTGTTTCCCTGGGAGGTCAGGCGGCGCAGGTTGGCCCCGTCGTAGTCGATGGCGTAGAGCTGGACGGTGCCGCTCAAGTTCGAGGAGAAGACGATGTGCCGGCCGTCGGGCGACCAGCTCGGGGACTCGTTGCGGGCGTTGCTCTCGGTCAGCTTGACGATCTGGTTGTTGCGGAGGTTGAGAACATAGAGGTCGAAGATGTTCTCGACGCGGGAGACATAGACGATGCGGTCGCCCGTGGGCGACCAGGCGGGGGCGTCGTGATAGGAGCCGCCGAAGCTCACCCTTCGGACGTTGGAGCCCTCGGCGTCCATGATGTAGATCTGGGGCTGGCCCAGCCCGCTCCGGTCCGAGATGAAGGTGACCTCGCGGTTTGTCGGCGACCAGGAAGGGGAGGAGTCGATGGACTCGTTGAAAGTCAGCCGCTTGATATTCTTCCCGTCGGCGCCGCAGACATAGATTTCTGTATTCCCGTCCATGGTCGAGCAGAAGGCCAGTTTCTTTCCGTCGGGAGAAAAAGAGGGCGAAAAATTGGTCCCCCGGGTCGAGACGGGAGAGACCTTCCCCGCCTCGAGGTCCAGCATATAAAGGCCGGCGTTGAGGTTTTTGTAGGAGGTATAGGCGATTCTTTTCCCGTCGGGCGACCAGGCGGGCATGTAGTCGCGAATCGTGTTGAAGGTCAGCCGGGTCTGGTTCTGGCCGTCGTAGTCCATCATGTAGAGCTCGTCGTTGCCGTCGCGGCTCGAAACGAAGACGATCTTCGTCGTGAAGATCGTCTTTTCTCCCGAGAGGACCTTGACGATCTCGTCGGCCATGCGGTGGGCGGCGAGGCGGAGCAGCTTCCGTGTTACCTGGTAGCGCTTTCCCGAGATGAAGCGCGCGCCCTTGACGTCAAAGAGCTTGCCCTCGAAGAGGAATTCCTCGCCTCCGGCGCTCATGACCTCTCCGACAAACAGGATGTTGGCCTGGATGGACTCCCAATCCTTGTAGAAGATGTTGTTGGAGTCGAGCGGTCGGATGTAATCATAGTATTTTTTCGGCAAAAGCGAGAAAATCCGGCTGTAGGTCAGGTCGTCGGAGACGATCTGATGGAGCTCGGCGGCCGCCTCTTTCACTCCGGCCGCCGGGTTTCGGGCGAGGAAATTCGGAAGCGCCAGGCTGATGGCCGGAACCCCCTCTTTGAGGGTGATGTAAACTTCCTGTTGGGAAAACAAGGGGGAGACGAAAACCAGACAGAGAAGGACAAGGCTGATGTTTTTTATCATTTCGTGTGCTCGAAGATGAGATGGATGCCCAGGTAGGCCTCCTCGTATTCCCGGGGCAGCGGCGGGAACGGCGCCGACGCCTTGATGGCGCGGACGGCCGAGAGGTCGAGCGGCGTTACTCCGCTCGACTGCTCGACCTGGACGTCGAGCACCTGCCCGGTCTTCTGGATCCGGAAATAGACGATGGTCTGGAAGCTCCCGGAGATTCCCGGGTCGACAAGGGATGAGAACCAGTTGGACGAGACTCGCTCGGTGATGGTGTTGAGATACCAGACATAGGGGAAGTTGGCCAGTCCGCCTGGACCGTACCCCGGGCCTCCCGGTCCAAACCCGCCCCCCGGCCCTTCCCCCCCGCCTATGCGCAGGCCCGTGCCCATGCCGGTTCCGCCTTCCGTCCCCTCGGCCGTCCCGCTTTGGGCGGCCGATTCCTTTCGAGAGGGCTCCGGCTTGGTGATAGCCGCCTTCTTTTCGACCTTGGCCTTGGGGTCCTTGGCGGGCTTATCCACCGGATAGCGCATGGCCGGCTTGGCTTCCGGTTGGGCCTTCTGGGCGGTTGTCAAGTCCCGGAGGGTTTCTTTCTTGACCGGCGGCGGTGCCGGCTTCCCGGCGGCGGGCCTTCCGCCGCCTCCTCCTCCTCCACCCCCTCCTCCGGGCACCACCATATTCAAGGGGATGTAATGGACGAGTCCTTTCCTCGAGGGTTTGGGCAGATGCGGCGAGAGGAGGATGAAGACAAAAAAGGCGACATGGACGCTCAGGGAGAAGTAGACCGCCCGTTTGAACTGGAGGCCTTCCCCGCTGGCGGTCATTTTTTCCTGGAGGGAGACTTGAGCTCGATGGGCTCGGTGACGAGCCCGACGGCTTCGACCCCCGCCTTCTTGATGATGTCCAGGGTATCTATGAAAAAGCCGTAGTCGATCCCTTCGTCGGCCTGGATGAAGACGATCTTTTTGGGTTTCCCGGCGAAGTACCCTTGGAGTCGGTTCTCCAGCAGGTTGATGTTGATCACCGACCCCTCGACGTGGATGAGGCGATCCTTGGAAATGGTAATGGTCAACCCTTCCGCGGCGGGAGCGGATTGGGTTTCCGCCTGGGGCAGGTTGACGCCGATGCCCGACTGCATCATCGGCGCCGTGACCATGAAGATGACCAGAAGGACGAGCATGACATCGATGAAGGGGGTGACGTTGATCTCCGAGAGCGATGTCCCGATGCGCCCCCTTCCGGAGGGGGAGAGAGATTGCGGTTTAAGTGCCATAGAGTCGGTCGGCGATATTCAGGAATTCCAGGGTGAAGTCCTCCATCTCGGTGATCAGGTCCTTGATCCGGTGGAGGAAATGGTTATAGGCGATGACGGCCGGTATGGCGGCGAAAAGACCCACGGCCGTGGCGATCAAGGCTTCGGCGATGCCGGGCGCCACGGTCATCAGGCTCGCCGACCGGACGATGCCGATCTTGAGGAAGGCGTCCATGATGCCCCAGACCGTGCCGAAGAGCCCGATGAACGGTGTGACGCTTCCCGTCGTGGCCAAAAAGCCCATCCTCTTTTCCAACCGCGAAACCTCGGCATTCGATGCCTTGGTGAGAACGCGGCTCAGGCTGTCCAGTCGGCCGGGGCCGGGCGGAGTCTGCGGGTTGGCCTTGGAGAGGTGGGTGAGCTCCTTGAAGCCCGCCTGGAAAAGAGAAACCAGGGGGCTGCCCTGGTATCTTTTGGCCGCGTCATTCACTTCGGACAGGTTCTTGCTCTTGCGGAACGCCCGCAGGAACCTTTCGGACTGGGCAAACGCGGCCCGGATCTGCCTCCGCTTGTAAAAGATGATGGCCCAAGAGAAAACGGAAAAGAAGATCAGAATGAGGAGGACCAGTTGAACGACCTGGCTGGCCTCGAGCATGAGGTTGATGATATTCATGAGTGACCGTTCCAAAAGTAGCACAGGAGTGGGGAGATGTCAAACCGCCTCGGCGGTTGACAAAAACCGGGTGAAATACTAGATTTCCCTTCCGAGGGAAGAGGAGAGAGCGCACGAGCCCCCATAAAGAAAAGCTTTTCCAGCCGGCCCAGGTGCTGGCCATCAGCTTCGCGGCCGCCATTTTCCTGGGCGCCCTGCTCCTGATGCTTCCCGTCTGCACGGTGTCCGGGCGGATCTCCTTTCTTGAGGCCCTGTTCACCTCGACCTCGGCCATCTGCGTCACCGGGTTGATCGTGGTGGACACGGCGACCTATTTCACGACCGTTGGGCAGTGCGTCATCGTTCTCCTGATCCAACTCGGCGGGCTAGGGGTTATGACCTTCTCGACGATGGTGCTTCTGGCCGCGGGACGTTCCATAGCGATCAACGACCGCATTTTGGTTCAGGAGGGCTACCACCCCGGGTCGCCCCGCGATTTCAAAGCCTTGATCAAGAATGTCTTCTTGCTGACGGCCGTTCTCGAGGGGACCGGGTTCATCCTCCTGTCCCTCCACTTCCTCCGGAGCGAGCCCTGGCCGAAAGCGCTTTTCTCCGGCTTCTTTCATTCGATTTCAGCCTTCTGCAACGCCGGCTTTTCCGTCTTCAGCGATAATCTCATGGGGTTTAGAGGGGATGTCCTGGTCAACCTGACGGTCGCGGGCCTGATCATCCTCGGCGGGCTGGGGTTCCTGGTGGTCGGAGAATCCGGCCGGGCTGCGGCTGGTTTTCTCAAGGGCGCCAAAATGAAGCTTTCCCTCCACAGCAAGATGGTCCTCATGACCACGGCCGCTCTGATTGTCGTCTCTTTTTTCATCTTTCTGGCCCTCGAAAACAATGGAGCCCTGGGGGGCTTGCCCTGGAAGGAGAAGGTCCTGGCCTCGTTCTTCCAGGTCGTTACTCCCCGGACGGCCGGCTTCAACACCATCGACCTGACCGCGATGGGCACGGCCGCGGTTCTCCTCCAAATGTTTCTGATGTTCATCGGCGCCTCTCCGGGCTCGACGGGAGGCGGCGTCAAGACGAGTACTTTCGGGGTCATCCTGGCTTTCATCCGGTCCAAGATCGCGGCCCGGGATTCGGTCCACCTGTTTTACCGGACGATCCCCCAGAACAACGTGATCCGGGCCTTCACGGTGATCTCTCTGGCCATGAGCCTGGTTTTCCTGGCCGGCTTTGTCATCCTGGTCAGCCAGCCGGGGATGCTGATGAAAGAGGTATTCTACGAGGTCTTTTCCGGGTTCGGCACCGTCGGCCTCTCCCTGGGAATCACCCCCGGACTCAACTCCGTCAACAAATCGATGATCATCCTGGTGATGTACATCGGCCGGGTCGGCCCCCTGACCCTGCTCCTGGCCTTCAGCCGGCGGCGCGCGCTCGGGAAATACGAGTATGTTGAGGAAAGCGTCCTGATCGGTTAGAATGGAGGGCGGAAAGACCAGATGAAATTCGCGGTGATCGGCCTGGGAAGCTTCGGACTCAACGTGGCGCGGACTCTGTATGAGAGAGGGCATGAGGTCGTGACCATCGACGTGGACAAGGACAAGGTCGAGGAGGCCAAATCCTTCTCCTCTCATGCCGTGCTCTCGGACGCTTCGGCGAAGGAGAACCTGGAGGCTTTGGGGATCACGGAGATGGACGTGGTCGTGGTCAGCCTCGGGTCGGCCATGGAGGCATCCATTTTAACCGTGCTCCATCTCCACGAGCTGGGCCTCAAGCGCATCGTGGCCAAGGCCTCGACCGAGGATCATGGCAAGATCCTGGACGCCGTGGGCGCGACCGAGGTCGTTTACCCCGAAAAGGATATGGCCATCCGGACCGCCCTCAAGCTGACCAGCCCCCACATCCTCGAATGCCTGCCGCTCATATCGGGGGTCAGCATTCAGGAGATCGCGCCGCCCGAGCGGTTTATCGGGAAATCCCTCAGAGATCTGGATTTGCGGAATAAATACGGGATCCAAATCCTGGCGGTTAGAGAGCTCATCCCGGAGCGGACGCTCTATGTGCCGCCGGCGGACTTCGTCATTAAGGACAGCGACGTCCTTATCGCCATGGGGGATGAGAAGATGTTGGAGAAAATAACAGCGGCCTAGGGTCCGCCTCTAGCCCTCGGGAAGCCCCCTCAACTTTAATCGGGTTTTCGGCCCCCAATTCCTGAGCCTGCTCCAGGTTTTGGCAATTGGACGCCAGTCGGCGTTTATTGTGAATGGACTTATTCTGAGTGCCTGGCCGCAATTTCGGCTCGTTTTTCTTCTGGCTTGAAACCCGCCTTTTCAATAGTATACCCTATGGCCTTTTCTCTTTTTTCAGGAGGTTTGCATGTCCCGTTTTAACCCCATGGTTCGTCTTTTCCTGGTCATTCTCATCGGCTTCGGCTTTAGCTTCTCAGCGGAACCCCCAAGGTTTTCATCCGATGTGTTTAGGAACCTCAAGTGGCGCCATATCGGACCGGCGTCCTTCGGGGGCCGAATCGATGATGTCGAGGCCGTCCCCGAAAACCCGAGCGTTATCTTTGTGGGTGCCGCCTCCGGAGGGATTTTCAGAAGCCAGGATCACGGAGTGACATGGACCCCCGTTTTTGATTGCGCAGGAACGGCCCTGTCGATCGGCGACATCGCCATCGCCTCATCAGATCCCGGGATCATTTGGGCCGGGACCGGGGAGCCCAATAACCGGCAAAGTTCTTCCTGGGGGGACGGGGTTTATAAATCTCTCGACGGTGGCGAGACTTGGACCAACATGGGTCTCAAAGAAACCCGGCACATCGGGAAGGTCAAGATCGACCCCCGGAATCCGGATATCGTCTTTGTGGCCGCGCTGGGACATCTCTGGGGGCCCCATCCTGAGCGGGGAGTCTTCCGGACCAGGGATGGCGGAAAAACCTGGGATAAATGCCTTTACATCGATGAGAATACGGGGGTCGTCGATATCGACCTCGAGGATAACGGGCGCGTCATCTATGCGGCGGCCTTCCAAAGACAGCGCAAACCCTGGGGTTATGTCGGCGGCGGACCTCAGGCCGGCGTTTACCGTTCCCTGGACGGAGGAGACTCTTGGGAAAAACTCCGGAACGGTCTGCCCGAGGGAAATGTCGGCCGGATCGGGCTGGCTATTGCGCCCAGCCGCCCGAACACCGTCTACGCCATCATCGAGCATAAGCACGGGGGCCTCTTCAGGTCGGATGACCGCGGCCGCACATGGACGATGGTTTACAAAGGATACGCCTATCCTTCTTTTGCTTGTTCTTATTTCCAGCATCTCCGCGTCGACCCCTTGAATCCCGAGAAAATTTGGATCGTGGCTTATCTCCCCTACGTCTCGGTGGACGGAGGAAAGACGTTTACCACGGAGGGCGTTTCCGAAAACCTGCATACCGACAGCCACGCTCTCTGGATCAACCCCAAGAACCCCGATCACCTCCTTCTGGCCGGGGATGGAGGATTCTATATCTCGCACAGCGGGGCCAAGACCTGGGATTTCATCGACAACCTTCCGGTCTCTCAGTTTTATGCGATCGGCATCGATACCAGGGACCCCTATTGGATTTACGGCGGCGCCCAAGACGCAGGCGCTTATGGCATACCCAGCCGGACGGACAGCCCGCTCGGCATCATGAATAGGGATGTCGTGCCCGTTGTCTACGGCGATGGTTTCTATTGCGTCGTGGATCCGCGAGAACCGAACCTGATCTACTCGGAAAATCAAGAGGGCCGGGTCATCTTCAGCAATTTGAAAACGCATGAAGAGCGGCTCATCGGGCCCGTCCCCAAATCCCCGCAGGAGGTTTATCGATTTAACTGGAAGTGCCCTCTGGTGATGTCTCCCCACAATCCTGACATTGTCTACTTCGGGGGGAATAAGATTTTTAAAACCTCGGACCGCGGATTCAGCTGGGAAGAAATCAGTCCCGACCTCTCCAGAAATCAGGATTGGAAGACGATTCCGATCATGGAGATGGAGAGAAACCCGGACACTCTGGCCTTGAATTACGGGGTCGGACATTATGGGACGGTCACGACGATCTCGGAATCCCCCATCCAGGCGGGCGTGATTTATGCGGGAACGGATGATGGGAATGTTGAGGCGACGTCCGATGCGGGAAAAACATGGAGAGACCTGACCAAAAACATTCGGCTGCCGAAGCCCCGTTGGGTGACTGACATCCTGGCATCCCAGCACAATGCGGGAACGGTTTTGGCGAGCTTCACCGGGCACTCGGACGATGATTATGCTCCTTACATATTCAAGACTTCTGATTCCGGGACCAGATGGGAAAGCCTGCGCGGAGACCTCCCGGACGGAATCGTCGTCCGCGCTCTGGCCGAGCACCCGCGAAATCCGAGCCTTCTTTTCGCCGGGACTGAATTCGGCCTGTTCATCTCCCTGAACGGCGGCCAGAACTGGGTGAGGGCGGGCGGAAACCTGCCCCGCATCCGCGTCGACGACATTGTCATCAATCCAAGGAACAACGACCTGATCCTGGGGACCCACGGCCGCGGCATCATCATCCTCGACGACATAGCCGCGCTGGAAAACCTGAATCAGAGCGTCCTCGATTCTGAAGCCTGGCTTTTTCCAGTGAGGGAAGCGGCGATCTCCTTCGAGACCCGGGAAGACCGGTCTACCGGGTCGGCGGATTTTGTGGGCCCCAATCCCGACTCTGGAGCTCTCATTAACTACTATCTGAAAAACGACCCCGCAGCCGGCAAAGAAAACTCGGAGGCAGAAAATTTCGTGAAAATCCTCATCTCGGACGGGAACGGAAACGCGGTTAGAGAGCTCCAAGGACCGTCTCAAAGGGGGATTAACCGCATCAGCTGGGATCTTCGCTATGCGCTCAAATCCGACCCCGAATGGAAACGCGGCGCTTATTACTATCCCCTTCGCGGTCCGGCGGTTCTGCCCGGAGAATACGTGGTCAAGTTGACTGCCGGCGGCCGGACGATGGTTCAAAAGATGACGGTGAAGATGGACCCAAGAATAAAAATAACGGAGGAAGCACTGCTGGCCAGGCTCCAGGCCGGCCTGAGGATTAGCGAAATGGTCAGGGCTTTCCTGGAGGCCAAAGCGGCTATTCAGAATATTGAGAACGAGACCGGTCGCATCCGGGATATCGCCGGCAGGGACGCCGATTTCCCCAAAGACGCGAAATCGCTGCTCGACGAAATCTCGAAAAGTCTCGGAGGGGTCAAGAAAGAATTCATCTCCGAGATGGAAGGGCTGGAATTTGAGGTCCTGGACCTCCTGGGCCAGGTCGACGCATCGACTTCGGAGCCTACCCGAGCTCAAGGAATGACGATAGACCGGCTGGCCGATAAACTCGAGAAGGGAATAGGGATTATCAATGCCATTCTCACCGAAAAGATGCCGGGCCTTTATAGAATGCTAAACTGTGGAGATTCCCGGCTTTTGATCTTTCAGCCTATCGTTCCGCCCAAACATTAATGGCGGATAGCGAACAAGAGTACAATTTAAATAACGCACTTAATGTCAGCGCGAATGTACCATAAATAAGTAACGATCAGCCATAGCCTCTTCCTGGCGTCCTCGACTTCGGGCAGGTCGGGGTCGGCGGCCTTCCATCTGGCTCAATTTGACATCCAACGACGCTGCGATTTATCATCCCCAACGACGGGATGGGGTAAAATCGGTGCAAGAACGTCCATTCAGCCGGCGCACTAGAAAACAAGATGCTTATCTTTTGACCGCGGCGGTCGAGTTGTCCACGCGGAGTTGCCCGACACCCGTAACTCGATGCCTCTGGCCGTTGCGATGTTTCCATGATAGGCATTCCACATGTTCCGCAAGGAGGGTCTGACGATGATTCGTGTGTTCGCTTTCGTCCTTTCGTGCTGTATGTTTATGGGAGCGGCCGGATCCAGCGGCTCCAAGCAGGCAGAAGAGCGGGCAACCGGAGCCGCTGCGGCGGAGCCGGCAGGAACAGCCGCCGCCGCTGATCAGAAGAGTGACGCGCCGCTTGCTTTCACGGAGGCGGATCTCGACGGATACGAACGCGGCATACGTAAAGAGATCGAGCTCGTGAAGACTGCGCAGCAACAGGCCATGGGCGCTGCGACGCCCGAGGAGCGAGGCGCGGCGGCCCAGGCGCAGTGGGAGGACCAGACGATTCCGGAGGGGGCGAAAGCATCGGGGCTTCCGGAGGAAAGGTATCGGCGAACGCGCCGCGCGGTGCACGAGGTCTTCAAGACTCTCGACTTTCAGGGAAAGATCGACGGACCGCTGTCGATCGACCTGTCGCAGGTGAGCCCGGAGATGCGCGCCCGGCTGGCCAATGATCCTTTCGATGCGCTTGCGCCGTCATCGGCCGCGGCTCTGCGCTCCCGCATGGAGCGGCTCGTGCCGATCTGGTCGGAGTATCTGACGCTCATTTCGGTGGCGGGCTAGGCCGCGTCATCCCTCGTGTGGTCAATTGGACACGTGCTTGTCCGACTGATTCGTTTCCGGGACCCAAATGCGTCAGGGGGTGTGCGTTCCAGAGGCCGCTAATCCGGCCTATCGTCAGAGCCCACCTACCTGAGATGGGACGGGGGACCAGGAGGTTTACCGCGCTGAACATCAGGATCGCTATGAGCTTTAAATCCCGGAGGGAGAGCCGCCATGAAAGATGAATTCACGACGCACGGGCTCGACATCGAGAGGATCATGGACCAGGCCGTCGCCGCCGCGGTAGCGTTCAGGCGCTTCGGGCAGAAGGAGACGGACCGGGTCGTCGAAGCGGTTTTTAAGGCGGGATTCGCCAGCCGGGTCCGGCTGGCCAAGCTCGCCTGCAAAGAGACGAGATTGGGCCGGTGGGAGGACAAAGTCATCAAAAATGTCATCGCCACCCGGTTCGTCTACCTCGATATCAAGGACCAGAAGACGGTGGGCGTGATCGCCAAAGACCCGGGGCAGGAGATCGTCGAGATCGCTGAGCCGGTCGGCCCCATCTTCGCCATCACTCCCATCACGAATCCGACGTCGACCGTCCTTTTCAAGATCCTCATTTCGATGAAATCCCGGAACCCGATCATCATCCGCCCGCACGGGGCGGCCAAGGACTGTTCCGTGGAAGCGGCCCGGATCTGCTACGAGGCCGCCCTTCGGGCCGGGGCGCCGGAGAACTGCATCCAGTGGGTCAAGACCTCGACTCGCGACGAGGCACTCGCCCTGATGGCCCACCGCAAGACGGCCCTCATCCTGGCGACCGGCTCCGTGGAGCTTGTCCGGGCCGCTTACCGGTCCGGGAACCCCGCGATCGGCATCGGTCCAGGGAACGTCCCCGTGTACATCGGGAAATCTGCCGACGTGCCCTTCGCCGTGGAGCAGATCCTCATTTCCAAGACCTTCGACAACGGGACGATTTGCGCGAGCGAACAGGCCGTCGTGGTCAATCCGGCCAACGCGGAGGAAGTCGTCGCGGAATTCAAGAAACGGAAAGCCCATTTTCTATCCGACGAGGAGGTCAAACGTCTCGAGGCCGTGGCTTTCAATAAGGAACTCAAAGTCATGAAAGCCGAGGTTATCGGCCAGCCCGCCACGAAGATCGCGGACATGGCCGACATCAAGGTTCCCACCGACACGACCCTCCTCATCGCTCCCCTCCAGGAGGTAGGCATCCAGTCGCCGCTATCGCTCGAGATCCTTGCCCCGATCCTGGCGTTTTACGTCGCGCGGGATTTCGAACACGCCATCAGGCTTTGCCGCCAGATCAACCACCACGGCGGACTGGGGCACACGGGTAGCATCTTTTCCCGAAACGAGGACAGGATCGAGCATTTCGCATCGGCCATGAACGCCGGCCGAATTCTGGTCAATACGCCCGCCTCGCAAGGGGCCCTTGGAGGAACTTACAACAAGTTGAGGCCTTCCCTCATGCTGGCCTGCGGGACGAGCGGCAAGAACACGACCACGGACAACATCTCGGCCAAACACCTGCTCAACATCCACCGGATCGCCCGGCGCAAAGTCTGCCCCTGCATCGAGACGGATTTCATCAAGCATTACCTCGACGAATCCCTGGATGACGCGGCCATCGAGAAAGCCTGTGCGGCGAGCCAGATCGCGAAGCACGGTTCTCCCAGCGATAACCGGCGTTGAACAACTGATGTCCATGCCTCGCTCGAGGTTCCTCGGGATGAAGGGGAGGCGCGGTTGTTCTTATCGAAGGAGAGCCGCTCCAGAGAAAGGAGCGGCCGGATCATAAATTTTATCACCCGCCCGGCCTCTCGTTTTGTCCTGGCCCGGACGCGGCTCGATCGGCCAGGACTTTGCGGGCAAAGAGCGAGGCCAACCGCGAGTCGTCGGCCGGCGGGATCCTATCGGGATGATTTTTATCATAATCCCAACAAAATCCAAATCAGCCGCTAACAATCTTGGTGTATTTAGGCAGACAGAAAAATATAAAATTTATCGACCTTGAGTGGTTATTTTTATGATTTCCTAGGAGGAAAGGGATGAGGAAAGATCTTCGCTTCCTTTTTGTTTTGGTTGCCGGCATCGCTCTTGTCTCTGGTGTATTGTTGGCCCAATCCAGAGAACGGGGCGTCATCCAAGGCAAAGTCACAGACAGTGAAGGCCTTGCGCTGCCTGGAGTAACGGTCACGGCAAGTTCCCTAAGTCTTATGGGCACGCGCACGACGATAACAGATCAAGAAGGAAAGTACCGTTTTCCCGTGCTTGTGGGTGGGATTTATATCATCGAGGCTTCAGTGGAGGGCTTCGCGTCGATGAAGAAAACGGAGGTAGAGCTGCACGTGGGAATGACGGTGACCGTTGATTTTGCGCTCACCCCCGCCAAGATTGAAACCGAGATTACGGTTGTGGGGGCAGCTCCGCTTGTCGATATTACGGATGCGTCCACAGGCAAGATATTTATGACCAAAGACTGGCTTCAAAATATTCCCACCAATCAAAGCGCCGCTGATCTTCTGAACTTCGCACCAGGGGTCATCGGTTCGGACGGCTTCTCCAATGCCTATGGTGGCAGCAATTCGTCGAACTCCTATTCCCTGGATGGAGCGGAATTGACAGACGCGTGGTACGGAGGTGGGGTATATACAACACCGATTGATTATAATACGGTTGAAGAATCGCAGATTATCACCCTGGGGGCTCCGGCGGAGTATGGAAATTTTACCGGAGCTACCGTCAATATCGTCACGAAATCCGGCGGGAATAAGTTTTCCGGAGACGCTCAAGTCCTCTATCAGGGATATACCTGGCAAAGCAAGAACAAAGACATTAACGAAAACGATGACTATTGGTCATTGCTTCCAGAATCGCCGGAAACGCGCCTCGCGGATCCCAGCTTCCGTTTGGGGGGGCCAATCCTGAAAGACAGACTCTGGTTTTTTACGAGTTTCGAATACCACTCTATGAAGCAGCAGATGAAGTCGACCGGTCGAAGCAGCCCTGAAACTTGGCCCAAGATATTCCTTAAACTCACCTTTCAGCCCGACCAAAAAAATAAGCTGCAGACCTTTTTCACTTATCACAACCGCGAATGGAGCAGGACGTCATTAGACACCCTTACAGACGCGAGTGCCCAGGGGGATATGATGACCCCCATTTATGTCGGGAATCTCAGTTTTCTCCATACCTTCTCTTCTTCAACCCTTTTCGAAATCAAGGTCGCCGGCTATTCGATGAAATGGGATTCCATCCCGAGCTCGCGGAATAGGGATATCGCGGGTCATTACGATCTTTTTACAGGCAGAACCTGGGGGAACCTGTATTTTTGGTCTCACTGGACATCTTCGCGGTATACGTTTGCGACTGCACTCTCCTCCAGCATAGATGATTTCATCTCTGGTTCTCACGAGGTTAAGATCGGGCTCGAAATTGAAAAGAGCGAGGGCGGCGGAACGTTCGATTATAACGGACCTGACAAGGTCGTTTATTATGATTGGGACGGCGCGCCCTATTTGGCCGAAAAGTCGGCCTATAAGGAATGGGGCGTCAACTGGAGGTATTCCCTCTATGCCCAGGATTCCTGGAAAATCGCTGAATCCTTGGTTTTCAATCCCGGCCTACGGTTCGACATCATTCGGGGAAGTGTTCCGGACTTAGCTCAGCCTGACAAGACCACTTACAAACCAACCGGACTCGCTCCCCGCATCGGCTTTGTCTGGGATGTCCTTAAAGACCACAAAACACTGCTGAAGGGCCATTATGGAAGATACTATGAAGGGACGAAAACGTATTATTTTGCTCAAATGACGCCGATGTCAGATACGACATACTATTCGGTGGGCCCGGATTGGAGCTCCTTGACCGAGCTTTATACGATTCCCGGACTTGACCTCTATACCATAGACCCCAAGATCAAACATCCTTGCGCGGACGAATTCGTCGCGGGAGCTGAGCAGGTTCTCGGGAAAGACCTGTCGGCCACTGTTTCGCTCATCTACAGAAATTGGATCAATCTTGTCGATGCCGTAAACACTGGAGGCATCTTTGAGCCTGTGAGCTATTTAGATCCGGAGACGGGCCAATCTTATACTATCTACAATGAACTCAATCCGGGAGCAGACCACTATTACATAACAAACCCGGAAAAAGGAAAGGATATTGGGGCCGCCTATCCTGACATCGTCCAGTTCACTCCGAATAGGAAGTATAGGGCATTACAGATCACTCTGGCCAAGCGCTTTTCGCATAACTGGCAGCTCTATGCCTCCTATGTCTACAGCTATGAAAAGGGAAGCTATTCAAGCGATGAAATCCCCTCGATGTCGACCATATTCTACGATCCGAATAACCAGATCAACAATTACGGCTATTCCTCCACGAGCATCCCGCATGTGCTCAAAATACAAGGCACATATTTTCTCCCTTGGGGGTTCAGTCTGAGTGCCTTTTATAACCTCTATAGCGGCTCAACTTGGACAAAGCAGTTGGTCATCAGCGACCTCAACCAGGGAGCCGTCTATATCCTGGCGGAGCCAAGGGGCTCTCGAAGGCTTGCCGCGACAAATAACCTCGATCTCAGGGTCGAGAAGTCTTTGAGCTACAAGAACAGCAGGCTCTCACTTATGCTCGACGTTTTTAATCTTTTCAATCGGGGTATTGTGACATACTTGTATTATTATTCGGGATCTAATTTTGGCAAGCCCAGGGACGTCAATACGCCGAGGAGTTACCGAGTAGGAGTGAGGCTCTTTTTCTAATCTCAACGAAGTATTTGTGAGCTAAAGCACGACGCACGGCCTCTATTCCTCGAGAAGCCCCCTCAATATCTCCTGCGCCACCTGCTTGGCCTGCCTTCCCGTCTCCCGGGAAGGGCCAACACATGAAGGGCAGCCTTCTTTGCAGGGGCAGATGTTAATGGTCTTCAGGCAGTGCCTGAGGAGGTCTTTCTCCAGGTCGAAAAGAGCCGGGCTCAGGCCGATCCCGCCCGGAAAGTTGTCGTAGATGAAGATATTGGGCTCGAACTCGGGTTCGGTGAAGACCGGGTTCTCGTCGAAAGTCGCGACCCGCCGGGGGACATCGCGCGGCGGCACCGACTCGCCGGTCAGGTTGTCCCCGACAGAAACCCCGACGTCGTGGAGGTCGCACATCATGAACAGCGGCGAGACGTGGTGGAGGAGGTAGGCCAGGCCGAACAGGCCGTTGATCTTCTCCTCCGAGGAAAAGGGGAGGGACTGGAGAAGGGGGGCGGGGATGGTCAGCCAGTAAGCGGTGGTGTGCATCTCGTTCTGGGGGAGGCTTAAATCCCCGGCGCCGACGTTCTCCTGGGTGAAGAGCTTGATCTTCTTGAACCCGACGACCTGGGTGGCGACATGCACCTCGCCGTGCGAGATCAGGCAGCGGTCCAGCTTCTTCTTGTCGAAGACGTCCAGGATCTTGATCTTGGTGTAGTCGATGGCGTCGGTGAAGTAATCGACGTCGGTCTTCTTGACGTAAGCCTTGCGCTCCTCGAAATCGAGCTTTTCGACAAAGTACTGCTCGCCCTCGCAGAGGTAGATGGCCTTGGGGTGGAGCGTTGTCAGGGCGGAGCTGAAATCGACCTCGGCGATGGCCTGGGTTTCATCCGTGGCGTCGACGACCACGAAATTGTCCGAGCTGATGCTGCGCAGGCTGACCCCGTCGGCCGGGTAGGCGTCCGAAGTCCAGTACCATTTGTCCTGGGAATGGTGGAGGAACTTCTCCTCCTCCAGGAACTTGAGGACACCGGCGATATCGAGCTTGCCGAACGTCTCGCCGTCGGCGAAGGGAAGCTCGAAGGCGGCGCATTCGACGTGGCTCACCAGGATGGAGAGATTGTCGGGGTTGATCAGGGCTTTCTCGGGGCTGTTGGCGAAAAAATAATCGGGATGGTGGACGATGAACTGATCGAGGGGAGAGCTCGAGGCGACCAGGACGGCCGCCGACTTGCCCGTTTTCCGGCCGGCCCGGCCCGCCCGCTGCCAGGTGCTGGTGATCGTCCCCGGATAGCCGGCCAGGACGGCCACGTCGAGACTCCCGATATCGATGCCCAACTCCAGAGCGTTGGTCGATACAACCCCCAGGATATTCCCTTCGCGCAGGCCCTTTTCGATCTCCCGCCTTTTGAGAGGCAGATAGCCGCCGCGGTAACCCCGGATGAGCCCTTCCTTGTGGATCGCCGTCTCGATATCTTCCCTGATGTAGGTGAGGAGGACCTCGGTGTTGAGACGGCTCTGGGCGAAGACGATGGTCTGGAGGCCGTTCCGCAAGAAAGTTCCCGCCACGCGCCGGGCCTCGTTGATGTAGGACCGGCGGATGCCCAGGAACTCGTTGATCACGGGCGGCGTGTAGAAGATGAAGAACTTCTCGCCCCGCGGGGCGCCGTTGTCGTCGATCAAGACGACGGGCTCCTCGATCATGCGCTCCGCCACCTCCACCGGATTGGCGATCGTCGCCGTGCAGAGGATGAACTGCGGATTTGCCCCATAGAACCGGGCTACCCTCTTGAGACGCCTCAGGACGTTAGCCAGGTGGCTGCCGAAGATGCCCCGGTAGTTGTGCAGCTCGTCGACGACGATGTACTTGAGGTTTTTGAAAAGGTTGATCCACTTGGTGTGATGCGGCAGGATCCCGGCGTGGAGCATGTCGGGGTTGGTGAGGATGATCTGGCCGATCGAGCGGATGGCTTTGCGAGCGTCCTGGGGTGTGTCTCCGTCATATGTGTGGATGCGGATTCCCTCGGGAAGAAGACCGATGACCTCGTCGAGCTCGGCCCTCTGGTCCTGGGCGAGGGCCTTGGTGGGGAAGAGGTAGATGGCCCGGCTGGCCGGGTCGTTGAGGATGGAATTCAAAACAGGGAGGTTGTAACAGAGGGTCTTCCCCGAAGCCGTGGGCGTCACGACGACGATGTGCCCGCCGCCCTGGAGGATCTCCCAGGAAGTCCTCTGATGGGAATAGAGCTTCTGGTAGCCCTTCTTCTGGAGGGCGGAGAGAAGGCGGGGATTTACGCCCGGCGGGTACTCGGCATAGCGGCCCTCCTGGGCCGGGATATGCTTGACCGCCGTGATGGAGTTTTCTTTGAGTCCCATCTCCTGGAGTGTCTGGAGGGACCTGAGGAGGCTTTCTTCCCGCGTCATGACTGAACCTCAGCCCATCCTACATGATGGGCATCGGGTGGTCAATGGAATGGGCGTGTTCAACCTGTTGGCCCGGGGGCGCTGAACCCGGCGTTCAATCCGTTGCTGCCCTGGGATGAGCGCCGACTTTTTTGAGAGCGGGAGCCAGCTTGTTCACCAGGCGGTGGGAACGCGCCGTTCGACCTTCTTCGTTGAGATGGAAGACTGTATCAAAAAACATATGATCGGGAAAGACGAAATTCGCCGGGCTTCCCAAGACGGCAAATTCCGCCTTGTCTTTGAGCCAACGACGCAACTTCAGCGCCTTCCGTTTGGTGCTTGGAGGAAAACCGGATTCCGGGATCGGCGAGAAGCCGAGAAAAAGGAAGGCGCGTTTTTGATCCAGCTTCCGCTTGAAGCGGTTGAGCGCCGCGACGGCCTCGGGAATGGCCACGGGAATGCCCATGGGCCGCGCCGCGATTTTTTGGCCCGGTTGAGAGAGATGGCCGGTATTATCTCCATATTCGTTGAACGCCGCCGCGTTGTATTCGGCGGATAGGTTTTGGGGTTTCTGGGAAAAAAGCCAGTTCCTGAGGAAGCCCTCGAAGCGGCGCTGCGCCGTCACGGGAAATTCCCGAAGCAGGGTCAGGTATCCGGAAAAATCGATGTACTTCACCCCCTTCGGAAAATAGAGAACATATTCCAGCAGCGTGTGCGTGGGTTCCAGGTTGAAGTTATATTCGGGGATGACGACGACGATATCACCGGGCCTGATTTCATCCAGGACTTCGTTCATCATGAATCGCAGGCCGAGTCCGTTGTTCAAGGCCATGTTGACAACCGGGAGGCCGAAGTTTTTATGAATGATCCGGCTGTCCAGCCCAAAGGCCAGGTTCGAGCCGCCGATGAAGATGAAGCGCGGCGAGCGGGTATTTTCGAGCAGTTGGTGCTTCAGGACGGCGGCCTGAAGATAGCCGTCCTCGGCGAGGGGAGCCTTCCAGATGATGGTGCATAGGGAGAGTATCACCGCGGCAGCGAGGCCCAGGATCTTCCCTGCCGGCTTGCCCATTTCGCGTCTCTCCTAAAATTTGAAGTAGATGAACGGCCCGCTTTTCAGGGCCGAGAAAAGAAAGATGCCCATAACCAATAAGTAATAGAGCAAAAAACGAACCCAGACGGGCTTCGTTTTCAAACGGACCCAGAAATCGCCCCGTTCGGATTGACGGTCGACGGCCATCAGTATCAGGACGGCCACGGCGAGAACGAAAAACTGATAGGGCTCCAGCTTCATGATTTTATGAAAATCAACCAGGGGATTGGCGTCCGTGCTGAAAACCCATCGGCCGGCCACCTTGCCGGCAAAGCTGAAGGTCCCCCGGAAAATATGCGAGATAACATAAAAAGCGTCGGACAGGGTGTTCGCCCTGAAAAAAATCCAGGCGAAACTGACGAGGATGAAGGTGCTGATGACGCGGATGCCGCGATGGAGAATCGGGGCCCGCCTTATTCCGCTCAGCCGGACGATCCGTTTGCGGACCCCCCGGCTCAGGTGGGAAGCCATGAGGAAGAGCCCGTGCCAGAATCCCCAGGCGACCATGGCCCAGCTGGCGCCGTGCCACAGGCCGGCCAGGAGCATCGTGAACAGGACGCCGGGCAGATAGCCCCATGTCGCCGCCTGGACCCCCAGGAATCTCTCTCCCTTGATCCGCCGCATCACGGCGTAGGTGATGGGCAGGAAGAGGTAATCCCGGAGCCAGGAGGAAAACGTGATGTGCCAGCGGGTCCAGAAATCGCTGATGCTCGTGCTCAGATAGGGAGCACGGAAATTCTCTATGGGCTTGAAACCCAGCATGTGCGACAGGCCGTTGGCCATATCTGAGTACGCGGAAAAATCACAGTAAATCTGGATGGCAAAGGACAGGGTGGCGATCAGGAGCATCGGCCCGGATTGGGCCCGGACATTGCCATAGACCGCGTCGACGACAACCGCCAGGCGGTCGGCGATCACGAGCTTTTTTAAAAGGCCCCAGGCGATCAGTTTGCCGCCATCGCAGACGCGCTGCAGGTCAAAGGGCGCTTTTTTTTTCAATTCGGGCAACAGTTGCACGGCTCGCTCAATGGGCCCGGCCAGGAGTTGCGGGAAGAACGAGACGTACAAGAGGAAATACCCGGCATGCTTCTCGGCCGGCAGCTTTCCCCGGTAGACATCGACGAGATAGCTGATCATGCGGAAGGTATAGAAAGAAATCCCGATGGGCAGCAGCAGGTTGAGCGGCTCATAATGCAGGCTTTTCACAAAAAGGGAACCGAGGCGGAAAAGCGAGAAGCCGATGAAGTCGGCATATTTGAATATCACCAAGCCGAGAGAAGCGAAACCAATGCCCAGGATCAGGAAGCGCTTGCCCGGCGGGGCCGGACCGCCCCGGGTGATCTGAAGGGCCAGAAAATAGGTCGCCAGCGCGGGGAGGAGCAAGAAGGGCAGGAGGGAGGGGTTGTGCCAGCCGTAAAAAAGAAAGCTTCCGACCAGGAGAACGAGCCAGCCGAGGCGGGCCGGAGAAAGAAAGTAAGCCGCCGCCAGGACAACAAAAAATACCAGGAACTCAAATGACGTGAATATCACCAGAGTTGCCCTGCGCCCGCGGGCCGGATATTGTTTGCTTCAGCTACGGGCCCGGCTGCGGCCGCGTTCTCGAGGGATTCTTTCATATTCGCCGTCTCAATGGCAGGCCGCAAACTCATCGCCCCACCCACGGTCCAGGCCACTTTCCCCACCTCCATCGTCCAGGATGATAAGCCCGGGCGCGATGGGGTGTCAAGCACGGGCAGGTCCGGATAGAGCGGCATCCATGCCCCGGGCTTCCGTGGCCGGCCTCGCTTCCTTGTGAATCCGCCGGGCAGACGCTAAAATAGAGACATGCTCAACGAGATCCGCGTGAGGAAGGCGGCGCAGCACAACCTCAAGCGCATCGATGTCGACCTTCCCCGCAACAGGCTGATTGTCGTGACGGGCCCCAGCGGGTCGGGGAAGAGTTCGCTGGCCTTCGACACGCTGTATGCCGAGGGACAGCGCCGCTATATCGAGTGCCTGTCCGCCTACGCGCGCCAGTATATCGAGCAACTGGAGAAGCCCGAGATCGAATCGATCGAGGGTCTCTCGCCCTCCATCTCCATCGACCAGAAGACCATCTCTTCCAACCCGCGGTCCACCGTCGGGACGGTGACGGAGATCCACGACCTGCTGCGTCTCCTCTACGCCCGGGTCGGGACGCCGCACTGCCCGGACTGCGGCCGGCAGGTCAGCTCCCAGACGCCCGACGAGATCGTCCGGAAGATCCTGAGCCAGTTCGCCGGCGAGAAAGTGGCCGTCCTGGCGCCGGTCGTCCGGGGCCGGAAAGGCGAATATTCCCGGCTTTTCGAGAAATTCCTGAAGAAGGGCTTTCTCCGGTTTCGCCTGGACGGCAAATTCCGGGAGCTCGAGGAATCCGTGCGCCTCGCCAAGACCAAAAAGCACAATATCGAGGTCCTGGTGGACGAGGTCATCCCCGGACGGGAATCCGCCGAAAGGCTCAGGGATGCCGTCGATAAGGCCTTCGAGATTTCGGGCGGGGACATGCTGATTCTCCGTCCGGACGGCAAGGAGGTGTTCTACTCGCTCAAGCTCCTTTGCCTTTTCTGCGAGGTCAGCCTTCCCGAGCTCGAGCCCAGGAGCTTCTCCTTCAACAGCCCTTATGGGGCGTGCGGCCGCTGTCACGGACTGGGGTATCAAACCGTCCTCAACGAATGGGGCGAAGTCGAACTTACCAACGATCTCTGCCCCGAGTGCCGGGGAAAGCGGTTGAAGAGGGCGAGCCTGTCCGTCCGGGTGGGCGGGAAAAACATCCATGAATTGAGTTCCCTGCCCGTGGACAAGCTCGTCGCCGAACTGCGCGGCTTTAAATTCGAGAAAGCGGCCGGGCTCGTGGCCTCGAAAATCCTCAAGGAGATCCTGGCTCGATTGGAGATCATGGGGGAGCTGGGGCTGCCTTATATCCAGCTGAGCCGGCCGACGGCCAGTCTTTCCGGCGGGGAAGCCCAGCGCATCCGTCTGGCCGCCCAGATCGGCGCCAGGCTCCGGGGTGTTCTCTACGTGCTGGACGAGCCGACAGTGGGGCTCCACCAGCGGGACAACGGCCGGCTGATCCGTCTTCTCCGCGCCATCCGGGATGAAGGCAACTCGGTCGTCGTCGTCGAGCACGACGAACAGACCATCCGCTCGGCCGACCACATTCTCGACCTGGGTCCCGGCGCGGGCGAGGACGGCGGCTACAAGGTGGCCGAAGGCGATCTCGGCCGGGTCCTGGAGTCCTCCGATTCCCTCACCGCGCAGTATCTCCGGGGGGAGAAAAAGATCCCCGTGCCGGAGAGAAGGAGGGAACCCAGGGGCGGCCTGACAATCGTCAAAGCCAGCGAGCACAACCTCAAGGGGCTGGAGGTGCGCATCCCCCTGGGGACGATGACGGCCGTGACCGGAGTCTCGGGGTCGGGCAAGAGCACCCTGGTTTACGATATCCTCTACAAGAGCCTGCTCAACCATTTCCACAACGCCAAACAGCGGGTAGGGTCTCACGAGGCGCTCCTCGGCGTCGAGGAGATCGACAAGGTCATCGCCGTCGACCAGAAGCCCATCGGCCGGACGCCGCGCTCCAACCCGGCGACCTACACCGGCCTGCTCACGCCGCTCCGGGAGCTTTTCGCCCGGACGCCGGAAGCGAGGATGCGGGGCTACGGGTCGAGCCGGTTCAGCTTCAACCTGGCCGGGGGCCGCTGCGAGGAATGCGAGGGGGCGGGAGCGAAGAGAATCGAGATGCATTTTCTGCCGGATGTCCTTGTCACCTGCGACCGCTGCGGCGGCAGGCGATACAATAAAGAGACCCTGGCCGTTTTCTACAAGGGGAAGAATATCGCCGATTTCCTGGCCATGACCGTCGATGAAGCCTTCGAGTACCTGCGGGCCCATCCCTTGCTCAAGAGGAAGCTGGCCACGCTCCGGTCGGTCGGGCTGGGTTATCTCCGGCTTGGCCAGCCGGCGCCGACGCTCTCCGGCGGGGAGGCCCAGCGCATCAAGCTGACCAAGGAGCTGGGAAGGAAGAGCACGGGCCGGACGCTTTTCCTCCTCGACGAGCCCACGACGGGTCTTCATTTCGACGATGTGCGGAAGCTCCTCGAACTCCTCTCCGAGCTCGTGGGCCGGGGCAATACGGTGGTGGTCATCGAGCATAACCTCGACGTCATCAAGTACTGCGACCATGTGATCGACCTGGGGCCCGAGGGCGGCGAGCAGGGCGGATGGATCGTCGCCCAGGGTACGCCGGAGGAAGTCGCGGCCCGGGCCGAGTCGCATACGGGCCGGTTCCTGAGGAAGGCGCTGGAGCGGGGCGGCCGCGCAATCTGAGGCACTGAAATGGGTTTTGACGACATCCTGGGAAATGGCGGGGTCAAGAGGATCCTTCGGCTCGCCCTTGAGAAGAACCGGCTGCCCAATTCGCTCCTGTTTCACGGGCCGGAGGGCGTGGGCAAGCGCAAGCTGGCTCTCGCCCTGGCCAAGGCGGTGAATTGCGAGCGAACAAGGGACGATGCCTGCGAGGAATGTCCGGCCTGTCGGGCCATTTCGGGCGGACGGTTTCCGGATGTCCAGGAGATCAAGCCTCTTGGTCAAACGGTCAGGGTAGAACACGTCCGCGAGATGCGCCAGGCCGCTTACCTGAGGCCGATGGCCGGGCGGAAGCGGGTTTTCATAATATCGGACGCGGATAAGATGAACGACGAGTCCTTCAACACCGTCCTGAAAATCCTGGAGGAACCCCCTTCTTTCTCTCATTTCATCCTGGTCACGGACAAGCTGCATCTGATCCTGCCGACGATCAGGTCGCGTTGTCAGGCCCTGCAATTCGCGCCGGTTTCGAAAGAGGTCATCGCCGGAGCGCTCCGGGAAAAAGGCTTCGGCGAGGATCAGGCCAGGATCGGCTCGCTCTTTGTCAGTGGAAATCTGGAAAAGGCGCTGGAACTCAACTGGGACGAGACACAGGAGGTCCGCCGGGAGGCGTGGAACCTCTTCGTCTCACTCGCCAGGCCGGAAGAGCCGTCGCGTTTCCTGAGGAGCTATGGGTTCGGCCAGCGGAACCTCATCCGCGAGGATCTGGAGAATAGGCTGGCAATCATGGCCTCTTTCTGCCGGGACATGGCCCTCATCAAGGAAGGCGGGGACGTCTCCCTTCTTCTTAACCCCGACTTCGCGGAAGAACTCCGGGCCCTGGACGGCTCCTGGAGCCTGGAGAAGGGCCGGCAATTTCTCCGGATTATCGAGGGGGCGTTCTCCGGGTTCTCCAGGAACCTGAACATGAGCCTGATCGCCGGCGCGTTTTATTCACTCCTGGGAGAAGACGCACATGACTGAGATCATCTGTCTCGTTTCTGAGAGCACGGGCAAGGTCCTCCGGGCTTACAAGGGGGACCTGAACATTCAAAAAGGCGAAATCTTCCTAGTCGAATCCGACTGGGGCGGGGATTTGGCCAAGGCGGTGGACCTCCCCCCGGAGATCTGCTGCCTGCCTCAAGCCGAACGGGGCGCTGTCCGGATCATCCGCCGGGCGACCGATGAAGATATCCGGAAGTTCCAGTGGCTCCGGGAGAAGGAGTGCCGGGCCTTTGAATTCTGCCTGCAGAGGATCAAGTCCAGGAACCTGCCGATGAAGCTGGTGGCGGTGAAGTATTTTTTCAGCGAGAAAAAAGGGATATTCTTTTACACCGCGGACGGACGGATCGATTTCCGTCAGCTCGTCAAGGATCTGGCCCAGGAGCTGCGGATGCGGATCGAGATGCGTCAGATCGGAGTCCGGGATGAAGCCAAGATGCTGGGCGGGCTCGGAGTCTGCGGCCGCCCCCTCTGTTGCGCCAGCTTCATGAAAACCTTCGAACCCGTGACCATCCAAAAAGCGAGAAAACAGCAGATCGTCATCAATCCGACCAAGATCTCGGGGCTCTGCGGCCGGTTGATGTGCTGTCTGGCTTTCGAAGAGGAAAGCCGCGGCCGGATGTACGCCGACGACGATGGCTTGATCGAGGACTGAGGACGGGGCCTTATTCGGCCGGCTCGATCTGGAACTGAACCTTGCTCGAGACGGCGATCAGGGACCCGCGGGGGGAGAAGGCTCTCACCTGCCAGGCGAAACGCTGGCCGGGCCGCATGCGCCGGCGCGTTTCCTCGGGAACCGTGATCCGGTTTTCCCGCGTGGAAGCCGTCCAGAGAAGTTCTCCGTTGTAGAGGGAGATCTTATATTCGACATCCTGGCCGAGCGATTTCCATTCGAAATAGGCGGGGACGGACCGGACGTCGATGATCGGAGACATCAAGGTCAGCGATTCTCCCCTGACCACTTCCGTTTCACTCAGGACAAACTGGGCAGAAGAGCCTTTAAATAGAGGCAAGGCGCCAGAGATGACGAGGAGCAGGGCGGCGCCGGCGACCCCCACTGCGGCCCATTGGCGTGGGCTGAAAGAGGAAAAGGCCCGTTTCCAGGCAGGGATCCAATCCCTTCGCTCCGAGGCGGCAGGTTTTCTGAAAAGCCGGGCGCCCTGGCTTTTAATCGTCGAGATCAGGACATCCCGCTCTTCCATCTGCCGGAAACAGCTGGGGCAGTTGAAATAGTGCTCTTCGAACTGCTCCTTAACTCCCCCCTCCAGTCTATCCAAGAGGTAATCATCGATCTGATCGGCGAATAGACATTTTTTCATGCTTGTCACCTTTCATCCGGTTTCACTGATTTAGTCGCCGGATGGGCTGAAAAAAGGAAAATTTTCATGTCTTGATGATCTTCCGGAGGAGCTTCTGGGCATAATTGATCCGCTCGCTGACCCGGCGGGGGGATATGCCCAGGCGTTCGGCCACTTCGTCGCGGGTAAGCTCTTGATAATAATAAAGGTTTAAAACCTCCTTGAACTTGGGCTTGAGCTGCTGGATGGCCTGGGCGAGGAGCCTGCCCCTCTCCCGGCTTTCGGCGTCGTCACAGGGATCGGGCAGGGGAACGGGCTCGGGGATACTCTTCAGGACCTTTGTTTTTTGCCGGATGTGGTCGATGATCCTGCGGCTGGTGATGGTATAGATATAAGTCCCGATCGACGAGTCGCCCCGGAATTCCCCCTTCTTGACCTTCTCGATGACCTGGGTGATGACCTCATTGACCACATCCTCCCAGTCCGGGGTGCGGGCGCCCAGGGATTTCTTGACCTTGAAACTGACGACAGGCCGGTACTTGACCACGACCTCGTTGAGGTCGATTTCGGGCGGATGATTATCCACGCGGCTATTATATAAGGTGTCTAAATCCTTCACAAGGGTGGATTTAGCCCGAAAACCTCCCCTGCAAAGGGGAGGATCGGGGTGAGAGAGGACGAAAATTCAATTTTTCGGGCGCGGGGGCGACTAAAGGATTGCGAGTCAAAAATGAGAGGCTTGATTTCTCCTCCGGCAGGCGCGGCCGCCCCGAGAAAAAAGCCGGCCGACCGGGAAGACCTGCTGGTTATCGAAGACAAAAGGGGCGCCCGGAGCGCTTTTCCGCTGTCCATCAGCCAGAACGAGTACCTGTTCACCCTCCGGGGGAACGAGGACTTCCTCGGCTCTCCGAGAAGCGGCGACCGATACTCCTCCTGGAACGGTCTGAGCACCCGCTCCCACAAGATTTTCCAGGCCCAAGAGGCCATGAAGGACCTCAGCCATTGGTATGAGCAGGTTTTCCGGGACGCGGACGAGCTCGACGATGAGGAATTCGCCGAAAAGCAACGGTTCTTCAACTCCAACCTCATCCACTTCATCGCCGCCACCGACGACAACGAAGACACGGTCGGCCACTCCCAGTTCGTGGCCAATTATACGATTCTCCTGGCCCGCGAGCTGGGAATAGAAGATTCGAGGTATCTGGTCGACCTCGAAAGGGGGGCCCTGCTTCATGACATCGGCAAGATCGGGATCCCCGAGTCGATCCTGAAAAAAAAGGGCCCCTTGACACTGATCGAAAGGGAAATTATCAAAGACCATCCGCTCCTGGGTTATAAGCTGATCGACGGGTTCTCCTTCCTGGAGAGAGCGGCTCAGGTGGTCCTTTATCATCACGAATACTTCACGGGCATGGGCTATCCCTACGGCCTGGCCGGAGAGCAGATCCCCCTGGAAGCCAGGATATTCTCCCTGGCCGATACGGTGGATGCCATCACGTCGGACCGGCCCTACCGGAAGGGAAGAAGTTTCGAGGACGCCCGGCGCGAAGTCGAGCGTCACAGCGGCAGCCAGTTCGACCCCCAGCTCGTCGAGGTCTTTCTTGCCATTCCTCAGGAACGCTGGCAAAAGGCCAAGCTCGATACCCTGAGGACCCTCCGCCTGCCTACCATTCACTGATCCTATATCAACCCTTTCCTTGGCAATCCCGGCCCGGCCGGGAGTCTATTTTGAGGCTGGAGTGTTATCGTCCAGGAGATCTCCGAAGAGCTCCGCCGTATGCCGGGCCTTCACGGACGCGTCCCCGGCGGCGAGGCCCGAGCGGAGCTGGAGCAGGCAGCCGGGGCAATCCGTCGCCACCAGCTGAGCCCGGCTGTTCAGGATGTCCTTTTCCTTCTTCTTCCACAGATGCTCGGAGACCCCGGGATTCTTGACCGAGAAGACGCCGCAGAACCCGCAGCAGGCGGGAGGCTCTTCTTGTCCGGTCAAGCGGTACCCGAGGGAACTCAGGAGCTCTCGGGGTTTGTCCCCCACCTTGAGCTCCGTGAGGTAATGGCAGGGATAATGGTAATAGAGGTCCCTTTGGTCCGAGGTTTTGGCCGCCGGAAGATAACCCTTGGAGGTCATGAAGTCGGTGAAGTCCCGGATCCTTGCGCTGAAGCGTGCCGCCCGCTGGTCGAGACCGGGATAGATATTCTTGAGGAAAGCGTTTCCGGTCGGACAGACGGTGATAATAACTTCGGGGTCTTCCCTAGCGAATGAGTCCAGGTTCTTCCTGGCCAGGGCTTGAACCGCTTTGCTATCCCCGAGATGATGGCTGGGTGCCCCGCAGCACACCTGTTCCGCCGGTGTGACCACCCGATAACCGAAATGGGCCAGAGACTTGAGCACGTTTTCCCTGATCTCCGGGAAAAAATATTTGACCAGACACCCCTGGAAAAGATAGGCCTTGGGTCCCGCGTCCGGTCCTGCCGGAGGTCCTTTGCGGGGTTTCAGCATGGGGATCCTCTTTCCTCGGGCCCACCGGAGCGGCAGGCGCCGGAGATGTCCGTCTTTCTTCCAGACCTTCTGCAGGACGGCCAGCATGCCGGCGCCGTTTTCGGCCAGCCTCTTGGACCTGAACAGCGCAGACAGTCCCTTCTCCCAGGGGTTCGGGCCCTTGATCTTCTTGATTTTCAGGAGCAGCTCTCCTGTGGGGATTCCGACCGGGCAGAACTCCTCGCACTTCTTGCAGTCGGAGCAGAGGTCGAGGGTCCGGTAGGATTCGCCGAGCGTCCGGGTCATGGCGGTGAGGAGAGTCCCGATCCCGCCGGGATAGACGGGGCCTCCGAAAACATGGCCGCCGACCGACTGGAAGACGGGGCAGGCCAGCATACAGCCGCCGCACTTCAGACAGTAGAGGATTTCCTTGAAATCCTTGTCCTCGGCGAGCGCCAGGCGGCCGTTGTCGAGGATGATGATGTGGACCTCCTGCGGCCCGTGAACCCCGACGACGTTTTCCTTCTCGATGTCCGTGGTCGAGCTGGGCCCCGTGATAAAAGAGACATAGGAGGTCAGCTTTTTCCCGGAGGAGGCGACCGTCAGGACTTTGAGGAGCACCGCCGCCTCCTCGAGCGTTTCGACGAACTTCTCCGCCGTCACCAGGGCGATGTGGACGGGCGGAAGTGTGGTGGCCAGGCGGACGTTGCCCTCGTTGCTGACGATGACCAGGGTCCCCGACTCGGCGATGGCGAGGTTGGCGCCCGATATGCCGATATCCGCCTGGATGAAATGCCGGCGCATTTCCTCGCGGGCAATAGCGACGATCTCGCGGGCGTCGGCGGGAACCGGCCGGCCCAGGCGCCGGCTCAGGACCTCGGCGATCCTTTCCTTGGTCATGTGGAGCGCCGGGGCCGTGATATGGGACGGCCGCTCCCCGGCCAGCTGGATGATCCATTCTCCGAGGTCGGTCTCGACGACCTGGAGGCCCTCTTTTTCCAGGGCGCCGTTCAGGCCGATCTCCTCGCTGACCATGGATTTGGACTTGACGATGAACCGGGCCTTCTTTTCCCGGGCGATCCCGAGGATGATGCCGGCGGCGTCTTCCCCCGACGAAGCCCGGTGGACGCGGGCGCCCGCCTTCTCGGCCGCCCCGCTGAACATCTCGATAAGCTCCGGGAGCCGGTCTGCATTCTTCTCCCGGATGGACCGGGCTTTCTGCTTGTACTCTTCCCAGGGGATTTCCCGCGCGGCCTGCTTGTGCTTTTTGCCGTGCTGGCTGCAGGCGCGCCCGAGAGCCGTCTGGAGGTTGACGTCCTTTAAAGCCTTGTCCGCCCGGCGCCGCATCCTCAGACGGGAGAACAACTAGGACTCCTTGCCCTCATCCTTTTTGGACAGGTAGGCCTGCGGGTCGACCAGGATCTCCCGCGGCTTGCTGCCCTCCGAGGGGCCGAGTATTCCCTCCTGCTCCATCTGGTCGATGATCCGGGCCGCCCGGGCGTACCCGAGCTTGAGCTTTCTCTGCAGCCAGGAGGCCGAGGCCTGCCCGGTGGCCAGCACCATCCGGAGCGCCTCCTCATAGAGCTCGTCTTTCTCTCCCGTATCCTCCCATTCCTGGGCGGTGGGCGCCTTGATGAACTTCACGAGCCGGGTGTCGAATTCGGGCGCCCTCTGCTCCTTGACGAACTTGACGAGGCGCGTGATCTCGGGCATGGAGATGAAGGCGCAGTGAAGGCGGATGATCCGGGGGTAGTTTGGCGGCATAAAGAGCAGGTCGCCCAGGCCCAGGAGCTTATCGGCGCCCGAGGTATCGATGATGATCCGGGAGTCCACCTTCGACGGGACGCGGAAGGCGATGCGGCAGGAGAAGTTGTTCTTGATCGTGCCGGTGATGACGTCGATCGAAGGCCGCTGGGTGGCCAGGACGAGATGGATTCCGACGGCCCGGGCGAGCTGGGCCAGGCGGGCGATGCAGTATTCGACCTCCTGGGCCCCGATCATCATCAGCTCGGCCAGTTCGTCGATGATGATGATGATGTAGGGGAGAGGCTTGAATTTCTGCTTTTCCTCGTCCGTGAGCCTGCCCTTTTTTTCCTGGAGGATTTTGTAGATCTGGTGGTTGTACTGGACGATATCACGGACCTTGAGGAAGCTCAGTCGGTGGTAGCGTTCTTCCATCTTCTTGATGGCGTCCATCAGGACGCCGCCGGCTTTCTTGGGGTCATTGATGACCGGACTCAGGAGATGCGGGATGCCCTCGTACAGGGTGAACTCGAGGCGTTTGGGGTCGATCAGGATGAGCTTGACTTCGTCGGGGCTGGCCTTGTACAGGATGCTGGCGATCAAAGCGTTGAGGGCGACGCTCTTCCCCGTTCCCGTGGCGCCGGCGATGAGAAGATGAGGCATGACCGCGAGGTCGGTGACGTAGACTTCGCCGTGGATCGTCTTGCCCAGGGCGAAGGTCAGCTTGGAGGGGGATTTGAGGAACTTCTCCGACTGGATGATGTCCCGCAGCTTGATGATTTCCCGCTTGTTGTTGGGGATTTCGACGCCGAGGGAGGACCGGCCCGGGATCCTCTGGATGCGGACGGACTCGGCCCCCAAGGCGAGGGACAGGTCTTCGGAAAGGCTGGCCACCTGGCTGACCTTGATCCCCGGGTTGGGATAGAATTCGTAGGTCGTGATGACCGGTCCGGGATGGTATTCCTTGACCTCGCCCTCGACGCGGAACTCTTTGAGTTTCTCCTCGATCCGAATCTTTTTCTCGTAGAGCTCGTTCTTGTCGATCTGCTCGGAGGGGGCGCCGGGGTCAAGGAGGGTGAAGGGCGGGAAATTGTAATCGCTCTTTTGCTCCATCTCCGGGAAGAGGAGCTTGTCCGGCCGGGGCGGCTGCGGAGGATGGATGAGGATCGGTTCCGGCCTTTCGCCGCGCTTCAGTTCCTTCCTCTCTTCTTTCTTTTGCTTGGGCTTCGGTTCTTCCTCCGGCTCCTCGTCCTTTTCTTTCCTGGATTTGTCCTTCTTGTGATCCTTTTCCTGCGGCTGGGTGTACTTGTCAACGACCTTTTTCCTCATCTTTTCCTTGGCTTTTGATTTCTGGTAATCGGTCACCCGGATGCGGACCTTTTTAAAGGCGAAGCTCAGGAAGCGGCCGAAGAAACGGACGAACCGGCCCAAGGAAAATTCCGTGGAAAAGAGGATGAAGAGGATGAGCAAGGCGAGGAGAAGGATCAAAGTCCCGGCCTGGCTAAGATAGCGGACGAGCGCCGAAGACAGGAAAGCACCGAGGACGCCGCCGGCCTCGAGATCGGCCCCTCTCCAGGAAAGCCGCTGAAAAAGGAGAGAAAAGAGGCCGGCCAGGATGAGCAGGAGGAGCAGACTTCCTCCGATCCGCAGCAGGCCTCCGCCCTTGCTTTTGGGGAGCAGTGTCTTGACGCCGATAAAGCCGAAGACGAAGGGGAGCAGAAAGGCTCCCAGGCCGAAAACCTGTAAAAACACTTCCGCCAGGGAGGCTCCCACCCGGCCTCCGTAGTTATGGGTTTTCTGCCCCAGGGACGAGACGCTGGCCCAGGACGGGTCGTGGGAATCGTAGCTCACCAGGCTGATCAGGGTGAAGACGGCCAGAAGAAGAATGAGCAGGCTGATAACCTCGGCGGAACGGAAGTGTTTTTTCCGTTGGGCATTCTTCTGGGAGGAGGATGTCCTCTTTTTTTTCCGGCTCTTCATTGGGGAGATTATAGCACAATGGAACCGGAGATTCCCGCCGGGAGCGGTGCAGCGGAGATTAAAAAACGAAGGCCAGGCCGGCGCAGTATTCAAGCCCTCCGATCTGGACGGCGATGCCGTCCTCTTCTGCCTTGGCCCAAGTATGTTTTACCCGGAAGTTGAGCATCACGGGGGCACCCTTGGCGAACCGGAGATAGAGCCCGCCCAAAACGTGATATCCATTGGCGGAGCTCAGCGCCGTCCCGATGGCGTTGTCTTCGTAGTAGAAATAGAAATCCGCCCCGGCCCCGAGATACGGATGGAAGGTGCCGAGAGGGAAGATATAGCGGACCCCGATATCCAGGGGGACCATATAAAACTTCGTTTTTTCCTTGGAGAAAGTCAGGGCGCCCTGGCGGGAGTAATATTTCAGGTCCAGATAAAAATTGAGGTTTGAAAAGAGGGCCGCCGAGATGGTCAGCCCGCTCATCAGGCCGCCCTCGGGGTAGACGGCCTCGAACCGGGGTTCGTTCATGCTGTATCTTCCGAGCGTGAACTCGAGAGAGCCCTGGCGGATCGCCCGGTCACCCTCAGGGAAGAGGAGGATGTTCAGCCCGAGGAAAGACGCCAGCCAGATCGAACCCTTCTTCAAGCTCATGAGACTCTCAGCCTTTCTCACCGCGTCGTCCTATCATATCATGCCCGCCCGCCTTCGGGCAATGACGCGGCCGGGTCGGCGTGAGCTTAGGGCATCCGCCGAAAAAGGAATTTCCAAAGATATTCCTTGGGCACCCCGAGAAACTGGCCTCTCCAGAGGCGGTCGCAATGCGAACATGTCTCGAGGTCGGAGATATCCCGGCCGAGGATTTTTTCGCGCAGCCGGACCATCCTGTCGTTATTCCAGATCCGGGCCAGGGTCTCGTCCCGGACGTTCCCGAGGGAATAGTATCCGTGGAAATCCTGGGTGCAGGGGAGGACCGAGCCGTCCCAGAAGATGACGAGCGCCTGCCAGAGAAAGGTGCAGGGGGAGTATTTTTTGCGGGGGAGGGGCTGGGCGATCTCTCCCGCCCAGTTATGCATCTCCTTGACTTCCAGCCGGTCGAGGGGCAGGCCGCGGAAATTCTTCAGAAACTCCTTGCGCCGGCCGCCGGCGTCCTTGGCGGTGTCCGGGAAATGGATGATCTCGAAGACGGCGTAGGGTTTCCGGGAGCCGAGCTCCTTCTTGATTTCGAGGAAGCGGACGATGTTGCGGAGCGTCTTGTCGAAATCGGCGTTGATGCGGATGCTCTCGTACGTCTCCTTGTCGAACCCGTCGAAGGAGAAGGAGATCTGGTCCAGGCCGGAGACGATGAGCCTTCGGGATAAGTCCTCGTCGAGGAGCGTGGCATTGGTGTGGAACTTGGTATAGATGCCGGCGGCGTGGGCGTATTCCGCAAGCGAGGGGAAATCCGGATGGAGAAGGCCTTCGCCCCGGTGGATGAGGTTGGCGTCGAAGATGAACCCGCGGGCCTCGTCGATTATTTTGCGGAACAGGGCGGGGTCCATGAACCCCTTCTCTTCTTTCTTCAGCTCTTTGTTGGGGCACATGACGCAGCGGAGGTTGCAGATGCTGGTCGTCTCGATCCAGAGGCGGACGGGGAGGTAGGGAAGGACGGTCTTCTTCCTTTTGTAGCTCCTGAAAACCTGGAGCAAACGCCGGTAGTACCGCAGCGAACTCATGCCGTCACCTTTCCTCCCGGAGATAGCTTGTCCTTTTGTTTTATACCATCCCGGGCCGTTTGGTTCAACCTTGCGCGCTTGTAAGCAGTCCGAAGAGAGCCACGAACTCGCCGATGGAAAGCTGTTCGGCCCGCGCAGTCTCCTTGAGGCCGAGACGCAGAAGACCCTCTTGAATGGGTCCTGAACGATGCGGCCATGATTTCAGATTGTTCGACAAGGTTTTTCTCCTCTGGGCGAAGGCGGCGCGGAGGAAACGGCGGAAAAGGTCCTCGTCGGCGACCCCGAATAGGGGAGCCGTCCTCTTTTCGAGCGATACGAGGGCCGATTGGACCTTGGGCGGCGGAGAAAAAGCGCCCGGCGCCAGCGTGAGGCGGAGGCGAACCTCAAAATAAAGCTGAAAAAGGATGGAAAGAGGCGCGTAGCTTTTGGAGCCGGGCCCGGCCGCAACCCGCTGGGCCACCTCTTTCTGGAGGAGAAAGACACAGGCGGAGAAGAGCTCCTTGTCATCGAAAACCTTGAAAAGGAGCGGCGAAGAGATGGAATAAGGCAGGTTTCCGACAATCTTCACCCGGCTTCGGAAACCCGGCTCCGAGGCGAGGAGTTCCCGGAAATCGACCTCAAGGACGTCCCTCTCGATGACGATGAGATTCTCCCGGCCGTTCTCCCTGAGGAAGGGGATCAATGCGGCGTCCTTTTCAATGGCGATGACTTTTCCGGCCCGTTCGGCGAGGGGGAAGGTCAATGCCCCTTTGCCGGCTCCGATTTCTATAACCAGTTCGTCCTTTTGGGGGTCGATGATGTTGAGGATTTTCCGGAGGATCGAGGGGTCGTTCAGGAAATGCTGGCCGAGAGCTTTGGTTTTGCTCATATCCGGTCCATGGGTTGGACCTTCCCATATAGGCGCCTGATGCGGAGGGCCATAAGGAGGGTCCTCCAAAGGGTCAAACCCGTGAGCTTGGTCTTGCCTCTCCGGCGGTCGATAAATACTATCGGGACCTCCCCGATCCTGAGCCCGAGGCGATGGGCCTTGAAGAGGGTTTCGAGGACGATGGACGGGCCCGTCGAAAAGAGGCTGTCGATCCCGATCGTCTCCAGGGCCTCGCGCCGGAATACGCGGAAGCCCGAGGAGACGTCACGGACCGGCACTGAGAAAAGGCGGCGGATGAAGTTTCTCGCGAGGAACGTGACCAGGCGCCGGCTCAGAGGACGGTCGGCGTCTTTCCCTCCCTCGACGAACCTCGAGCCGAGGACGATGTCCTTGTCTTCGGCCGCTTCGAGAAGAGAAGGGATGTAGGCCGGCTGGTGGGAGCCGTCGCCGTCCATCTCGACGACAATATCCGCGCCCATCCGGAGGGCCTCTTTGAAACCCGCGACCCCGGCCAGCCCGCGGCCCCTTTTTTCCCAGCGGAGAAGAAGATGAACCCGGGGGGCCTGCCGGCCGATCTCCGCGACCGCAGCGGCGGTGCCGTCGGGAGAGTTGTCGTCCACGACGAGGACTGAAAGCTCGTGCCCGACCCGAAGGGCGAGGATTTCCTGGACTAAGGGGACGATATTTTCCCGCTCGTTGTAGGTCGGGATGGTGACGACAACTTTCCTCCTGGGCTCAGACATGGCGGGTCAGACGAATTTGTCGATTTCGGCCAAAACCTGCTCGGGTGTTATCCGGCTCATGCACACGGCGTCCGGGCAGGATTGCCTATAGCAGGGCGAGCATTCCGTGCCCAGGAAAATCTTGGCCCCGCGGCCGTAGAGGTCGATCTCCTGGGGGCAGGTCGGGCCGAAGAGGGCGATGACCGGTTTCTTCAGGGCGATGGCCAAGTGCATGCCCAGGGTGTCGGATGAGACGACAAGGTCGAGTCCGGAGATCCAGCCGGCGAATTCGAGGAGGGAGTTGTCGGTCCCCGTATCGAAAACCCGCGCCCGGCTTCGCCGCGCCAGGGAGCGGTTGAGCTCCTTTTCCCTGGGTCCACCGAGCAGGAAGACATTGGCTTTCTTTTTTTGGGTGAGGAGCGAGATGAGCTCGAGATAGCAGCCGGCCGGCCACTGCTTTGTCTCGAACTTAGTCCCGGCGCCCGTATTCAGGCCGATGGAAGGCCGGAGACGGGAGATCCGGCGGGCCTTGAAGAAACGACAGGCCTTTTCGGAGGCATCGTCGGGAAGCCCAAAGACATACTCGTCGCGCGCGTAGGGGACTTCGGCGGCCTCGTGGATAATCTCCTGG
>Ga0102851_10000053_pt1 | contig 40988 bp, 34 predicted proteins | sample Mud3Dept3metaG_FD_79558 | JGI IMG/M metagenome (GOLD analysis project Ga0102851, IMG submission 79558) | Freshwater wetland microbial communities from Ohio, USA, analyzing the effect of biotic and abiotic controls - Mud 3 Core 4 Depth 3... | ecosystem: Environmental > Aquatic > Freshwater >... | reverse complement strand
CCGACGTAGCTTTAGCGGAGTCGGATGCCACTGCTCCTGCTACTGCCGCTGCAGAAAGCTGTCCCTCAAAAGGCAAAATCTTTATGTCTCTGAAATTTAAGATACGGCTTCTTTTTTAAGACTCGAAACAATAGATGAAAACTTCATCAATGAAATTTCTACAAGCAATCTTTTATTTTTACTTGCACGAATTTGAATTTCAGCTTCGCGCAAAAGATCAAGCCCAACTAAAATAAATTCTGAAATTGTTTCTGCTGATTGTTTTTGATAACGCGATTTTATTTCAGCAGGTACTTCTAATAACTCAACTGTTTTATCGTCTTTACAAACAAGCAAATTTCTAAGATGCTCTGCAAGGCCAATCAGGAATTGACTTCCATCAAAACCTTTAGCCAAAATATCATTATAGATTAGCAAATTTTGAGGAATATCTCCGGCAATTGCAGCGTCTGTTACTTTGAAATAATAATCGTAATCAAGTACGTTGAGGTTTTCTAAAACCGCTTCATAAGTCACATTATTGACACTGAAAGAAACAATTTGATCAAAGATAGAAAGTGCGTCACGCAGAGAACCATCTGCTTTTTGTCCTATGATATGCAAAGCCTTTTCATCAACTTTAATATTTTCTTTTTGCGCGATGTTCTTTAAATGCGCAACAATAGCATTGACCTGGATTCTGTGAAAATCAAAAATCTGGCAACGCGATAAAACGGTTGGAATAATTTTATGTTTTTCTGTAGTGGCTAATATGAAAATAGCATGAGCAGGTGGCTCTTCAAGTGTTTTCAGAAAAGCATTAAAAGCTTGCGCAGACAACATGTGAACCTCATCAATGATAAAGATTCTGTATTTTCCAACTTGTGGCGCAATCCGAACCTGGTCAATCAAAATCCGGATATCATCAACCGAATTGTTAGAAGCACCATCTAATTCAAAAATATTAAACGAGTGACCTTCATTAAACGAAGAGCAGGATTCGCAAGTATTACAAGGCTCGGTATCAGCGCTCAGATTAAAGCAGTTGATTGTTTTTGCAAGAATTCGCGCAGTGGTTGTTTTTCCAACTCCACGCGAACCAAAGAAAAGAAAGGCCTGGGCAAGATGTTGATTTTTAATAGCATTTTTAAGCGTTACGGTAACAGATCCTTGTCCAACAACCGATTCAAAGGTTTGCGGACGATATTTACGCGCTGAAACAACAAAATTACTCATAGATTTTTCTGAAAAACAAATATAGTTGAAAGGCACGGGATGAGGTTTTGGAATTTATCAACAGTTATTTTTATTATCGGGTATTTGGTAGTCGGGTGGTCCAAAAATGGTGGTCGGGTGGTCTGGGTGCAAAAAAAAATACGAATATTTTGATTTGGAAGATGTAGCGATACGGCTCGCCCGTATCGACCGATTTACGAAAATGTTTAATTAAAATATTGTCAAAAAAAATGGTTAGGTAATAAAGTAGTCGGGACAATGTTAAATTGGATTTAAATATCTAAAAATCAATAAAATAAATCAAAAATCAAAAACCATTAATAGGAAATCGGACATCAATTCAGATCTTCGGCCTTTATAAATAGATGAAAATCGCCAATTCCCTTTGATTTTCAATTAATATATCTATCTTTGCGCCCTAATTTTAATTACAAATAAATATGAATAGGTACGAAACTGTTTTCATTTTAACTCCCGTTTTGTCTGAAGAGCAGGCAAAGGAAGCAGTAAAGGTTTATGAAGATTTTATTTCCAAAAACGGAGGTAAAATAACTCACAATGAATTTTGGGGCCTCAAAAAGATGGCTTACCAGATTCAGAAAAAATCAACCGGCTTCTACTTCCTGGTAGAGTTTGAAAATGATGGTCAACTGGTCCAAAAGTTGGAAGTTGAATTTAAACGTGATGAGCGAATCATCCGATTCTTAACCGTGAAAATGGAAAAAGATCATGTTGCATTCGCTGAAAAAACACGAAGACTAAAAGCGGCAGCTCTGACTGCTTAGTTAAAAACATCTAAAAGATTTAAAAGAAATGGAACAATCAGATATCAGATACTTAACCCCGATTAATATTGAAGTTAAGAAAGAAAAATACTGCCGATTCAAAAAAAGCGGTATTAAATATGTGGATTATAAAAACCCGGATTTCTTGTTGAAATTTATCAACGAGCAAGGAAAAATTCTTCCAAGAAGATTAACAGGGACATCCCAAAAATTTCAAAAAAGAGTAAACAAAGCTGTAAAACGTTCAAGACATCTTGCGATTTTACCTTACGTTGCCGATTTAATGAAATAGACAGTACCCCCGGTACTTATTGTAGAATGAATTTAATTCCCCTTTTATGGAACTTATATTAAAGAAAAACGTTGATAAATTAGGCTTCAAAGATGAAGTCGTAAATGTGAAGCCGGGATACGGAAGAAATTTCCTGATTCCTCAAGGATATGCTGCTTTGGCTACAGACTCTGCAAAAAAAGCACACGCAGAAGTAATGAAACAAAGAGCTCACAAAGATTCTAAAATTAAAGATGAAGCAACTGCACTTGCTGCTAAACTTGAAAATCTTTCTGTTAAAGTAGCCGCGAAAGTTGGTGAAAATGGTAAGATTTTTGGTTCAGTTACAACAGTTCAGTTATCTGATGCACTAAAAGCTTTAGGTGTTGAAATTGAAAGAAAATCACTGAAAATTGTTAACGAACCTATCAGGGAAGTTGGCACATTTGAAGGAATTGCAATTCTTCACAAAGATGTTAAGCAAAATTTCAAATTCGAAGTTGTAGCTGATTAATCAGAAGATTTAAAAATTAGAAAAGCCTGTTGTCCGCCTTTGGCGGATGACAGGCTTTTTTTGTTTTTACTCTCCATCGAAGGGTAATTACCCAGAACGAGGGAAAACTGTTTTTTATATTGTTTGAAATCTTCTTCAAATTCAGCATTTGGGCCTCACCTCTAAATCTCCTCTCCAAAGGAGAGGAGATTTTATGATCTTCGATTAGTTTGTAGAACTTACAAAACTTATGGCAGTCTGTAAAGTCCCTCCTCTGGAGGGATTTAGGGTGGTCAGCTGCTAATTGAGAAGTTAAAGTTCGACTTTTGAAGGGAGAGTCTCTTTCCCTTTTGCTGTGTAATTGCACATCGAAGGGCTGTCATTCTGAACGTAATGCGGTGCAGTGAAGAATCCCGCCGATTAACCAAAATGCCGGCTACTACATCCGCGCAATCTTCAACAAATCATCCATCTTCCCCTTATCAGCTTTTTTTAGCGCATCAAGAAATTTTTCTCTCGCAAGTTTCGGATCATTCAACGACTCACCCCAGGTGAAAATCTCTCCGTTTAAAATATGCTCAATAACAATGTCTGACATTAATTTAGCATGCCGTGCATTTCCTCCGGGAAAGCATTGCAACTGCATTAAACGATGCATAAAACGAATGGCGATCTCATCCGGATTATAACTTTCACTTTCAATCCAGAATTTTGTATTGCTGAAAAGTTGTTTTAATTCTTTACTGATAAGCGATTTTTCAACTCCCATGCTTTTGTTAGAGAGTCTATATTTTCCGGCCCATTGCCATACATCGCCAAACATACGTTTGTGAATTTCACGAATAAATATTTCAGTAAATATTTTGTCAGAACCGAATTGGTTTTTTTCTGACCACACTGTTGCTTTTGCTATATTTTTTGATTCAAACGGAAGAACGTCACTCAACTCTTTAATTCCTGTGATTTTTAATCCGGCCAACTCCTCTGAATCCAAATGGCTCTGACCAGTTTCATACACTACATTCGGTTCCATCTGTTCGTTCATTTTAGAACTAATATAACTAAAAATAATGAATTGTAATTATTCATTAGGCGTTTTAAACGCCTAAAACCAAATAGATTCGGATAATAAAAATGATAAATTTCAGGAAAGTGATTCTTCTAACTCAAAACTTCCGTTGCTGTAAATGACGTTGATTCTGTCAACATCAAAGTAGGCTTGTTCAAGAATTTCCCACTGACCTGATATTTTTTTTCCTGCAGGTTCAATTGAAAGTTCAGTCTGTGAATCATCAATAAACTCGCCGTAGTAAGTTACTTCCTGGTCAATTTTATCACGTTGCAGAAGTGGTTCGCCTTCTAAATTATATAATTTCCGAAATGGATAAGTCACAACAAAACTTATAAAATCATCTTCGAAAAAACCGTTGACTTTAATTTCGTTTTCACAAATTTTCGAATATTCAGGATCAATAAACCGGCCTGAAAATCCCCCATCCTTTATATCAATATGCATTTCAAACTGAATCGTTTTTGTACTCAGAACATCACCGTGTTCTTCACTAAATCCATATTTGCCTTTCCAGATTTTCATAAAATTCTAATTGTTCAATATTCTGAAGGAAGAGAAATTATCACTCCAAATATGCCATTTCTTCTTCTCCAAAAACAACTGTAATTTTATCCTTCAAAGTAGTAGCAATATTAAGCCCTACAAAATCTGCATGAACAGGATAACGCCTGTGCGTGCGGTTAACCATCGTAGCAACTTTTAAAACATTCAACTGGTTTTGTAATAATCGTCTTACTGCATGAATCATTGTGCGACCTGAATTAATCACATCATCAACAAGAATAACAGTTGCGGCGCTCAGATTTGTATCGTCTATAGAAAGATTAATTGCTTCTTCAAGAGGCTTGTCTTTATTGACGGTAATCTCAAACAATAAAACTTTTTGTGGTGAAATTTCAGTCAGTTTTGCAACTAATCTTTCTGCAAATAAAAATCCGTTTCCTGAAATTCCGCCAATAAAAATCTTCTCTGTTTCAAAGGTGTTTTCCATGATCTCAAAAGCAATTCGCTCAATTTTTTGCTCAATTTGTTTATGGTCAAGAACGATTGATGTTTGTTTCATAAATGTGGAATTGAATTCCTCAAAGATACAATTCAATTTTAAAGAAAAAATCTATTTGGTTTACTTCTCCTGACTTCTAAAAAAAATGAATGTTAACATGTTTTCGATTGGAAGTAGAAAAGGTTGCAGAAATAGCACCATGATTCACTTTCATCGAAGATCCAAACTGTGAATAACATTCCAACTTTGTTAATGACCAACCAGATTATTCTATCTAAATTTGCAGGCAATTTTTATCGGGATAAAAGTCAGTCATGCCAAAAGATAACAGCATAAAATCAGTTTTAATTATTGGAAGTGGTCCCATCGTAATCGGGCAGGCGTGTGAATTTGATTATTCAGGTTCGCAATCCGCCAGGTCTTTGCGCGAAGAGGGAATCGAAGTCACTTTAATTAATAGCAATCCGGCAACAATCATGACGGATCCTACAATGGCAGACAATATTTATCTTTTGCCGTTGGAAGTTGAATCAATTGAAACCATTCTTAAAAAACATAAAATTGATGCCGTCCTTCCTACCATGGGTGGTCAGACTGCTTTGAACCTCGCTATTAAATGCGATGAAATGGGTTTGTGGGAAGAGTACGGTGTAAAAATTATTGGGGTTGATATTGCTGCAATTGAGATTACAGAGAATCGTGAGTCGTTCAGAAAACTGATGGAGAAAATCGGAATTCCAATGGCTCCGCAAGATACCGCGAAATCATTTTTGGAAGGAAAAGAAATAGCTCAGAAATTTGGTTACCCGCTTTGTATTCGTGCGTCTTTCACATTAGGTGGTGCGGGTGCTGCAATTGTTTATGAAGAAGCAGATTTTGACAAACATTTGACAAGAGGTTTGCACCAATCGCCTATTCATGAGGTGATGATTGATAAGGCACTTCTTGGCTGGAAAGAATTTGAATTGGAATTGCTGCGTGATAATAACGACAATGTTGTTATCATTTGTTCAATCGAGAATTTTGATCCGATGGGAATTCACACCGGCGATTCAATTACAGTTGCTCCTGCAATGACATTATCAGATACAACTTTTCAGAGAATGCGTGACATGGCAATTAAAATGATGCGCGCCATCGGAAATTTTGCAGGTGGATGTAACGTTCAGTTTGCCGTTAGTCCGGATGAAAAAGAAGATATCATTGCGATTGAAATTAATCCACGCGTTTCACGATCATCAGCATTAGCTTCAAAAGCAACAGGATATCCTATTGCAAAAATTGCGTCTAAACTTGCCATCGGTTATAATTTAGATGAATTAAAAAATCAAATTACAAAAACAACTTCAGCACTTTTTGAACCTACTTTAGATTATGTTATCGTAAAAATTCCGCGATGGAATTTTGGAAAATTTCAGGGAGCAGATCCGCGACTTGGATTACAAATGAAATCAGTTGGTGAGGTAATGGGAATTGGAAGAAGTTTCCAGGAAGCATTGCAAAAAGCTTGTCAGTCATTAGAGATAGGAAGAAACGGGTTAGGAGCAGATGGTAAAGAGGTAACTGATCAGAATAAATTATTGTATAGCCTTGGTAATGCGAGTTGGGATCGTTTGTTTCATATTTATGACGCTATGAAATTGGGAATTCCTTTCAAAACAATCCAGGAAAAAACAAAAATTGACAATTGGTTTTTACGCCAGATTGAAGACCTGATTAAATTAGAAAAGGTTATTGAAAAATACCGGATTGATAATATTCCAAAAGATCTTTTGTTTGAAGCAAAACAAAAAGGTTATGCAGATCGGCAGGTCGCGCATTTATTGAAGTGTCTTGAATCTGAAGTTTATACCAAAAGAGAAGAATTAGGAATTAAACGTGTTTATAAATTGGTTGATACTTGCGCTGCAGAATTCGAAGCGCAAACACCGTATTATTATTCAACGTTTGAATTTGAAAACGAATCAATCGTAACACCTCGTAAAAAAATTGTTGTGCTTGGTTCAGGTCCAAATCGTATTGGGCAAGGAATTGAATTTGATTATTCATGCGTTCATGGAGTTTTAGCCGCGAAAGAATGTGGCTACGAAACCATCATGATCAATTGTAATCCTGAAACAGTTTCTACAGATTTTGACACCGCAGATAAATTATATTTTGAACCGGTTTTTTGGGAACATATTTACGACATCATTCAGCACGAAAAGCCCGAAGGTGTTATTGTTCAGTTAGGCGGACAAACAGCATTGAAACTTGCAAAAAAATTAGAGCGTTACGGAATAAAAATTTTAGGAACCTCTTTCGACGCGCTTGATTTAGCTGAAGATCGCGGAAGATTTTCGAATCTATTAAAAGAACTAAATATTCCTTATCCTGAATTTGGAGTTGTAGAAAGTGCAGAGCAAGCGCTTGAATTAGCAAAAGGTTTAGGTTATCCATTATTAGTAAGACCATCTTATGTTTTGGGTGGACAGAAAATGAAAATCGTGATCAACAATGCAGATCTCGAACATCACGTCGTCGACATTTTAAATGAGATGCCGGAAAATCAAATTTTACTTGATCACTTTTTAACCGGTGCAATTGAAGCAGAAGCTGATGCTATTTGTGATGGAACGGATGTTTACATAATCGGAATTATGCAGCACATTGAACCTGCCGGAATTCACTCCGGAGATTCATTTGCGGTTTTGCCTCCTTACAATTTAGGCGATTTGGTGATGACTCAAATAGAAGAAATCACAAATAAAATTGCGGTTGCTTTAAGAACTGTGGGATTAATCAATATTCAGTTCGCAATTAAGGATGATAAAGTATATGTAATAGAAGCAAATCCAAGAGCGTCCAGAACTGTTCCTTTTATCGCAAAAGCTTATCAAGAACCTTATGTAAACTATGCAACCAAAGTAATGCTGGGTGCTAAAAAAGTTAAAGATTTTAAATTTAATCCTGTTAAAAAAGGATACGCAATTAAAGTTCCGGTTTTTTCTTTCGATAAATTTCCTGATGTAAATAAAGAGCTTGGTCCTGAAATGAAATCTACTGGCGAAGCGATTCTTTTCATCGACACATTACGCGATCCGTATTTCCAAAAAATATACAGCGAACGAAATCTTTATTTGAGTAAATAAAATGATTTTACTCAGCGTTACCGGACTATTCAGAACTATTTTAATCATTATCGGAATAATGGTGTTGTTGCGAGTTATTGGTAAAATGATGATCGCGAAAAGAAATCTTGACGAGGAAAAAGATTTGTTACGCAAACAACGCGAATCTGAAAAAATGGTTTCTGAATCAAAACAAAATTTTGGTAAAACAACAATTTCTAAAATTGATAAGAGGATTGCGGATGAAGGTGGATATGTTGATTTTGAAGAGGTGAAATAATAATTTTTTTTGCGTCTTTGCATGATCAAAATAAAAAGTAAATGAAATTCATTCGCAAAATATTGGTTAAAGTTTTTGGTCTGAAAGGCTATCTGAGATTAGTCAGCAAAGTTTATATCATTTGTATTTCGTACGGCTTAATGCGAAAAAAATACAGCGAATTATTTTTTATAAAAAAACTTGTCAAGCCCGGAGATCATGTTCTTGACATTGGTGCCAATCTCGCTTATTATTCTTTTTTCATGACGGTTTCTGCTGGTAAAAAAGGTAAATTGATTGCCGTTGAACCAATCCCTCTTTTTGCCGAAGTCTGGAAAAAAAATATGCGAAGCCTTAAAGGATATGATTACACTTTAGTCAATTGCGCATTGGGAAACGAACCAAAAGAAAAAGTAAAAATGTCGATTCCAATTGTCGACGGAATTGTTCGTCATGGCTTGACAAAAGTGGTTGATACTTCGACTACGCTCAGCACAAGCGAAAATGATTCAAATTCAACTGTCGCTCTTTCGTTTGAAGTGCCAATGAAAAATGGCGACTCTCTAATGCAAGAACTCAAAATAGACCGCCTGGATTTTATAAAATGTGATGTCGAAGGTTTTGAACAATATGTCATTCCTTCTCTTTCAACAACGATTCAACAACAATTACCAATTCTTCAAATTGAATTATCGGGTAATGAGAATCGCAGTGCCGTTGCGGATTTCCTTGTTAATTTAAGTTATGACATTTTTATTTTAAAGGACGATTTGTTAAATTCCATTCAAAAAAATGATATTTTTAGCATCAATCAAGACTTTTATTTTATTCACCAAACAAAAATAGAGCAGAGTAAGTATCTGATAAAACACTAAATTTTATATGACCATAAAAGAAAAATTACTTCAAAAATCAAACCTATGGCACGCTGGCGCAATTGGTGTTTTCCTTTTAATCTCTTGCGTCTATTTTTATCCTGCTCTTTCAGGATATGTCGTAGAACAAGCCGACGTTAAAAACTGGGTTGGTGCTTCGCAGGAAATTGCAGATTACCGTGAAAGCGGTGAACAAGTTGGTTGGACAAATGCAATGTTTTCCGGAATGCCTGCAACTCAGATAAGCATGGCCTATGAAGGTAAAGCGATTCCTGATTTTTTCAGAGGAGCCTTGTCTCTTTGGTTGCCAAGTCCAATTTCTCTTTTGTTTGTTTATTTTCTGAGCTTTTATATTCTCGCAATGAGTTTCAAAGTGAAACCGTTGGTTGGAATAATTGGTTCTATCGCTTACGGTTTGTCATCTTATTTTATTGTAATTATTGAAGCGGGCCACGTTACAAAAGCACTTGCTGTTGGATATGCACCATTACTTATTGCAGGATTTATTTTTGCTTACAGATGGAAAAACTGGATGTTAGGCGTTGCACTTTCTGCTTTGTTTATGACTTTTCAACTTTCCGCGAATCACTTGCAGATTACTTATTACTTAATTTTTCTCCTTTTAGGTTTAGGTATTATTGAATTGATTCGTCACCTGAAAAAGGAAGACGGCGTAAAAAAATTCATCAAAGTTTCTTTGGGATTAATAGTCGCATACGGTGTCGCAATTCTTATCAATTATGGAAATATTAAAGGTACTTCTGATTACGCTGAAGCTACCACGCGTGGTGGAACAGAACTTACATTGAATCCTGACGGAACCAAAAAAGAAAATGTGACTTCTGGTTTAGATAGAGATTATATTACAGCATGGAGTTACGGAAGATCAGAAACATTTACGTTCCTCGTTCCAAATTTTAAAGGAGGCGAAACACAAAAATTGGGTGCTGATAAAAAAAATGACAAGGCATTAAAGAAGGCCGATTCTATGTACCGTCCAAATATTAAACAGAGCAACCAGTATTGGGGCGATCAGCCTTTTACTTCGGGCCCGGTTTATATTGGTGCAATAGTTGTTTTGCTTGCTCTTTTAGCACTTTATTATGTTAAGGACAATATCAAATGGGCATTATTGGTTGTTACCCTGTTAACGGTAATGCTTGCGTGGGGAAGAAATTATGTCTCGGCTTCCGTTTTATTACCAATCCTTTTATATGCATTGGCTCCGTTTTTTGATGAAAAAAAGAGAATCATTTTTACAATCGCCAACACAGCGGTCTTAATGTTTTTCATTGCAATGGGAGATCTGTTTGTTTCAAAAAGTTTAACTGATCTTTTCCTTGATTATCTTCCTGGATATAACAAATTCAGAGCAGTGACAATTATTTTGGTAATCGCTGAAATTTGTATTCCGTTAATGGGTCTGTTTTTCTTGCATAAATTATTCGAAGCAAAAACTGAGATTGTAAAAAATATTAAACCATTTTTTATTATCTCCGGTTCATTAATTTTTATTCTGCTTTTTTGTTTTGGAATGGTGCCAACTATGTTCAATGGCTTCATCAGCGATCAGGAATTAGCAATGTTGGAAGGAATTGATCCTGCCCAGGCTGAAGGAGCTGAAGAATTTTTTGCTCAACTTGAACAAGTAAGAGTTTCTATTTTCCGTGCGGATGTTTGGCGATCGTTAATTTTTGTTCTCCTGGGTGCAGGCGTTATTTTTGCGTATATAAAAGACGTGTTCAATAAAACAGTTCTTGGTGCTGCTTTAGGTCTTCTTATTTTGGTTGATCTGGTGATGGTTGATTCACGTTATTTGTCGACTGAAAAATCAGGAAAGAATTTTAAACAATGGACCGAAGCATATAAACAAAAATATCCTTACACTGCCGGAGATGGTGAAAATCAAATTCTGTCATTTGAAATCCAGGAGAATCCCGAATTAGCTGAGAAAATGGATTCAACAATGTCTGTTCTTGAATCTACCTTAAAAGATAAAGATTTAAGCGGAGCAGAAAAACAAAGGCTAACTGATTGGGCTTTATTCAGAACATTGAATCGTTATACAAATTTCAGAGTACTGGAAGAAGGAAATGCATTCAACAGCTCATACGTTTCTTATTTCAATAAATCAATTGGCGGCTATCACGGCGCAAAACTTGGCAGATACCAGGAGCTGATTGAGTTTCATTTGGCGAATAATAATCCCGCTATTTTTGATATGCTAAATATGAAGTACGTAATTCGTCCTGCATATGATCAGAGTGGTAAAATAACAAATTCAAACTTGTCCAGAGTAAATTCAACTGCACTTGGAAATGCGTGGTTGTCTAAAGGAATTAAAGTTGTAGCGAATGCTGATGAAGAAATTGCGTCACTCAAATCCGCGCGAACTTTTAGAATGCCAACTTTTGGTGAACATCTTTTACTTGTCAATGGCGTTGTTGATTCTTCTGGAATTGTTAGAGAAACAGATCAGATTTCGCTATTGTTTGTACAAGGAAAAGATTCAGCAGGAAAATCGTTGATCGATACAATTCCAATGCAGGAAATTCCATACTCAGCAGTGACAGAAGAAATGCCGCTTGCATTCGTTCTTGATACAACGGGCAGCATTGGTTGGGATTATGCAATGAATGTTGACTCGTCTAGAATGCCGCTATTAGGCGTTTCTCCGGGAGGAAGGGCAGGCTGGGATCCTGAAAAAGAAACGGTGATTGATCAACGGTACAAATCAAATCTTACACAGGAAAAATATTCAGGAGAAGGAAAAGTTGAAATGATTTCTTATCATCCCGATTTGTTATCATATTCTTTTTCATCACCTGAAAAGCAATTGGTTGTTTTCTCAGAAATATATTATCCGGCTGGCTGGAAAGCTTATGTTGATAATGAAGAGGTTCCAATTTCCTGCGTAAATTATGTTTTACGTGCGGTTGAAGTTCCTGCCGGAGATCACAGAATTGAACTGGTTTATAAAGTAGAATCGTATGAATCTGCCGGAACAATGGCATGGATTGGTTCTATTCTAATTCTCCTTTTAATTGGTGGCGGAATTTATTATGAAACGAAGATGAATGGAACTGAAACCAACGATTCTACTCTTGCTTAATATAAAAAAGAAAGGAACCACGGAGACACGGAGAACACAAAGACACACAGAGTGATTTGAGTTAAATTCATGTGTTAATTGAAGAACATGTTCACATTTATAAAAATAATTCTCCATGTCTCTCTATGATCTTCGTGTCTCCGTGGTATATTTTTTGAATGTCAATCTCATATATTAATAACAAATGATAACGGCCACAATCTCGACATACAACCGCGAAAAATACCTGCCGGGTGTATTGAGGAGCTTAGCCAAACAAACGCTCGATCATAAATTATTCGAAGTTGTTTTAGTCGATAATAATTCGCCGGGAAATACAAAAGAAATTTTCGAAAAATTTAGCGGAGAGCATCCTTCCATTTCTTGCCGGTATTATTTAGAAATCAACCAGGGATTAAGTTACGGGCGCAACCGCGGAATAAAAGAAGCCAAAGGAAAATACATAACTTTCATTGATGATGACGCATTTCTTGCTGACGATTATTTAGAAAAAATTTATAATTATTTTGAGTCGCATCAAAATGTGGCTGCGATCGGAAGTAAAATTTTGCTTCATTACGAATCCATTATTCCGGCGTGGGAAAACAAATATCTGAATTCACTTTTAGGTTATTTTAATATTGGAGACAATGAAAAAGAATTTTCAAAAAATCCTGCCGGACTGCTTCAAGCAGGCTGGGATTATCCGCGAGGTTCAAATATGTCGTTCAGAATGACCGTTTTTGAAAAGGTTGGATTATTCAACGTAGATCTTGGCCGAAAGGGCAGCGGAATGGGCGGAAGCGAAGAAAAAGATATTTTCAAAAGAATCTACAACTTTCCGGAGCTGAAAGTCGTATACATTCCTGATGCCTTGGTTTATCATTGTGTACCGGTAGAACGAACGACAAAAGAATTTATCAAAAAGCAAGCGTTAGGAACAGGTTCAAGCGAAAAGATCAGGGTAAAAAATGAAGGATTAGGATCAACAGTGAAAAGGTATTTTACCGAGTTGTTTAAATGGGCGGCGAGTTTATTTTTATTCTTCGTTTATCTCATAAAAGGACAACCCGAAAAAGGAACGATGATAGTGAGATTCAGGTATTGGGTGAGCCGGGGATTGTTGAGTAAGGTTTGAAAACAAAATAAATTGGAAAAATTAAAAATAATTTAAGAAGTAAATAAAATCAGAAATCGGTGTTCGTTAATCGATGTTCTTAAATCAAAAAAAACCAGAATAAAGTATAAGCTCTCATTAATGTTAAAGTTTCTTCGCAATACACGATTATTTTTTGAAGGGGTTGTAAAGATCATCTTTGTATCAAAATTCAGGAATTATCATAAGCTCGTTGAACCAAAATTAAACACTGCAATAATTTTAGGAAATGGTCCATCGTTGAATATTGAATTGGCCAAACCTGAATTTTTAAAAAGACTTAATTCTGTTGATGTAGTGGTTGTAAATTTCTTTAATCAATCTGATTTCTTCGAAAAAATTAGACCGTCGTACTACGTTTTGGCAGCGCCTGAATTTTGGATTAAAGATGTTGCTCAGTTATACATTGATCTCAGGACTCAACTCTATCTTGATTTTCAGACAAAGGTGACCTGGTCAATGACTTTATTTATTCCTTTCCAGGCAAAAAAGGAAAAATTTTGGCAAGAGGTTGTTGCAAAGAACCCGAAAATCACAGTTGTTTTCTATAATATTGTAGCATTTGAGGGATCCAGATCATTTATGAATTTTGTAATGCGCAAAAAATTGGGACAACCTCGTCTCCATAACATTATTGGACCTTCTATTCTAAATCTTATTTGGTTAAACTATTCAAAAATTTATCTGACAGGAGTCGAACACAGTTGGCTTCCATTAATTCATGTAACACAAAACAATGAAGCAGTTTTAGGGCAACCACATTTTTACGACAATAATACGACGCCAGAGCAAATGAATGGACCAACCGGAAAACGAAAATTGCATGAAATTTTACACAAATTTTATGTCACTTTCAGAGGATATTTTGAAATAAAGAACTACGCAGATTCTATAGGCGTCGAGATTATTAACTTAACCGAAAATTCCTTTATTGATGCTTTTCCCAAGCAAAATGTTGGTATCTTTATATCGGATTCAAAATCAAATAGTGGCTCTAAAAAAAGTTAAGACTCGGAAAAAAATTAGTAAATTTGAATTGGACAACATGTTAGACTTAAATAATAAATCTATTCTGATTACCGGCGGTACAGGTTCATTGGGAAAGGCCTTAACCAGGCGGATTTTTGCAACATTTCCGAATGTAAAAAGATTAGTAATTTTTTCTAGAGATGAGCAAAAGCAATTTTTGATGGCTCAGGAATTTCCAAAAGAGAAATACCCCGCGATTCGTTTTTTTATAGGAGATGTCAGAGACAAGGACAGGTTAACACGAGCTTTTCAGGCAGTTGATTTTGTTATACACGCGGCGGCAATGAAGCACGTTCATCTGGCAGAATATAATCCTACAGAATGCATTAAGACAAATGTAAATGGTGCAGAAAATGTTATCCATGCATCACTCGAAACAGATGTTCAGGCCGTCGTGGCATTGTCAACTGATAAGGCCTGTGCTCCGATCAATTTATATGGTGCTACTAAGTTAACTTCTGACAAGCTATTTGTTGCGGCCAATAATATTAAAGGAGGAAATCAAATTAAATTTTCTGTTGTCCGCTATGGCAATGTAATGGGATCAAACGGTTCTGTTATTCCATTTTTTATTGAAAAAAGGAAAGAAGGTTTTTTGCCTATTACTGATCCAGACATGACTCGGTTTAATATTTCTCTTGATGCTGGAGTCGATATGGTTTTGAATGCACTTGAAAATGCCTGGGGAGGGGAAATTTTTATTCCTAAAATTAATTCTTACAGGATTGAAGATGTGGCAAAAGCAATTGCTCCGAATCTTGAGCATAGAGTCGTTGGAATTCGTCCTGGTGAAAAAATTCACGAGGAAATGATAACTTCTTCAGATTCTTTTTACACTTACGATTTAGGGAAGTACTATACTATTTTACCAGCTGTTCCAAATTTTGTTTTGGAAGATTTCGTGAAGCATTTTAACGCTTCTAAAGTTCCTGCTGGATTTCAATATAACTCTGGCATAACTAATGATTGGGAAACAATCGAATCGATTCGCCAATTGATTAAAAAACACGTTGACCCTTGTTTCACTGTTGATGGATACTAATGGCTAAACTATGTATTATACCAGCAAGGGGAGGGAGTAAAAGAATCCCAAACAAAAATCGAAAGGATTTTTTAGGAAAACCGATTATTGCTTATTCAATTCAGGCCGCGCTTGAATCAAACGATTTTGATAAAGTAATTGTCTCAACCGATGATGAACGTATAGCAGAGGTTGCAACAAAATTCGGGGTACAAGTTCCATTTATTCGCAGCGCAAAAAACAGTGATGATTATGCAACAATCGCGGATGTTATATTGGAAGTCCTTGATTTTTACAAAAAACAGGATCTACATTTTGATCATGTTGCTTGTTTGTTTGCGACTGCGCCATTCATTTCAGCGAAGAAAATTATCGAAGCAAATCTTAAGTTGAATGAAGGTATTTATGATTCCGTATTTTTTATTCAGGAATTTTCCTATCCGATTTTTCGTTCATTAAAAAAAAATGAGGACGGGAATCTGGAAATGTTTTGGCCAGAGAATTTAAATAAACGGTCGCAAGATTTACCGAAAGCTTATCACGACGCTGGTCAATATTACGTTGCCAAAACGAAAGCCTTTACTGAGCAAGGGACATTTTTCACAAAAACTTGTGGAGGAATTTTGATTTCTGATTTAGAAGCTAGAGACATTGACTCAGAAACGGACTGGCAGATTGCAGAAACAATTTATAGACTCCAAATACAAGCATAAATAAATGAAAAGCGAAAAAAAATCGACGACAAAAGCAAATGTTTTGGTTGGTTCAAAAAAAACAGAATTGGATAATCGAAATCAGTTATTGAAATTGATGGAGTCAAGCCCTATTCCTGACTCTGAAGTGTTAATGAATCTTGGCTTGTTTTTAAAACGTCAAGATTTATCTCGAATTCTTTTTATGAATGAACTTTATCAAAAGCAAGTTAGTGTTCACGGTTCTATTTTTGAATTTGGAGTTCGTTGGGGACAGAATTTAGCATTATTCGAAACCATGCGTGGAATATATGAACCCTATAATTACAATAGAAAAATTGTTGGCTTCGATACATTCGAAGGATTTCCTTCAGTCGATAAAAAAGATGGTTCAAATCCAATAATTAAAAAAGGAAGTTATGATGTTGTTAAGGGATATGAAAATTATTTGGCACAAATTCTTCAATGTTTAGAAAATGAAAATCCGATTGCACATATAAAAACAACGCATCTTATAAAGGGTGATGCCTCGAAATCAATAAAGACTTATTTGAAAGTACATCCGGAGACAATTATATCAATGGCTTATTTTGATTTTGATATTTACACTCCAACAAAAGAATGTTTGCTGGCAATTAAACCGCATTTAACAAAAGGTTCTGTAATTGGTTTTGACGAATTAAATTTTCAAGCTTTTCCTGGTGAGACGATTGCTGTGCAAGAAGTGCTTGGATTAGGCTCATATAAAATTCAACATTCTCCGTTTGGCGTTTTACAATCATATATCATTTTTGAATAGTTTATAAATGTCCCATCAATTTGTAAAAAATAAATTGCACGGATACTTGGAGGTCGAGCCGAAACCATGTGTGGAAGAGTTACGTCAATATTACGAGAACAAATATTACCAAAACGAAAATGCATCATACAGTCATACTTATTCTGACGAGGAGAAAAAGTATTTCAACACCAAAATTGGTCAGAAAGATTTTGTGCTTTCGGAACTGCTAAAATCTATATCTGCTAAAGACTTAAAATTGTTAGACATTGGTTGTGGTGAGGGTTTTACATTGGAATATTTTTATAAGAAAGGCTGGAATGTTAGAGGAATTGATTTCAGCGATTTTGGAATTCAATCCATTCATCCGCATTTAGCAGAATTTTTTATCAAAGGAAATATATGGGAAACTATCGAATGTCTTTTATCTGAAAAGAAAAAATACAACGTGGTGTGGTTAGACAATGTGCTCGAGCATGTTGCAGATCCTGCCAGTCTTCTCTCTAAAGCGGCTGATCTAACAGAACATGGTGGAATATTAATCATAGAAGTACCGAATGATTATTCTGCTTTTCAATCTGCCTTATTTGAAACCGGAAAAGTGAATCGGAAATATTGGGAAGCTTATCCGGATCATTTGGCTTATTTCAGTCGTGAAAGTTTAATTTCTCTTTGTGAAAGTAATAAGTGGAAGATGGAGAAAGTCATCGGTGATTTTCCAATCGAATGGTTTTTGATGAATGATCATTCCAACTATAGTAAAGATAAAAGTGTAGGAAAACAAGCTCATGCCTCGCGCATATTTTTGGAGAATTTTTTAGAAGAAAGCACAAAGAAAAAAAGTGACTTAATCGACTTTTATGAGTCTATGTCCAAGATTGGTCAAGGTCGTCAAATAATTGGATTTTTCAGAAAACAATGAATTATCAGTCTCTAAAAAAATCTGAGTTTGCGAAAGGAGATTTTGCAATTGTTTCAATCCGGGAAATGGATATGGAATCGATTCGCATTTGGCGCAATGCTCAAATGAATGTGTTGAGACAAAACGCTGAAATTACAAAAGAAGCTCAGCAAATTTATTTTGATAAAGTGATTAAGTCCTTGTTTTCGAATATCGCACCAAGTCAATTACTGTTTAGCTTTTTGCAAAAGAATGTCATAATTGGTTATGGTGGCCTTGTCAATATTTCATGGCGAGACAAGAGAGCTGAAATGTCGTTCTTGGTGAAACCAGAGATTGCTCAGAACAATTCGGAATACCAAAAAGTGATGTCGGAATTTATTTCGCTCATAAAAGAATTAGTTTTTACAGAAATGAATTTTAATCGGTTGTATACCGAGACCTATGAGTTTCGAGATTTTCATATTTCTATTCTTCTTGAAAATGGATTTTACGAAGAAGGTAAAATGCGTGAACACATTTTTGAGGATGGAAAATTTTACGATTCAATTTTACACAGCATATTGAAAAAAGATGATGTCAAATCTTAAGAAAAAAAGAGTTTTTATAAGTGGAGGAGCCGGTGTAATCGGGCGAGAGTTGGTCAAGTTGTTACTCGCCGACGATTGCTTTGTCATGGTTGGTGACCTGGTTGAAATTCCGGAAGACTATCCAAAACAGGTTATTTATCGGCGTGGCGATTTGAATTACATCACGCAACAAGAATTAGATTCATTTAATCCGGAAGTATTTTTTCATTTGGCAGCAACCTTCGAGCGTTCAACCGAATCATACGAACATTGGGAGGAAAATTTTTGGCATAATATCCGATTGAGTAATTATCTGATGACCTTGATGAGAAATGTTCCTGGTATCAGGAGAGTTGTTAATGCGTCAAGTTATTTAATCTATAACAAAGAACTTTATAATTTTGATCTGCCGCAGACAAAAGCCATTAAACTCAAAGAAACTGATCCGATTAATCCAAGAAATCTTACCGGCTTAGCAAAATTGGCTCATGAAATCGAGTTAGATTTTTTAAGCAAATTCAAATCCGATAAGTTCTCATCCATCAGTGCAAGGATTTACAGAGGTTACGGAAAAAATTCACGTGATATTATTTCAAGATGGGTGCGTGATTTGTTGGCAAATAAAAAGATTACGGTCTATAAACAGGAAGGCTGGTTTGATTATATGTATGCGGGAGATACCTCCAAAGGTCTCTATAAACTTGCTTGCATTGAAGCTGTCGGAATTGTGAATTTAGGAACCGGGCGAGCCAGGCAAGTAAAAGATGTGGTTGAAGTTTTGAAAAAAAACTTTCCGGCCATGGAGGTTGAATACGATGATCTCGATATCCAATACGAAGCATCTGAAGCGGATACAACAAAATTCAAAAGCCTTACAAATTGGTTACCCGAAAGATATCTGGAGGACGTCATTCCTGAATTAATTGAGTTTGAAAAAAACAAAACATCATCGATCTCAAAGCGGGCCATCGGAAATGTATTAATCACAAGTGTTTCGAAAAAAGTTCCTTTGGTTGAAGCCGTAAAAAAAGCAGTAAGAAAAATAAACGGCTCCATTAAAGTGTTTGGGGCTGATATGGATCCTGCTTGTCTGAGCAGCTATTTTGTTGATGGATTTTGGACAATGCCTCGCCTGAGTAATTTGACCGTTTCTGACTTGATTGTTTATTGCAATTCACAAAATATTTGTCTCATTATTCCAACGCGTGATGGCGAACTGGAATATTTTTCGAAGGCAAAAACAGATTTGTTGAATGCCGGTATCAATGTCATGGTTTCAGATTTTAGTAGTGTTAATCGTTGCCTGGATAAATTACTATTTGCTGCGGAAAAGGGAAATGAAATCTTTGCAATTCCTTCTTATTTGGCCCCGGATGAAAGCTCCGCAACACATTTTGTCGTTAAGGAAAGATACGGAGCAGGTTCGCTTTCTATTGGAATTAATCTTGATAAAAAATCGGCGATCGCGCATGCTGAGAAATTGGAAAATCCAATTTTTCAACCGTTTGTTTCCGGAAATGAGATCAGTATAGATGCATATATTTCTGGGTCTGGTGAAGTTAAGGGACTTGTGATGAGAAGGCGTGATGTAGTAGTGAACGGAGAGTCACAAGTCACCTCCACGTTCAGCGATTTGAAATTGGAAGAAATTTTTAAAAACATTATTAAAAATCTGAATTTGCATGGTCATATTATTTTACAAGCCTTGATTGATGAAAAAGGAAATGTACATGTGATTGAATGCAATTCACGTTTTGGTGGCGCATCTACCTTGGCTATTCAGGCCGGACTCGATTCTTTTTATTGGGCATACCTGGAAGCGATCGGCGAGCCGTTGGATCACTATCCGTTCTATCTTTCTGCTTTCCCGATTAAACAAATCAGACATCCACATGACTCCTATTTATGATTTTGGTTTTTGATTTGGATGATACTCTTTATAACGAATCGACTTATGTGCTAAGCGGAATGAAAAGTGTGGCTAAGTTTTTAAGTAAATTAGCCTGTATTTCCGAAGAAACAATTTATAAAGCCTCTCTTAAAATTTTGAAAGAGCAAGGAAGAGGAAAGGTGTTTGATGTTCTTCTTCAGAGCTTGGATTTATATTCAAAAAAAAGAGTCAAAGAATGTATCTCGGTTTATCGATTGCACAACCCCAAAATAACTTTAAGTAAAGAGGGTAAGGCGTGCTTAAAAAGATTTAAAGACCTTCCCAAATATTTAGTGACAGATGGAAACAAGATTGTTCAATTAAAAAAAATTCAGGCTCTTGGTCTTGAACCTTATTTTAAAAAAACATTCAGAACTTATCACTATGGTTTAAAATATTCAAAGCCGTCAACTTTTTGTTTTCAAAAAATTGTTGCGTCCGAAAAAGTCAAACCCAAGTCTGTTGTTTACATTGCTGATAATCCACATAAAGACTTCATAAATCTTAAAAAAGAAGGATTTCGCACTATTCGTTTGCGATCAGGAATGTTTAAAGATGTAACTTTGGATAGGAAATACGAGGCCGACTTTACTATTAATTCCTTGGACGAAGTAACCTCTGAATTTCTGAATAACGTATTTCGCGAGTAGTATGAAAATAGCAGACTTTGATTTTTCTTCCGGCAAAACCTTTATTATAGCGGAAATGTCCGGTAATCATAATGGTGACATTAACATCGCCAAAGAAACAATACGCGCAGCGAAAAGAACCGGAGCTGATTGCATTAAACTTCAAACCTATACAGCAGATACTATTACGCTCAACGTTAAAACAGATATGTTTAAAGCGCAAAAAGGATCGCATTGGGATGGTCAATATCTTCACGACCTTTATCAAAAGGCCCATACACCATGGGAATGGCATGAAGAATTATTTGAGTGCGCAAAAAAGGAAGGAATTATAATATTTTCTTCTCCATTCGATTCAACTGCCGTGGATTTATTAGAGAAGTTAAATACACCGGCTTTTAAAATAGCTTCCTATGAAATTACGGATATTCCATTAATTGAATACGTAGCTTCAAAAGCTAAACCGGTTATAATATCAACAGGAATAGCGGCTGCAGAAGACATTGAATTGGCGATTGAAACATGTAGAAAAGTTGGTAATAATGACATCGTAATATTGAAATGTACATCCAGCTATCCGTCTCTTCCTGAAGATACCAATCTTATTACTATTCCCGAAATTGCCAAACGATGGAACGTCATGGTCGGGTTATCTGATCATACCATGGGAACAGAGGCTCCAATAATTGCTGTTGCATTAGGATCTAGAATTGTGGAAAAGCATTTTATTCTTTCGAGAGAAATGGGTGGAGTGGATTCTCATTTTTCCCTGGATGAAAAAGAATTTAAACAGATGGTCGAAGCGATTCGAATTACGGAAAAAATGTTAGGGAAAGTTGATTTGGAAATGGATGATAAAAAACGTCGTAATCGTGAGTTTTGTCGTTCACTTTTTATTACCGCCGACATGAAAGCAGGTGAAATTATTACTCCTCAAAATGTCCGGTCTGTTCGTCCTGGTTATGGAATGCATCCAAAATTCTACAAAGAAATTCTTGGAAAAAAAATAAATAAAGATGTCACCTTCGGTACACCTTTAAGCTTGGATTTGATAGAATGAGGTCTGTCATCGCGTTAATTTTCTTATTTTGTTTTTCTGAACTTTTTGCTCAGACCCCAATATTCAAAAACTACGGATTCGAAGATGGACTACCAAGCTCTGAGGTCCATTGTATCTTTGAAGACAAACTTGGTTATATCTGGTTCGCCACCGATCGCGGAATGGCGCGTTACGATGGAAATAAATTTATCAAATTCGATACTGATAACGGACTTCCGGAAAATACGATATTAAATATTTTTGAAGAAAGCGATAATCGCATCTGGTTATGTTCTGGAAATAACCGGTTGTATTTTTTTAATCCATTATCGGAAAAAATAATATTCTATTCTTATCCGTACAATACTATCTTACTGAAAGAAATTTTGAAAGAAGGCGCGAAGAAATACATTCGGAATCTTGAGATTTCGGATGAAGGTACTTTTTACTTTACCTTTCTAACAGGTCTCGGTTATATTTCAATTACAGACCAAGGTAAAGTCCAATCTTTTGAAAGAAGTTACGGACCGGATAAGAATCTACTGAAATCAAATATTCTACTTAGGTTAAACCATTATGGAAAAACTTGTTTTCCTTCAACATCTTTTCCCAATCCGGGTTCAGACCAATCAGGCGGTAATTTTTTGATTCACAGTGCGACTGATTCTTTTCTGATCAATTGTAATGGATACAATTTTCATTATCAGATAGGTGTTGCTGACTACCTATTTTCAGGTGATACACTTTTTGCTTTGGTGGGCAAATACCTCGTAAAGATTGAATCCGATTCTATTTCATATAAGGAATTAAATTCAGAAGGTCTATGTTTATTAATTGCGGAATCTGGAAAAATACTGGTCGGCACATTTAACGGAGCAATAAAACTTAATCAAAATCTTGATATAGAGGCGACCTATTTAACTAATTATTGCATCACTAAAATTATTCGTGATCATGAAGATGGGCTATGGTTTTCAACTCTTCAGCAGGGTGTTTTTTACGAGAGAAATGAAATTTTCAAAACATATCAGTTTCCTAAGGACGATCTGCCGGTTTTCAATCACATTTCTTTCATAAATAATAATATTATTTTCGCAGGATCAAACAGAACAATACTTATTCTTCCACGATCACTCAAAGGGGAATATCTAAAATTTCCGGGGTCATTTTTTGGAAGTTTTTTTTCGTCGCCTAATCCTAATCTGGATCTTTTTCTTGGAAATAAAATTAAATCAACAAGCAGCAAGTCATACGTATATTCTCCTTTTTTGAGTTCAGATACTGTGCTTATAAATTTAACAGAGAATAACCTTGGATTCATTTCAATGGACTCGATTTATGGCTGGCAACTTGATATTGATGCCGTGTCAGATTTCATAGTAGTTAATGACTCTTTAATATACGCAACTACTGAAAATGGTTTGTTTGAAATTAGAAATCATCGAGACGTGGTTACTTTTGTAAAAGCAAAAATTCCACAAATAAGTTATAACGCTGTTGAAGTAAAAAAGGACTGGATTCTGCTCGCATCAGAAAATGCGGGAATATTTTGTGTCAAGGATAGTTTGTTTTATAATTTCAATAAGCAAAACGGATTGTTGTCGAACAATATTTTTGATTTAGTCTTTGCAAATGATTCCGTTTGCTGGATTTCTACTTCTAAAGGGATTAATAAATTGACTTTTACAAATAATTCTCAAGTAGTATTTGAAGCCATTACAGAGCAACAAGGTTTAATCAGTAATGAAATAACATGTCTGGCGGTTAAGAATGACACGGTTTGGGTAGGAACAAAAAAGGGTTTATGTTTTTTTAATCAGAACAAATTTTATCAGGAAAAAAAAGTCTATGATGATTATTTTTACATCGATTCTGTTAAGTTGAATAATTCGTTAGTTGCCATTTCTAAAAAAAATGAGCTGGTTATTGAGTATGATGATAAGCTTGATTTTTATTTTACACAGGTAACTTACACCGATGCAAAGAATGTGGTTTACGAATATAGAATTTCTGAACTCGATAGCAAATGGCTTGAGTCTTACGAAAATCATTTCGCGCTTCAGTCTCTGCATCACGGTGAATATAATTTGCAGATAAGGGCAAAGTTTACAAGTGGTATTGCGTCAATTATCAATCAGAAAATAATTGTCCTGAAACCTTTTTGGTTAACATGGATATTTCTATTCGGAGTTATCGTTGTACTTGCAGTTAACGTTTATGTTTTTTACAGGATTATTCTTAGAAGATCAGAAAGAAAAAGAAACGTGGCTGTCGAGAAAATTCAACTGGAATTAAAGGCCCTGATTGCGCAAATGAATCCGCATTTTACTTTTAATACAATTAATTCAATTCAGCATTATATTATTTCAAAAGATAAGAAAGAGGCCGTACTTTATTTATCAGATTTCGCTTTATTAATTCGCAAAACGCTTGAATATTCAAGACGAGAAAATATTACGTTAAAAGAAGAACTTGAATTTTTGTTATTGTACGCTGATCTGGAATGTAAACGATTTGACTTTCCATTTAAAGTAAAAATTGAAACCGTTATTATCAGTAATGAACAAGAAATAGAATTACCTGCTTTGTTAATTCAACCGTTACTCGAAAATGCTATTATACATGGCGTGGGTGGATTACAATCGTCGTCTGAAATAGCAATCGTGGTGACTGAAACATTAGGCCAACTTGAAATTACAGTGGCCGATAATGGAAGAGGTTTTGATTTAATCAAGTCGGGTGAAATGCGAAAATCTGTTGGGCTGGATATTCTCCGCCAAAGAATAAAACTTTATAATGGAAATCAGTTTCACGAAGATGATCTGAAATTTGATCAATCGTATTTCAAAAATACCGGTACAACGGTAAAAGTGAGATTAAAAAACAGGACTTGATAGCTTACTAAGAATCATTAATTTGTTACTCTTAAGAGCTTATTATGATGAATACAAATGATATAGAAAATAACTAAACCGGATCATGAAAATTTACATTATTGATGATGAAATCCAAGCACAGGAGATGTTAGTGTATTACCTGAGAGAGTTTTTTCCGGAGGTTGAAATTCTTGGTTCTGCAACAAATATAAACAAGGCAGGAACGGCTATTTTTGAATTAAAACCAGATCTTATTTTTCTTGATATTTCAATGCCCGAAGGATCCGGATTTGAACTATTAGAAATCAATGACCTTACTAAAACATTGGTCGTTTTTGTTACGGCTCATTCTGAATATGCAATTCAGGCCATAAAAAAAGATGCATTTGATTACTTACTTAAACCATTACAAATTAATGAACTTACACGCGTAATAAATAAAGCCAGAAAAAAAATAGAAACTTTCCAGATCCGCGATGTTGAGCCACTAAAAATTAAGATCAAACTAGACGGAAAGGTTTTGCTTCTGGATACTGCCGAAATTATTTATATCAGTTCTGAAGGAAATTACTCAACGATTTTTTTGAATTCAGGAAAGACCGTCTTTATTTCCAAAAACATGAAAAAAATGGAAGAGGAATATTTTTCCGGTTTTCCTTTCTTTCGTGTGCATCAGTCGCATATCATTAACATAAATAAAGTGGTTAAATACGACTCTGCAACAGTGGAACTTTTGAATGAAGTAATTATACCGATTGCTAAAACAAAACAAGAACAATTTCGCTTCCTGATGAGTCAGATTTGAAAGGAAAACCGATGAATTTGAAGTGAAACCAGGTGAATTTTAAATTTATTGCGATAAGTTTAAACAGGCCTTGAACCACGGAGCTTTATTAAGTACCTTTGACCGAGATCAGATTTGAAAGACAGCCATTTTGGTCCGGATATTTATGCGTTTCAACAGATTTTTTTTCTTTATTCTTTGCACATTTAACTTAATTGCCTCAAGTCAATTGGATCATCAATACTGGCATTTTGGTTCAACAAATCGCGGATTATTTTTCGATGCTTCCAATTCTTATAATGTTTCTGTAACAACAAATAGTTATACCCCTTACGGAAACGAAGGTTCTACTGTTGTTTCAGATCCATTAACAGGAGTCCTGAAATTTTATTCAGATGCAATGACGGTGGTTGATAATACACATCAGGCAATGCCAAATGGTACAGGTTTGATGGGGCATAGTTCTAATTTCAGTAGCGGTAAGGGTTGCCAGGTTCCCGGGCAATGTAATCAGTTTTATGTTTTTTCAGTTAATACAGCACTGGAAGTTGGAGCGCCTGGTGCCCTTCGTTATTCAATAGTCGATATGACACTGCCCGGTAATGGGACGGTCCCATTGCCAAAAGGGGATGTAGTTGCTGGACAAAAAAATATTTTAATAGCTAATAATGTTTCTGAATCTTTAGAAATTGTTCCAAAAGCAAATAGCCATGATTTTTGGTTACTTGTAGGAAAAGAAGGATTGAATTCCATCGAAATTTATTCAGTAACACCGGGTGGAATAGTATTAAGCAGTACTTATGCAATTCCAATTGTCATGGATGATATTGTATGTATGGATCATTGCCGGGAAAATGGAAAAATTGCCCTACTCAGTTACCAGGAAATGTATCCAACATTAATTGCAGATTTTGATAATACATCTGGAACTTTTTCTGGTATTGCATCAATTCCGGGGACACCATGGGGCGGTTCAACTTTGCTTTGGCAGGGTACATTTGATAGTGAATGGTCACCTGACGGAACAAAACTTTACCTATCAAAATACAGATGGGGTGCAACTGCAGGGGGCAGACTTTATCAGTATGATTTAAATACACCATTGGTTGCCCCACTTATGATATTTTCAATCGGCGCATCTAACTCAGCAGTTGCAAGAGGAATAAAATTAGCACCTGATGGAAAAATCTACATGATGTATAAACCTGCTTCTGGTCCATCACAATTTTTGCACGCAATAAATAATCCGAATGTTGCCGGACTCGGTTGTAATTTTGTTACAAATGCTGTTGATATGGGAATCGATTTAGGAATAAGCCATTTGTTTCCTGATTTTTTATATTACCAAAACACAATCCCCCCAATCCCCGATACAACCCTAAACTTCTCCTGTCAACTTCCTCCAACTATTTCCATTGATCCGCTTGCAGGCATTGCAGACAATGAGGGTGATAACTTAAGCCTGACAATAAATTCTGCCATTGGTGGAACTTGCATCGTTACCGGAAATCAAATTGATTTTACTCCGACTCCCGGATTTATTGGAACACCACAATTAGAAGTTATTTACGGTGATGATTTTTGTTTTGCGCTAAGTGATACGTTTCTGATTTCTCTAAATGTAACTACAGGTTCCGGCTCACTGAACATGACAGATTCAATTTCGGTTTGTGATTCAAATCCAATTCAACTTGACGCAGGTCCCGGTTTTATTTCTTATCAATGGTTGACTATGGAAATTACGCAGACAATAAATGTAAGTACATCTGGCATGTATTCCGTTCAGGCAGAAGATTTGACTGGATGTGTTTATGAAGATTCTACTTACGTTGGATTCAATATTCCAACGCCTGTTTCAATTGGTCCGGATATAAATATGTGCGCAGACAGTTCAATGCTTTCTACCGGAATTTTTAATGGAACAGTTACATGGTCCGACGGTTTTGCTGGTGAAGATAACTGGGTTAATAATTCTTCAGAATATTCTGTCATTGCTGAAGATATGAACGGTTGTTTTTCTTATGATACGATGAATGTTATTCTAAATCCTCTGCCCGTAATTAATTTGGGTGTTGATTTGAATGCCTGTTCTTATGATGTAATTTATCTAGAAGCAATTGGTTTTACATCTGTTGTATGGAGTGATGCAAGTACAAATGATTCTTTGTTCGTAAATCTCTCAGGAAATTATTCTGTGACGGTTACAACTATTTTTGGCTGCCAGAATTCAGATGATATCGATGTCATAATCTCTTCACCAACTCTGCTTTCAATTGGTCCGGATGTAAATATGTGCGCGGATAGTTCAATGCTTTCTACCGGAATTTTTAATGGAACAGTTACGTGGTCCGACGGTTTTGTTGGTGAAGATAACTGGGTTAATAATTCTTCAGAATATTCTGTTATTGCTGAAGATATGAATGGCTGTTTTTCTTACGACACAATAGATGTTATTCTGAATCCTTTGCCCGTAATTAATTTGGGACCTGATATCAACGCTTGTTCTTATGATGTTATTTATCTCGAAGCAATTGGTTTTACATCTGTTGTATGGAGTGATGCAAGTACAAATGATTCTTTGTTAGTGAACCTTTCGGGAAATTATTCTGTGATTGTAACTGATGCATCAGGTTGCCAAAATAGTGATGTAATTTTCGTAACTTTTTCCGTCCCTGATCAAATTGATCTTGCCTCAGATATTATTGCATGCGATGATAATTACCTCATTTCATCAGACGGTTTTTCCGGTTCTGTTCTATGGTCCAATGGCGGAACGTCTTCTACAAATATTGTTTCAAATTCCGGATTATATAGCGTAATAGGAACTGATCTGAATGGATGTTTATCTTATGATTCGATTGATATTTTTCTTGCTCCAATTCCTTCAATAGATTTAGGAAATGATACTACGGTTTGTCCCGGCGCATTAACATTATCTGCGACAGGATTTTCAACAGTTTTATGGAGCGACGGAAGTTCAAATTCAACGCTGAATGTTTTGGCTCCCGGTGTTTTTTCTGTTGAGGTTGTAAATGCATTTGGATGTATTGCCGGTGATGTTATTGCGATTGACTTCTTAGATCCGACGGCAATAAGTCTTGGTCCTGATGTTGAAACTTGCAGCGTGAATGAAATTACGATCATGACCGGAGTAGATGAAGGAAATTTTTTATGGTCCAACGGTTCAACTCAAAGTCAAATAACGGTTGATGAAACCGGAACATACTTAATTGAACAATCACTTTGCGGAACAACAATTTACGATACGATTTTTGTGGAAATTTCTACGCTGGACCAGGTTGTTTATATACCTAATGCGTTCACTCCTGATTTTAATGATCTCAACAATGAATTTGAAATTGTTATCGGAGATTATTCACATATTCTCACGTTTGCCTTTTCAATTTACGACAGGTGGGGTACGCGAATCTTTTATACAACTGATCCTTATGAAAAATGGAATGGAACATATACTGAAGGAATAGTTGAGTTGGGCCTTTACGTTTATCTTGTTCACATCGAAACTGATTGCGAAGAAAATCAATACTGGACTAAAACAGGTCATGTTACTGTTTTGAAATAAAAGCATCTTTCTTCCTAAAAAATCATAATATGAGTACCTTGCATGTTTATTTTACGTTGAAGTAATTTAAACTACACCCTTGGGCATCATTCAAAAACAAGCGCTTCGCAGTACCATCATCAATTTTATTGGTGCAACTTTTGGCGGACTTACACGCGTGATAATGCCTTTGTTTATTACACCGGCGCAACTTGGTCTGCTGACTTTACTTGATTTTATTTCAGGCGCGTTTGTTACCATTTTTGGAATGGGATATGACCAGGTTCTGATTAAACTTTTTCCTAAATACCGGAACGAAGAAAATGGTCACCACGGCTTTTTACTTTTTGGATTTTTCCTGTCATTGGTTGGTATCACAATCAGTTTTATTCTTTTCTATTTATTCGGCGATTATTTTTTAAAAGAAGATAGCGATATTGAACTTTACCATCGATTTTCATTTTTGATATTTCCACTTATATTTTTCAGGATCATCTTTTATAACATTGATGGGTATGCCCGCATGCTCTTTAATACTTTTATTGGCGTATTTCTTGAAACATTTCTTAGCAAAGTTGTAATTATATCAGCACTGGCTGCTTTTGCTTTGGCGTGGATTGAGTTCGACCAATTGGTATATCTCTATGCACTTTCATTTTGCGTACCGGGTTTTTTGGTCATGTTATTTGCGCTCAAAAAAACTAAAAAAATTGTTCTTCCACGTCGCGAAATTTTTGAAAAAGCGCAAAGAAAAGATATTTATCAATACATACTTTTTGGTTTATTAATGGGAGCATCAGGCTCTATTGTTATTTATATAGATGGATTGATGATAGGTAAAATGTTATCTCTTGAAGAAGTTGCATTCTATACAATTTTCTTTTTTGCAGCAAGATTTATTTTAATTCCCGGAAGAGCTATAAACAGAATAGCGGCTGTAATACTTGCCGAAGCGTGGCAAAAAAATGACTCGGAAACTATTCGTGATGTTTATCAAAAAAGTTGTGTCAATCAATTACTGATAGGAGCATTTTTGCTTGGAGTAGGGTGGACCTGTCTTGATCCCGCACTTTCGTTATCACCAAAATTTGCGGAATATGCGCCTTATAAAAGTGTGTTTTTAATTCTCGGTCTTGGTTTATTAATTGAAATGGCAACTGGTGTTAACACAGCTATTATCGCTACTTCTAAAAAATACAAATACAATACATGGTTCAACATAGCACTTGCAGTTTTAGTAATTGTACTCAATTACATTTTAATTATTAAATACCAACTGTTCGGGGCTGCAATTGCGTCGATGATTGCAATGGGTGTAATCAATTTAATGCGCTGGTATTTTTTGTATCGAACTTATCAGCTTCAACCTTTTAATTTCAACTTTTTAAAAGGACTCGTTCTAGCTGTCGCTTTTTTACTGTTCTGTTATTTCTTTTCGTATGATGCAAATCCTTTGCTGAAAATTGTACTCAACCTTTTTGCACTTACAATCATTTTCTGGGGATTAGTTGTAGGATTAAAATTATCAGTTGATGTAAATAAGTGGTTGTTGAAAATGAAACAGAAATTCTTTTAAATTGTCTCCGATGGCCGGACTTCGACTCCGCTCAGTCCTCGGTTAAAAAATATCGCTTCGTTATTTTCTTCAACGCTGATTTCCCTCATTCTATCGCGGTCCGGAACCTTTCTGCAGAACGATAAACTCTGCGGACGCAAGTGTTCTCAAGAAAGAGAAACTCTCCAAACACCGTCTGAGCGGAGTCGAAGACAAGTCATTGCCTCCTTTTTTTATTCCCCCTTTTTCTTCTTCTCCTTTTTCTTCTTATCATCCGGTTCAGGTTCCTCTATGTCTCCTTCTCCTTCCGGTTTAACCGGCTCAACTGGAGGAGCGGTTTTTTCACCGAATTCATCGTAATACTGCTCTGAAATTAATTTACCTTTCTTATAAACAGCTTCATATTTTATGGTGTTTTTATCATCGTCATAAAATTCCTGGAATAGTCCATCATAAATATCTTTCTTATACGACTCAACGGTCCATTTACGGCCGCTGGCATAGAAGCGTTTAAATTCGCCTTCTTTCAACCCGTTTTCATGATTCTCTGTGTAAAATAAAACGCCATTATCGTAATAATAAGATGATGGTCCAATTTTTTTTCCGTTAACAAATTGTTGTTCCGATTCTACTTTCCCGTCTTTAAAATAGGTTCGATATGTTCCATCAAATTCTCCGTTTTTATAACCAATTTCTTTCTTTAAAGTCCCGCCCGGGTAATATTCTTGTTTGTTGCCGTTAAGCTGTCCCATTTTCCACATTTCAACTTTTTCAAGTGTTGAATCAGGAAAATAATAACGCTGTTCACCATCTGCCTGGCCCATTACAAATGATTTTTCCCATTTTAAAGTTCCATCTTCGCGGTAGAAAGCCCAGGTTCCGTCTTCTTTGCCATAACCTAAAACGTCAGGACTTCTGATTAAATTAATATTTCCGTTTTCATAATAGACTGTATCAATTCCGTAAGACCAGCCGTTTTTGTATTCCAGAAACATCCATACATTTCCATTATTATGACATACTTTACATCGCCCTGAAAAAGCCTGACCTGATTTTTTATTGAAGACAACATCATAATCCTGGCCGTCAATATTTCTCTTATCTACATAAACCAGGTTTTCACAATCGGGCACCATTCTGAAACGAACATCGCGGCAAGCCAATACAGCCTTTACACTGTCTTTTGTCTTAGAATAAATTCCATCCTGTTGCGCTATCAGAAACGAGGATGAAAGAATAAGCACTGAAAATAAAATGGCTGACTTCATAAAAATTATTTGAGCTGTTAAATTACTAAAAATTCAGGTCAATTATTATGCCGCGAATTTCAATTACTAAAAATGTCTCTTAATCTGCATAGATTTTAATATTTGCGCATGTTTTGTGAGAACAGAAAACAATCTGAAAAATCAGATGCATTTACCAGGGAATTTTTTGCAAAAAAAATCCTAAATCATCGCTTAAATCTGAGTATTAATTTGGTTTTTGATCTACGTATATCTGTTGAAAATTAATCGTGTGATAATGATATTACCGCGCTGCAGATTATTTTACGAAATGGCTTTCAAGAATTTTTTTGACTTCGCCGGGAATCGTGATTGTTTTGTTCTGAATATAATCAAAACAAACAATGACAGACTCTCCATAAGTTTTTAATAAACCCTTATTGTCGATCACGTGATAGGATAAGGTAAAACTTTTATCGCCAATGTGAATACAATTTACATCAACCTGAATTTTATCCATTATATAAACGGGAATCTGGTATTCAATTGTATTTTTTTTTACAATAAAACCAAATTTTTTCCAGTCCCAGTTTTCTCCAAGGTCTTGAATAAAAAAGTTGATTCTCGCAGATTCAAAATAGTGAAGATACGCTGCATTGTGAACATGGCCGCCTAAATCACCGTCTGCAAAACGAATTTGAATTTTTGTTGAGATCATTTGTCGAGTTGTTCAAAAATTGAATTATTACTTCTGAATTCAGGAACAATGGCTTTCATTTGTGTGACAATTTCGTTGTTATTTTGATTACCGAAAAGAGCGGTGAGTTTTGCTATCGTTGCAGAAATTTCTTCAAAATCATATTCACGGACTTTTGCAATTAGTATCTGCGGATGATGCGTAGGGACAGTAGCTTCGCTCTTTGTCAAAAGTTCTTCATACAATTTTTCTCCGGGACGTAAACCAGTAATTTTTATCTGGATATCTTTCCCTAATTCAAGTCCGCTAAGCTTAATCATTTTCACCGCCAGGTCATAAATCTTAACAGATTCTCCCATGTCAAAAACAAAAATCTCTTTTCCTTTTCCAAGCAGACCTGCTTCTAATACAAGCTGGCAGGCTTCGGGAATAGTCATAAAATAACGCGTAATATTTTTATCAGTTACCGTAACCGGTCCGCCATTTTCAATTTGTTTTTTAAATAATGGAATTACAGAACCGTTTGATCCGAGTACATTTCCAAATCGTGTTGTAATGAATTTTGTTTTACTTATTGCGCTTGCAGATTGTGCGTAAATTTCAGCAATTCGTTTTGAGCAACCCATTACGTTTGTTGGATTTACGGCTTTATCAGTAGATATTAAAATAAATTTTTCTACTTTAAATTTCACGGCAAGATCAACAAGATTTTTAGAGCCCTGAACATTTGTCAATAAAGCCTCCGATGGATTATCTTCCATCAACGGAACATGTTTATATGCTGCCGCGTGAAAAACGAAATGAGGTTTAAAAGTGCGGAAAACATTTTCAAGCCGGTCAAAATTTCGAATATCGGCAATCACTGATTCCGTTAAATGCCGAAGTCTTTTTTCCTGCAATTCATTTTCTAAATCATAAATAGGAGACTCTGCCTGGTCGAGCAAAATAACTTTTTTCGGGTTGTATTCTACCAGTTGCCTTACCAACTCACTTCCAATACTTCCGGCTGCTCCGGTAACAAGAATAACTTTGTTATTGAATTCTTCAACCAGCTGGTCCTGGTCTAAATTAATTGATTCTCGTCCTAATAAATCTTCAACACGAATTGGTTTAATTTGTCCAAAAGTAAATTCTCCGTTGATCCATTTTGTTGGTGACGGAACATTTAAAATCTCAACATTATTCGCCAAACAAATATCAATAACTGTACGTTTATTTTTTTTGTCGGGATTTTTTATTGCGAGAATCATTTTTTTAATGTTCTTGCTTTTTATTACTTCTTCAAGATTTGATGTATGGTAAATGGGCAATCCCTCTAATGAATTTCCTTGTTTCTTTTTATCGTCATCAATAAAACAAACAACATCTCCCTCCACATTTGTTTCTTTTTCCAATGTATGTTTTGTAATCAAACCATAAATTCCGGATCCGTAAATAGCGGTTGGTACAAACTCTTTTTTACTTTTTAAACTTTCAAGATAAACCAGTTTAATGGTAAAACGAAAAACAAGTAAAAAACAAATGGAAACAAAAAATTCAACGATTAAGATAGATATCGGGAAAATAAATAATTGATCAACCCAGATATATTTAATGCTTGATGCAAGGGCAAGCATCAAAGTTCCAAGACTTACTGAAAATACAACACTTTTAACATCTTGTGTACTTGTGTGTCTAAGTATACTTGAATGAATTCTGAAGAGATAAAAACAATAACCTCTGATGATCAGAAAAAAGGGTAGACCCGAAATAAAAATTGCATACTCAGCTTCAAACGGGATATTGGATGTATCAAACCTGACTAAATAAGCGACTATGAGTGATATCACAACAATAATCATGTCAAGTCCGAAGACAATCCATTTTGAAGTTATTTTTTGTGGAATTCGCAGCACTTTACAAAATTACATTTAGTCTGCCATTAAATACGAAAAAATCGTAAAAAGGATAGAGGAAATGTGGTGTTTTGTAAATATTGTGTGGATTTTAACGATTCTCAGCCAAATTTCTTAATCCACCTTCTGAATTTTCAGTGTCTGAGAAAAATTAGAATCCGTTATTACAAGAATATAAGTTCCAACTTCATAATTATGCATAGCAATTGCGAACTGCTGCCTTCCGGAACTCAGTCTGCCATCATAAACCCGTGCTAATTTTTGTCCACTGATATCAAAAAGTTCTATTGTGAAATTATCTTCGTTTTCAATTATTACAATTACCGTGGCCACTTCTCCAGTAGGATTCGGGAAAAGGGATGCAGAAAAATTTGCTGCTATTTTATTTGTGCAATTTGAAACTGCCGGATCGTTTTCAATTATTACAGGTTCTTCAGTAATAGCTGAATCAATTTTAACTATCGTTTCTTCCGGAATATAAATTTCTCCGAGCGTATAAATTACCGGTGCTTCAATTTCTCCTTTTATAAATTCGGTCTCAGTTGTATCAATAATAGGCTCTTCGGCCACAATCGTATCAGGTGTGTACGCAAAGTCTCCTTTTATATATGCACTTTCAATAGATGTTTCTGCAGGAATTATTTCTTCTTCAACATAATTATAAGCAACTTTTCCTTTTAAATATTCGCGCTCGTTATTGTGTTTTTTTGTTGTGTCAATTTCTGATTCGTTTGAAAGACCGTAATTTGAAAAAGTACCTTGCATTTCAATTCGGTCAATATTTTCCCGGTGAGATGTAGAGTCAGGAAGGTAATATTCTTCAGGAGCAATTTCTCCCATAATCATATTGTCAGGGCCATTGCAGCTGAATAATGTCATTCCAAAAACAACAACAAGCGCATAGACAAACTTGCTTTGAAAAGTTCGCAGACTTTGAGTTTCCCAATTTGTATATTCAAGATTGATCGTATCAAGTTGGGTTTTCTTAAAACGGCCACACATATGTTTACCAACATTCTCCTGCAAAATTAATTTTACTTCGAGCGAAGATTTATTACTGAAATCAACAACATCAATCTGGCACTTTCCGCAAAATGCACCTTGTTGACTTGGCGTCATTGCGCCCCAATTTTCGCTGCAGGGTTTGTCTATTGATATTGGTTTCATAGCTCAGTTTTTTATTGGTACAAATGATGATTGATTTGGTTCGTTTTTTTTGACGGTGTCGTTTCCTGGATTGCAACGAGATTTCTTTAGTTCTCAATAGTGTATGACTGACTAATCTGTCATAAATTATTTTCGAAAAATTTACTCAACCCGAATCACTTTCAAAGTCTCCTCTTGCTTATCTGACCATACTTTTATCAAATAGGTTCCGGGCGCATAATCAGAAAAATTAATTTCAAAATTTTGTCTTCCTTCAGGGAGTTCGCCATTGTGAATTTCTTCAACTTTTTGACCGGACAATGAATAAACTTCAATGTTAAATTGTGTGGCTTCATGAATGTAAAGTGATACATTCGAAATATCCCTGGTTGGATTTGGGAAGGCTTTTGTTTCAAATGGATTGTAGGGATTCACAATTTCTGTTGGCAAAGTTGATTCGACCGAGTCAGGTACATTTAAATATGCAAGATATTCTCTATCATAGCCTACACCTCCGGCAACCAATTGTCCCATTCTATCTACTTCAATTATGTTATCAATTCTACGATCTTCATAGGTAACAGATTCCACCATGCCAGTTGTTCTTTCGCAGCGAACCACTTCTAAATTTCGCATCATTTCATCCGCAATAATTGCATCCTGGTAAAAAAACAATTGGTCAGCTAATTTTTGATCGGGTTCAGCTAAAGCTGCCTGCATTTCAATGGAACTAAATTCAGCAATTTGTTTCGCGTCTTCATTAGAACAACTAAATAATGAAAGACCGAAAACCAAAAGTAAAACGTAAACAAATTTGCTTTGAAAATTGCGCGGATTATTATTTTGCCAATTTTGAAAATCGTTATTTAATTCAGCCAGTTGATTATTATCAAAACGACCGCACATGTGTTTGCCTGCATTTTCTTTCAACACAGATTTTATCTGCGTCAAATTTAATCTGCTGAAATCAACAACGTCAATTTCGCATTTTCCACAAAATGCGCCTTGTTGAGTTGGATTCATTTTGCTCCAGTCTTCGTGGCAAGGTTCTTCAATTCGGATTGATTTCATAGACTTAGTTTTTATTGATTACAACTAGTGTTTTGATTGGTTCATTTTATTCTAAGATGCGCATGAGATCATGATTCCATAAAAAAGGAAGCAATATTGAAGAATTAATAACCGGAACAATTAATTTTCTTAGCTAAGTGAAATTCCTGATGTGGATAATTTTGAAACCGTTCGTGATTTTTTTTCACGCAAAGGCGCGGAGACGCAAAGAAAAAGCAATTTATGAAATGGAAAAAAATCTAAAGATTTTTCAGATCCTGAATTGTCTGACCTGGATTACCTGATCCAAAAACAAAACTTCCGGCAACTAATGCATCAGCGCCGGCTTTTAAAAGTGCTGCGCCTGTTTCCAGATTTACACCACCGTCAACTTCAATAAGTGTAGAAAGATTTTTGGCTTTTATCATCGCTTTTAATTTCGCCACTTTTTCTATTGCACTACTAATAAACGATTGACCACCATAACCGGGATTAACTGACATGATCAATACCAAATCTAATTCCGGCAAAATTTCTTCGAGAACAGAAACAGGTGTGTGTGGATTCAAAGCTACGCCGGCTTTTATCCCTTCTTTTTTAATTTGTTGAATTGTTCTGTGCAAATGTGTGCAGGCTTCATAATGAACGGTCAACATATCTGCTCCTGCTTTTTTAAAGTCAGAAATATATTGATCCGGATTGACAATCATTAAATGAACATCCATTGGTTTTTTTGCATGTTTTGAAATGGCAGAAATGACAGGAAAACCAAAAGAAATATTCGGAACAAAAACGCCATCCATTACATCAATGTGAAACCAGTCAGCCTTACTGTTATTGATCATTTCAACATCGCGCTGAATATTTGCGAAGTCGCACGATAACATGGATGGAGAAATGATTGCCATTTTTATTTTTTCAAAAGTTTGATAATTTGTTCAGCTAATTCTAAACCAATTCTGTCTTGTGCTTCATCCGTCGCTGCACCAATATGCGGTGTTGAAGCAATTTTTTCGTTAACCAATAAATCTTTTCTTGGTGTTGGTTCGTTTTCAAAAACGTCTAATCCTGCCGCGCGAACTTTTCCACTTTCCAATGCTTTTAAAAGATCATCTTCATTAACAACACCACCTCTTGCTGCATTAACGATGATAACACCATTTTTCATTTTAGCAAATTCCTTTTCTCCAATTACCGCTTCGCCGTTTTTTTGTTTCGGAACGTGTAAAGAAATATAATCCAGCTGTCCTATTACTTCATTCAAATCACGAATTGGCGTGATTGAAACTTTAGCTTCACCAAATCCATCTATCGGAACAATGATATCAACTGTATTTGCATAAAGATCAACCGCAATAACCTTCATTCCATTTCCCAAAGCGTAAGCTGCTACGGACTGACCAATTCTTCCGAAACCTATTATGCCTAAAGTCTTTCCGCGAAGTTCCTGTCCGTTTCCGTATTTCTTTTTTAGCGCGTTAAAATCTTTTTCTCCGCTTACGGGCATCATTCTGTGTGAATGAAAAAGTGAACGTGAAAGCGAAAACATTGTTCCGATAACCATCTCTGCAACTGATTGCGACGATGCGCCGGGCGTATTTATTACATGTAATCCCTTTGATTGCGCATAGGCAACATCAATGTTATCCATTCCAACTCCGCCACGGCCAATTAATTTAAGTCCGGGACAAGCGTCAATTAAATCTTTTCTTGCTGTTGTTGCGCTACGAACTAACAGGGCTACATAATTTTCTTTGTTGATTGCATCAACTAAATCTGCCTGGGGAACATTTTTTGTAACAACTGTAAAGCCTGCGGCTTCCATTGCTGCTACTGCATCTGATGATATTCCGTCGTTTGCTAATATTTTCATTTTTTTTATTTTTTAATTATCATCCGCGTTGTTCGACTGGACATGTCCAGTCCCTACGCTTTTTTCTTTGCAAATTCGCGCATTACGTCTACCAATACTTGTACTGAATCTATTTCTAATGCGTTGTACATTGACGCTCTGTAACCGCCAACATCACGGTGACCTTTCAGACCCTCAATATTTGCTGCTTTCCACATGCCGTTAAATTCTTTTTCTAATTCAGCATTTTTTAGAATGAATGTTGCATTCATGTTTGAACGATCTTCAACCGCTGTTGTTCCGACAAATAATGGATTGGAATCAATTTCGCCGTAAAGTAGATCAGCTTTTGCCTGGTTGCGTTTTTCTGCTGCGGAAACACCACCATTTTTTAATAAGTGACGAAGATTCAGCATTGAAACATAAACTGAAAAAACCGGAGGTGTGTTAAACATTGATTCCTTTTTCTGATGCACGTCAAGATTTAAATAAGACGGAATATTTGCATACGTAGATTTTCCTAAAATTTCTTCTTTTACAATATAAACGCATGCTCCGGCAGGTCCAAGATTTTTTTGAGCACCTGCATAAATAATATCAAAATCTGCGACATTAATTGTGCGTGATAAAAAATCTGATGACATATCGCAAATATGCGGAACCGGAACCTTAGGAAGATTTTTTATTTGTGTTCCGAAAATAGTATTGTTAGATGTTGAATGGAAATAATCGAAATCGGTTCCTACTTCAAAACCTTTAGGAATGTTGTTGAAATTTTTATCTTTTGAACTGGCAACTTCTGTTACTGCCATTCCTGCATTTTTTGCTTCTTTAATTGCGGCTGTTGCCCATGCGCCGGTATTTAAATAGGCAGCTTTTTTTGTTCCTCGCATCATGTTCATTGCAACAATTAAAAACGCAAGACTTGCTCCGCCTTGTAAATAAAGAACTGTGTAACCTGCAGGAACATTGAGCGCTTTTTTAATGTTCTCACGCGCTTCTTCCATTACTTTAATAAAATCATCGCTGCGATGAGAAATTTCGAGAATTGAAAGTCCGTTAAAATCAAGAACTGCTTTTGAAGCTTCCTGGAATACCTCTTGTGGTAAGATGCATGGTCCTGCACCGAAATTGTGTATTTTAGACATGGTAGATTATTCATTTTATTTCGGGCACAAAGGTGGTTGTTTTTTACAAAAGCGGGATTTTTTTTTGGTTTATTATTTACCCGTTTATTAACAAGTTTTTTGAGAATGTGAATAAAGATAAAATTTGCGTGAGGGATTGAAGCGTAAAGCCCGCAGCGTGTAGGGGCGGAAAATTTTCCGCCCGAATCTACATGCGAGGACTTGCAGCGCAAAGCCCGACCCGACACCAGGAGGGGCACGCCCAAATGCAAAAACAGAATTTGCAATTGTTTAAGCAACGATTGTTTACTCAACACAGATTATCCCTAATTTAGCGCAAAAAATTACGAACGTGGATTTACTTTACATTACATGGGACATGAACCCGAGCGTTATCCCTTCATGGAACATGCCGCGATGGTATGGAGTGATGTGGGCGCTTGGTTTTTACCTTGGTTTTATTGTTCTTAACCGAATGTATAAAGCTGAGAAAGCTCCTGAAAAATGGATGGACAGCACTTTCCTCTACATTTTAATTGCGGGAATTTTAGGCGCACGGCTTGGCCACTGTTTGTTTTACCAGCCTGATTATTATTTAAAACATCCAATTGAAATTCTTAAAATATGGGAAGGTGGATTAGCCAGCCACGGTGGTGCAGTGGGAATTATTATTGCGGTTTATTTTTTGAATAAAAGAGTAATTCACCAAAGTATGCTTTGGATTTTGGATCGACTTGTTGTGCCGACTGCGCTGGCTGCTTGTTTGATAAGATTAGGAAATTTATTTAATCATGAAATTGTTGGTTCGCCAACTGATTTGCCCTGGGGATTTTATTTTACCCTTAACGATGAAACTGTTATTCCACGGCATCCGGCACAACTTTACGAAGCGATTTGTTATTTATTTATTTTTATTTTGTTGATGTATTTATTTTGGAAAACGAACGCATCTGCTCTAAAAGGATTTTTGCTGGGAGTATTTTTTGTGACACTTTTTGGCTGCCGCTTTTTCATTGAATTTATTAAAGAGGACCAGGTTGCATTTGAATCAGGAATGCTTTTAAACATGGGGCAGTGGCTTAGTATTCCGCTTATTCTCTTTGGAATTTACCTTGTTGCCGGAAATATCAAAAATTTGAAATCGGGGAAACCTGTACCGGTTAAACTGGCGCAGAATGGCTAACCTTATAATGCGTTTATCTCTCGGTTGTCTTTACTTTGGATTTCTTCAAAAGAAAAATAATTGAGATAATGATTATTACTAACTCTATTATGAAAACAATAAGAAAGAGGTAATATT
>Ga0102851_10000052_pt1 | contig 40993 bp, 34 predicted proteins | sample Mud3Dept3metaG_FD_79558 | JGI IMG/M metagenome (GOLD analysis project Ga0102851, IMG submission 79558) | Freshwater wetland microbial communities from Ohio, USA, analyzing the effect of biotic and abiotic controls - Mud 3 Core 4 Depth 3... | ecosystem: Environmental > Aquatic > Freshwater >... | reverse complement strand
GCCTCCTCGATGATGCCCGGTGTGAGCTCGCCCTGCCTGGGGATCAGGCCGCTGGATCGGCCATGGAGGTTCGCACACTTCAGCTGCATTTCGATCACCGAGTCAGTCTCTTCGAGAACAAGGATGCGGTCATACGCCGTGCCCATGCTCTCGATAAAGGGTGCGTTAAGCGGATAGGGCATGAGCACCTGGTGCAGGTCGACCTCTGTGAGAAGCCCCATGTCCTCGAGGAGTTCGTACGCGTGCGCAAAGGCGACCCCTGACGCAACAACAGCCCGCCTGTGTTTCGAAAGTTGGCGTGAATAGGCTATGGGGGCAAATCGGGGTTCCCCTGAGATATTGTCGATCTTTTCATTGAGGAGCTTGTGCAGGTTGTAAATGAACTGCGGTGTTGCCGACCAGCGGGAGGGATTTTTCTCGAAAAGTGCTTGACGGGCGAGGGGCTCTGGTTTCGCGCACATGATGTTCTGCCGCGCATGGCAGACCCGGGTCGTTGGGCGGATCATCACGGGGATTTCATACTGCTCCGAGAGCTCGAAAGCGCGGCCGACCAACTCCTTCGCCTCTCTGGGCGAGGAGGGGTCGAGCACCGGAATCTTGGCAAAGTGGGCGAAGAGGCGGCTGTCCTGCTCTGTCTGTGAGCTGTGGGGTCCGGGATCGTCGGCCACTATGACGACAAAGCCCCCTTTGGTGCCCAGGTACGCGGCACGCGTGAACGGGTCTGACGCCACGTTTAAGCCCACCTGTTTCATCGCAACGGCTGCGCGCTTTCCCGTGTAGCTGTGGGCCAGTGCCACCTCGAAGGCTGCTTTTTCATTCACCGACCACTCGATGTGGATGGGCTGATCAGATTCTCTGGAAAACGTCACCACGGACGCCAGCACCTCTGACGCCGGTGTGCCGGGGTACGAGGCAACGAGAGAGACCCCGTTTTCGAAGAGCCCCCGTCCCAGGGCTTCGTTTCCCATTAACATTCGCTGATCGCTTTTTTTCATGCAGAATCACTCCTCATCTCAGCCGAAAAAAAGGGCCGCGGACAGCGTATGGCCTCGGCTGCCCACGGCCCTTGCCAGGATTCCGTTATCAGTGGACGAGCCTCTGCCCATTATGTGCCGTGTACCACCATGCACCACTGTGGAAATTCACACTGCTAGTACCATACGTCATAATTGAGTCCAAATACAATAGTCGCAAAAGAAGTCAAGAATAAGGATGGGAGCATTGCTTGGGCAGCACGGATCTTGCAGAAGGAGTCTTGCGCACTCCTTCACGGTCCCGGGCTCAAGTTTTCTGTGTCAGGGGCGATAACAAACTGAGAAAGAGCGCCTAGGACGCTCATGCTGCAGCGGGACGAAAGGAGTTAGATCAACTTGGGAGCCGTGATCATACTGGTTGTCATTTTCTTTGTTGCAGGCCTTGGCATTATGATCAGAACAGAGATGAAAACCGTGGAAAGGCACGACGTCAATCCATTTGGGCTTTCAGCGAAGAAAAGCAGAAGAAGAGCACTCGACGGAACATACATCCTGAAATAGACGAGTCACAGACAGCCGCTTCGCAGCGGCCCCAATCCATCCAACTCATCTGGTCCGTCTCAATCAATTTTAATCTAATTCATTTCATATCAACGCATATCACTACATATCATGATGAATGCGGGTCATTGACCAGCGAATTTCTTTGCGTCATTGATTGAAATCGCGAATCCGAGGCGCTCTGTGCCGGGCTGGCTGTGCTTGGCTGTGTTGATCCCGATCACCTCGCCCGTCCTGTTGAGGAGGGGTCCCCCACTGTTGCCCTGGTTTACGGCCGCGTCTATCTGGATGAACGTTAGCCCGTTCGGTGCTTTCCTGATAGCGCTCACAATGCCTTGCGTCACGGTTCCCTGGAGACCCACAGGGGAACCAATTGTGATGATTGGTTGGCCCTCGGCAACCTTGTCCGAATTGCCGAGAGGAAGGAACGGGTAGTCACTACCTGTGTTAGTCTGGAGCAGGACGAGATCCTTGTCCGCATCCGTCTTCCGCACGGAAGCCGCGACCTTTCTCCCGTCCAGGAGCACGACCACCGGTGACTGGTCTTGAACGACATGCGCGTTGGACAAGACGAGACCCTTTGGACTGATAAGAAAACCGGAGCCCTGCTTGTTGCCGGACAGAATGGTCACTACTGCTGTTCTCGACTGCCGGATCATCTGTGAAACGTCGTCGGCCTGGGCCGGGGCTTGGGCCGGAGAGGTGGAGAGAGTAGGCGCACTGGCCGGCTGTTCTGGTTTCGACTCCCTGGTCTCGGCCGGTTGAGCGGACGAAGGGCTAATGATGCGTATTTCGATATGCCTCGGCTGTTCCTGTGCCTGTGCCACGGTGACCCCAATGAGAAGTGCGATACAGAGCGCCAGGCAATATATTATATATTTAGCCATAATCTCCTCCAATCATCGATTCCATCGATTATAGCATGAATCGTATAGCATGAACCGGGCGGCACCGGACCCTAGGAGGATCGCCTGCCGCCTGCTGATTTTCTGATAACGCGCAGATTGCGGCCCACTCCATCATCACGCTTGGGATCGGCAACGGGCGTAGCCAGCCGCTCAACTTTAGACTGCTCTCTGACAAGGGCATTCACAAATACGCTGAAGACGAGGCTTGCGCCCAGCACGGCCATCAGGTAGGGCATGGACGTCCTGTGGATAAGCAGGATGGCGGCCATCCCGAGGACAAGGGTAAGAGACCAGAGCATCGTGACAATGCCGGTGACAGGAAAGCCGCGAGCCAGCAACAGGTGATGGAGATGGGTCGTGTCTGCCTTGAAGGGGTTTTTCCCGCTGAAGAGGCGTGTGCCCATAACCCGCAGCGTGTCAAATATGGGTACCAGAAGGACCAGGACCGGGAACATCGGCTCTACGTGGAACCGGGGGTTCTGGGTGAGCATGATGGAAAAAACGGAAAGCGAGAACCCGAGAAACAGGCTCCCTGAATCCCCCATAAAGATGCTGGCCTTGGTGCCGAAGTTGTACAGGAGGAATCCTGCCAGCGCACCGGTGAACCCCATGCAGACGCCTGCCAGCTCGAAGTTACGCGAGAGGTACGCAGCCATTCCAATGAACAGGGAGCCAAGAAGCGATAGGCCTCCGGCCAGCCCGTTCAGCCCGTCTATGAGGTTGATCGAATTGGTCACGCCTATGATACAGAGATACGTAAAGGGTATCGCGACGATCCCCAATTTGACCAGACCCATGTGCCCATACGTGCCGAGTTGCTTGATTACCAGGTCCCCGCCAAATACAACTGTGGTGATGGCGAGCAGCATGGTGAAGAGCTTGACAGGTAACCCCACGCTTCTGCGGTCGTCGATGCCACCCATGACCACGAGCAGGAACGATGCGGCAAGGTAGGAAAAATATGCCCGGTCCAATGGGATAAAATAGAAAAGGGGCAGAATGCCTCCAAAAAAGGCAAGTCCGCCCCATCGGGGAGTAGGTTCTTCGTGAACGCGCCTTCCGCCCGGCTCATCAATACAGTTCCACTTTCGGGCCAGATGGATGATGACGGGCAGGAGTGCCAGCGTGAGGAGGAAAGGCACAACAAAGAAAAGCATCATCTGCCTGTGGAGTGCGTGGTACATACGTTCCCCACAGGTTTTATCGCGTCTCAGGGCTATTTCTTAACCCTCTTCCTGTTCACGCCCGACCTCTTCGGCGCGCGCGGCATCAAAGGTTTCTGGGCTGCATTGCCTCCCTGCATTTTTGTTTGGCAAAGCCAAGACCATAGCCCAGGCCTGCGACAACGTGAGTGAGCATGTTGGCGATGCGGCCGGTAGCATTCATCGAGCCCAGCCGGTCCCATTCCCCGGGTACTGGCCGAAGCATGGTCCGCGTGCAAAAGCGTATCCTGTCACTGACCCGCTCCCTGGCCCTCATGTAGAAAAGACAGGTCTCCAGGACGCCCGGTGGCTCATCATCTGGTGCGAAGAGTCTACACCGTATCTGTTCGGTGATGTTTTTGATCACCCGATGATGACAGAGATGATGGTCTATCTCTTCCGGGATGGGCGCCTCCAGAAGCCCATGCGCGAGATTGAGGCCAAGCCCAAGCATGCGCAGGCCTCCCGTCTCTCTCGCGAGCTTCAGGAGTCTGTCCCAGTCGAGTGCCGGGCGACTGCGCAGCAGTTCTGAGATGTCGCATATCCAGGCAAGGCGCTCCCATGAATCTTTTGCCCCGTGGACACATAACATAAGGAGAAGTTTCTCGGGCACGATAGACTGGTACCGCGACCCGTTCGTGGCGGTCGTATCATCCCATATCCTGAGAGGCGCGATGGGAAAAATAAAGTGATCAGCGGCGATCTCCCATTGGAGTTCCACGGACGCCATTGTCCCGTTGCCGGTAAAGGGCATTTCGTAGAAGTTGCGCAGATACTCCGCCATCTGCTGCGGGCCAAATTGAAACGAAGGCGCATACCCGAGAGAGACCAAAGCCTCCGTGGCCCTGTGAATGTCCTGTTTTTGAATAATGATATCGAGGTCACTGAAGACCCTGAGCGCGACATCTCTATAGACGGAGGCGGCGAGAGTCGGGCCTTTGTATGGAATAGCGGGTATCCCCTGCTCGTCAAGAGCCCGAAGGAGCCGCCCGAGCTGCTCTTCCATAGACAGGTTGCGGGCAAGGTTTCGAAAAAAAAGTTCCCGCAGCTGCCTCATGACGGAAACGGGCACAACGTCCGGACAGACTGTCCTGAGGTGTCTGTAAAGAAGTGGTTGGATGCCATTTACATGAGAGACGGAGTATATGTATTGCCAGTCCAGAGGCAGTGCTACGAGATCCTTCACCCTGTCCGCAAGTCCAGCATCAATACTGGTACGCGCGCAGGCGAGGATCAGTTCTTGCTCAATCTTTGTGTCTGAGAGAGCGCGGTTCATGCGGCCTTTTCCACGTAGCGGCAGGTAAGAACCTGATCTTCTATCCACGCATACGTTTTTGCCAGACCTTGCTTGAGACTGAATCTGGGCTCCCAGCCCAGTCGAGCCTTCACCAGTCTATTGTCGGAGTTTCTCCCCCGAACGCCCAGAGGGCCCGGGATGTGTTTCAGCCGCAGCCTTTTCCCAGCAGTCTCCATGACCATTGCAGCCAACTGATTTATGCTGACCATCTCCTCAGAGCCTATGTTCACCGGACCAGTGAAGTCAGAGTGCATAAGACGCATGACGCCGTCGAGGCAATCATCGATGTAAAGGAACGACCGCGTTTGCAGGCCATCACCCCATATCTCGATTTCACCACCGTCTGCTATCGACGCCACCTTACGGCAGAGCGCGGCCGGGGCCTTCTCGCGTCCCCCCCGCCAGGTACCTTCCGGGCCGAATATGTTGTGAAAGCGTGCAATACGCACGTCCATGGCATGGTTTCGATGAAAGGCAAGGTAGAGGCGTTCGCTGAAGAGCTTCTCCCAGCCGTACTCGCTGTCAGGGGCAGCCGGATAGGCAGTATCCTCCGAGCATCGCGGATTGTTCGGGTCCATCTGGTTATATTCGGGATAGATGCATGCGGATGAGGAGTAGAATAGCCGCTTGATGTTGCGCTTCTGGCAGGCTTCAAGCACATTGAGGTTGATCATGGCGGAGTTGTGCATGATCTCCGCATCGTTCTCGCCGGTAAATACAAACCCGGCTCCGCCCATGTCTGCGGCCAACTGATAGACTTCGTGAAAGGGCGTGTCGATGACGTACTTGCAGATGTTCGGGTCCCGTAAGTCGCCGATGACAAAGTCGTCGGCGGCAGTTTCACCGAATTCCGGGTATTTCAGATCGACGCCCCGTACCCAGAAGCCTTCGCTCGTGAGCCGCTTCACTAGATGGCTGCCGATAAATCCGCCCGCTCCGCATACCAGTGCTTTCATGGGTTGTCCCCCTTATGTGTGGATTCCTGTTTTCCGGACCGCTGGTCTGGTGATCACCGAAAGATTGAAGGACGCCTTCTGACGTCCATTCTGCAGGGCATCACGAAGCGTCGTGTTCCATTTATCCATCACGAACTTTCGTGAGAAGTGATGCTCGTATGTGTCAAATGCGTTTTGTTGCCATCTGTTGAGACTCTCAGGGTGATGCTTGATTGTGAGGATTTGATCGACGATTTCCTTGAAGTTTTTCTCAGTCAGCACAAGTCCGACGTCGAACTTTCTTATCCATTCAGCCACGGAGGACGTTTCCGGGCCGGCGTACAGGACCGGTCTCCCCACCGCAAGAGACCCAAAAAATTTTGAGGGCACTACAATGCCCTCCCACTCGGGGCGCAGGCTCAACAGATGTATGTCCGCGGCATTCAGTCGTTTCTCCAGGTCCGCTTCATCCGCAAATGGAGCCAGCCGGATATTTGTGTCCCGTGGTGTGAGCGCGTCTTTGAGCTCACCCATCCTGTTTCCCCTACAGGCAAAGCAGAAGACTATGCCGGGGTCTATCCTGGCGAACATCCGGGCGAGGTGAAGGAAAGGCATGAAGTCGTGGGCCTTGCCCATGTTGCCGGAGTAGAGAAGCGCCAGATGGGCGTCCCCGAACAGCTCGTGACGCATTTTCGGATCAGGTGCTTCGATCTTCCGGGGCTCGACCAATGCCCATGGAGTGAGCGTTTCACGCTGGGATTGATGGTCGTAGACGTCGAGGCGCTTACGCATGCACGAACCGAGATCGACCATGAGATCGACTGACCGGTACGCTTTTTGTACAATCAAACGCATGGTGCTGGCCAGCCAGCGCACAGGTCCTTGGACACCGTCTGCCAGGATCGCCTCAGGAAAGAGGTCGTAGCACCAGTGGGCAAGCACCTTGGGGCGCGCAAGACGTTTCAGGGCCGGCAGCATCAGTTGCGAGAACTGTGGGTCGGTTCCCACAATGATGACGTCGGTGCGTGGCAGCCTCAGGAGCTTTACTGTCCAGCCAATCATCATCCAGAGGCCGTTGGCAATTCTCAGGATGTCGTTGGCCTGGTCCCATCCGAACCGCCGCACGCGCATTACATTAACCCCGTTCCACACCTCCTCCAGAGTGGTCATCTTCCTCTCAGGGTATCTGCAGTACCGGTTGCTCGTTAGGACCGATACATCCCACCCGCGTTGCGCCAGGTCCTCGGCAAAATCAGAGAAGTGTCTCGCACTGACCACGTCGTCGGGGTGAAAGAAGTGGTAGATGACGGTCGCTGAAGGACGCTTATCGCTTGTCATTTCGAGGCCGCGGGAGATACTGCCTGCAGGTAAATTGAGGAGGGAGCATCACCCTCTGAAATGGCCAGACCATGGTCGTTCCGGGACGGCCGGTAATTAGGCAGAAATTGTGCGAGGTCAGTGGGTCTGGCGTAATGAAGCATACTGAGTGAAGCTCTGAGTATGTATTTCTGATTGCCGGTGAGGAACGCGTGCAGGAGGACACTCTCGTTTGGAAAGACGAGGTTTGTATTTATGAGGTCGCGGGGATAGTCATAGGGAAAATAGATGTCGTGGAAATGCACCCAGCTGCCAACAGGCAGTCTCGGCAAGACTTCCAGGATCAGTTGATTTACCTCGCTCCCCGGCTTGACCGTGTGCGTGGAGTCGATGAACAAGAGGCCGCCGTCGGGCAGGTCAGAGAGAAGGCCGACGTCGATCAACTGTGCTTTTTGCGGAATAAGTTTTACCTGCCCTTTCCCAGCAGCTTCTTGCAGAAATCTGTTAGGGTAGGGGTCGATGCAGATCACTTCAGGAACGTAACCCAGACCCTCCGCAGCCCGAAGGATCACGGCGGTTGAAAGTCCGGCCCCGACCTGGATGATCTTTGTGGGGCGCTTTTTCGTGATGAAACAAAATAGGAAGTCTGCTTCGACCCTCCCATATCCATCGTCGCCATTGCGCATCCGCGATGTCTCGTAGATACTCGAGGTTTTCTGGGCCGCAACAAGCTCATCAGGGCAACATTCCCTTACAAATGCGAGCTGGTTTTCCACGTCAGCGCCCTTGACGTCGACCATTGTTCTCGCGTACTTCCAGTGGTCCGCCTTCTTTAATTCTCTGATGTCGGGAATCGCTGAATAAAAATGGAGCGGAAGAATGTTCAGGCCGAAATGCTGCCCCAACTCGAACACTCCCCTCATCCACCGCTTGAACAGACCTTTGAAGCGGGCTTTCATTGCGGAACCCCTTGCTTGCAGCGCAACGCTTGAAGCTTTGCTCCGACCTGTGCGACATACCATGATCTGATCCGGCTCGCGACGAGACCTGGACGTCCTTCAAGGAAGCCCAGTCGGACTATGTAGTGGTAGAGGAACCAGAGTGGTGGCTCGAAGGGCACGCGCATGGCAATCATCTTGAGAAAGCGGCGACGCTCCTGATGGTTCCCTAAGAGATTAGGGCGAATACCCCCGTTTCTCCCGTTAGCGCCGCACAGAAATCTGTAGCGTACCTGAGCCTCCCACGTTGCATACTTGTTGTGTCTCTCTATATACGCGTTGAGGCCTTTGAAGTCCTCATGGATGAGTGGAGTCTTAAGACTTGCCAGCCTGCCATCAACGATAATGCGCTCGTGGACTTCCATGTCGAGGCCGCTCTCAGTCTCCTCGATGAGGCGCTCGAAACGAGCCTTACCTTTGCGAAAGAGAAGTACCGCCTTGTGTGAGAAGCCTCCGAACCGGAAACGACGTCCCAGGAAATGGAAGCCCTTCGTGATGAAATACGCGTCTGCCGCATCGACCCTGGTGATTGCCAGTGCAATCTCATTCCACAGTTCCGGAGAGACCGCTTCGTCAGCGTCAAGAAGCAATACCCAGGGCGTTGTTATGGTGAGCGTGTCCAGGGCCCACTGCCTCTTTTTTGGGTATCCGCCGGTGTAGCTAAACTGAACCACTTCGGCGCCCAGGCCTGATGCAACCTGTGCTGTTGCGTCCGTGCTCTTTGAGTCCAGAACGATGAGGCGCTCGGCTGGAGCGAGCGAGGAAAGGCATTTGGCGATATTGCGTTCCTCGTTCCTGGCAGCGATAAGAACGGTGATGGGTAGCGGGCTGATCATACTCTCTATCCGTTCACTACGGAACGGTACGATTCGATCAGGTGGTGGATACGCGTTCCACCCAGTTCCTTCTCCGCAAGGGCTTGCGCCTCCTTGTCGGGAAGTCCGTACGAGTGCGACCGTTCCAGCAGTTCCTCGATTGCCCGGGCAATACCTGTTGCCGCGGCTTCAACCCGGCGTACCGGGCCCTCTGATGGCCAGCCCGCAGCAAGGTCAACACCGGTGCTTACCACGACCGGAAGACCGGCGGCGAGCGCTTCGGCTACCGCGAGCCCGAAATTCTCTTTCTTGGAGACCAGGGCAAGCAGGTCTCCGCGCGCGTACGCGGTCTTGAGTGCGCGTCCCACAAGCATGCCCGTGAAGAGCAGAGCGTCCCGCAATCCCATGATCTGCGCCTTTCGCTCAAGCTCGGCGCGGTATCTATCGTCTGAGGGTCCGACGCAGACGAGCATCGCTGACGGTAAGTCCTTCCGCACAATGGCCAGGGCGTCGAGCAACGTGTCGAGATTCTTAACCCAGTTGATGCGGCCCACGAATAGGATCACCTCACGTCCCCTCAGTTGCGGGAAAACGCCTTCAAGGCTTGACCGGGGTGGGAGGTCTCGCCATCCCGAGAGGTCGATAACATGCGGCACGGTGATGCAGGCGGGCAGGTGCCAGCCGCAATATCCTGCCTTTTCCTTTTCGGCCAGCGTGTTGAATATGATGAGGCTTGCTTCTTCCACATTCTTCCGTTCCCACAGCCTGGCCCACAGGAATTTCTTCCAGCCATTGCGCTTGAATACCACGGGGTCGAGCATGCCGTGTGGCATGATGCAGTACCTCCGACCTTTATTCCGGAGGAGTTTACGCGAAAAGGTGGCGACAGGATTCCACAGGCTGTGCGTAACTATGATGTCGAATCTATCGGCGTGACGGTCGAGCGCTTGGAGGAGGTCCGGGGAATGGGGTAGGCTTGATCCGAATGAGCCTCGTTTGGATGGAAAAGTGCGGATGGCGAACCCATCCCCGGTTTGGATTACCCCCTTTGGAGGCAAGGTTTTATCAGTGTGGGGCCATGTAGAAGTGTACAGGGTAACGTCGTGTCCCTGCCGGGCGACCGCCCTGCAGAGAGCAGGGACACTCTGGGACGGCCCTCCTGTTTGGGGTGCTAGAGAGGGAACTATGTGGAGAATACGCAAGCTGGTGTTACTCCTTCACAGCTTCGACATACAATGAAACATCAATGAGGGCAGGATCCGATTCATATTGCATATGAGCCTCCAGAAACCAACGACTGCTGTGCGGCTGCGTGCGAGTAATCTTGCCGAAACCAGCCTCCTTTAGTAGTTCTTCCATGAGGGTGAAGTCGAACATGGTCCTGTGCTGGTTTCTGCAGAGGAGAAAATTGTTGAAACGCCCCCCGATTGAACGGTACGTGTCGGGCCATCCTGGAAATTTCTCCGGCGTTTCCTCCTGATACGCGCGTATTGCGTATTCGAGTGACGGCACTATCAACCTGACCGCTCCGCCGCGCTTGAGTACGCGATGGAACTCTGCGAGGAGTTTTCGTGCCTGATTTGCGTCAAAGTGCTCCAGCAGGTGCGAGGCATATATGCCCTTCACGCTGTCGGGGGGGAAGGGAAGGCCGATGGCAACGTCCAGCCACAGGTCCTTCTTTCGGAGGATATTCCCGTCTATGTTAACCATGCCCTCCACGTACTTGGGCCCGCATCCGATATTGAGGTAGGTCGCACTGCCATTCACGCGATACATGACGCGATGCCGCACGTAGGAGAGGATCGAGAGTTTGGCGAACGTAGCGTAGTAGCAGTCTTTGAGCCACTGACTCTTCATAAGGTTATGGGGGTACGGTGGGTACTAGGGTTTGGCCAGCTCCAATCCGTGCTGCTTCAGATAACGGGAAAGTACGAAGAGGGCCCAGGGCCGCTGCCAGCCTACTTGCTGCGGGTTCTGCCGGAAGACCTGCCAGAGCCTGCGGATGCCTTGACCATCAAAGAAAGAGCTCTTGCTTCCTAGTATTTCGATTCCGTCCTCTACTTCCGTGCGCAACTCATCAACAAGCCATTCCTCGAAGGGCAGGGTGAAACCTTGTTTGCTGCGTCTGATGTTCTCCGTGGGGAGAATCTTGGCAAAAGCCCCTACGAACAAGTGCTTTGGGAAGGGGTCGGGAACGCGTGCTTCCGGAGGAAGCGACAGGGAATAGGAAGAGAAATCGGTATCAAGAAAGGGCAAGCGAATTTCAATATTGTTCGCCATGCCCATGACGTCAGAATCCCGAAGCAAGGTCTCGCCCATGTAGACCTCCATTTCGAGGAGGCCTATGGCGTCGGGAAGGTTGCGCCCCTGCAAGAGCCGGGAGAGCATCTGCAGGCGGCTTCTTTCAAGGCCGTCAGTCAACGAGCCGTTTGCATGATTGCCCATAAGGTTCTTGATTTGCCGCAGAGAGAACAGGCGTCTGCGGGCGAGGTACATTTCTCTCCAGTCATCTGCGGAATTCATCAGGTCGAGTATCTTCCCGGTCGTGCGCGAGAAGTCTTCCCCCATTTCCACTACCTTTTGCAGGATGCCGCCAAAAGGCCTGATCAGGTGACGAATGCGGAGGATTCTCGGTATATCCCGAAAGGAGGGATATCCTCCAAAGAGCTCATCTCCACCGAGACCGGACAGGACCGACTTGAGGCCAGTTTGCCGCGCGGCCAGGGAGACAACGTAGGTATTGATGCCATCAACTGAGGGTTGATCCATGGCGCTGAGCGCCCTGGGTAAAGCCGCGAATATGTCCGTTCCTGAGATAGGAATTTCGTGATGGTCGGTTCCCGCGAGATCGGCTACGCGCCGTGCATGGGCTGTCTCGGAATATCCGGGCTGATCAGGAAAGATTACGGTAAGGGTCGAGACCCTGCCGCTCGATTTTTGTGAGGCGGCCATGGTAATCGCGGAGGAGTCTATGCCACCTGAAAGGAACAATCCGATGGGTGCATCACTTATCAGGTGACGCTTCACGGCCAATTCAAACGTGCCTCGAAGTGTGTCCGGAGAGTACTCCTTCTTTTGTGATGACGGAGACCAGTAAGAGACAGGTTCTTTCATGCCGTCAACAGTCACCGAACAACAGGTCGCCTTAGGAAGCAGCGAGATCCCCTTCACGATTGTGCGCGGTTCCTGGACAGCGCCGTAGGAGAGAAAACCGAGAACGCCGAGTGGATCGGCCTGGCGAGAGACCAGGCCTGTTGACAGGAGCGCTCGAATCTCGGATGCAAAGAGCGTGAGACTCCCCACCCTGGTCACATACAGGGGCTTCTGCCCAAAACGATCGCGGGCGAGAAGGAGGGCCTTCTCATGTTCGTCCCACAGGGCAAATGCGAACATCCCGTTAAGGCGTGGCAGAATGGAGTGGCCGTGCCTCGCCAGGAGCCTGAGCAGGACCTCGGTGTCGCCCGTGGAGAGAAACGGTTTTCCGGAATTCGCGTCATTCTTGAGGTCCGTGAAATTGTATAGCTCTCCGTTGTAACTGAGCGCGAACCGGCCGTCAGTCGAGAGCATAGGCTGAGCAGCCGCGTCAGTCAGATCGAGAATCGAAAGCCGCCGGTGGCCCAACAAGCAAAGACCTGAAGGCGCTGCGTAGACCCCATGTCCGTCCGGTCCGCGGTGCTCGAGAGCGCCGAGCATCTCCTGCACCACCTCCCGGTGTCGAACAGCGCCCGGGCCTACGATGCCACAAATGCCGCACATGGGTTAGAACTCTTCCTTCATCGGTCCATCATATTGATAAGAAATATCTCATGGCGTAGAGAGACCAGTTGCCTTCCGCGTGTTCCCGGGGCAGGAGAAATTGACTTGTCGAAGGCAGGACCCGGCCCCTTTGCAGCGTGAGGCCATAGCTGTATCCGGCCTTCTCAACCCACGAGGCGGGTTCACCCGCAGAGTTCTTTACCTCACCGTACGGATACGCAAAGGTGAATGGTGCCTTGCCCGTCCACTCACCGATCTGTGCGCGTGAATCGACCAGAAGGTTCTTCGCCATCTTCTCGCCAACCATACCCAGGCTGAGATGGTAGATGCCGTGACTACCCACCTCGTGACCGAGGTCCGTAAGCAGTTTCAGATCGGTCGGACGCAGCGGTTCCAGGGGCAGGCTGTAATGGTGAGCACGCAGGGAAAATGTGGCAGAGAGTTCAGGATCATTGTGCGCCTGCACGAAGGCCGTCGGTGCTAGGAAGCACGCTTTCACGTTGAATTTCTCCAGCACGTCCAGGCAGTCTCCCATGAGAATGCGGAACCCATCATCAAAGGTGATGGCAAGTCTGTATGAGCCAGTGCTCCCGTTGTTTTTTGCTGCTGCCACAACATCCGTTACGGAGCCAATCAGGAAGTGGTCCTTTAAGAACCGTAAATGTTCCTCGAATCGTTTCCTGTCCGCCGGGAGGATCAGATGGTAGACAAGGATTCGATGGCCGCTTGGCTTGGTATTTGATCGGAGAATCACGCCGGTCCTGCAAATCGCAGCCTTGGAAGCCTGACGGATGTCGCGCCGCGCGCGAGTCAGTGGATCCTTTGGATCCGTCAACTCTTGCCAGGAAGGCTGTGATGCACCGGTTCTTAACTGCGGCTTTTTAAGTATCGGCTGCAACCGGCTCAATACCTCACGGAGAAGGCTCACAAGTCTTTCGGCGCCGACGGATGGTTTGTAGTCTCGGAGTTCCTCGCGGGCTGCAACGGCCATCTCTGGGGTTTTTTCAGGGTGTTTCAGGAAGAAGTCCATCTTTTCGGCAAACACTGCTGGGTCACCCGCAGGGACGACGAAGCCGTTTATGCCGTCCCGCACGAGCTCGTGGGCCGACATGACCTGGTCCGTTGTAATCACAGGTAGCCCTGCTGCCAATGCCTCGGGAATCACCATGCCCCAACCGTCCCATAGGGAAGGAAGGAGAAATACATCCTTACCCGTAAATACGGAAGCCCGGGCTTGATAAGAGATCTGGCCGACAAACCGGACCTGGTCGGAGGTGCGCCTGGCAGCGAAGACACGTTTCATCTCGTCACGCAAGGGGCCGTCTCCCGCAACGGTCAGACTCCAACCTTGGTCGGGCAGGATCATGCACGCTCGCTGTAGAACGTCCATTCCTTTGGCTCGGGTGAGGCGCGATGAGGTTACGAACCGGACGATCCCGTTTGGTGCAGCCGGGCTGTTTTTCGCAAATTGATCGAAAGATTCTGTATCTATGTAGTAGGGTACGGCGCCAACAGGTTTGGGGCGGGCCAATATGCTCTGATACAGCTCTGCCGCCCGTCTGCCTGTGGAGGCCACTCCCCATGCCCTGCTCAGCACATAGGAGAGGATAGGCCGCTTGAACAAAGATAGAAACCATTTCCTTGGACGGGGCGGCTCATTCATATAGATCCATGGAATCTTCCTTCTATGGAGCCACCAGACGGCGAGCAGAGTGGAGGGAGACGTGTAGATGCTGTTCACGACCCAGATGTCAGCCTTCACGTGAGCAAGGGAACGGAATATACCCGGGTTGACGCGCAATCCCCCCGGGAAGGTAATGCCTTCCAAAAAAGAAAATGGAAGGGTGCCGGGAGGAGCCCCCCAGCTTCTACCCGGGGCCAGTCTGTCAAAGTAAAGAACCTTGGCGACGCAGTCTGTGCGTTCGGCAAGCGCATCGAGCAGCGCCGTCACATGCGGGCTAGGATGATCGAGCAAGAACCCAATCCGTAATGGTAGTGAGGAAGATGTCATGACGTCAGTGGGGCAGCTTTTTTTAACGTGGCTCTGAAAGGAAATTCACTCGTGGCTCAACTGCTTCCGCACCGTTTGAGGCGGTTTCCGTGCTACGAAGAGGCGATAGTCGCCATCGTCAGATGCAGCGCCGAAGAGACAAGAAACGAGTAACAAAAACGGAAACAGCACGGCAACGAGCGCGCGATGCGAACTGACTTTGTCGAAAACCCTGCAGAGCTGGCGCACTGCCCCACCAAGAGTTCTCGTTATAGAGACGATCTCAAAGCCGGCTTGTGTCAGGAGTTCGGGCAGGTTTTGATCATTCAAGAGGAAGATTTCCGATGGCCTGAGATAACCCAGTATCGGAACGTGACCCACAAGGCAACCTCCAGGCTTGAGCACCTTGTTCAGTGCCGTGAGAGTCTCTCGGGGGTCGGCAAAACACTGCATGACTTCGACTGCCAGCACCGTGTCGACGCTGTCTGGCCGGACCTTACTCAAGATAGAGTCCTCAGCCCCAGGAATGAATATTACGTTGCTCCTTCCCAGCCGTTCGGCGATAAGAGAAGAATCCTTGATCCTTGAGGTATTGATATCGATTCCACAAACCTTTCTCGAAGGTTCTCTGGATAGGCGGAACGAGTAAGTCCCTGTTCCGCTCCCCAGATCAAGGAAATGCTGTCCGCCCTGCTTAAAAATCTCTCGAAGCACCATCCGTGCCCTGAGGCGACTTGGCAGGTCCACGAGTCCCATGATTCTTATGTAATATCGTTCAAACGGGCTCCATTTTGGATGAAGTCCGTACTCATAGCCAAAAGGCGACCAGACCTTATGTAGCATTGCTCCGTCTGTTTTGTTCATTTGTCCTTCCGGTTCAGGTTGAGAATTCGAGACGGACTGAGTTACGCGCGCATGGAGACTGATGGAATTGTCGGCGCACCCGCGCGCCTGAATTGTTGCTGAAGTGCTTGTTGTCTGGAACGCTGGTACCACGCCTCTTGCGCCGATGCCGCCCTTTTCGCCGCGCCTGCTACAGAAACGAACAGCCACAAGCAGGCAGAGATGAAATTGCCGGCGGATAGAGCCGTATTGTCGAGTTGTACCATTATAATGAGACTCGCGGCGATTATGTATGATATGGCATGGTCGTTACATTGCTTCGCATCAGTCCTGGCACCGGGGTAGGGCGGGGAGTGCTGTCTTACGAGGAGCCACCGCTCACGTCTTGTGGGGAATTGTTTTACAGCCAATACCACAAGGAGTATATAGCCGAGGAAGCCCACAATCCCCGTCCCTTCCAGAGCAATCAATGTGTCATTGACGTTGTCTCGCTTGACGGTTCCGAGACTTTTTAGTCGGACTTCCCACTCCTTCGACATGCTGTCGTCGGCGCCAAATCCCCAGCCAAACAGAGGCCTCTTCTGGAACCCGTTCCACGCTGCTTCCCACACGGGGATTCGTGTCTTCAGGGCCTCTTCTGAGAAACTTCGACCCGGTGTATCAATTCTGAGGACGAACTGTTTCGCCCTGGCTGGCACCTCGGGAAATACAAATGCCAACAAAGCCATGCACAGGACAGCCAGGAACGTCTTTGTCTGTATCCGACCGCGATAAAAGTAGTTCATCAGGCAAATTCCCACGATGAAGGCAACCATGGCGCTACGTGCACCGCTAGACCATGTGAGCCACAGGGCAAGACATGCCATCCCGCCCTCTGCTAACTTGAGCCATCGTTTCTTGCCAGTCAGGATGCCGTGCAGATAAAGCAGTGACCCGATTGCTGCGACCTGCCCCATGGCGTTCGAGCTGCCGAAAGACCCCCGGTACAATTCCGAATTCTTCAGAAGGACTGGGGATAGGGGTTTCATCCACGATACCAAGAGAAGGGCAGCAATAAGTATTTTCACGAATAAAAGGGTGTAATGTATCTGCTTGGCCGTGAAGCTTTCTCGAATAAAAATGACGAGCGAGAAAAGCAGCAGCACAAAGGAAAGCCATCGGAGTCCGCTGTATAGTGGGTTTTCCGCCGTTATGATGCTGATGGATGTGAGACAGAGAGCCATAAGCACCATGAGGTTGTATTTCTCGGGAACAGGCTTTTTCCACTGCTTTGAGGTGAACCAGTAAAAGCCACTGGCAACAAGGAGCGCACCAAGCCCGAGCCATCGCGCATTCATAAACCCTGCTCCGTAGGTGGTCTGTGTCGCTGCGAGCGTGAGGAGGTAATAAGAGAGCGTTATCAGGGTCAGTACTGCCATATTAGATACCTCCTGCAAAAATGCTGCCAGGCCACGGTCCGTGAGGAGGGCCGAACCACTCCTCCGGACTCTCTCCTCTGAGAAGGCCCTGGTAGACTCTATAGAGTCTGTCTGCGAAAAAGATGTACTGTCTGCGATCTGCTGTTGAGGCTTGGAAGAGGGCCCTTGCCCATGCAAGTCCGAGGGCTGAACATGCGTAGGCCAGCGCTGAGGGCTTTTTGCCCACTTTCAAGTACCACAGGACCGTGTTGCGCTTCAGGAGAAACGTTTTCATGGAGTAGGGCTCATACCCCGTGGCTGCCTCGTGGTGAATTATGCTCGGCACGGGCACAAAAACACTGGACCACTGATGCTTCCGGGCTCTCCAGCTCCAGTCGGCGTCTTCAACGTAGCCGCCAAAATTCTCATCGAGTAACCCAATCTCCTCCAGGGCCGCTGTTCGGCAGAGAACGCTTACGCCATTGAGAAATTCAACCTCCGTTTCTCTGTCAGGCTGTTTCTCGAAAGGCGTCTTGGAGAGTCGCCACGGGAGCCAGGTGAACACATTTCGTAAGATTCTCGGGAATTGGAGGCACGTCTTTTGAACGGCTTGCTCAGAACGCCAGTAGACAAGGGGGCCCAGAAATGCAGCCCGGGGCCATCGTGTTGCGGCGTCCGTGAGACTCTGCATAAACAGAGAGTTCACCACCTCTGTGTCTGCATTCAGGATGAGCACGAATTCATACCCGCGCCCCATAGCCATCCTGATCCCGGCGTTGTAGCCGCCGCAATACAACCTGTTTTGATCCAGAACGATCCTTGCGATTCCCGGGAAGCGGGCGGATGCCCAAGCGCTGAGATTCTGCCTTGATCCGTTATCGACAAAGATGAGATCCTCCGGAGCCTGAAGGAGAGGCAGGACACTCGACAAGCAGCGCTCCAATCCCGGCTCATATCGGTGGGTGGCGATTACGACTGCGACTCGTTCCATTACAGGTAATTCTTCCTTGGCGGTACAGGGGCGAAGAGGATGTCGGGTAAGGCCAATAGCCCACACACCACATCGAAAAGGGCATACACGCAGGCAAGGCAAGCCTCTTTCGGATTGTGTCTGATACGTGTGCAGGCAAGCAGGAACCTCCCCCCGGGGAGGGTTATCACCGCGGCTAGTGCAACCCTGAGGCGTGGGAATCTTCCGGCGCTGCGCCCTGGGAAAGACAGAAACCCGTACCGCTTTGCGTTGATCATGATGTACTTCCAGAATTTGCGCCAGCGCCAGTGAGTGGCGAGTGTGACCCGACGGGTCGGGTGATAAACTATGGCTTCCGGGACATACCCGTACGCTCCGAGGTTCAATAGCCTGGCCCCGATCTCTGCGTCCTCGCAGGCCGGGTATGGGTATGCCTCATCAAAGCCTCCGGCCCGGCGCAGTGCATCCGCACGATAAGCCCCGCCACCTGAAACATAGGTACCGCCGTGATTTTCAGGCGCGTCGAAAAGAAGGGATTTTTCACCTTTCGGCAAAACGGTCGATTCGGCGGCGACCCACTCGGGGTGCTGGCCAAAACTTGATACCAGGTGTGAGAGAAATCCCTCAGTGCAGACTAAATCGCTGTCGATGCACACGTAGATATCGGCATTGCATGACCGGAAACCCAGGTTTCTGGCGGCGGCTGGACCTTTTGGGCTTTGACGCAGAAGCCTGAGGCCGGGAAGCCGCCCGCTGAACTCTTCTACGGTGGGACGCAGATCATCCGTTGAACCATCGTCGCAGATCAGCACCTCAGACAAACCAGGTGGCAATTCCTGTTCTGCGAGTGATTGCAGACACTCCCGGAGAAGGCTCGTACCATTTCTGATCGGGATAATCACGGAGACTGATGAGGTGTCAGTCATTCTGCCCATGATCACGAAACACCTTCCTTGACGATGCCAGAGATTGAGGTGGCGGAGCCGTGAAGACCCCGTCCCGGATTAGCCTCTTAAGCAAAGCGCAGCTCCCTTCGTAATTGAGGTGCATCCTGTCTGCAAAGGCGCTTACGTCGGTGATGGCCTCAGAATAGTCCCAGACCGGGATGTCAACGGCTATCTCTTTTCCTACTTCATCGACCCACTGGCCGAGATTGGAGAGGTGTTTTCCATACGCAGGAAGATACGGACCCACGACCATGCGGACGCTGATCCCAAGCCTTTGCGCGAGGGAGACAATTCGCTTCATAGCAGCCAGGTTCTCCGGAAACGTCAAGACCTTCTGGGAATCGCCATTTGCCGCGGAGTTCAGTAACGTCCGATTGATCTGATATCTATTGATCCAGGTCTGATCAGATGAGGTTTGGTAGTACAAGGCCCGTAGAAACATTTCGCTATTGAATCTGAACAGATGGCTTGCTTTGGCCCATCGCGCTGTTTCAGGATTGGCTTCTCGCAGAAGACCCATAAGCCGTTCTGAGTGATGTGCGTACAACTTTAGGTCATTGAGCAGTTCGCTTCTATGGGTTAGGTTCGTAATTTCAATGATCACTAGCTGTGGTTTCCGGTTGCGATCCAGATAGTCCAGGAACAGGGCTTCCGCGACGTCAGCTGACATGCCGTTATAGCTCAGGTTCAGGGTCGGCTTGCCCGTCGCTTCCTGAATGGCGGGAGCATAAAAGGTATTTACCCCGCGGGAATTTCCAAGAACAAGAATTTCATACTCTTGACCTCCGCTGTAAAGAAGCGAGAACCGCAGTTTGCTGCTTAACACGACCGTATCGAGAAACGAGGCGATTACCCTGTCGCCAACAAGGAAAATTGCCAGAAAGATAATAACCCAAGATGCCCGCTTAAAGGCCATGACGCTTCGTTCCCTAGAAATGCGAATAGATGAAGATACTGTTCGAGAAGACACCGAACAGAGCTATACACCACAGCATAGCTGCGTTTGTAGCGAATCGGAAATGCGCGCTACCAAGAGCTTGAGTGACTCGCGGTGCCACCAGATGTAAGCCTTCGATAGATATCAGCATGCCGATGAGCAGGATACCTTTAACAACCCAGAAACGGAGCGGCACAGCAGAGAAGGCAAGATTATCAAGGCTGCCGATGCCTTGCAAAAACGCGAGGGCTGAGCCCAAGGAAGGGGCTCGAAAAAAGATCCAGGCGATCGTTACAAAAACAGAGACCGTCAGCATCTGTGTGACCCGCATGAGTGTGCGTGGAGCTCCCTCAAAATGCTCAACGGAGCGGCGGAATGAAGATCCGAGGAGGCGCTGCGCTGCTAAGTACAGGCCGTGAAGACCCCCCCAGACAATGAAGGTCCAGTTAGCTCCGTGCCATAGTCCACAGATAAGCATGGTTACAAGAAGATTCCTAATGGTCCTGGCCGTGCCTCCCCGGCTGCCGCCCATTGGGATGTAGACATAATCCCTGAGCCATTCTGAAAGCGAGATGTGCCAGCGCTTCCAGAAATCGCTGAAACTCATGGCGAAGTAGGGACGTTCAAAGTTGATCCCGAGGTCGAAACCGAGCACCCTACCGAGGCCGATAGCGATGTCTGAGTAACCGGAGAAATCGCAGTAGATCTGGAACGAATAGAAGATGGCCCCCACCATAAGGGTAAGGGACGTTTGGAATTCAGGGTGAGCAAAGAAGTTGTCTACCACTACGCCAAGGGAATTGGCGATGACGGCCTTCTTGAAAAATCCCTGGAGCATGAGTTCGAGGCCGCCCGTGATCTTGTTCCAGTCAAGTGGATGGTCCGTCTGTAACTGGGGAAGGAACTTCGGTGCGCTCACGATGGGGCCGGCCATCAGCTTTGGGAAGAATGCTACGAAGGTTGCAAACCTCAAGAAGCTTTTCTCGCCGTCGATCGCGCCTCGGTAGAGGTCCACCATATAGCCTATCTTCTGGAACGTGTAAAAAGAAATGCCAACTGGAAGGATCAACGTGAGTGAGGCGGAGTGCTGCGCTGCGCCGTATGAGATTATGGCGGAGAAACCCTCGACGAAAAAGTTGAAGTACTTGAAGAGTACGAGGAGCCCGATGTTGAGCGTAATGCTTGCAACGAGGAGCGCCTTTCTGCCCTTCATCTCTGAGGTGCCCATCAGTCTCCGACTCAAAAGGTAATCGATCGATGTCGATCCCGCGAGCAGACCGGCGAACCGCCAATCTGCCCACCCGTAGAAGATGTAGCTTCCGGCAAGACAGACCACGAGCCGCAGTCGGCCTCTCGTCAGGAAATAGCCGGACAAGAAGAACGGGAGGAAAAGAAGAAAAGCTGTGCTGTAAAATGACATATGATCCTAGCTTGCCGAGGCGAGATTCCTTTTGGCAGCGGCGGAGTGGTGGAGCGTCTTGATCTTGCGTGCGGTTCTTGACTGCTCTATGCGAGTCCTGTGTTCCTCTACGACGTCTCGCAGGATGTCATCCAGAGAAAACTTTGGTTTGAAATCTATTAGGTCTCGTGCAAGTCTGAGGTCAGGCACCCGCCGTCTCATGTCCTCGAACCCTTCCTCGTATGCGCTCTCGTAGGGGATGTGCACGATCTTCGAGGACGAGCCTGAAAGCTCTTTGACCCGGGCGGCCAGGTTGTTGATCGTAACCTCCTGGTTGTTCCCGAGGTTGACAACCGTGCCGTGCGCCTGGCCGCAACCGGAGAGGTTCATCAAGGCTGTCACCACGTCTTTGACATGACAGAAGGAGCGCGTCTGTTCGCCGTCGCCATACACAACGATGTCTTTGCCATCCAAGGCTTGGTGAACAAACCGTGGTATGACCATGCCGTACTGGCCAGTCTGACGGGGCCCGACCGTGTTGAAAAGACGGGCACAGACAACGGGGAGACGTGTTTCGTACCAGTGGGCCAGGCAGAGGAACTCATCGATCGTCTTTGCGGCCGCATATGCCCAGCGCCGTGTTGTGGTTGGACCGAGGATCGTGTCGTCGTCTTCTGAAAAAGGTACCTTGCTCCCTTTACCATAGACCTCAGATGTTGACGTGATGATGACTTTCCTCCTGTACCGCCTTGCTTGAGACAAGACAATGGTCGTTCCTTCAACGATGGTCTCTATGGTCTTCACTGGCTGCTCGAGGATGAGCCGGACACCGACTGCCGAGGCGAGATGGAAAATTATGTCCGCTGACTTAACCAATGTTTCAACGAGCGATCTGTTCAGAATGGTATCGATGATCAGTTCGAAGTTGCCGTTTTTCTCCAGGTGCTCAATGTTTTCGTAACAGCCGGTCGATAGGTCGTCGATCACACTGACCCTGCACCCCCGCGCCAAAAGGATCTCGCACAAGTGAGACCCGATGAAGCCCGCACCTCCTGTAACAAGAACATTCATGATTTCCTCCTTAGCTTGGCACCCGCAGGGTAAGCAGCAAGTCTGTTGAATCTCGGAAGGCCCACGCCTGAGCAGGTTATTTTCGAAAGATAGCTATGCTGCGACTGGATGGCCCGAGATCAATCTGTTCGCAACTCTTGAAGTATTTTCCCACTGCTTCTACTACAAAGTCTCGGCTGGACTTGGTTCCATTCGAGGGAGCTACAAAACCAGGGAATGAATCTGTGGAGGATGTGCCCGAGATGCCCACCACGGCCACTTTTCGTGTCAACTTTGCGAGCATTTGTCCGATGAAGTCTAGCGGAACAGGCACGGCCCGAGCGAGTTCAAGAATATTCGGCAGGGCGAAAACTACATCGCAGCTTTCCCAAAGACATGCAGATGAACTATAGGATTTATCCCAGACATTGCATAGGACGGGCAACAACGGTTTGGCGGTCTGTTTGCGCCAGGCAAACAGCCTATCGGCCAGTTGCTCCGATGGAGTAAGACCATACACGTCTCCCAGATCCTTTTCTGCTATGGCCATGCCATAGCCACTGGCAGGGAAGAGATCAAAGAAAACAGGGCGGGGGACATCTTTAGTCCAATTTTTCAAAAGTTGGAGAATGGGCCCCATCTGACCGCCCAGTGCTTCGGCAGAAGTAAAAGCACTGGCGCCATCGCCTGCATCATCCATCCTGGCCCACGTGAGCAAGCGGTTGATGATTGAGTCGTAGAAATGACTGTATTTCTTCGCCTTCAGCAATCTGAGCCCGTTTCTCATTCCCGGAAGAAGCCGCCAATTGCCTGTGAGCCGGCGCAGTATTGGGACTGCTATCCCTGTTTTTGTTGATTCGTTGCGGTAGAGATTTGCAAGACGCCTGACATAGGCAGCGTTTTTCATAGGACCATACACGAGCCAAAGAGGCGCGTAGAAAGACGAGGCAATCTGACCCACAAGAGACTCGTGCGAGGTGTGGAGGATGTGAGATTCAACCTCCTCAATAGTGTAGAATCCTCCTAGGTCCAGAAAGACCGGACCTCTTGTTGCCGAGTAGGTCATATTTGTCATACATTTCAGGTCCCAGAGCAGAAGATTGTTCGTAAGGCTTTCCCTTGAGAGGTTGCATACGGTTAGTCCGGCCTCAAGGAGCATCCTGTTGGTCCACATATGAGGAGGGACAATAGGGCTGAATCGCTCACATTCGATCAGGCCGGCGAAGCCCTCGAGTCGCTGGTCGAGAGGACGCATTTCTGGCAGCCCAATCGGGGAAAGCCTTTCCACGAGGCCATTTTCCGCGAGAAGCCCGAATATCCACGTTCCTCTGGGTAGGAGTGCGCGCATGATCCGTCCGTCGTATTCGAACACGACCCCGGTCTGATCAAAAAGGTCGCTCTTACAGGAAATCCGGCTTAGGTCAATCATGGGTAGGCGATAAATATCAAACGGGGTACTGTAGTAGTGCTTGTCCCAATCACTTCGGTTTTTCTGAAGCCACAACGCAGGAGCCACGCGGAAATCCATTGTTCAGGATCAGGCTCCATTTTCGGTAGTTTTGGTGACCAGTCGGCCATCAATTCGTTCGACTGGCCCATCTCGAAGAACAGGGCTTTATTGGTATTCGCGGCAAGGCCTCTGAGAATGGCCTCGGCGTTTTCAAAGCTGGTCTCCATGATTATATGGTGCATGACTGACAGGCATAGCACAACATCGTAGGGCTTCATCCTTTGAACGTATGGACGGTCCAGTCTGCCGAGTTCGCACGATACGTGCTCGATGCCCAGAACGTATGATGCGAGGGCGGTGAAGTGGACGAGATCAGGGTCTGTCTCCAGCCCGTGACTGGCGTATCCTCTCTTGGCGAATTCGAAGAGGTAGTATCCGGCGTTCGATCCGATATCGAGCATGTTCTTTCCGTCCGCCGGCACGTGCCTGAGTATCGCTTCCAGCCGGTCGCTGCATGGTCTTGTTCCGTTGGCTCGGTCAGAGCATGGTATGAGTGGTTTAACGGCCGACGGCTGATACCGGAACTTGGCACTCGACAGCCTGAGAGCTTCGTATTCAGAACGGACAAGGAAAGTGAGCAGTTCCTTCTTAAGCGTCCCTAACATGCTGCCATTCCCTGAGACTTCTTCGCTGGCGCCACGTAGGACTGTTTTCTTCCAGCGATCACTTCGACCTCGACCTCTCCGACGTTCCCCGTCAACAACGGAGGATGTTCGCGCCGGGAGTCCCTGTGCCATTTGCGGTAAACTGTTGCGATATCTCTGAGAACACCTGCGAATACCCGACCGTGGAACGCGGCCACTGACGGTGTGCGGAAAAGATAGGTGCGTATGTTGTAGGCAAAGGCGTGGAGCGCCTGGATCGTATTACGTGTGAATCCGGTGAACGGATCCGCAAATTTGTAAATATAAAAATTGCGTGACTGAAGTTTGTTCGCCGTCTGTCGGTTCTGTTGATCAGCCTTTGACCAGCCGCCCGCGTAATGGCGGGCAAGGGCTTTCGGCGCCACGACCACCCGCCATCCTTGGTGGCGGGCACGGCGACAGAAATCTGTTTCCTCCCAATAGAAGAACAGATAGGGGTCAAGGGGGCCGGTCTGTTGGACACACTGCCTGTGTACCATCAGAAATGAGCCCTCTACCCAGTCGACGTCTACGGGCACGAGCGATCGGTTCTGCATGGCGGGGATCACGTAGGGATAATTTCCCATGATATAATAGTTCGGTTCGTCACAATCCCACGCGAAAAAAGCAGGCCCAATCACCCCGATGGTTGAATCGCTCAATGCCGTTTCCGCGAGGGCGAGCAGACATCCCGGCTCGAGGAGTACATCGTTATTGGCCCATATCACCCAGTCGCAGCCGTCAGCAAAGGCGTAGGGCATGGTCACGTTGTAGGCCATGCAGTAGCCGAGATTGCGAGGCAAGCGAAGGACGGTAACTTCAGGGTAGCTTTCGCGCGTCATATCCACGCTGTTGTCTTCGCTGCCATTGTCAACGAGATAGGTCCGCACGTTTGGGTAGTCCTGCCCTCGTAAGGAGCCGTAGATTGTTGGCAGCCACGCACTTCCGTTGCGATTGAGGATGAGGACCCCGATTGTCGGGAGATCCCTGACACCTGCGTCATGCTGCATGCGACACCCATGATGGCGGAAGGTTACGGTGTATCTCGATGTTTTCAAACTCCTTGCTTTTTCGTGAACCAACTGCTTTGACCCAGGCTGCCATCCTTTTCAGACCCTGGTCAAGTGGTGTCTGCGGGACAGAGCCGAACACCCGTGTGCACGCCGAATGATCGGAAAAGGCTATGCAGACTTCATTGCGGGGAGGGAGATGCTTGACCTCGAGTTCCGCCCCCATCGTCATCGCCACACGTTCGGCAAGCTCATTTATCGTGTATGGCTGGTCCGCCCCCACGTTGAAAATTTGATTCCGTGCGCCTGTCACAAGAGGAGACCTTTCGATGATGGGTGCGATATCGCCGATATAGCTAAAGGCCCGCTGCTGGGTGCCGTCCCCAAAAATCGTCATAGGTTTGTTCTGTAAGATCTGGTTCATGAAGATGCCGACCACGTTCCGGTACTTGTCTCCAATATTTTGATACTCCCCGTAAACATTGTGCGGCCGGAAGATCACGTAATCGAGTCCAAACATCTCGTGAGCAGCCTTCAGATCAAGCTCAACGGTGTATTTGGCTATGCCGTATGGATCTTCAGGTTGTGGCACCATGCCCTCTGTCATGGGCACCTGACCCGGACCATACACTGCTATGGAGCTCGTAAACACAAAGCACTCTGCGCCGTGATTGACAGCCGCGTTAATAAGGTTCACGCTTCCAATCAGGTTGTTCGTGTAGTTGAAGTTTCTGATAAAGTGGCTCAGGCCCTCTGCCGCATATGCTGCGAGATGGTAGACGTAGGTGAACCGTTTCTCTTCAAAGAGTCGATTGACCAGGTGATTGTCGGTCACCGAGCCCTCGACGAACTCTACCCGCCTGTGGAGGGGGAGATTGGCCCGAAATCCGCCCGACAGGTCATCAAGGATCACGATGTTGTGGGAGGAAAAGTAGGTGTCGGCTAGAATGGCATGGACGAGGTTTGCGCCGATGAATCCGGCGCCGCCGGTGACAAGCAGATATGAGGGTTTCATGGCGCCCACTCCTTCAGGGGTTTGTCAGGAATCGTGGTATTCTGGCGCATCGTAATATAGCGCACGGCTGTGCTGTTGGTCAGCCACCGGCAGACTGATGTGCACGGAAGAACTCTTTTTGTTCATTCAGGGGAGCCTTCAGGTGCTCCAGGATGATGGTTCTAAACTGGTCAGCCCGCGCGGCGAGAGAATCTGGCGCAGCCGCGCGTCGCCGAAGCATTCCCAATCGATTATTGCCTGACTGCTGAGCCACCCTATCGAGCGCCCTGGCGTAGCTCTCACCATTCCCTTCGCCAACCCAGTATACGGCCTCTTCAAAACGTGCGAGCGCCGGTATCCTGGTGCTGAGGGTCGCTGCCCCCATGGCGAGGTACTCTGGTGCTTTCAATGGATCGCTTGCCAGAGTGAACGGATTGAGCCGATAGGGCACCGCGCACACATCGCTGTGTTGAATCCATGCAGGTACCTCAGTGAAAGGGACACCTGCCATCAGTGTGCCCCTGCCCTCCAGCCAGCCTACCCTTTCTTCCATACCCGGGTCTGCAACCCTGCCGAGGAAGACCCAGGACCACTCCGGTTTGAGTCTTGAAGCGGTAATAATGCCCTCCCAGTCGATCCGTTCGGAGATGTGGCCTGCCACGAGAATGCGCGGCCGTGGCACACGGCGCAACGGTTGCGGCTCGGGATGGGTGATCTTCGGATCAAAGACGCGTTCGTCATAGAAGTTCGGCACGACGTGGATGGGTATCTGCCCGAGATGAACTGTCCGCTCACGCATTTTCTCCGCTAGCGATCCGTTGATGCAAACAATGAGGTGAACCCGGTTAAGGAGACGCTGTTCCATCTCCCACTCCCCCTGGATCGGGGTGCCCTGCACGGTTACAGTCAAATCGTCAGTGACGTAGTAAACGGTCAAGTCTTCCCGCAAAACACCTATTAGGCTATGCTGTTTGGGTGAGTCGTAACAAACAATGTTTGGACGGTCAGGAAGAAGCTGGCCCATCTCTCTTCGAAATAAGGAGATGTTAAGCCTCTCACATGCAGTGCCCGCAATGGGCACACGCACTGGGAAGTGGATGGGCCGGTAATACGCCCCGATGGACGTGGTCGGGGGCTGGGACACCCGCTTATGAAAGGGAAGCTGGCTTGGTGAGCGGATAAGGCTCACATTTTGTCCAATAGCAACTACCCGTTGAGTTTCCGCCATGCGGATCGCAAGGGCGTTTCCAACGAAAGAGGGTTCGAGGCCCCTTACAAAAAAGGCCCAGCTTACCATGGGTTTCTCAAAACCGACGTGTCGTGCAAAAGTATGCCCTTTCACCACGCACGTTCCGTGCGCAGAGGTGAATCGATGCGGCAGAAGAGGGCATCGACCTGCCAGACGGCTCCATCACCGGGACTGTGGATGATTTCGTCGATATCGCACATCACAAAGTCACGGCTTTTAAGATAGGCCACAATGTCGTGCAGGAGCGGTGCCCCTGGCACTAGAGGAAGAAGGCTTAATTCGCACTGAATCACCTGGCACGCGTCGAAATGACGGGTATAGCCTTCCAGAACCTCCATCTCGTATCCCTGGACGTCGAGCTTCACAAGCTCGGGGGCCTCACATACGCCGTTCTCTATCAAGTGGTCGATTGTAGTCATCTGTTTTGACGTCTCTCCTGAGCTTGGCAGGAGCACGCTGCTGCCCGGTCCAATCTCCGCGAAGGGCACGTCACACCGTTCCTGTCTTCCCAGGAGCACCTGGAGGATCCGAACGTTGGGGTGCTGTTCCGCGAGTTCCTGCAGGTCCTTCTGCCTTGCGTCTTGTGGCTCGATGCAGGTGAGCTTTGTCTTCGGGAAGACAGAGAGGCAGATGCGGGCCCAGTTACCCAGAAAGGCGCCTACATCCATGGTAGACCGCGGGGAAAAGCCGAGCCTCCGGAGGAGCGAAAGCGACCACCCTGAGTCTGGTCTACCCAGGTGGACACCGACCCTGCGCCGAACGGATATGGGGATGCTGCTCATCAGTCCTGCACTGACTTTATGACGTAGCTTTGCCTGCATGTTAATTTGTGGCTCGCAGATAGGCGCTCATCAGGTCTCTCAACCGCTTTTTCTGTCTCAGCTCTCTTAGAAGCGTGAGGAGCCCGTACGGGAGCATGTTGATGAGCAGATACATCAAGCGTTTTCTCAGTCCGTTATCCTCGCTAAAATCCATCATCATGTAGTGATACTTGAAGAGGAGTCTCCTAGAGAGGTTCGGATCCACGTACGTCATGGACGTGTTTCTACGGCCTGCCGTAATCTTCCCGGAGCGCTCAAGAGCCATCTCGTACCCTTTTGTCCCTGACACGGGTTGGTAGTAGCTTACCCAGCTCCCTGCGAACGGTCTGATCCTTTTTATGAAATCGAGCGTCCGGCGGAGGCTCTCTTCGGTTTCTCCGGGAAACCCTATGATAAATAGTGCCCCCAGTGTGAGCCCGGTCTCATCATGCAGAAGCTTCATGTTGCGGAAAGCGGTCTCACTGTCGAACCCTTTGCCCATAAGCTTCAGCATGGCATCATCGCCCGATTCCACGCCCACGCTGATTCGGTACGGATTATAGATTTTTATCCACCTGAGGATCCCCTGGTTGATGTGCTTCACATGCGTGAAGAATTCGCTGCGGTGCTCTATGTCGATGGCGCGTGCTTTCAGCTCGTGGTACAGGGCTTCCATGTGCGAAGGCTGCAGCGTAAAGATATCGTCACAAAAGAAGATGTTCTGTACGCCCAGTTCAAAGAGCAGCCGGATATTGTCCGCGGTGCGCCGGGCACTAAAAAAGGAGAGCTTCTTTTCGGTATTGTGACAGAAGTGGCAGTGGTAGGGGCAACCGCGTGCACTCATGATGTCGGCTCGCACATCGTTCAGCGTCTCGAAATCGACCCTGTCCCAGGAGGGATACGCTGCAAAGTCAATTTCCCGGTCGACAAAATACCGTTCTCCGGGACCTGTCCAGACTTTAATATCATGGCCGGCAAGCATGGCCCTTTGCGACTCGCTCGTGGTCTGTGTCCACTTGCCACCGACGACCACGTCCGTACCATACCTCTTCTTGAGATAGAGAGCATCTGAGACAGGCACGTGTTCGTTGAGTGTCTGCAGGACCGACAACCCGACCACATCGTAGAGGGGTCCTGATTTATGGTGGCTGTCCAGCTGGTCGAGGTAATAACAGTCGACGGCATGACCGAAGTGCCTGAGGTAGGCCGCCATATCCAGAAGGGCTATGGGGTTTCTTCGCTCATCCAGCTCCCTGCGTGTGGTCAGGAGTATGCGCATCTTTTCAGCTCTCTATTTTATTCCAGACGCCCACGATGTTTTCTGCTAGCGCAGGTAACCAGAGCCCGAGTGAGTTCAGCCCTATTTTCATGCGACCGTTGTGCAGTCCGAGCATGTGGAGTCTTCGGATGATACCGGCCCAATACCGGAAGTTAGGCTTCCAGCCAGCACCGTACAGAAAAAAGCCGAGCTGCCTGAGTTGCCTTCGGCTCCAGTAGCTGACGTGCGCCTCAAGTGGGTTGAAGCCCGTCATCGTATCATGTCCCGGCCGGAGAGCAGGAAAGTTGGGGGTCGAAAGGATCACGCGGCGGCGCGCCACCCTCTTCGCCTCGGCTATCAAGTCAGCGGCCTTTTGTTCTTCGAGGTGTTCGATGAGTTCTACCATGATGACGGTGTCAAAGGTGTCCGACTTGAAGGGAAGAGGGGGTACGAGCGCGTGGACCACCTGCGTGTAACAGCCATTGTTTTTGATCATGTGCAGATTCGGCAGAAAGCCGTCGATACCCACTATTTCGGGGATTCTCCCCAGTTCCGCGTCATGAGTCTCCCAGTAGTTTGTTGTGCACAGGTATCCCCACCTGCCGAAGCCGCATCCCACATCCAGGACCTTTGGACCCCAGACCAGAGGGATCACCACAGAATCAAGACAGACCGGGCTGCTGCTCACGCGGTCCGCCTTCCGTTGGGTTGGGCTACTGTCTCATACATAGCGAGGTATTTGGGCACCAGACTTTCCCAGGAGAAGCGCGCCACTGCCTCTTCACGCGCACTGGGGTAATCACGGGCCGCCCCAAGGACTTTCAAGACAGCGGTTAGCGCTCCATCCCTGGACATGTCCACTAACCGAACTGGTGATTGGCCGGCAAGCCATCGAAAGTTGGGACCGTCGTGGAGGATCACAGGGAGTCCACTGAGCATTGCCTCCACGATCACTAGGCCAAACCCCTCTGTGAGCGATGCAAGGACAAACACGTCGGCGGCTCCATACAGCAGGTTGACCCGTTCGTGCGGCCAGCTCACGAAAGAGTACCTGCCCGGCATCAACCGCTCAGCTTCTTCCATGAGCGACGCTGTCTCCTCGGTGGGCTGTCCTGCGGCAAGCAACCAGACCCGCTCATCCATACGGGAGACCTCACGGAGCAGGTAATCTACGCGCTTGTGGTTCCGCTTGAGTGCAGCGACAGTGAGAACGACCGTGGATTCTTCAGGTATGCCGAGCTGTCGCCGGGTCTCGGTTCGAAGTAGCCTCTCTCTCAGCGTGAAGCGGTCTGCATCAACACCATATGGGAGAAGGAAGAGTCGCTGGCTGGGTATGCCGTAGTCTTGCGCGTTCTGGTGGGCAGGGCCGGTTAGTACCTGGGCAAAGTCGCACCGGTGGTAATAGTGTTCTGGCGGAGAGGGCGCGCCGTTACAGTACAAGAGTCGGAACTTTCCTCCCAGGCTCCGTCGCAGATGGTACAGGACGCTGCCCATCACAAGCTCGTTGTAGTGTACGATGTCGTATCCGCCCCACCGGAGCATTGGATAGAGGCGAAGAGCGAAAGATCGCTGCTCGACGAGTCCTGCCCCGTAGGTGCCGAACCAGCGTGCCGGCGTATCGTGACGATGGAAGTTCATGACGGATATACGTCCGGGTCCCGTGCCGCTTCCCCCCTGGAACAGAGTGACGTCGGTATGTGGCGCGAGTCGCCGGAGTGCCAGAAAGAGTGACTCAGTGAAGGATTCGAACCCCCGCATAACGCGGCCGAGCCCAGTGCTGACGAGTGCGATCTTCATTTTTCGGGTACGCACATGACGAGGTGATTTTGATCGGGAGCAAAGCCGGGAAAAGGATCGCCGCCGAGGTCGAGCATTCGGTAACCAACTGCGCGCATGAACTGGGAGACTTCTGCCCAGCCAAGGCCGAGTTCCGCCAGCAGCGGGGGATGCATTTCGCACAGGATTGTGCAGGGGTGCTCTTTGAGGGTCTCTTTTGCTCCTCTTAGCACATGCAACTCATAGCCTTCGACGTCTATTTTTATCAGGTCGGGCCGCCTATCCCTGCTGCAAAGAAAATCATCCAGCCGGATGGTACGGCGCTCCACGCAGACAGTGCCGGGACCATCATATCTGGATCCACTGATGCGGTTTGTCCCGTGAAGCCCATCTTCATGGAAGAGATGAACCGAAGGAGTGTCGGAGACGAGGAGCTGGTGGGTTTCGATGACATCTCCAAGGTCATTGAGGGCCACGTGCTCGACCAGGGTCTGAAAACTGCCAGCAGCCGGCTCGAATGCATAGACCTTGCCGGTCTTCCCCACGCGCTTGCCCATGACCAGGCTGTAGAGCCCAATGTTGGCGCCAACATCGACCGCCACGTCGCCCTCCTTTGCAAGACGGATCAGCAATCTCATCGCCTCATGTTCATAGGTTTCCCGAATGGAACGAAAATGCGGGGAAAGTTTTACTTCGATGCCTTCGCCAAACGTCCGATACGTGTGCCCCTTTACCTCGAAAATTGTGGATGCCACTCGCCTCCCGATGGCGTGGATTCGTGGCCAGCTCTCCTGATTGAAGGTGGCACCCGTGGCCCGCACTAACCGCTCAAAGCTACGCATGGTCGACCCGTTCCAGATCTTCCGCAGACGTTGCCGCCTCAAGTCTCCAGGGCAGAAATAACGCCATCAATCCTGGAAATGAAACGGCGTGCGACGGATTCCAGAAAGGCGAACTACAGTGATCCATATGCACCTCAAAAGCGACTTCAGCTTCATTGAAGATTATCCAGTTAATTGATTGCAGCGCGATTCTCGGCGCCACGTAATAAAGCCCGTTGTTCAGCATATTCGGGGGAATCGTGCACCGTAGTTTGTTGTAGCCCAGGTGAAGTCTGGGCCACTGATCCGGCTCGCAATGGTTGTGGCACGACCGAAACAGGATCACCCGATTCTGGTACATGAGGTCAAAACCAATGAAGAGAGCGTCGTGCAGATGGCCCAACTCGATCTCCATCTCCACCATAATGGGCTCACTTGTCCTGTATGCGGCCTGTGGCTTTCCACGCATGTTGAGTATGCGTACAGCGAGGAGACGTACCTGCTCGTTGCCCGGCCTCGCGTCAGTCTTGCGCCACGTCCGCTCTGAGACTATCTGCTGACCGCCGCCGGCAAGATATTGACCGATCACCACATCGGGTGTCCCATCACGGACCACTGAACCTTCCCGAACCTCGATGACGCGGGAACAAAGAGAGCGAACCGCTGCCATCTGGTGGCTGACAAAAAGGACCGTGCGTCCTTCTGTGGCCACGTCCTTCATCTTTCCGAGGCACTTCTTCTGAAAGGCGGCATCGCCAACGGCCAGCACTTCGTCAACCAGCAGAATCTCCGGCTGCAGATGGGCAGCTACCGCGAAGGCTAAGCGGACATACATGCCTGATGAGTAGTGCTTCACCGGCGTATCTATGAACCTCCCCACTTCCGCGAATTCCACGATGTCGTCAAACCTTTTTTCAACCTCCTTTTTTGTCATGCCGAGGATCGTGCCGTTCAAGTAGATATTCTCCCTACCGGTCAGCTCAGCATGAAATCCTGTACCCACTTCGAGTAGACTTGCCACGCGGCCGCTGATGATAGCGCGCCCATTTGTTGGTTCTGTTATCCTCGAAAGTACTTTTAAGAGCGTGCTCTTACCGGCTCCATTCCGCCCGATGATGCCGACAACTTCGCCTGCCTTTATCTCGAAAGAGACATCCTTGAGGGCCCAGAGGAGATCGGAGCTTTCGGCGACCGGCGACCGGCGACCGGGGACCGGGGACGGGAGACCGTGAGAATGATCGAAGCGGGTTTGCGCGTGCAAGCGCCGGTAATTCGTCCACGGGGATTTGCACCAGGCGGCAAGGGCACCCGACATAGTGTCGTGCCGCTTCTCTTTCGCACCGATGCGGTAAAGCTTTGACAAATTCTCGACGGAGAGAGCGATATCGGACATGGTGCCTTCAGGACCGGGGACCGGGGACCGGGGACCGGGAATCTAAATTGGAGGAATGAAGTGCTTTGCGAAATGCTTGCAATCTCACGAACAGTCTATGTCCTTGCTCTCTCAATTCAGTGATTGTGATGCCGGGTAGATAGTTACGTCTTTCGATGACATCAAGACAGGCGACCGTTTCAAGATAGGACCTAAGTGCCAGCCCCAGAAAACGGTTCTGTTCTGCATTGCTTTGTCCGGTTGAGCCCTCTGCGATATTTAGTCCTATCGAGGTGGCTGCTCGTACTATTTGCGCCTGAAGATTGAATTTCTCTATATCGGGTAGAGACCGAACAGCCTCGTAGGTCCTGCCAAGATAACCAAGGGCAAGCTCGTAAATCTCTAGATCTTGGAATTTATACTTTACGGTCATTTGTTGATTCTATCAGGTTCGCTGCCTCGCGTCCTTGGTCTCCGCCCATTCGCTTAGCCAGTCTCCGGTCTCCCGTCCCCGGTCCGTTACGCCACATCCGCAAATACTCTCTCCATCTTTCGGAAGTAGAGTGCGCCGGAGAGGAAAAGCATGCCGGTACTGAGAGAGCCTATGGCTATGAGGTCCCAGGGCATAGGGTTGGTGCCAAGAAGCGCCGAGCGAAATCCTTCGATCACCCCGGCCATGGGGTACAGACCGTACATAAGTCGATACTGCGCGGGCACAAGCGAGACGGGCCAGACCACGGGGGCTGCGTAAAGCAGCACCTGTGAGAGAAACGGCACGACGTACTTGATGTCGCGGTACTGGATGGCCAGGGCAGAAAGCCACATACCAAGGCCCGCGGCAGTGCAGATCATGAGAAGTAGCAATAACGGCAGAAAGAGAACGCTCCACGTGGGTACCATGCGAAACCAGCCCATCATGCAGGTGAGAAGGCCCAGGGCAATACCAAAATCGACGAGACCTGTAAGCACCGGCGTCATGGGTATCACGAGCCGCGGAAAATATACCTTGGTGAGGAGGTTCGTATTGCCGATCAGGCTGTTGGCGGAGCTGGTCATGGCCGTGGAGAAATAGGTCCAGGGGACTAGCGCTACGAAAGCGAAGATAGGGTAAGGCGCGCCATCGCTCGGCATCTTCGCCAATTTCCCAAAGACGATTGAAAAGATCACCATGGTAAAGAGAGGACGTATGACCGCCCACGATACTCCGAGTACAGTTTGTTTATAGAGCACCTTGACCTCCTTCCACACAAGGAAGTAGAAGAGGTCCTTGTAGCGCAGAAGTTCACGCACATTAATGAGCTGCCAGCCCTTGCTTGGCTCAATAATTGTTTGCATATTGGTCTATCTAGTCTGTCTGGTCTATCTGGTTTCTCTGGTTTTTTTGGTTTCTTTGGTTTTTCTCGTTGAGGTCCAAGGCGCTTGATTCGTCTTGAGGTAACTGATTAGTCCAGAAATGATTCGCGCAGTTTTGTCTGCTTGGGAATAGATAACCGCGAACTCTTCTTGGGATAGATATTTCTGGTCCATCGCGACGTAGAGATGGTTTTGAACCTCAGCGGCCGATGACATGGCAACGAACAGGAACTGGACAAACTCCCTGTTCGATCTCCTTACAAAGCCTTCCGCTATGTTTGCCATAACCGAGATCGCAGCTCTCTGTACCTGTCCAGTCAGCCCCTAATCTTTTCTGAACTCTGCCGTACCAGTAGCCCTGTAGACCTGCCGAACGAGTGTCCTTGCTTCCTGCCAGCACTCCAGATCTTCAAAAAGGGAAATCCTCATGATACTGGTTTATCTGGTTTTTCTGGTTTCTTTTGTTTCTTTCGTTAATGATCCTGAAATTAAGAGCTGGAGGTCCATATTTCGGCATCCCGAACCAGAGAAACCAGAGAAACGAAAGAAACCAAAGAAACGAAAGAAACCAAAGAAACTGCCTTTACGCATGCCTTCTTCTCTCGTGCCCCGTCCTGTTGAACGCCACGGCCATGCCGGCGATTAACGAAAATAGGATCGCGTTAGAGGGTATGTGGAGGTTGAAATCGAAGATGCTGAAGACTGCCATGCTCACCAGGGACGCCACAAAACCGGCCTTTAGATATGATTCCCGCTCGTCCCACTCGCCGCGGAGGATCGTCTGTCCGGCCGTAAACAGCAGGAGAACAAGAAGTGCCACGCCAATTGCGCCAAGCTCCACAAGCAGTTCCACGTAGTCATTGTGAGCGTGCTGGTAAAACATTCTGATTCCCAGCGGCTTGTACGCGGGGAAAACGTATTGGTACGTTCCTAAGCCCGCCCCAAAGATGGGAAAGTCCCGAAAGGCTGTGATGCTGGCCTGCCACACGGTAAACCGCTCATTCTGGGTTAGGTCCGCTTGCGTGAACCTCTGGATTATTGGATTTACACCAAGGTAGAGCAGGTACGCGAGGAGGGCGCCAAGGAACACGAAGACCGGCAAGAGCCTCTTTCTGGAGGGCGTGGTCCAAAAGGTGATGCACCCAAGCGTCAATGCTCCCGCAAAGAATGAAACTATTCCACTGCGGGAGAGACTGAAAAAGATCGTAATGGACATGACAAGTGCAAAGAAGCCATAGAGGATGCGTCGGTCGTGGGATCTTGAAAGTAAAAGCACGCTGAATGCGAGAGGCGCTACCATAGCCATCCAGCCTGCGAAATGGTTTTTGTTGACAAAGGGTCCGAAGGGGTTGCCCCTGCCGCTTATTTCGCGGAACCAATAGAGCTTGTCATTCCAGAGTGCCTTCTGTGCAAGAGCAAATAACGCAACCGCGAAACCACAGATGGCGAGAATCCGGACCATGCGGTAAATCTCTTCTCTGCTTTGTATCCCAAAGGATGCCGCCAAAAAGACCATCAGGTACATGGCAAGACGTGAAAGCTCCATCTCAGTGGCAAACGGGTAGACGCTTATGGAATGCACTGCTGGCACCTGAATGGCCAGGCCGCTCCCATCAGAAGCCGCAGCGGCAGGAAGAGAAATGAGCTGAGCAAGGCTGGAGTGCAGCCAGCCAATGATAGAGAGTGGAAGAGGTGTGAGCTGAAAAAGCCCGTAGGCAACGAGGGCAGACGCGCAGAATAAGAGTGGCTTTGCGTCGCGCAAGGCAGGACCTTCCAGGTGCCACGCGAACACGACAAAAGTGGTCGCCACAAGGATGCCGGTAATCACGAGGGCCCATGGTTCGACAGCCCCAAAAAGAAGTGTCGGAACCACCACCGTGGCCAGAAGAAGGTTTGGAAAGCTAAAAAATTCTTTGTGCACAGTTACTCTTTGATTGACTGAAGAATTACGGAAGGGTTTTCGAAAAACAGCCTGTGGGCCACTTCTTTTCCGAAGCGGTCCTGAATCTCCTTGTAGGCCTTCGACAGGACGGGTGATCTACGCCCGGTGCTGTGGGCATCGGTGGCAACGAAATCACCGAAACCTCTTTCGATCATGTTGAGGGCTACCCTTTGAGCCCCTTTGCCTGCATCCTTTGTAATGCTCATTGCCGTAATCTGGAACATACAACCCTGCTCACGCAATACCTTCAGGGTGGTAAAATCACTTGCGAAATACATACACCGTTCCGGGTGCGTGATGATGGGGATCAGCCCCTTCTGCCTGAGACTGAAAATCAGGGCGCTGATATAATGGGGCATGATCTGGGATGGAAACTCGACCAGAAGGTACTGAGAGCCGTTGAGTGTAGGAGCTATCTGCTTACTTACACGCTCCGGGAGGTCGGGCGTGATACGAACATCTCCACCCAGCAGAAGTTTCACACCGTTCGATCCGCTCTTTTTTAACTCGTCCCTTGCTCTTGCGATAGTCTGTGTGTCCGTATCGTAGACGCCTGGATAAACGTGAGGGGTGCAGAAAATGTGTGTTATGCCATCGTCTTTGGCCATCTGCAGCATTTCAAGAGATTCTTCGATCGTCTCCGGCCCATCATCAAGACCGGGAAGGATATGGCAATGAATGTCAATAAAACCCATGCCTTTACCTATCGCCCTTCGACGCTTGCATGCTGACCGAGTCGATCCAGACTTTACCGCAGATCTTGTTGTCGAATTTTTCTGACCTCTCCCTTTTTAGGCCTATCCTTACAGCATTGCAGTTTGCTGGAGCGGCGAATGTGAGTTCCACGGGTTGCCAGTTTGACGTACCGGTCAATACCTCTGACCGCGCGCTCCATGCTCCACGCATGTGGTCCAGTACCTCCAGAAGGATGCCATTCTTCGTGGTGAGGTTCTCCGTCTTTACAACGGCCGAAACATGATACTGCTCGTTCGGTTTCACACGGACAACCTGTTGCGCTACGTATACACCCGGGTTTGTTTTTCCATTGAAGGTTGCCGCCAATGACGAGGAGCCTGTTTTCTTGACTTCAGGATCCACGCCGATGGTAACACCCTCAGCCTTTCCTATCTTCCAGTCGAAGCCCCCGTCGTGAATGGGATATTCGAAATCGCCGTTGTAAAGGAGATTCGCCGCGCTACGCTCCTTCCTGGCAGGGTGTCCGTTCTCAACCAATTCGGCCCAGACTGGCTGGGCTGCCTCGAGATCGCCCCTTTCGATGAGGAAGTCGCAGAATACAAGGTAGTCTTTGTTCGCAGGCTTCCATGTCCGGCGTATCTCCCAGGTGTCCCATAGTTGGCTGTACTGCTTGTGATTGATCAGGAACCTGAAATATTTGCTGCGGGAAGCATATGTTTCCGGAACGACCCTTTCCATGATGAAGGCTGCCCGCGCTCCGACTCCCTGCAGGAGCGCAGAAACGTGCTCTTGATCACTGGGAGTGATGGTCAGGTAAGCTCTGAAGAACGGCGAAGCGTCGGCTATTCGCCCATCGAGCAGATATAATATACCTGCTTCCCAGAGCACTCTGGGGTTCGCGCGATCAACGCTCACCGCTTGTCTTACGGTGAATTCTGCATGCGCTTCCTGCCCATTTTCTTTGTAAATCTTTGAAAGGTCGAGCCATGCCAGTGCTCTTGTAGGGTCACGCCGAAGCGAGTCGCGGTAATAATTGACGGCTTCTACCGCCTGTGCCTTGTCTCGGTCCTTATAGGAAAGGGATCCCAACGCGTAGTGATACCGGGCATCCTCGCCGGTGACGCGCGATGCCATACGAACCGATACTTCCGGATTCTGCTGCGTTCTGGTCACCAGGTATTCCGAGATTGCGGGGCGCAGGAGCACGGTCACCAGAATTCCGGCGAAAACCGTGCTTAAGATTCTCAGATAGAGCATCACAGACTAGCTTGGCGCTTCTTCTCGGGGACTTTCTTTTTCTTGCCGCCCTTGGCTCCTGCCTCGTCCTCGTAGTAGTAGTAGGAGTAATAGTAGGAGTAAGAGCCGTACTTGAGGTCAGACTCCTTGATGCCGTTCAGCACGACACCCAGGATCTTGCTGTTGACGCCTTTGAGGAGTTTGCGAGCCTGAATGACGGAGTCTTTCGGAGTCTCGCCAGCCTTTACAACCATGATCACGCCGTCGGTCATCGTGCTCAGAATGAGGCTGTCTGAAAGGCCAAGTATAGGCGGCGCATCAATGATAATGAACGAGTAAAGGGGCAAGAGTGCATTGATTAACTCCCGCATCCTTGCTGAGCCCAGGAGCTGCGACGGGTTGGGCGGGATGATGCCTGCCGGGATCACGTCAAGGTGTGGGACCTTGGTCTCCTGGATCAAGCCGCTGTCAAAATCCGTATGGCCCGTGAGGAACGCGGTGAGGCCGATAGAGTTGTCGACCTCAAAGACCTTGTGTACGGCCGGCTTGCGCAGGTCGCCATCGATAATGATGCCTCTACCCTGGGAGTTCGCAAGGATAGTTGCGAGGTTGACTGATGTCGTGGTTTTTCCCTCGGAGCGTTTGGCCGAAGTTGTCAGCATAACTTTCGGGGGTCGGTCAGGGGAGGCAAACTGTATGTACGTACCTATAGCACGATATGCTTCCAGGACTGACGAAGCCTTCTTGTCCGCCGGGGCAACCAAAGGCCGGACTCCGTTCTCCGTCTTAGGGAAATTAGGAACGAGACCCAGGGCTGGCAGCAGGATCGTCTTTTCAACATCGTCCGGCGTCTTGATCGTGTTGTCCAGGTAGTCCGTGAAAAAGGCAAGACCAAGACCACCGAAAAAGCCGATGAAGAGGGCAAGGAGCAGGTTCTTCTTCCGGTCGGGCTTGTAGGGGACCGTGGGAACGTCGGCCTTATCAAGCACCTGGATGGCCGCCTTTGAGAGGTTCGCGTTGATGCCCGTCTCCTTGAGCCTCTGAAGGATGCCGTTGTACAATTCCTTATTCGTATCTGCGTCACGCTTCAGGATCTGATACTGAACCAGCCTGTCGGACATGTTGAGGGCCTGCTTCTTGTGCTCCTCGATAGACGACCTGAAGAAATTTTCCCTCTTGAGGGCGAGTGCGTGGTCTTTTTTGAGCGTGGCCAGAACCGACTTTACCTCTACTGAGATCTGGTTCTTGATCTGGGCCATCTCCTCTTTCAGCTTGGCCATCTTGGGATAATCCGGTTTATACACGAGCGAGAGCTTCTGGTACTCAGCCTGTTTGGCCATGTACTCTTTTCTCATGGACTCAACAATGGGGTTGCTCGCTATTGCTGAAAGGAGTATGTCGTCGTTGCCCTGAGCAGCTTCCTTGAGGAGCAATTCTTTTGATACACGTTCTGCTGCTGCCTGGGTTAGTTGTGTATTGAGGTGCTCGAGCCTGTCGCCGACCAGCGTGGTTGGCCTGGAACCAGGATCCCTCAAGTCCGTGGGCCGTTCCTCGACCGCAAAAAGCATGTTGTTCTGGGCAACGTATTTGTTGAGCGCCTCTTCGGAACGTTCTACCTTTGCCTTCATCTCCTGGAGCTGGTTATCCAGAAGACTGCGAGCCCAGTCCGTGGCATTTGATTTGGTCTCCACGTTCAGTTCCGTACAGGCGCGCGCAATCGCATTCGCCGTATTGGCAGCCGCGACCGGGTTTGTGCTGTCGAAGCCGACCATGACGAGCCGCGTGTTGGGAACAGGGTTGACGGTCACGCTGGACAGAAACTGGTTTACCATACCGCTATCGACGTCATCGTTAGTGCGCCCGCTTGTTACCGGGGCAGCGACTGATGTCACCTGTTTTTCCTGGCCGGTAGCCTTCAACACGCGCCGCGCCAGATTCCTGCTCTGGAGGATCTTGTACATGGTCTGCATGTGATCCTCGGAAGAGGGCGGCGTAAAGTAGGACGCATTTCTATCGAACAGGATGATTGCAGGGTTGTCATCGTCGATTTTGAGGGT
>Ga0102851_10000051_pt1 | contig 41190 bp, 38 predicted proteins | sample Mud3Dept3metaG_FD_79558 | JGI IMG/M metagenome (GOLD analysis project Ga0102851, IMG submission 79558) | Freshwater wetland microbial communities from Ohio, USA, analyzing the effect of biotic and abiotic controls - Mud 3 Core 4 Depth 3... | ecosystem: Environmental > Aquatic > Freshwater >... | reverse complement strand
CGCTGCGCTTCGAGACGCTCCGCATCGTGCCCACCATCGAGAAGGGCATTCTTCGCACGCGCGAAGCGCCCCGCACGAGCGATCTCGGCACCGAGATGCAGGTCGCCACTGCCGTCGACGCGGTAGCCGCACGCGCCGCGATCGTGGATCGCCTCGCGACGCTCTAGTCGGCGCTCGGTTTCGCCTTGACCTCGGCCGCGGCCTAGTAGATTCTCTTGTTGAACTAACTGCGCCCGCCGAGGAGATGCGATGTCCGCCTGGCACAAGACCGCCTGCATCCTGTGCAGCCTCAACTGTGGGATCGAGGTCCAGCTCGAAGGCCGGCGCCTCGCCCGGGTGCGCGGCGACAAGAGTCACCCCGGCTCGGAGGGCTACACCTGCGAAAAGCCCGCCCGCCTCGATCACTACCAGAACGGCCGCCACCGCCTGACGACGCCGCTGCGCCGCCGCCCCGACGGCAGCTTCGAACCGATCGACTGGAACACCGCGATTCGCGAGGTCGCTGCGGCGTTCGTCCGCGTCCGCGACACCCATGGCGGCGACAAGATCCTCTACTACGGCGGCGGGGGGCAGGGCAACCATCTGCCCGGCGCCTATGCCAGCGCGACGCGCTCGGCGCTCGGTTCCGTGTACGCCGCGAACGCGCTGTCGCAGGAGAAGACCGGCGAGTTCTGGGTCGACGGACAGCTCTTCGGGCGCCCGTCGTGCCACACCGCGCCGGATTTCGAGCACGCCGAGGTGGCGGTCTTCGTCGGCAAGAACCCGTGGCAGTCGCACGGCTTCGCGCGCGCCCGCGCGGTGCTGCGCGAGATCGCGAAGGACCCGAAGCGCACGCTGGTCGTGATCGACCCGCGCCGTACCGAGACCGCCGATCTCGCCGACTTCCATCTCCAGGTCCGCCCCGGTACCGACGCGTTTGCGCTCGCTGCGCTGCTCGCGGTGCTGATCGAGGAGGATTTCGTCGATCCCGCATTCCTGCGCGATCACACGAACGGCGCGGACGATGTCCTCGCAGCGCTGCGCGACGTGGATGTCGCCGTGTACTGCGAACGCGCGGGCGTCGAAGAGTCGGTGGTGCGCGAAGTCGCGCGACGCATCGGGCGCGCGACGAGCGTGTCGCTGCTCGAAGACCTCGGCATCCAGCAATCGCGCCACAGCACGCTCAACTCGTATCTCGAAAAACTCGTCTGCCTGATCACCGGCAACTTCGGCAAGCAGGGCACCTCGAATCTCCACACGCAGATGGGCAAGCTGTTCGGCGGAAGTCGCAGCGACCGACGCACGCCCGTCGGCGGTCACCGCATCATCGGAGGGCTGGTGCCCTGCAATGGGATCCCCGACGAGATCCTCACCGACGACCCGAAGCGCTTCCGGGCGCTGCTCGTCGAGAGCGGCAACCCGGCGCACTCGCTCGCCGACAGCCAGCGCATGCGGCAGGCGCTCGAAGCGCTCGAACTCGTCGTCGTGATCGACGTGGCGTTCACCGAGACGGCGCGGCTGGCAGACTACGTGCTGCCCGCGTCATCGCAGTTCGAGAAGTGGGAAGCGACCTTCTTCAACCTGGAGTTCCCGCGCAACGTCTTCCATCTGCGCGCGCCGTTGCTCGACCCGTTGCCGGGCACGTTGCCCGAAGCCGAGATCCACGCGCGACTCGTGCGTGCCATGGGCGCGCTCGGCGACGAGGACCTGGCACCGTTGCGCGACGCGGCGACGCAGGGCCGCGCGGCGTTTGCGGGCGCCTTCTTCCAGGCGCTCGCAGCCAAGCCGCAGCTTGCCGGGCTTGCGCCCGTGGTGCTCTACGAGACGCTCGGCAAGACGCTGCCCGACGGCGCTGCGGCAGCCGCGGTGATGTGGGGACTCGCGCACAACTGCGCGCGCGCATACCCCGAGTCACTGCGGCGCGCGGGCTTCGGCGGCGCTTCGATCGCCCAGGGCGAGGCGCTCTTCGACGCGATCCTCGAGCGCCGCTCCGGCGTGGTCTTCAGCATCGACGACTACGACGAGACCTGGAAGCGCATCGAAACCTCCGACGGCCGCATCCGCCTCGCCATTCCCGAGTTGCTCGGCGAGCTACAGACGCTGCGAGACGAGGATGCGGTGCAGCGCGATCCCGCCTTCCCGTTCGTGCTCGCTGCGGGCGAACGTCGCACCAGCACGGCGAACACGATCTTCCGCGACCCGGCATGGCGCAAGAAGGACGCCGACGGCGCGCTGCGCATCAGCCGGGACGACGCCGCCGAGTTGGGCATCGCGGACGGCGGCCGCGCGCGCGTCACGACCAAGCGGGGCAGCGTCATCGCGGTGGTCGAGGTCACCGACACGCTGCGGCGCGGTCACGTCACGCTGCCGAATGGGCTCGGCCTCGCGTACCCAGATGAGAGCGGAGCCGACGTCGTGCGCGGTGTCGCGCCGAACGAGCTCACCGCCTCCGAAGATCGCGACTGGCTCGCCGGAACGCCGTGGCACAAGTACGTCGCGGCGCGCGTGGAGGCGATTGCCGGCTGATGCGGCGCACGCGCTTCGACCGCTGGCCCTGTCCGATCGCCCGCGCCACGGACCTGGTCGGCGACTGGTGGACCCCGATCATCCTGCGCAACGCGTTCGCCGGCGAGCGGCGTTTCGACCAGTTCCAGTCGTCGCTCGGCGTCCCCCGGGCGATCCTCGCGCGACGGCTGAAGCGGCTCGTCGACGAAGGGCTGTTGCGCAGGGAGCGCTACGCCGAGCGACCGCCCCGCTACGAGTACCGGCTCACCGACAAGGGGCGCGCGTTCTGGGACGTGCTCGCCGCGCTGTGGCGCTTCGGCGAGGACTGGCTGTGGAAACCCGGTACGGAGCCTCCGGTCCAGCTCGTCGACCGGGAGACGGATCGCGCGGTGCGGCCCGTGGTCGTCGACGAGTACACCGGCCAGCGCCTCGATTTGCGCCGCATGCGGATCGCCGCCCGCAAGCGGGGCGGGGCTACGACGGCGGATCCGTGAGGGTGAGCGCGCTCGACGTCGCGCGCGAGCGGCGACCGCCGAAGAGCCAGGCCGCGAGCACGCCGAGCAGATAGAGAACCATCATCGGCACGGCGAGCATCGTCTGGCTCACCCAGTCGGTCGAGGGTGTCAGCACGGCACCCAGGATGAAGCAGGCGAGGATCGCGTACGGGAAGCCGCGCAACAGCTGGCCGACCGAGAGGATGCCGGCACTCGCCAGGAAGAACACCACCACCGGCATCTCGAACGACGCGCCGAAGGCGAGGAACATCGTCGTCGTCATGCTGAACACTTCGCTCATCGACCACGCGGCCTGCACGAACTCGTTCTCGAAGTTCGAGAGGAACGCGAACATGATCGGGAACACGAACTGATGTCCGAACAAGGCTCCGGAGACGAAGAGCAGCGTCGAAACGGAGACGAACGGCACCGCGAACTTCTTTTCGGTCGGATACAGACCGGGCGCGATGAACGACCACGCCTGCCAGAGCACGACGGGCAGCGCGATCACGAAGCCCGCGAGCAGGGCGCCCTTCATGTAGGTGAAGAAGATCTCCCCCGGCGCGATCGCCTGGAGATGGCCCTTGCCGCCGTGCAGCGCCCGCACCGCCGGGGCGAGCAGCGCCGCGAAGATCTGTTCCTTCCATGCCCACGCCAGCCCGGATGCGAGGATCCACGCCAGGATCGCCTTCACGAGCCGCGAGCGCAGTTCGGCGAGATGTTGGGTCAGCGGAAGGCGGCTCTCGTCCATCCCAGGGGAGATCAAGACGTCGCGCCGCTCGGATCGCGATCCGCCGGCGCCATGGACGCTCCGGGCGCGCTGGGCGCGGCGGCGTTGGCTTGCGCCTGCACTTCGGGAGGAGCGATGACGGGGGCAGGCGGTACGGGGGCCGGAGCCGGCTTCGGCTCCTGGACCGCTTCCTGGAAGGTCTGGCGGATGTCGGTCGAGGCGCGACGGAACTCGCTCATCGCGCGGCCCAGCGAGCGAGCGAGTTCAGGGAGCCGCGTCGGGCCGAATACGATCAGCGCGACGACCATGATCACGATCAACTCGGTCATGCCGATGCCGAACATGCCGGCAACGTAGCTTTTGGCCGGCTAGGCGGCGACTGCCGCCCGGCGGGACGCAACGCGCCCGGGCCGGCGGCTCCGGGAAGCGAGCAGGGACAGGCCCATGCGCACCTCGCCGAAGCGGCCGTCGGCGCTCCACACGACGCGGGCGATCGAATCGAGAGTCGGCCGACCGTCGACACCGCGGACGATCACGCGAATCAGGGAACCCACCGGTTCGGTCTCCTTCGCCCGCAGGCAAGCGCCCTGGGACGACAGGTCGAGGGTGAAGCCCACGTGCCACCGTTCTTCTCGGCGAGCGCGCGGGAAGGGTGCGAATTCCACCAACCGTACCGTCGCGATCCGCCGCGCCTTGCGAACGGAACGCAATGTCGTGACGCTCCCGCCCCCCTCGAAGTCGAGTGAGAGCTGGCTCCTTGCTTCGCGCATCCTAGGGTGCCCCCCTCTGGTCGCTTTGCCGCGCCGACGGAACGGCCGACTCCGACATCGAACGCGTCGACGCGACGAGGTTCGCGACGAGGTCGAAATCGACCTCACCGGTGGCTCCCTCCGCGATGACCGCGAACTCCTTTACCAACGTGGGATCGAACTGCGAGCCCGCGCAGCGCGCGAGTTCGGCGAGCGCTTCCGCCCGCGAGAATTTCGCCTGGTCGGGTCGCGTGCCGCCGGTCATGGCGTCGAACGCGTCCGCGATCTGAACGATGCGCGCCGTGAGCGGGATTGCTTCGCCGGCGAGCCGATCGGGATAGCCCGCACCGTCCCAACGCTCGTGGTGATGACGCACGGCTGCGACGAGTTCCGCGGAGACGCCGAGCGGCTCGATCAGCCGCGCGCCCACGATCGGATGCCGTTCGACGACGAGGCGGTCGTCCGCTCCGAGCGCGCCGTCGTGAGAGCGCAGCGCGGACGGGACGCCGATCTTGCCGATGTCGTGCAGGAAGGTGGCGAGACGTACCTGGCGCTTCTCGGTCTCCGAGAGGCAGAGCCGCTCGGCGAGAAGCGTCGCGTAGAACGCGGTGCGCCGGGCATGGCCTCGCATGAAGGGATCCTGCGACTCGATCGCATCGGCCAGCACTTCGAAGAAGGGCAGCGTGCGCTCGGACTCGAACGCCGGCACGGGCGCGAAGTCGGCAGCCGAACGCGCGAGAACCTCGCCGAGTCGGGTGCGCAGACCCGAGTCGGTCTCGACCTGATCGAGGATGTCCGAGACGTGGACGTCGCGACCGACGACTTCGCCCAGTTCCTCGAGGAACGACACCAGCCGCCGCCGGCCGCGGCGCCGCGACACGGCGCGGTAGACCGCCGCCGTCACCTGCACCACGTCGAAGGGCTTCTGGAGGTAGTCGCAGATGCCGTGGCGGATCGCATCGGTCGCCGAGTCGAGATCGCCGTGGCCGGTGATGATGATCACCTCGACGTCCGGGAAATCGAGGCGGATCGCACGCATCAACTCCTGGCCGCGCAAGCCGGGCATCGCCAGATCGAGCGTCACGACGTCCACGGGCGACGTGTGGAGGACTTCGAGCGCTTCGGCGCCGCTCGCAACCAGCGTGACCGCGTAGGTCGGCGAGAGAATCATGCGGAGCGATTCACGGGGGCCGCGCTCGTCGTCGACGATGAGCACATTCGCGCGTACGGGGCTGGGATGGATCACACGGGTCTCCTCGTAGCGCCTCGCGTTCGCCCGTCGCCTGCTTCGCAATAGGGATGCCAACTGCCGCGCGTCTGCAGGCCACGGCGCAAGTCACCGAAAGGAAAAACAAAATCATGAGGGGCCGGGCGCGGGGTGCGGGCCGGCGATGGTTCCGTTCGGAACGCGCGGTCCGGTCGCCGAGGGGTAAGTCGTGATTCCGGCGGAGCTTTCGCGCGCTGTTCCAGATGGAACGCAGCGTTCCGTCGGGGTTCAGTCTGGTTCGGAGGGGGCCGCCTCTTCGCCGGCCGCCGCGCCGATGCCGCAGCGATCCATCTTGAGCTTGAGCAGCCGCCGCGTGATCCCGAGTTGTTCGGACGCGCGCGTCTGGTTGCCCTTGCTGCGTTCGAGCGCCTCTCGGATCAGCTCGCTCTCGAAGCGCAGCACGGCGCTCTCGAGATCGACGCGACCGGCGCGCACCTCGTCGCGCAGCGATTCGGTGCGACTCGCGATCTGTACCTCGTCCGGCAGGTCGGTGGGCGCGATCGTGTCGCCTTCGGTGAGCGTGACGGCGCGCTCGATCGCGTTCTCCAGCTCGCGCACGTTGCCGGGCCAGGTGTAGCGCTCGAGCGCGATCAGCGTCTCGGGCTCGAAGCGCCGCGGCCCGCGACCCGCTTCGTCGCGCGCGCGCGTGAGAAACGCTTCCGCGAGCAGCCGTACGTCCTCGCGCCTCTCGCGCAGCGCCGGCAGCGCGATCGGCACGACGTGGATGCGGTAGAAGAGATCGGAGCGGAAGCGGCCCTGCGCGACCTCGCGCTCGAGGTCGCGGTTGGTGGCGGCCACGACGCGCACATCGACCGCAATCGACTGCGCCCCGCCGAGCCGCTCGATCGTCCGCTCCTGCAGGGCGCGCAGCAGCTTTGCCTGCATCGCCGGCGTCATCTCGCCGATCTCGTCGAGGAACAGCGTTCCGCCATGCGCGGTCTCGAACTTGCCGACGTGTCGCATGCTCGCGTCGGTAAAGGCGCCCTTCTCGTGGCCGAAGAGTTCACTCTCCATCAGCGTGGCCGGAATTGCGGCGCAGTTCACCACGACGAAACGCTCGTCTCGACGCGGCCCGAGATCGTGAATGGCGCGCGCGACCAGTTCCTTGCCGGTGCCGCTCTCGCCGCTGATCAGCACGTTCGCGCGCGACGCGGCGACGCGCTCGATCGTGCGGAAGACGGCGCGCATCGCCTCGCTCTGCCCGATCAGGCGACCGAGCCGCGTGCGTCCGGCCACGGCGTCGCGCAGTCGAACGACTTCCTGCTCGAGTGCGCGGTGCTCGAAGAGCTTTCGCACCTTGATGCGCAGCGCGTCCACGTCGAAGGGCTTCGTCACGAAGTCGGCGGCGCCGAGCTTCATCGCCTCGACGGCCGTTGCGACCGCGCGCGTAGCCGAAAGCACGATCACCGGTGGCGTGTCATTGCGCTCGGCGAGCTCGCGCAGGAAGTCGATTCCCGTGCGGCCGGGCATCACCAGGTCGAGTAGCACGGCGTCCACCGCGCGTTCGTCGAGCACGGCAAGGGCTGCGTCGACGTCGCCCACGGGCGTCACGTCGAACTCGTCCTTGAGCAGCATCCGCAGCGACTCGCGGACGCCGGGTTCATCATCGACGACCAGGACGTGCGGCATGGCCGCGGCGGAGCTTACCGCGTGGCCGCGTATTCCCCAGCCTGTTGCGGCGCCGGCAGCTCGATCAACACGGTGGCTTCGCCGCTGGCCGTGGACTCGAGCACCAGCGAGCCGCGGTGGGCGCGCACGACGGCGTCGACGGCGGCCACTGCGAGTGCGTTGTCACCGAAGCCCAGTCCGTCGCCAGCGGGCGCGTGGAAGCGAAGCAGGATGCGCATGCGCGGCGCGCCGTCGTCGCGAGCACCCTGGTGCCGGGTCGCGACGTAGAGATCGCCGCGTTCCGGCATCCAGCCGAGCGCCTGTTCGAGCAGCAGCCCGAACGCGAAGCGGAGCTGCTCGGCGTCGCCGAGTGCGCAGGGCTCCGTGCGGTCGAATTCCTCGAGCACCACGAGGCGGCGCTCGCGGATGCGCGGGCGCTCGCGTTCGAGCAGTCGCGCGAGCATCGACGAGACGTCCACCGGCACGCGCTCTGGCGCCGGCAACGAACCGAGCTGTGCGAGCGTCTCGATCACTGCTTCGATGCGGCGGGTGTCGGTCTCGACCCGCTCGGCGAACTGGCGGCGGAACTCCGGGTCGTCGAAGCGGCTGGGAAGCATCGCGGCGTAGGTGCGGATGCCGACGAGCGGGTTGCCCACCTCGTGCGCGACCGCCGCCGAGAGCCGCCGGATCACGTCGTCGCTCGCGACCTCCCTGGGCTCGGGCGTCCGGCTCCGCGCCGCGACGGACATCCCGATCGGCATCGTGTCGCGCTCGGCCGTCTCCGATTCTGTTCCCTCCTGATGATCGAGACCATTGGCCTCGAGCGAGTAGAGGTCGAGTCGTTCGAAGCGCAGGTCGCCCACCGCAATCGGATCGACGTGGGTCGCGGTCAGCGTGCGGAGGATCACGGCTTCGAGTTCGCGCTGATTGCCCGGCCAGGGATGCGTGCGGAGGCGCTCGACGGCGGCGGGATCGAAGTGCCGTTCGGGTTCCCCGCGCGATGCGGCGAAGGCGCGCGTCATGCCGCTGGCGATCGCCTCGATTGCCGCGGGTCGCTCGCGCAACGGCGGAATGCGCAGCGCGAAACCGGCCAGCGCGCGGGCGAGGTCGGGATCGAGGCAGTCGCCGGCGTCGCCGTGCGGGTCGCCGGCAGTCGCGATCCAGCGCACCCGCGCGGCGCGCAGTCGCCCGGTCGGCGCGCCCGTTTCGATCACTGCGCGCAGCACGCGCTGCGCCGCGGGCGCGAGCTGATCGACTTCTTCGAGACACACGGTCAAAGGCCCGGCGCTCGGAAGCTCGCCGGTTTCGGGCACGAGATTGGCGAGCAGTGCGAGCGGGTCCGCACCACTCGTGCACGCGACCGCCGCGAACGGCACCGCCGCGTCGGCTGCCGTCACCCCGTGGAGGTAGCGCGCGAGCAGTCCGCGGCCGGTACCCGGCTCGCCGCGCACCACGAGCGGCGCCGCGGCGCGCGTGGGGTCGGTCGCAGCGAGCAGCTCGGGCAGCTCGAGATCGCCGAACCAGCGGGCGAAGCGTTCCGCGATCGCGTCGCGGCGATGCCGCGTCGTGAGCGCCGCGGCCGACTTCCGTGCGATCGCGTCGCGCACGCGGCGCTGCAGCACTGCGGCGTCGCTCGCGATCGGCACCAGCGTCGCGGGCAACGCGTCGAAGAGGCGCGCGACTTCGGGCGCGTCGAGCGGGTGCGCGAGCAGCACCCACGCCGTCCGGGCGAGTCGCGGTGCAAAGCGGTAGGCGAACTCGAGTTCGGCCTCGAAGTCGCCGGCCACGCCGAGTATGACGGCGCGCGGCGGCGCCGCCGCGTCGAAGCGCGCCGCGTCGGTCGGGTCGCCCGCGAGCACGTCCAGTGAACCTGCCATGGTGACGAGCGCGTCCCGCCAGCGCGGTTCGCGATGCACGATCCAGAGTCTGGCCATGGTGTTTTCGCGTTCGACTCCGCGGCGGTGGCGCCACGCACACCGGTCCGTCCAGATGGATGCGCAAGCCACGTGCCAAGCGCTGGAGCGAGTGGCAATGGCTGCGCAGGCAGCCCGCACGGCCGTCGTCCAAACACGCCGTGACGCACGAGAATGAAGTGGAGCAAAGGGCGGGGTTGGGGTCGCCTTTCGTACACAGCGTGGGCGGCGGCGAGGCCAATGCGCTCGCCAAATTGGGAAGGCCATTGCCTCCTGTGCAGCGACGTTGCCCGTGAACAGTCGCTCTGCCAGTATGGCCCGATCCAGCCGGAGCCGTGCGTGGCGAGCGTCGATCCCATCGATCAAAGCGCCGTTCGAGCCGCAGCGCGCGGCGGTCTCGTCGACGGCGGTCCCCAGGTCCGGCTGCGCAACTGGTTCGAGCGTCCCTACGACGACGCGATCGCGGCCGCCCGCACCTGCTACTCGCCGCGCGTCATCGAAGTCGACGAGATCACCGACCGCCAGCGCCGCAACATCGGCCCGCTCACCTTCCAGGGCGGTCACCACACCGTCTATCAGCACGCCACCTTCGAGTTCGCGCTGTCGGGGATTTCGCGCCAGCTCGTCTGGTGCTTCCTGCACGCCTTTCCGTTCTACAACACCGAGCAGCAGAGCCAGCGCTACGTGCGCCTCGACGAAGCGCACGCGCACGTCCCGCCCGCTCTCGGCGCGGAGGCGCGGGCGCTGTTCGAGGCGAGCGTCGCGCGCGCCTGGGATGCCTACCGCGCGCTCACCGCGCGGCTCGAACCCGTGACCCGCGGAATTCTCCACGACCTCTGGCACCTCGACCGCCGCAAGAACGAGGCGTTCGGGAAGAACGTGGCAAAGGAAGCCGAGAAGAAGGCGATCGAGACCGCGCGCTATGTGCTGCCGATCGCCTGCCACACGGCCATGGTCTACACCGTATCAGGACTCGTGTTGCACCGGCTGCGGCGCATGGCGGGCGTTTGCGACGTGCCTGACGAAGCGCGCGACGTGGTAGGCCGCATGGTCGCCGCAGTCGAGGCGCTCGACCCGTCGTTCTTCCGCGAAGTCGGCGAGCCGGCCCTCGAGGACGCGGCGATCCCCGAGAACACGCTCGCGCCCGCCGGCGTCGGCGACGCGGCGGCGCTCGAAGCCTTCGACAAGTCGCTCGCCGGGCTGCGTTCGCGACTGGTCGACTGGGGGGCGCGCGCGCCCGCCGTGGTGGCCGATGCGGTGCGCCGCGTGCTCGGTCGCTCCGACCTCGACGACGCCGAGGCGCTGGCGATCGCACTCGACCCGGCGCGCAATCCGTATCGGCTCGAGACGCTGAACGTCTCGACGCACGCGCCGCTGATGCGCGCGCTCGAGCACGCCCACTACACGTTCCGCAAGAAGCTCTCGCACAGCGCCGATTCGCAGGATCAGCGGCACCGCATGGTGCCGGGCTCGCGACCGCTGCTCTCGCGCAGCGCGCCCGCGCACGTCGACGTCGTGGAGCCCGAGTTGATCCGCGAACACCCGGCATGCCACGCGCTCTTCGAGGACGCCGTCAGCGACGCGTGGCAGGCGCGCGAGCGACTGCTCGCACTCGGCGTCGCTCCGCAGCTCGCGCTCTATCTGCTGCCCAACGCGCTGGCGGTGCGCTTCGAAGAATCGGGTTCGCTGTTGCACCTGATCCACAAGTGGACGATGCGTACCTGCCTCAACGCGCAGCGCGAGATCTGGGAAGCCTCGATGGACGAGATCGAGCAGGTGCGCGCGGTGCACCCCGAGCTGATGCGCCACGTCGGGCCGCCCTGCTTCGTGCGCGACGGCCTCGCGCGTCCGCGCTGCACGGAGGGCAGCCACTTCTGCGGCGTGCCCGTGTGGCGCAGCTTCCCCGACGTCGCGCGGAGGATCTGACGATGCGGCGTGTCGTGCTCGGGTTCGCGGTTCTGGTCGTGTTGGGGGTGCCCGGGATCGCGCGGGCCGTCGATCTCGAGGGCTATTGGTACGTGCTCGTGCACTACCAGGACAAGGCGACGAACAAGCCCGAGGCATGGCGCTGGGAAGATCGCGTGTGGCGCTTCCATCAGACCGGTGACCGCCTCGAATGGACCGATTGGCCGATCGTGTCGCTGCGCGACGAGAGCGGGCGCTTCGAGAGCTTGTCGGGCAATCGCGCCGCGCGCGTCATCGCGGCCTGGGAGCCGAACGCCGAGCAACTCGCCGACATCAAGGACGGCCTTGCCGCCAACTCGCGAGGCGAGAAGACCAAGAAGCTCCGCGCCAGCGGGGGCGGATCGGGTTGGGAATCCGGCGACGGAGCGGGTGCCGACTCGGCGCTGGTGATCACGTACAGCGAGAACTGGTCGATCAGCGGATTGCCCGAAGCGCCCGTCTTCACGCGCGAAGACTCGATGGGATCGGCGAGCACCGAGAGCATGGAGGGCCGTACCCAGTACCGCACCGAAGCGGTGCGCGACGGCGGCGAGGAGCTGGTCGGCAGCTTCGATCGCGACGGCGCGCGCACCGGTCGCTTTCGGATGATCCGGTCCGGGGAAGTGGGGCGCGCTGGCACCGACTCCCTCGAAGATCGCCAGCGTCAGGGACTGATGAAGCGAGCCGTCGAAGCGGGCTACGTCACTCCGGAAGAGGTCGCCGCGATGATGGGCGGCCAGGTGCAGTTGCCGAGCGCCGCCAAGGGAGCGGATCGCGAGCAGGCGCGCGCGGCGATCCACAAGGCCGTCGAGGACGCGGTCAAGGCCAACGGCAACGACCCGTCGGCCGTGTCGTCGCAGATCGAGCGCATCACGGGCAAGATCGAGCGCGCTCTCTTCGACCAGGGCAAGAGCATCGAGGACGTGCAAGCGATGATCTCGCGGGGCGAGATCGGTCCGTGACACCGAACCCAGTTCGACCCGCGCAGCGCTCGGACCTGCCGGCGCTCGCCTCGCACTGGGCCGCGCTGCTCGAGAGCCACGCCGCGCTCGATCCGGTCTTCGCGTTGCGCGCGGGCGCGCCGGCAGCGCTCGAAGCCGAGCTCCGCCGGGCATTCGGGGATGCCGACACGGCGCTGTTCGTCGCCGACGCCGATGGGCGCGTTGCGGGATTCTGCGCCGCGCACGTCGAGCGCAGCCCGGCGCTCGCGCGCGAGTCGTGCCGGGCCGAGATCACCGAACTCGTCGTCGAGCCGGCCGCGCGCCGGCGCGGCATCGGTCGCGCGCTCGTGGACGCAGCGCTCGCTTGGTCTCGCAGTCGCGGCGTGGTGCGGGTGGAAGTGCGGGTCGCGGCGCGCAACGAAGCGGGGCAGGCGTTTTGGCGGCGCCTCGGCTTCGGCGCCTTCGTGGACGTGCTCGATCGCCGGCTGTAGTTTCCTCGCCGTTCCGACAAGATCGAGGAGTCGAGTCGTGGCCTTCAAGACCAATCCCCTCGCCCAGCAACTGAACGATCGACTCGAGACAGCGTCGCCCGCCGTGCTGGCAATGCTCTCGCCGCTCGGTCGCCGACTCTACTTTCCGAAGGGCATCCTCTCGCAGTCGGCGGAAGCGAAGCAGAAGGCCAAACGCTTCAACGCCACGATTGGCATCGCCACCGAAAAGGGTGGTCCGATGTATCTGCCGTCGATGCACCGCCATCTCGTCGAAATCTCGCCGAACGACGCCTACAACTACGCACCACCGGCGGGACGCCAGACGCTGCGCGAGCGCTGGCGCGAGAAGATCGTCGCGGAGAACCCGTCGCTGCACGGCAAGGCGTTCGGGATGCCGATCACCACCAGCGCGCTCACGCACGGACTCGCGCTCGCGGGCGACCTCTTCGTCGCCGAAGGCGATCGCATCCTGCTGCCGGATCAGCTCTGGGGGAACTACCGGCTCACCTACGAAGTGCGACTCGGCGCCGAGATCGTGACGTTCCCGTTCTACGCAGGCGACGGCTTCAACACCGAAGCGTTTGCCAGCGCGCTCGCCGAGAATGCGAAGGGGCGTGACAAGCTCATCGTGCTGCTGAACTTCCCGAACAACCCGACCGGCTACATGCCGACGCCCACCGAAGGTCGCGCGATCGCCGATGCGCTCGTCGCGCAAGCGGCGACCGGTACGAAGGTCGTCGTGCTCACCGACGATGCGTACTTCGGGCTCTTCTACCAACTCGGCGCCGGGTCGATGACCGAGTCCTTGTTCGGCCTGCTCACCGGTCGTCATCCGAACCTGCTCGCGGTGAAGCTCGACGGCGCCACCAAGGAACTCTTCGCATGGGGTCTGCGCTGCGGCTTCATGACGTTCGGCCCCGGCGATCCCGCGAGCGCCGAGGTCGTGTGTGAAGTGCTCGACGCCAAGGCGCGCGGCGCGATCCGCGGCGCGCTCTCGAACAGCCCGATGCTGTCGCAGACGCTGGTCGAGAAGGCGCTCGACGCGTCGTCGATCGCCGCCGAGCGGAAGGAGAAGGCCGAGATACTGCGCGCGCGCGCGGCGAAGGTCCATGAAGTGGTGAACCGGCCGAAGTTCCGAGCGACCTTCGACCCCTATCCCTTCAACAGCGGCTACTTCATGTGCGTGAAGGTGAAGGGCGTCGACGCCGAGAAGCTGCGCGTGCACCTCCTCGATCGGCACCAGGTAGGCCTCATCGCGACGAGCCCCACCGACATCCGAGTCGCGTTCTCCTGCCTCGAACTCGACCAGATCGAGCCGCTCTTCGAGACGCTGCACACCGCGATCACCGAGCTCCGCTGAACCTCTCTTCCTACCGCCCGATCGCCTCGAGGATCTTCACGGTGGCTTCGATGCCGCGCTCCAGGTTTTCGATCGAGACGCGCTCGTTGGGACCGTGGATGCCGCGGGTTTCGCTCGGCGGGAGCCAGCGCGGCACGAAGCCGTACGAGACGATCCCGAGTTCGCGAAAGTAGTGGGCGTCGGTGAAGCCGGCGATCACACGCGGCACTACCACGGCGCCCGGGTCGATCTCGCTCGCGACGCGCTCGACGGCGCGAAAGAGTTCAGTGTCGGACGGTGAGCTGCGATTTTCGAACGCGAGGATCGGTTCGATGCGGATGCTCGGGTCTGATACGACGTCGCGCAGTTGCTCGAGGAACTCGTCGCAGCGTTCGTCGGGCAGCAGGCGCACGTCCAGCTCGGCGATTGCTTCCTCGGGAACGACGTTGGGCGACGAACCTGCCTTCAGCACCGTCACCGCGACCGTGTTGCGCACCAACGCGGCGCGCGCGTCGTCCGCCAGGAATCGGCGTTCGAACTCGGGGTCGCTCGCGAGCGTGTCGCCGAGGTTGGCGAGACCGGCGCGATTCTCGGATTCCGCGAGCGGCGCGAGCTTGCGGAACATCTGCGCCACTTCGGGAACGACGCGCACTTCGGTCTGCATGCGTCGCAGGCGTTCGAGTGCGGCGACGAGGCGCGGCACTGGACCGTGGAGTCCCCCCGTCGAAGCGTGCCCCGCCGTGCCCCTGGCGGTGAGACGCGTCCAGCAGGGCACTTTCTCCGCCACGGCGACGCCCCATACGTTCGGTGCATCATCGCCGCCCAGCAGGATTCCGCCCCCTTCGGTGAACAGGAACTCGGCGCCGCGCAGGAGATCCTTGTGGCGCTGCGTGATGAAGCCCGCGCCGTTGCGACCGCCGGTTTCCTCGTCGGGCGTGGAGAGGAAGATCACGTCGCGCGACAACCTGGTGTCGCGGCGCGCGAGCGCCGCCATCGCGAGCAGGTGCGTGACTGCCAGACCCTTGGCGTCGAGCGCGCCGCGACCGACCACGTAGCCCCCCGCGACGAGCCCTCCGAACGGATCGACCGCCCAGCCGCTGGGCTCCGCCGGAACCACGTCGAGATGGGACAGCAGCACCACAGGCGGACGCTTGCCGGTGCCGGGCAGTCGGGCCCACGCGGCGGCGCGACCGCGCTTCGAGCCCTGCGAGGGCGTCTCGATCACGTTCGCCTCGAGGCCCTCGCGCCGCGCGGCCGCCACGAGCAACTCCGCGAGGGGTCGCTCGTTCCCGGGCGGGTTCACGGTGTTGATCTGGATGGTCTGCGAGAGGAGCTGGCTGGCGGCGCCGCCGAGGTTCTCGTCGAGATCGGGGAGCGCGCGGCTCGGCATCGAGAACGCGCAACCGGCAAGTGCTCGGGCGCCGGCAGCGAGCGCCAGAACGATCGTGAGTTTCCGAAGGATTGCGGCGCGCCTGTGGATCCGCGTGGGTCCGATGATGGGCAGCTCCTCCGCAACTGCTCTCTCGAACGAGCCACGTGACGGAAACCCGATTACGAACTGTCACTTACAGTTGGATCGGGCCTTTGCCGATGCGCTAACCGTAGCGCCCGTCGCACGGGGGCAGGAGGGGACCGTTTGAGGAGAGCCGGCGCAGCCGACCGACAGCGCACCGCCGTGCGTGCCACGCGAGGCGGATTATGCGTTCAGGCGACGGCTTTCGCCGCCGGTATCGTCACCTTCTCGGTGACCGTCGCAGCTCTCTTCGTTTCACCAGCTATCGCCGGCCAGGGCACGACCGTCGCGAGCCTATCCGGAGGCGCCCTCGCCGCGTCGGCATCGACCAGCCTGGCTCTCTCGTTCGCTACCAATCCGGACTCCTCCCGTGTTGCGTCGCCGCCGACCCTGCTGGCCGCCGCCCTCGCTTCGCCGGCCCAGCGCGTGGTCGAGGGGCAGATCAAGCGCGGTGACACACTCGCGAAGTCACTCGCCCGCGACGGTCTCTCGAAGGGGGCGATCTCCCAGATTCAGCGCGAGATGGCGGGCAAGTACGACTTCCGGCGCGCCAAGGCCGGTCACCGCTACCGCATCACGATGAACCAGAAGGGTGCTCTGCTCTCCTTCCACTACACCGTCTCGAAGACAGAGCACTACTGGCTGGAGAACGACGGCAAGGGCTGGAACGCATGGCGCGAAGAATTCGACGTGCGCCGCGAGCAGAAGAAGATCGCCGGCATCGTGACGACGAGCCTGCACGACGCCATCGAAGATCTCGGCGGCGCCGAGAACTCCCGCCTCGCCAACGAGTACGCCGGGATCTTCGCCTGGGATCTCGACTTCTCCCGCGGCATCCAGCAGGGCGACCAGTTCCGCATCCTCTACGAGCGCACCTTTGCTCCGCAGGGCAAGGGGCGTGAACGCAACCTGGGTCCCGGGCGCATCCTGGCCGCCCGCTATCACGGCGGCGGCGGCGAACTCCAGGCGATCTACTACGAGACCGAGCCGGGTCGCGGTGGCTACTACCGCCCCGACGGCACCTCGGTGCAGGGGCAGTTCCTCGCCGCCCCGCTCAATTTCAGCCGCATCACCTCGGAGTTCACCCGCGCCCGCTTCCATCCGATTCTGCGCAGGGTGCGACCGCACCCGGGCATCGACTACGCGGCGCCGGTCGGCACGCCGATCTGGGCGGTCGCGAACGGCGTCGTCAGCTACGCGGGCTGGATGAGCGGCTACGGGCGCCTGGTGAAGGTCAAGCACGCCAACGGTTACGAGTCCTATTACGCGCACATGTCGCGCTACGCGACCGGCTTGAGCGTCGGCCAGGCCGTCCGTCAGAAGCAGGTGATCGGATTCGTCGGGTCCAGCGGTCTCTCAACGGGCCCGCACGTCTGCTTCCGCGTGACCAAGGACGGCGAGTACGTCGACCCGGCGCGTGCGCGCATCGCATCCACCGTCGAGCGCATCCCGAAGAGCCAGTGGGTGGCCTTCAAGACCACGCGCGATCGACGCATCTCTGAACTCGGTCCGGCGCCGATCATCGCCACCGACGAGGCGATGTAGCCGCCCCACTCCGCGTCGGCCGACCTCCCGTTCGACGGTCCCGTCGCGTTGCCCGCCTCTCTACCCGCCTCGATCCGCCTGTGCGAGGATGCCGCCATGCAAGACGGCGCCCCCCCGCCCGAAGCCGACCTGCGCACGCGTCTCTCCGCCGCTGGCGGCCTGCTGGGTGCACGCGAAGCCACTCACCGCGCTGCACTGGAGGACGCGCAGAAGCGCTGCGAAGCGCTGCGAGCGCTCGTAATCGACGGGATCGAGACCTTCCACACCGCCGCCGCCGACGCCGGCGCCCCGCACCTGCGCATCGAGGTGACGCCCGTGCGCCTCGACGACAAGCACGTGCGGGCGATCGCGTTCGAGGTGCGCCGCGGCCGGCACGCCGGTGTGGTGACGGTGAAGTCGCGCGGCGAAGTCACCCTGGTCGGCCCGTTTCGCAGTGGCAAGACCGAGGGCCCGTGCCACACCTTCCCCTGGGACGCGCGCGACGAGATCGAGCGGTCGCTCGGCGATTTCCTGCTGCGCTTCGTCGAAGAGGCCACGACGCCGTGAGGTGCGCCCCGTGACGCTCGATCGCCAGGCTTCGGCCGAACTCGAGCGGCCGATCGAGTCGCGCGACGACCTCACCGACTACTTCCGCGCCGGCGAGAAACCGCGCGGGCGGTTCCGCCTCGGCATCGAGCACGAGAAGCTCGCCCTGCGGCTCGGCTCGTTCGAGCCGGTGCCCTACGACGGACCGCAGGGCATCGAGGCGCTGCTGCGAAGCCTCGCCGAGCAGCCCGGTTTCGAGGCGATCACCGAGGACGGCCGCGTGCTGGGTCTCGACGGTCCCGCCAGCGTGTCGCTCGAGCCGGGCGGGCAGGTCGAGCAGAACGGCAGCCCCCACACCGATTTGTCTGCGGCGGTCAGCGAGATCTACGAGCACCTCGCGCTGATGCGACGTCTCGCCGAGCCGCTGGGCATCGCGCTACTCGGACTCGGGGCGCATCCGTTCCATCCGACCAAGGAACTGACCCAGATTCCGCGCGAGCGCTATCGGATCATGCGCAACTACCTGCCGACCCGCGGCGAACTGGCGCTCGACATGATGCACGCCACGGCCTCGCTGCAGGTGAGCTTCGACTGGTCGGACGAAGCCGACATGGTCGCCGCGCTGCGAACGTCGCTGGCGGTGACGCCGATCGTCACGGCCTGCTTCGCGAACTCGAGCCTCCACCTCGGGCGCCCGAGCGGATTCGTGTCGCGGCGCGCGTGGATCTGGCGCCACACGGACCCGGACCGCAGCGGGCTGCTTCCCTTCGCGTTCGACCCCGGCTTCGGCTACGCGCGCTACGCGGAGTGGGCGCTCGACGTGCCAATGTTCTTCATCGTGCGCGACGGTCACTACTCCGCGATGCAGGGCAAGACTTTTCGTCGCTTCTGGAAGGAAGGCCACGAGGGTGAGCGCGCCACGCTCACCGACTGGGATCGCCATCTCACGACGTTGTTCCCGGAAGTGCGCGTCAAGCGCATCCTCGAAGTGCGCTGCGCCGACGCGGTACCCGGCGCGCTGCTCGGCGCGGTCCCGGCGTTGTGGCAGGGGATCCTCTACGACCTGGACGCGCGCGCCGCGGCCGCGGCCCTCGCCGCGTGGAGCCCCGAACAGCGCGACGCCGTACACCTCGATGTGGCGAGACACGGACTCGCCGCTGAGACGCCGAGCGGTCCGATGCGCGAGCTGGCTCGCAGACTCGCAGCCCTCGCCCGGCAGGGCCTCGCGCGCCAGGGCCCGGCGACGGCCAGCGCCGTCGACCTGCTCGATCCGCTCGACGAGCTGCTCGAGCGGGGGAAGAGCCCCGGTGAGATCGTGCTCGAGCGCTGGCAGGGCGAGTGGGCTGGCGCAGCAGATCGCTTGATCGATTCTACGCGGTACTGATAGAGTGCCGACCGCCCCGCCCGGCGAGGCGGCACGGAGGGCTCCATGGCGCAGAACTTCAAGATCAGCTTTTCGCTCGGAGAGAGCGACGTCGCCTATTTCCGGAAGCTGTTCCGCAATGCGCGCAAGACCGCTGCCGAACAGGATCCGGGCGAGATCATCACGGCCGTCCAAGCCCTGATCGGTCGCGTCCGGCAAACCAAGAAGACACCGAAGTTCGTGACGGAGACCGTCACGGTCCTCGAAGACCTCGTCAGGATGATTCAGGACGAGGACTACGAGCTGCCCAAGGGGCCGCGCGCCGAGGTGCTCGCCGCGCTCTCCTACTTCGCGAATCCCGAGGACCTGATCCCCGACCAGGTGCCCGGACTCGGCTTTCTCGACGACGCGATCATGATCAAGATCGCCGAGGACGAGTTCCGGCACGAACTCTGGGGCTACCGGAAGTTCGTGAAGTTCCGCTCCGGAGCCGAGGTGCGACCCTGGACCACGGTCGCCAAGCAGCGTCTGCCGCAGCGCCTCGTCGAGCAGCGCCGCCAGATCCGCGCGGACGTGGAGAGCCGGAAGCGCGCGCGTCCTGCCGCTTGGTGGTAGTGCGCGCGATCGCCTCGCGACGCGTCGCGCATCGAGCCGTACAGTGGACGAGCGGGAGATGAGTGACCGCGCGCGCATCCTGATCGTCGATGACGAGGAAGCGATCCTCGAGACGATGGAATACACGTTCGAGGGCGAATACGACGTCCTCACCGCGCCGAGCGCGCCCGAAGCGCTGCGCGTGCTCGACGCGAATGCGCCGATCGCCGCGGTGATCACCGATCAGCGCATGCCCGAGATGACCGGCGTCGAGTTCCTGGCGCGTGTCTGCGAGCGCCACCCGAACACGACGCGCATCATTCTCACCGGCTACGCCGACGGCGACGCCATGGTGCGCGCCATCAACGAAGGCCATGTCTACGCCTACGTCACCAAACCGTGGGAGCCCGACGCGCTGAAACAGCTCGTGCACCGCGCCGTCGAGCTGCACCGGTTGCGCATGCAGAACGAGCGCCTGCTCGAAGACGTCCGGCAGGCCAACCGTTTCCTCGCGGCGGCGATCGACGAGATTCCCGTCGGCGCGCTGGTGGTGGACGCGGCGGGCGTCGTGCGCGCTGCCAACCGGCCCGCTCGCGAGTACCTGGGCCTGCGCAGCGATCCGCGCGGAAGCGCGCTCGCCGAGGTACTCGGCGCCGACGCGCTGCGCGAGTTTCGCGACACCGCCACGCGTCTTGGTGAAAGCGACGGAACACGCTACGAAGAACTCGAGCTTTCGCGCGCGGAAGTGTCGCTGCGGCTGCGCATCGCCGTGCGCACGATCCGCCAGGCCGAGCAGCCGATCGGCCGTGTGATCCTGTTGCGCGAAATCTCCCACGAACCGCTGCGGCGGCGCTTCGAAGAAGTGCTGCACGAGATCAGGTCGGCGTCCGGCGAAGTTCGCGCGCGGCTCGAGCAGGCGCAGCAGGAACTCGCCGAGTGCGCGGCGAGGGTGAACGCGTGGGGCGTCGAGTCGCCGGGCATGATCGAACTCGGCGAGCGCATTTCGCGCACGCGCACCGCCATCGAGCACTGGCTCGCCATCGATGACGCGCTGGTGCGTGAGGGCTATCCGGACGCGCAGCTGCTGCGCGATCGCATGCGGATCGGGCTGTCGCGCTGGCCGCTGCCCGAGGATCTGCCCGAGCGCGTTCGCGAACTGGCCCGGCGCGTCGAGTCGTACTACCAGACGGGCGAGAATCCTGGCCAGCCCGTTCTCTGATACGTCGCCGCGCGCGTTGCCGCAGCTGCTGCTCGCGGTCGATCGGCTCGGCCTGCGCGTGCGCGTCACCTGGGCCTTCCACGCGCGCGAACTCCGTCTCGAGCGCGAGACGCCCGAAGGTTTCGTCCCGCTCTTTCCCGAGACTTTTTCCTTCCATCTCGATCGCCATGATCCGTTCGAGTTGCAGCTCCAGTTCGAAGATCTCTGGTCGGACCCGCGTCGGCTCGCGCCAGGCGCGACGCGGCGCGATTCGCAGGATCTGGTGCGGCGCATCCTCGCGGCTGCGCCGGGCTACGTCGAAGCGATCCTCGATCATCTGGTGCAGGGGGGTCGGCTGACCGGCGCGGCGAGCGTTCGCGTCCACGCCGACGCGGTGGTTCTGGCCCGCGTGCTCGCGCGCTTCTTGCGCGAGAAGGAATTGGAGTCGCACCCCGAGACGCGCTTCACCCGCTTCCACCTGCGCAAGCTGGTGTGGCGCGCGTCATGGACGCTGGTACGCGAACGCGTCGGCGAGGAGCGACTCGCGGCGTGGCTCGCGTCACCCGCGGCCGGCTCGCGGCGCGCATCGCCCCAGTTCACCGAGCGTGAGCTGATGCAGGCGCTCGCGGGCGACGACGACGACGAGGCGGCCCCGCTGGTCCTCGCGCTCGCCGAACGCGCCTTCCACCGCTGGCTCGAGGACACCTGCCTCGACGACGCCAACGAGGCGTTCGAAAGCGAGGGGTCGCCGTTCGCGAGTCGCGAAGAAGAAGTGCTCGCAGTGGTGAGCATCGATCCACAGCGGCGGCTGCGGCGCGTCGCGCAGATCACGCCGTTCCTGTGCCGAGCGGGCAGTCGCGATTGCCGGCGCCTCTTGCGCGCGCTCGAAGTCTGGTTCCTGCGCCGGTACGACGTCCCGCGCGCGGGGGCGGTGATCCGCCACGGAGAGAACCTGGTGCGCGGGGGCAACCACTTTCGCGGCGTGTTGTCGTGGCACTCGAGCGCGAGCTACGGCGTCGCGATCGCGCTGCTGCTTGCGCCATTCGTCGGCGCGGCCTTTGCCTACCAGCGCGCACCGCTGATCTTCGACGTCGCCGCCTCCGTGACGATGGCGGGCGTGCTCGGCGCCGTGCTCTGGTATCTGATCGTGCGCTTCCTCTGGCAGAAGGATCTCGCCTTCTTCCATTCTGCGGTGCCGCGCATCGGCGCGGGCATCATCGTCGGCTATCTGCCCGTGTTCCTGATCGACGAAGTCTGGGACCTCGCGCGGCGTCCCTGGTTCCCCCTTGGGGTCACGGTTGCGCTGATGGGCACGACGACGTTGCTCTATCTCTACGTCGAGGTGAAGAGCCGAATCCACGACCCGCGCGAGGCGTTCGCGCGAGCGCGGCGTTTGTTCCTGCTCGGGATTCTTGAGGCACAGGCGCTCGGGCTGATCCTCACGAGCCTCCTCGGAACCTTCATGGTCGCGCGTACGTGGGGCGAGGAGGGTCTGATTTCGATCGCCGAATTGCGCACCGTCACGCCGACCTTCGTGGGCGAGCTGCCGCGCATCATGGGCATCGAGCCGTTCTACGTCTATCCCACCGCCGTGTTGCTGATGACATTCTTCTCGTTCTTCGTCGGCACCTTCCTCCAACTCCTCTGGGAAGACCTCCCCATCACCGAGCCCCTTTAGAGGAGCCGGGCGTCAAGTTATCCGGGTGTCAAGTTATCCGGTTACGGGGATCTTCCGGCAACTTGCGCCAGACAACCTGACAACTCGATAACCTGACGCCCGGCCCCGCCGAGGCTACGCTGCGGCGCGCGCGGCCTCGGGGGTCTCTGCGATGCCTTCAATCACGATCTACTCGAAAGAAACCTGTCCCTACTGCGACAGCGCGAAGCGGCTGCTCGCGTCGAAGGGACAGACGTGGACCGAGATCGACGTCGAGGCGGAGCCGGCGCGGCGCGACGAGATGATCGAGCGCAGTGGCCGTCGCACGGTGCCGCAGATCTGGATTGGCGAGCGCCACATCGGCGGCTTCGACGAGCTGGCCGCGCTCGACCGCGCGGGGGAACTCGACGAGCTGCTCGAGCTGCGCGCCGCCGCTCCGACCCCCGCCGAACCCGTGCGCGTGTTGATCGTCGGGAGCGGTCCGGCCGGCTACACCGCGGCGCTCTACGCGGCGCGCGCGGAACTGAAACCTGTGGTCGTCGCGGGACTCATGGCCGGCGGTCAGCTGATGCTCACGACCGAGGTCGAGAACTACCCGGGCTTTCCGGAAGGGATCTCCGGTCCCGAGATGATGGATCGTTTCAAGGCCCAGGCGGAGCGCTTCGGCACGCGCATCTTCCAGGAGGACGCGACGCGCATCGACCTCACGCGACGCCCGTTTCGCGTCGAGACGTCCGAGCGCGCCTTCACCGCCGACGCGGTGATCCTCGCGATGGGCGCCTCGGCCAAGTGGCTCGGCATCGAATCCGAACAGCGCCTGATGAACCGCGGTGTCTCGGCCTGCGCCACCTGTGACGGCGCGCTCTACAAGGGCAAGGCAATGGCGGTGGTGGGCGGCGGCGACACGGCGCTGGAGGAGGCGCTCTTCCTCACGCGCTTTGCCCCTGAAGTCACCGTGATCCACCGTCGCGACAAACTGCGCGCCTCGAAGATCATGCAAGAGCGCGCCACCCGGAACGCGAAGATCCGCTTCCTCTGGGACTCGGAAGTCGACGAGGTGGTCGGCCAGGAGTTCGTCACGGGTCTGCGCGTCCGCAACCTGAAGACCGGCGCGAAGACGGAGCTGCCGGTCGAGGCGCTCTTCGTTGCGATCGGCCACAAGCCGAACACCGATCTCGTCGCGGAGCAGATCGCGCTCGACGGCGCCGGCTACATCAAAGTGGAGTCGGGCTCCTCGCGCACGTCGGTCGAGGGCATCTTCGCGTGCGGCGACGCGACCGACCCGACCTACCGGCAGGCGATCACGGCGGCCGGCACCGGCTGCATGGCCGCGATCGACGCCGAGCGCTGGCTCGCCGCCCAGGGGCACGACTAGGCCCCGTCCCATGAGCGCGACCAAAGAGCGACTCGAACAGCTGATCGCACGCTCCACCGACATCGTGGTCGCCACCGACCGCAGGGGCACGGTGGTCTCCTACAACGACGGCGCTTCGAAGATCCTCGGCTACAAGTCCGAGGAGGTGCTCGGCCACTTCGTGGGCCAGCTCTATCCGGACCTCGAAGAGGCCAAGCGTGTGATGGCGGCCATGCGCAGCCCCGCGTACGGCGGCGCCGGCATCTGCGAGACCTTCCGAACCACGTTTCTCGCCAAGTCCGGCGAGCGCATCCCGGTCGCGATCTCGGGAACGTTGCTCTACGACGGCGCCGGCCAGGAAGACGGCACGATCGGCTTCGCGAAGGACCTGCGCGAGATCCTGAAGAAGGACCAGCTCGCCACGTGCGGCGAAGTCGCGATCGGTCTCTCGCACGAAATTCGCAACCCACTCGCGGTGATCTTGAACCAGGCGGAACTGCTCGAGCGCGACATCGAGCAGCTCGCCGGCGAGAGCGACTGCTCGGTCGAGACCGAGCGACTCGACGCGATCCGCCGCGAAGTCGCGCGCATCGCCGAAGCGGTCGAGCGGCTCGGCCAGATTGCGGCCGGCGACCGCTACGAGACGATCGAATACGTCGGTCCCACCCGCATGGTCGACCTGGGCGGCGGGCGCGCTCGCCGCCACGTGCCCGACCCGCGTCTCGAGGGCGTTCGCGTACTCGTGGTCGACGACGACGGCGGCCTCCGTCAGACGCTGGCCGAGATCCTCGAGGCGGAAGGCTGCCGCGTCGAAACCGCTGCCGACGGCGCACTGGCGCTCGCCGAGATCGAGAAGGGCGGCATCGACGTCGTGCTCACCGACGTCGTGATGCCGAACATGGACGGCTACGAACTCTTCACCACGGTTCGCAAACGCTGGCCCCACCTGCCCATCCTGATGATGACCGCGTTCCACTACGACAAAGACCACATCATCAAGCGCAGCCGGCTCGAGGGTCTCGAGGGCGTGATCTTCAAGAAGCCCGTCGACTCGGAGCGCCTGCGCGCGGCGCTGGTCGAGGCGACGGGCGCCAAACGCAAGGGCTGAGCGGCACTCCTCCGGAAGCAGGCCGTCGATCCCCCGGCGGTCCTCGTCCAGCGACGGGCACGCTCGTGTCGATCGCGGGTCGTGTTCGGGATCGCAGCCGCTCGAAGCCGCACGCTACAGCGTCCGCGCGGCGCAGACTGCGACGACGCGCCGCACGCCTGCCCGGCGCAGCGCACGCGCGCACTCGGTGAGCGTGGCTCCCGTCGTCACCACGTCGTCCACGAGTGCCACGCACGCGACGCCGCGCAGCCTCGCGTTCGCTTCGAAGGCGCCGCGCACGTTGCGCCGCCGCGCGTGGCGATCGAGGCCAGTCTGGCTCGCGGTCGATCGCAGCTGTTGGAGCGCGCGCCGCTCGACAGGCGCTCCGAGCGCCGCAGCGACCGTGCGCGCCAGCTCGCCGGCGGGATGGAAGCCGCGCTCCCGTCGTTTGCGCGGGTGCATCGGCACCGGCGCCACCAGTACGGGCGGTTCGCCCGTGAGCCGTCGCGCGGCATCCGCGACGAGCGCGGCGAGCGCCGCAGCCGGCCGCGGATCGAATCCGGCGAGGCCCTCGCTCGGATACTTGAACGCGTGTACCCAGCGCGCGATTTCGCCGGCGAAGGGCGCTTCGGCGGCGACCTGAGCCAACGGCAGTCGGTCGTGTGCACACGCGGCACAGCACGGCTGGGCGCTGGCGATCGCGACCTGGCAGAGCGGACAACCGCCCGCCGCGATTCGCGGGATCGCAGTGACGCAGCGCGCACAGAACACGTCGGTGCCGTGCACCGCGCCAGCGCAGCGCGCACAGGCGCGCGGGAGCAGGAGATCGAGCAGATCGGCGAGCATCCCGCGCACGCGGGCCTCCGCCGGGACCGAAGGCCTGGCTAACCCGACACGATCAGCGTGCTCCCCGTCATCTCGGCCGGAACCGGGATGCCGAGCAGTGCGAGCACCGTCGGGGCGAGATCGGCGAGCCCACCGTTGCGCAGCCGGCGTCCCGCGGCGTCGCGCGTGATCCAGTAGATCGGTACGGGGTTCGTGGTGTGCGCGGTGTGCGGGCCGCCCGTCTGCGGGTCGATCATCGACTCGCAGTTGCCGTGGTCGGCGGTGATCAACGCCTGGCCGCCGAGCGCCAGCACCTTCTCGGTGATGCGGTCGAGGCAGCGGTCGATCGTCTCGACCGCCTTCACCGCCGCGGGCAGCACTCCGGTGTGTCCGACCATGTCGGGATTGGCGAAGTTCACCAGGATGAACGCGTAGTCGCGCTCGTCGAGCTTCTCGAGCAGTGCGCTCGTCAGCGGCTCCGCGCTCATCTCCGGTTTGTGGTCGTAGGTGGCCACGTCGCGCGGCGATGGCACCAGCACCCGATCTTCGCCCTCGAACGGTTCCTCGCGCCCGTTGTTGAAGAAGAAGGTGACGTGCGCGTACTTCTCGGTCTCTGCCATGCGCAGTTGCGGAAGTCGCGCGGCGGAGAGGATCTCGCCGAGGATGTGCTTCGGCATGCTCGGCGCGAACGCGACCGGCAGGCCGAACTCGGCGTCGTACTCGGTCAGGCAGACGAAGATGCCCGGCCGCACGACCCTCTTGCGATCGAGGCGACCCTCGAAGCGGCCCGGCCGCGCGCTCGTGAGCGCATTGGTGATCTCGCGGGCGCGGTCGGCGCGGAAGTTGAAGAAGAGCGCGGCGTCGCCGTCCTCGAGCGCGAAGCCGCCCTCGATCACGGTAGGCTGCACGAACTCGTCGCCCTCGTCGCGCCCGTAGGCGGCCTCGACGGCCGCGAGCGCGTCCTTCGCGGCGATGCCTTCGCGGCACACGATCGCGTGATAGGCGCGTCCGACGCGGTCCCAACGGTTGTCGCGATCCATCGCCCAGTAGCGCCCGATCACCGTCGCGACGCAGCCATCGGCGGCTGAGACGTGCGGCAACACGCGGGCGAGATACGCGTGTCCGGAGCGCGGCGGCGTGTCACGACCGTCGAGGAACGCGTGCAGCACCGGTTGCACGCCGCTTCGCTTGCAGGCGGCGAGCAGCGCGATCAGATGATCTTCATGGCTGTGTACGCCGCCGTCGGAGACGAGGCCGAGCAGGTGCAGGCGACCCCGGCCGCGCGCCGCCACGTCGAGCGCCCGTGCGATCGCCGGAACGTGCTCGGGTCCGATCTCTTCGAAGGTCTTCGAGATGCGCGTCATGTCCTGGTAGCGGATGCGGCCGGCGCCCATCGTCATGTGACCGACTTCGGAGTTGCCCATCTGGCCGGGCGGAAGTCCCACGGATTCGCCCGAAGTCTCGAGCTGCGCGTGTGGGAAGAGGCGCTGGGCGCGCGCCAGGAACGGCGCGTGCGCCTGCGCGGTCGCGTCGCCCGGCCCGCCGTCGCCCAGGCCGAAGCCGTCGAGCACGACGAGCATCACGGGACCGCTCACCGCACGACCTTCGCGTGCGCACTCGCCGGCAGATCGATGCGGTGTGCGTCGCTCCACAACCGCTCGATGTCGTAGTGCGCGCGCGCTTCGGGAACGAAGACGTGCACGATCACGTCGTCGAGGTCGATCAGCACCCAGCGGCCCTCGGCGTAGCCTTCGATGCCGAGCGGCACGGCGCCGGCCTGCTTCATCGTCTTCTCGATCGAATCGGCGATCGCGCGCACCTGGCGGTCGGAGCGACCGGTTGCGACGACGAACACGTCGGCGAACGACGAGAGCTCCCGCACGTCGAGCGCCGTCACGTCCTCGGCCTTCACGTCCCGCGCCGCTTCCACGATGAGCCGCGTCTTTTCCAGTACGTCGAGCTGCTGCTTGGCGATGAGAAGATCACCCTCCGGCGCACCCGAACGCGCCGCTCGCGAGCACGGCCTCGCGGACCGGCTCGGGAAGGAGATAGCGCACCGAGCGCCCCTCTCGCAGGCGTCGGCGCAGCTCCGAAGCGGAGACGTCGAAGCCCGCGATCTCGACGAGGCGCAGCCAGGTGCCGGCGCGTCGATGCCGCGCGGAACGCTGGTCCGCGGCGATCTCGACGTCGTTGCGCACGACCTCGGGCAGCCACGCGGCGAGACTGCCGGTGCGCAGGGGAGGCCGCACCATCACGGCGTAGTGCGCGAGCGTGAACAGTTCTGCGGGTGCGCGCCAGGCTCCCATTTCTGCGAAGGCGTCGCTGCCGACGAGGAACACGGCTTCGTCGGGCGCGATCCTCGCGCGCAGCTCGCGGAGCGTGTCGACCAGGTACGACGCGCCGCCGCGCTCCACCTCGATGGCAGACGCTTCGAAGCGCGGGTTGCCGGCAATCGCGAGCCGTACCCAGGCGAGGCGCTCCGCCGCGGGTGCGATCGCGTCCTCGCGGTCGTCGGTCTTGTGGGGCGGCGCGGCGCTCGGCACGAAGATCACGCGCGCGAGATCGAGCGCCTCTCCCACCTCCTCCGCCGCGCGCAGATGGCCGACGTGGATGGGATTGAAGGTGCCGCCGTAGATCCCAATGAGACTCACGCTCAATCGGGCCGGAGCTGTCCGTCGCCGAAGAGCACGAACTTCTGCGTCGTGAGCCCTTCGAGGCCCATCGGTCCGTAGGCGTGCAGCTTCGAGGTCGAGATGCCGATTTCGGCGCCGAGTCCGAGCCGGTAGCCGTCGGCGAAGGCGGTCGAACAGTTGACGCCGACGGTCGACGAATCGACGCGGCGCACGAACTCCTGCGAGTTGGCGTAGTCGCTGGTGACGATCACCTCGGTGTGATTCGATCCGTATTGACGGATGTGTGCGATCGCCGCGTCGAGATCGTCGACGACGCGCACGGCGAGGATCGGCGCGAGGTACTCGGCGTACCAGTCGTCCTCGCTTGCCGGCTTCGCCTGCGGAAACACTTCGCTGGTGCGCGGGCAGCCGCGGATCTCGACGCCTTCGCCCACCAGCGCTTCGAGCACGAAGGGCATTACCGTGCGTGCCGCGTCCGCGTGTACGAGCAGCGTCTCGAGTCCGTTGCACACCGCCATCTGGCGGATCTTCGAGTCGCGCACGATCGCGCGCGCCATCTCGCGATCCGCCGAGGCGTCGAGAAATACGTGACAGACGCCGGCATCGTGCTTGACGACCGGGATGGTCGACTCTGCGACCACCTTGCGGATCAACGAAGGACCGCCGCGCGGGATCAGCAGGTCGATGTAGCGGTCGAGCGTGAGCAGGTGATCGACGGCGGCGCGATCGGTAGTGGGCACGACGGCGATCGCGTCGGCGGGCACGCCGGTCTCGGTGGCGGCCGTGCGAAGCTCGTCGCCGAGCGCGAGATTCGAGCGGATCGCCTCCGAGCCGCCGCGCAGGATCACCGCGTTGCCCGATTTCACGCAGAGCGCAGCGGCGTCCACGGTCACGTTGGGACGCGATTCGTACACGATCGCGATGACGCCGAGCGGGATGCGCATGCGGCCGACGCGCAGCCCGTTCGGGCGCACGCTCATCTGCGCGATCTCGCCGACGGGATCGGGCAGCGCCGCGACATCGCGCAGGCCGGCGATCATCGACGTCCATTTCCCCCCTTCGAGGGTGAGGCGATTGGCGAGCGCCGCATCCACGCCGCGCGCCTCGGCCTCCCGGACGTCCTCGAAGTTCGCCTCGAGGACGCGCTCGCGCGCCGCTTCGAGTCGCTCCGCCGCGCGCAGGATCCAGCGATCCTTCACGGCACGCGAAAGCCGTGCCGTTTCGTGAGACGCACTGCGCGCGGCGCGCGCGAGATCTTCGACTTGCTGCTCGAGGCTGGTGGGCATCGGATCGCCGCCGTCTCGTCAGTTGCGCATGACGACCAGGTCGTCGCGATGGATCACTTCGGAACCGTTCGAGTAGCCTAGCACCGGCACGATCTGTCGTGTCGAGAGTCCGCGGATGCGCGTGATCTCCGCGGCGGAGTACGCGACGAGGCCGCGCGCGACTTCGCGCCCTGCCGGATCCACGCAGCGCACCACGTCGCCGATGCCGAACTCTCCACGCACGCCGCTGACGCCAGCCGGGAGCAGCGAGCGACCGCGCTCGCGCAGCGCCGCTGCGGCGCCGGCGTCGATCAGTAGATCGCCGTGCGGTCGCGCCGTGAACGCGAGCCAGTGCTTGCGGCTTCCGAGGCGCGTCTCGGGCGGACGCGGCAGGAACAGCGTGCCCTCGGCTTCGCCGGCTGCGATGCGCAGGAGCGTGTCTCGCCTGCGTCCGTTCGCGATCACCGTCGCGGCCCCCGAGAGCGCCGCCTTCTGCGCCGCCTCGAGCTTCGTGATCATGCCGCCGCGACCGAACGCGTGCGCCGACCCCTGTGCCGCGTGCTGGATCTCGGGCGTGATCTGCGGGACGACTCCATAGAGTGGCGGCATCGGCTTTCCCGCTGTCGGCGCTTCGCGAAAGAGTCCGTCGACGTCGGTGAGCAGGATCAACAGATCGGCGCCGATCAGGTTCACCACCGTCGCAGAGAGATTGTCGTTGTCGCCAAAGCGGATCTCTTCGGTCGAAACGGTGTCGTTCTCGTTCACGATCGGCACCACGCCGAGCTTCAGCAGCGTCGTGAGCGTGCGATCGGTGTTCAGGTAGCGCTCGCGGTCGTCGAGACCGATGCGTGTCAACAGCACCTGCGCGACCTGTCGCCCGCGCCGCGCGAAGCCGAGCCGGTAACGTTCCATCAGCGCGATCTGCCCGACCGCCGCCGCCGCCTGCTTCTCGGGGATCGAGCGCCCCGGATGACTCCAGCCGAGTCGATGGCTGCCCATCGCAATCGCGCCCGACGACACCACGACGACCTGTCGGCCCGCGTCGATGAGTTCGCTGACCTGGCGGATCAACTCGCTGAAGACACGCGGGCGCACCGCTCCGGCCGCCGTGAGGATCGAGGAACCCACCTTCACGACGATGCGCGACGCGCGCTTTGCGACACTCCTCACGGCGCCGCGGCCTCGGCGCCCTCGGCGAAGCCAACCGCGTCCGTGGCATCGAGCCCCCGCAAGACCGCGCGCAGCAGGGCGTCGACGCCTTCCCCGGTCGCGCCCGAGAGGCGCACGACTTCGCGACCGCGCGCGCGGAGCGCTGCTTCGAGCGCCTCGAGGCGCGACTCGCGCACGTCCCCGGGCACCAAGTCGAGTTTGTTGAGCGCCACGATCTCGGTGCGCGCTGCGAGGCCGGCGTCGTAACTCGCGAGTTCGTCGCGGATCGATTGCCAGTCGGCGAGCGGCGCAGTGGCTGGCTTCTCTTCGAGCCACGCCGAGCCGACGTCGACCAGGTGCACGATCACGCGCGTTCGCTCGATGTGACGCAGAAAGCGGTCACCGAGGCCGGCGCCGTGGCTCGCGCCCTCGATCAGTCCGGGCAGGTCCGCGACGACGAAGCGGCGCTCGCCGGCCTGCACCACACCGAGCGCGGGCACGAGCGTCGTGAAGGGATACGCCGCCACCCGCGGTCGCGCCGCCGAGATGCGGCGCAGCAGCGTAGACTTGCCCGCGTTCGGCAGGCCGACGAGCCCGACGTCGGCGATCAGCTTCAGCGAGAAGCGCAGCCGGCGCTGCTCGCCGCTGCGTCCCGCTTCCGCCGTGTCGGGGGCCTGTCGCGTGGGCGTCGCGAAGCAGGCGTTGCCGCGCCCTCCACGACCGCCGCGCGCGACGACCAGTCGCTGCTCGTGCTCGACGAGGTCGCCGAGCGGTTCGCCATCACCCGGCGCGTTGGCGTCGCGCACGACCGTGCCGACCGGCAGGCGCAGCAGACAATCCTCGCCGTTCTTGCCGAAGCGGCCGTTGCCGCTGCCGTGGGCGCCGTCTTCGGCGCGCGCCTGCGGCCGGAGCTGCAAGTCGAGAAGGGTCGAGAGATTGTGATCGGCGACCAGAACGACGTCGCCGCCATTGCCGCCGTCGCCGCCGTCGGGGCCGCCGCGCGGGTTGAACTTGTCGCGCCGGAAGCTGACGCAGCCGTTGCCGCCGCTACCCGCTACGACTTCGAGCGTCGCTTCGTCGAGGAAGTTTTCGCTGGCTTTCACGGCCGGCTCCGGCTGGGTCGGCCCCGCTCGCGGGGAGCGGCTAGACGGCGGGCTCGATCCGCGCCACGACACGCCCCTTCGAGGTGCCGTATGCGACGGTACCGTTGCAGAGGGCGAAGAGCGTGTAGTCCCGGCCGAGGCCCACGTTGCGACCCGGATGAACGCGCGTGCCGACTTGGCGCACGAGGATGGTGCCGGCGTTCACCGCCTGGCCCGCGTAGCGCTTCACGCCGCGACGCTGGCCGTTGCTGTCGCGACCGTTTCGAGAGCTGCCCTGCCCTTTTTTGTGTGCCATCGGACCTTCTGCACTCCGCTCGCCTTCGGCTCGACTGCGCGCCGCGGCGGCTTGCTAGCCCTCGATCTTCTCGACGCGAATCTGCGTGTATTCCTGGCGGTGGCCGAGCTTGCGGCGATAGCGCTTGCGACGCTTGGCCTTGAAGATGATGATCTTCTCGCCGCGGCCGTGGCCTGCGATGGTCGCGACGACCTTGGCGCCCGCGACGGTCGGCGTGCCGACCCGCGGCGCACCCTCGCCGCCCACCAGCAGCACCTCGTCCAGTTCGATGGTCTCGCCGACGTCGCCGGGAAGGCGCTCGACCCACAGCGCGTCGCCGGGAGCGACGCGAACCTGCTTTCCGCCGGTGCGAACCACCGCGTACATCACGACTCCTCACCGTGCTCGGGACGCGGCAGTATCCGGAATTCGGGAGTCCCGTCAACCGTTTCGTCGCAGTCGGCGCGGAGCGCTACGGGATCCATGTCGAGGGGTGAGAACTCCTCCAGGGCGTCAGCTCGGAACGGCGACAGCGGCGCGGCCGCTTCGGGTTTCTCCGCTTCGACGGCCACTTCTTCGAGGACATCCCGTTCGGGCGCCGCGGTGAGGTCGGCTTCCTCAATGCGCTCCGGCGCCGGGGTTGGCGTGGATTCCTCCGTGCCCAGCCACGAGAGCGCGATCCCGACCGGTGGGCCGAGGTCGAGCGCGATCACCTCGAAGTGCTCCTGGTGCATCCCCGGCACGGCGCGCACTTCGATCTGACGGCCGAGCTCGGTTTCCAACTCGGACAGCGCCTCGCGCTCGGCGCCGAGCAGCAGCTCGGCGACGCGCGGCGAAACCGCGATCGCGACGCGCCGCCCGCAGAATCGCGGCAGGTCCTTTCGGATCTCGCGCAGCACCTTCTGCGAAACGCTCGCGCGCGAGAGCACGTAGCTGCGCCCTTCGCAATACGGGCACGGCTCGCAGAGCTGTTGCACCAGGTTCTCGCGCGTGCGCTTGCGCGTCATCTCGACGAGGCCCAGCTCGGAGATCTTCAAGATGTTGGTCTTGGCCTTGTCCTGGCGGAGGGATTCCTGGAGCGCGCGATAGACCTTCTCGCGGTTCTCCGCGGTTTCCATGTCGATCAGGTCGATGATGATGAGGCCGCCGATGTTCCGGAAGCGGAGCTGGTGCACCACTTCTTTCACCGCCTCGAGATTGGTCTTCAGCACCGTCTCTTCGAGATCGCGCTTGCCGACGTAGCGGCCGGTGTTCACGTCGATCGCGGTGAGCGCCTCGCTCTGGTCGACGATCAAGTAGCCGCCCGACTTGAGCCACACCTTGCGACCGAGGTTGGCGTCGATCTCGGCTTCGATGCCGAATTCGTCGAAGATCGGCAGCGTGCCGCGGTAGAGCTCGACCTTCGGCTGCGGGTCGGCGACGAAGCGCGACACGAAGCTCATCATCTCTTCGAACACCTGCGGCGAGTCGACGACGATGCGCTTGGTCTCGGTGTTCGCGACGTCGCGCACCACGCGCAGCGGCAGGGACGGTTCGGCGTAGAGCACCATCGGCGCGCGGGCGCTGCGGCGGGTCTGGATGTCTTCCCACGCCGAAGCCAGGTACTTCACGTCGGCTTCGAGATCGGCTTCACGCGCGCCCTCACCGGCCGTGCGGATGATGAAGCCCACGTCGCGCGGTCGCAGCCGCTCGACGATCTCGCGCAGGCGGCGGCGTTCGCGGTCCGACTCGATGCGGCGCGAAACGCCGACGCGCGAGCCCGAAGGCGTCAGCACCAGATGGCGTCCCGCGATCGCGACGTGCGAAGTGATCCGTGCGCCCTTGGTGCCGATCGGCTCCTTGGCGACCTGGACCACGATCTCCTGCCCCTCGGACAGGATCGTGTCGATCTTCGGGACGACGCGGCCGCCGCCGTTGCGGCGCCCGCCGCGGCGCTGCTGCGGCCGGGGACGCGACTCACCTTCGTCGTCGTCGAGATCGAGGTCGCTGCCGTACTCGTAGTAGTCGCCGGCATACAGGAAGGCGGCCTTCTCGAGGCCGATGTCGACGAAGGACGCCTGCATGCCCGGGAGCACGCGACTCACGCGACCCTTCACGACGCTGCCGACGATGCTGGACTCGCCGCGTCGCTCCACGAGGAGTTCGGTGAGCGTGCCCTTTTCGAGGATCGCCACGCGGGTTTCGCCGCGCGACGCGTTGATCAAGATTTCGTTCTGCATGGGCCCTGGGTCTAGAGCTGGCGAGCCGGTCGCAGGACCACGAGCGCTGTTCGGCCCATGGAGGGCGCCGAGTGGATGGCGGGGTGCTTTTCGGGCGAGCGGAAATCGGCTCAGCGATTTCCGGACGGGCAGGAAACGCTCTTTGTCGTCCCAGACAGTGTCGTCTCAGATTCGGGCGACGCGGTCCGTCGCGGGTCGACTCGCACAGGAATTCTCTCTTCCGGTCAATCTTCTAACGGTTCGATTACGACGGTCCCGCCCTCGCGTTGGGTTTCGGGCTCCAGCACCCCGCCGGCCCATCCACCTCCCGACATCGTCACCGGCGCCTCGTTGCGCTCGGCATCGGCTCGGGACCGTCGGCAAACTGAAGCCAACCATCCTGCATCGAACCACAGGATGCAAGGCAGAAATCCCGGGCAGGCCGCTGCCCCTGGGGGCGGATCCAGAATCGGCGACCCGGCATCGCGAATTCGCCGCCGCCGATGGTAGGGTCGGCCACGTGAAGACCGGACCCGATCCGCGCCGTGGGCTGCCCGCCGTCGACCGGCTCGCCGACGCCGTTCGCGGCGCCGCGGCGGACCTCCCTGCCTGGGCGGCCACCGCCGGCGCGCGTGCCGCACTCGACGAGGCGCGCCGAGCGGCCGCGACCCGGACCGCCGGGGCGCCTCCCGAGTTCGATGCGCTCGCCGCGACGGCCGTGCTGCGCGGGCGCGCGCTCGCCGCGCGGCACCCCCGGCGCGTCGTGAACGCAACGGGCGTCGTGCTCCACACCAATCTCGGCCGCGCCGTGATCGCGCGCGGAGCGGGTGAGGCCGCGCTCGAAGCGGCGACCCGCTACGGCGATCTCGAACTCGATCTCGCGACCGGACGCCGCGGTGACCGGCTCGCCCCGCTCGGCCGCAAGCTCGCGCTGCTCGCCGGCTGCGAGGCCGCGCTCGCCGTCAACAACAACGCGGCGGCTCTCTTGCTGGCAGTCGCGACGCTCGCGCGCGGTCGCGAGGTCGTCGTGTCACGTGGCGAATTGGTGGAGATCGGCGGGTCGTTCCGCCTGCCCGACATCCTCGAAGCGGCGGGGGTGCGACTCGTCGAGGTCGGCACCACCAACCGGACACATCCCGAAGACTACCGGCGCGCCATGCGTCCCGAGACCGCGCTGCTGCTGAAAGTGCACCGCAGCAATTTCGAACAGCGCGGCTACGTCGCGGAAGTCGGGGTCGAGGTGCTGGCGGCGATCGCGCGCGAGTGCGGTGTTCCGCTGCTGGAAGATCTCGGCAGCGCCTCGCTGATCGATCTGCGCGGGCAGGGTCTTCCCGAGGAGACGTTTGCACCTGCACGCCTGCGGCTCGGCGCCGACGTGGTCTGCTTCTCGGGCGACAAATTGCTGGGCGGGCCACAGGCCGGGATCCTGCTCGGCAGCGCGCGCTGCATCGACGCGATGCGCAACGATCCGCTTGCGCGCGCGCTGCGCCTCGACAAGATGTCGATCGCGGCGCTCGACTGGACGGTCGACGCGCTGCTCGCCGGCGATGCGTTCGAGACGCTGCCGGCGCTGCGCCAACTGAGCGAGTCCGCGGCATCCGTCGAGCAGCGCGCGCGTGCGCTCGCGGCGTTGCTGGCGCAGGGAGTCGCGGCCGCGGGCTGGCGGCTCGAGGTGACCGAGAGTCGCGCGCCCGTCGGCGGTGGCTCGCTGCCGGGCTTCGAGCTGCCGTCGTGGGCGGTGGCGATTCGTGCCGCGACATCGGCTGGTTCGGCGGAGGCACTTGCCGCGCGCTTGCGCAGCGCGGCCGTGCCGGTCGTCGCGCGCGTCGCCGCCGACGCCGTCCTGCTCGACGTGCGCACACTCCTCGACGGCGACGAAACGGCCATCGAAGCGGCCGTCATGAACGCGCTGCAAGGTGGACCGCGTTGATCCCGGCGGGGGCTTCGGGTACCGTGCCGCAACGCCAATTCGCGATGTTGAACTCGCCGGTCCTGGTTCTCAATCGTTCCTATCTGCCGGTCCACGTGACATCGGTGCGGCGGGCTTTTTCGCTGGTCTACCAGGGGATCGCGCGCGTGGTCGACGGCGAATACCGCACCTTCGACTTCGAGCAGTGGAGCGGTCTCCGAGTGGGGAAGGGACACGACCGGCGGCACAACGGCCACGAGCACCAGGACGTCGTCCACGGCAACGGTTTCGACTGGATCGGAACCAGCCGCGGCCGCCTTCCGGCGCCGCGTGTCATCGTGCTGATCGTCTTCGACCGCGTCCCGCGTCGCCACGTGCGCTTCAGCCGCGCCAACGTGATGACACGCGACGGCTTCACCTGTCAGTACTGCGGCGAGCGGCCACCGCGATCGCAGTTGAATCTCGATCACGTGATTCCGCGCGCACATGGCGGACGCAGCTGCTGGGAGAACGTCGTGGCGAGCTGTCTCGAATGCAATCGCCGCAAGGGCGGACGGACCCCCGAGCAGGCCGGGCTGCGCCTCCTGCGCGCACCGGCGCGCCCGCGCTGGACGCCGCTCGCGACGCTCCCGCTCGCGCACATCCGACACGACGAATGGCGACCCTTCTTGCGCGTGGTCGACAGCACGTTCGCGCGCGAAGCGCGGCGCTAGGCGACCGGGAGCCGCATGACCCAGACGCGCGATGCCAGGACACCGACGGGCGCACATCGTGCGCTCCCCCCGTCCCATGGCGCGGCTCCGCGCCTCGTCGCGGTGGGCGGCGGCAAGGGGGGCGTCGGCAAGACGCTGGTCGCTGCGAACCTGGCGGCGGCGCTCGCGCAGGCGGGTCGCCGGGTGGTGGCCGTCGATACCGATCTCGAAGGCGCCAACCTGCACACCGTGCTCGGCGTCGGCGCACCGCGTATGAGCCTCGCCGACTATGTCGCCAAGCGCGAACCCGATCTCCGCAAGCTGCTGGTCGACACGCCGATCCCCGGGCTCAGGCTGATTGCCGGCACGCACGGACATCTCGGTGCGCCGCAGCTGCGGTCGTTTCGCCGCGTCGCGTTGCTGGGCGAGCTGCGCAAGCTGCCCGCCGATTTCGTGCTGGTCGATCTCGGCGCGGGCACGCACCCGTCGGTGATGGACTACTTCCTGGTCGGCGACGACGGCATTCTGGTGCTGACACCCGAACCCACGTCGGTCGAGAACGCCTACTCGTTCCTGCGCGCCGCGTTCTACCGGCGCTTGCGCCTCGCGATGACCAGCGAATCGGCGCGCAAGCTCGTGAACCAGGCGATGGACCAGGGCAACGAGCGCGGCATCCGCACGCCTCTCGACCTGCTCCGGGAAGTGCGCGCGATCGCGCCCGAAGAGGGGCTGCGCCTCACCGCGGCGATCCAGGGTTTCCGGCCGCGCATCGTGGTGAACTCCGTGCGCAGCGCCGAGGACGTGCGGCTCGGCTTCGCGGTGCGCAGCGTCTGCCGCAAGTACTTCGGGATCGCCGCCGACTACATCGGCTACGTGAATCATGACGACGCCGTGACGCAGGCGATCCGCCAGCGCCGTCCGGTCGTGGTGACGCATCCGCACGCGGACGCTGCGGTGTACCTGACGCGCATTGCGCGCAAACTGCTCGAGAATGGCGGACCCGGTCGCACCACGCGTGCAGCGCGCGCCACCGCGCAGGTGGGTTTCGCGGCGAGGCGACCCACGGCATGAGAGACGAAGTCGAACTGGACCACTACGACGTGCTCGAAGTCGATCCCGGTGCGGCGCCCGACGAGATCGAACGCTCCTACCGGGTCCTCTCCGCCGCGTATGAAGGCGACTCGCTCGCGACCTATTCGCTGTTCGGCGCCGAAGAGGCGGAACAGCTGCGCGATCGCATCGACCAGGCGTATCGCGTGCTCTCCGATCCCGCGATGCGCCGCTCCTACGACGCCGCGCGCATCGGCGAAATACCGGAGCAGGAGGAGTACAGCGACGAGCCGGTGACGCTCGCGCCGCTCAACGACGGGCTGGCGCAGCCTCTCGCCGAGCCGTCCTCGCGTGAGGTGCCCACCTTCGATCACATGGCCGACGGCTCCGAAGAGGAGTCCGACGAAGAGGCAGTGTGGGACGGCGCGCGCCTGCGCCGCGCGCGCTTGTTGCGCAGTGTCGAGGTCGACGACGTGGCGAGTGCCACCAAGATCAGTCCGGCCTATCTGCGCTTCCTCGAAGAGGACCGCTTCGACGATCTCCCGGCCGTCGTCTACGTGCGCGGGTTCGTCGCGGCCTATGCGCGCTTCCTCGGTCTCGACGCGAACCGCGTGGCGCGCAGCTACTCCCAGCGCTTCGAAGAGCAGCGCCGCGCCAAGCCACGCGGGAACCTGCTCGGCCGGCGCTGAAGCCGCCCAGATTGTTGCACCTAGCGGTGGACGAGAGCCTGGCCGGGCAGCGACTCGACCAGGCGCTCGCGCAACTCGCCGGTGTGCCGCGTGCGCAGGCGCAGCGCTGGATCGAAGCGGGCCGCGTTGCGGTGGACGGCGGCAGCGCGCGGCCGTCGCAGCGCGTTGCAGCGGGCGCGGAGATCGACGTCGATCCGCCCGAAGTGACGGCGCTCGCCGCGCTGCCCGAGCCGATTCCGCTGGCGATCCTGTACGAGGACGCCGACCTGATCGTGATCGACAAACCGGCGGGTCTCGTCGTGCACCCGGCGCCGGGGCATCCGGGTGGCACGCTGGTGAACGCGCTCCTGCACCATTGTCACGACCTCGCTGGCATCGGTGGCGTGCTGCGCCCGGGCATCGTGCACCGCCTCGACCGCGGCACGTCGGGTGTGCTGGTCGCCGCCAAGCGCGACGCCGCTCACGCGGCACTCGCCAAGCAGTTCCACGACCACAGCATCGAGCGCGTCTACTTCGCGCTGGTGCGCGGTGTGCCGGGTGCCGAAGCGGGGCGCATCGAGCGCGCGATCGGGCGCCATCCGACCGACCGCAAGCGGATGTCGGTGAGCAGCAGAAGCGGTCGCGCGGCGGAGACGCATTGGCGCGTCGCGCAGCGCTTCGCGAAATGGGGTGTCGCGCTGCTCGAAGTCCGACCCGCCAGCGGACGAACCCACCAGATTCGCGTGCACCTGACGTCGGCGGGGATGCCGATCGTCGGCGACCCGGTCTACGGACGCGGTGGCGAAGCGTTCGGGCTCGAGCGACCCGCGCTGCACGCCGCGGTGCTCGGCTTCACGCACCCGACGAGCGGCGAGCGACTGCGCTTCGAGGCGCCGCTGCCGGCGGATTTCGCGGCGGCGCTCGCCGTCGCCGCGCGGCGCGAGGGATCCACGTGAGCTGGATTCGCCATCCGTTGCTCGAAGCAGCGTCCGTCGCGCATGGCTTCGGCACGCGCGACTGTGTCGCACCCGCAGCTCTCGTGCGCGCGCGACAGGTGCATGGACGCGACGTCGTGCGTGTGACACGGTCCTCGAACACGCTCGTCGGCGCTGCCGATGCGCTCGTCTGCGACGTGCCGGGACTCGCGATCGGCGTCGTCACCGCCGATTGCCTGCCGGTGTTGATCGCGGCGCCGTCGGGCGCGGTCGCCGTCGCGCACGCGGGATGGCGCGGACTCGCGGCGGGCGTGCTCGCGGCGACGGTTGCAGCGCTGCGCGAGATCGCGCCAGACGCGGATCGCGGGGTCGCCGTGATTGGGCCGCACGTCGGCGCGTCCTGCTACGAGGTCGACGAGCCCGTGGTGCGCGCGCTCGCCGCACGCTTCGGCGACGCGGTCGACGCGGCGCTCCGCGAGACGCGCGCGGGGCACTACGAGATCGACCTCGCCCGACTCGCGCGCCTCGATCTCGAATCCGCAGGGCTGGCGAGCGAGCACATCGCAGCGATTCCCGACGCCTGCACGGCATGCAATCCCGAGCGCTTCTACAGCTTTCGCCGCGACGGACCGGCCGCCGGGCGCCTGTTTCATTTCGTCATGGCGCGCACGTCTGGACCGGAGCAATGATGCGCGAGGACTCCCCATCACTATTGACACGCTTGGAGCGCCGGCATAGGCTCGCCATCGTTCCGAGCCAGTCAGCCAACTCTCGACCCCTTCGATTGCATCGATTCCGCGGGCTGGCGTACCGATTCTTGATCGCCGCGACCCTGGGCATGGAAGCTCCGCCACCCAGCAAGGTCCGCGAAAGAAGCTGAGAGACTTCGGTCGAAACGAGATCGAAGACGGACCGGAGAAATTCCGGTCAACTTACGAGGCCGACGTTCCGAACAAGAGCGAGAGCCAAGCCCTCCAAATCTGAAGCGCGACCCGGAAGGTGATCTCCTCCCGACCACCGGACGCGATCCGCACGCCGGCCGCCTTTGCGCCGGCGGAGCAGCCCGGCGGGAAGCCCCCGCACACTCCACCGATCGACACACAGCCTGCATCCAATCGAAGCGAACCCGGCGCGATACCCGCGCAACCAACCGAGGACCAGGACCCGTGAGCATGGACCGAACGAGTGAAACGCATAACGGCGGCGGCATGGGGGGCAATCGCCCGCGACGCGGTCGACGCCGCTCGCGTGGCGGCGGCGGCAACGGCTCCGGCCCGAACGGAATGGGCCCTGGCCCCGGCCGCGGCAATCGCCAGTCGCCGCAGGACATCCTCGACGTTGCGGATGAACTCACCGAAGAAGATCTCCTCGACGACGGGGAACGCGTCGGCGAGAGCCTCGACGTCGCCGAATTGAAGCGCACGCCGATGGAGAAGTTGACGGAACTCGGCGAGTCGCTCGCGGTCGAGAACACCGCCGGCATGCGCAAGCAGGATCTGATCTTCGCGATCCTCAAAGCCAACGCCGAGAACCGCGGCAAGATCTTTGCGGAAGGCGTGCTCGAGACGTTGCCCGACGGCTTCGGTTTCCTGCGCTCGCCCGACGAGAGCTATCTGGCGGGGCCCGACGACGTCTACGTCTCGCCGTCGCAGATCCGCCGCTTCGGCCTGCGCACCGGCGACTCGATCCGCGG
>Ga0102851_10000050_pt1 | contig 41665 bp, 67 predicted proteins | sample Mud3Dept3metaG_FD_79558 | JGI IMG/M metagenome (GOLD analysis project Ga0102851, IMG submission 79558) | Freshwater wetland microbial communities from Ohio, USA, analyzing the effect of biotic and abiotic controls - Mud 3 Core 4 Depth 3... | ecosystem: Environmental > Aquatic > Freshwater >... | reverse complement strand
TGTGATTTTAATCTTTGCTCCTGGACCAATTTGATTATCATGAATGAATTTCATATTAAATCCAGTAGCCCAACTAACTGTAACTCCAACTAACTCAACTGGCTCAATATTAACTCTTGGTTTTAAATATCCGTGTTTACTAATATTGAGTTCAACATCAATAACAGGGACATAGGCAATATTAGAGTCATCAGTAACTTTATATTTGATGGCATAAGCTGGATTCAATGTTGAACGAGTTGGGTTCATCTCTGAACGTTTTTGTGCTGATTCAACTTCAATAACTAAACCATCTAATTCATATAAAGACCAACGTTTCCTAGTAATTAAATGAGCTGTTAACATAGCATCATCAATATTATCAAAACGCCAATCTTCGTGTGCTACCACATTGAATCCTAGTTCTTCCAATAATAATAATTGTTGATTTTTGCTTAATTCTGACCCAACAATTTCATAAGCCACGAAATCAATATAGTCATAGGCAATTACTGGATTTGAACTTGCGTTCATTAATCCAGAGACCATATTACGAGCATTTTTGTATTGTTTACCTGAACGAGTTTTAACTAACTCACGAACTTTTTTGAAATTTTCAATTGAGAATATATTCTCACCACGTACGATAAATGGTTGACCATTATTATCAATTGTTTTTGGAACGGATTTCATTTGAGTTAAATGTCTTGAAATATCCGCACCTTGAAGTCCGTCACCACGACTATAACCAATTTGGAAGGCACCATTAGAATCATAGATAGCCATAGCACTAGCACCATCTAATTTATCTGAAACAACACCTTTATAGTTTTGAAGTCTCCAATTACCAACCCAATCAAGGATTTCACCATCAAAAACTTGGTCTAAGGAACCCATTTGAAATGGTAAATCAACTTTACCACCACGTACAGAACTACCAATACCTAGAAAATAAGCATTAGTAGGGTCAGCATTTTTGGTATAACGATACAAAATATCATAATCAGTATCAGATAGTAATGGTTCTTCATCATTATAATAAAGGTCATCTGCTACTTCAAGTACTGATACAAGTTGAGGAATAGTATGTTCTTCAAGACCAAGAACAAATATACTTTTTACTAATTTTTGTGCTTCTGGAATACCAAGCATAATAACTCCTAATTAAATTTATCTAATAGGAGTATTATACTTTATTTTCCCTTAATAGTCAACGATATTAAACTGCCACATCTGCTTTTATTGCTGGATGATGTTCATATCCTTCAATGATAAAATCACTAAACTTGAAATCATCAATATTATCTACTTTATGTTCAAAATAAAATATTGGAGACTTATATGGCGATCTTGTTACTTGTTCATAACATTGGTCCATATGATTTTCATAGATATGAACATCACCACCATTCCAAATAAATTCACCTGGTCGTAATCCTGTTACATGGGCTAACATTCTTAATAATAAACTATATTGAACAATATTAAAAGGAACACCTAAAAATAAATCACAACTTCTTTGGTTTAGAATCATTGATAATTCACCATTAGCAACGTAACATTGAAATGTATAATGACAAGGAGGAAGTTTCATATCTGGTAAATCAGCAATATTCCAAGCAGATACAATCATTCTTCGGTCATCGGGATTGTTTTTGAGTGTATCAACTAATGTTGTTATTTGATCAATATCATCTGAATAAATATAACGTGGTCCTTTAAGTGAATGAACTGTAAAGTATGGTTCATCATCAGATGGACGAGTGTTGTGAGATTTAGCATGTGTTTTCCAATGTCTCCATTGTACTCCATATACTGGACCTAAATTACCATTTTCATCAGCCCACTCATCCCAAATAGTTACTTTATTATCTTGTAAGTATTTGATATTTCCTGTACCCATTAAATTCCACAATAATTCGTGAATTATTGAGTGAGTATGCATGCGTTTTGTTGTTAAGAGGGGAATAGTCTCGTTTCGTAAGTCAAAACGCATTTGAACTCCAAATATACTTTTTGTTTTAACCCCAGTACGATTTTGTTTCCATACACCTTTTTCTAAAACACGTCCGACCACATCTAAGTAGATTGTATCATGATAAGTCATCTTTATTATCCTCCCTAATATTTGTTATTTTTATTAAAAATAGGTCTGACTCTCTAACCCATTTTTTCCACATACCTGTTGTTTGGTGTACTGGAGTAATTTCAAACAATACATCTTCCTTTCCACTTGCTAATGTTTTACTAGCAGTTCGACCAGTTTTGCTCACTTCTACATTATCATAGACATATGATTTCATTAATGGTATTGCCATAACTATTCCTTGTTATAAAATAATTTTTGATATTTTTCATATTTTCGTTTAAGTCTAGTATGAGAAGTAGAATCTAAATATAACCAATCTAAAATTTCTTTAGCATTTGTTGAATAATAAGATATAGAAGAAAACCAGTTTTTTGTTTTGTTTGGATGACAAACTGTTGATATATGATTATTAGTTGTTATACTACTGAAAATTTCATTAATAGGAACTAATAAAGAGGTACTCCCAACTAAAGATAACGTAGGACAAGTAGTCATACAAATACAACCATCTCCATCTATTACTCCTCTTATAAAATCTTTATAACATTTAACAGGTAATTGAGTTGGAAAAGTTGCTATTTTGCTTTTTGTGGGTAAGATATTATAAAAATTTTGTAAATCTTCTTTAAGATTTTTATTGTATATTTGAACACACCAAGCTTTTGAATTTTTATCATATAATAATTTATGATTCGAGCTCAAACACTCCAACAGGTTTTCTAAATGATGTTTGTCTTGTTCTTGTAAATGAAGACCAAACATATGACGTTTTTCTCTCACATATCCATCTGCCATCAAAAATCCAGCCCAATAAGCTGGCACAGATTCATATTCCCCAAAGAATACGTTATTTATACTATATTTTTGTTTAGGAATAAGTATATTTGCTTTTTTTAATTGTTTTTGTATTGTAGAAGAATGAACAGATAATTGTTTGGCTATTTGTTCTGTTCCTATACCACTATTATACAACTGTATTATTTTTTCAACATCTTCTGTTAACAAATTAGTTCGTATTTTTTTAATCATATTACAAACTGTTCGATGAAATTCCTATCTTGTGAAAAAATAGGAATTTCGTTTATAATTGGATCTACTGTTTCATTTTCATCTAATGGTAAATTAGTGTGGAAACACGAACCACGTTTTTTCCAACAATCTAGGTTATTCCAATTTATTCCCTTTTCGTTCATTAATAAGTCTTGAACTTGACTGACATTTTTCCCATATAAATCACTATGACTAAAATGATATTGACCTAACATATTAATCGAATTACGAGTACAATCTTGTTGTCTCCATAAGAACATATTTGTAACTTCTTCTTTTGGAAGATTAAAGACACGACTATCAAATAATGCCAAGTTTCTAATATCTGAATATTTGAGATTCATTGTTTCAGCAAAATAATGATTAAAGTATGCTGTTGCTATTGCTGCTGATACAGAAACTATTTTTTCTACGTTTCCACCAAACCATTGGTCAGTTGTTAATTTATTCCAATCAGTGAGTAATAAAGAAATTTCATCTGATTGTGTATATCCAAATTTACAATTTTGAATTTGACAACCAAGTGCTCTCATAGTTTGATTCATAATCCAATGAAGGTTTTCGCTAAATGGACCATTTTCTAAACTTGAGTCGTTTGAGGAATTAAATTTTCTGGTGAAAGTATGAAAAGATTTTCCATCCAATCTGATGATGACAGGAGTTCTGCCCATAAGAAAGTTTTTAGGAACATTTTCATATTCCTTCATTCTATCTCCCAACGAATCTTTGTTTGACATAATATTCTCCTTATAAATGAAAAATTATACTATAATTTGAATATTATGTCAACTAAAAGTTATACTACTAATTCACATGCTTGAATCCAAGCCTTTACAAATGGTCCTCTTACGATATCATGTACTGTGAATCTTACCATCGCAAATTCAGGCATATTTTCAACAACTCTTAAGAACCAAGGCATACCACTTGATTCTCTTTTGCTATAAAGCAAATCATTTTGTTTGACATCTCCTAATGCAAACACTCTTGAATTTTTACCTGTACGGCACATCACACTATCAATTTCTTCATCATTCATATTCTGAATCTCATCTACAATAATGATAGAATTATCCCAAGTCAGTCCTCTAAGAAATGCTGTAGAATGAAATTCAACAATTCCAGCATCTTTCATATCTTGATATGTTGATGCTTTTCCTACTATTTCGTGAAGAATTTGGTGATAGCAAGCTTCGTGAGGTGCTATTTTTTCGGCTAGATCTCCTTTTAAGAATCCAACTTCTCTTGTGGATACTGTGGAACGAACAATGATGATACGGTCAATATCAGTTCTTTCGTTTAGAACTTCAGTTAACGCTAAGTATAGTGCTACAAATGATTTACCTGTTCCTGATGTACCATAACCACATACATCGTAGTTATTAATAAAGGCATGAAACATGTCGTCTTGAGCAGGAGTTAGTGGACGAATTGTACGTAAATCATGTATGGACCATGATTTACGCTTTGGACCTTCTTCCCATGCTTTAGTATTATTAACTAATGCACGAGATAGTTCAAATACACTAGCTTTTGTTGGAGATACTGCTTTTCTAATTGTTGTGCGTTTTCTTGACATAATTTGGCTCCGTGGCTCAGTTTTTATTTTAAACGCTATTACATTGCAAGGAGTCTCTTGCAAATTCGGAAGTGCTATATCGGAATAAGAGTTGTCAAGTACCATCTTTATTTCCTAGCTTAAAATGAATATATACATCTATTTATCTTTCTTTTTATGTAATAGGAAACCTTATGATTTCATAGGGGTTTTAAAATATTCATTTTTGTTTGTAATATACATTACATCATTAAATGTTTGTGATGCATATTTGAGTGCTATTTCAAGATTTGAATCTGTTTCATTTTCTCCAAAAAAGATTACTTTTGAGTTTCTTGGATAAGTTACTAATTGTGACATATTTGAAACTGGTAAATTAATAGCACCAGGAATAGTTCCATCCCTAAATGCTACTGGATCTCGTACATCAAATAAAAGAGTATTACTATTTTCCAACAAACCTAGAAGTATACGTCTGTTAATTAATCGTCCCATCATGTTGTTCTCCTTCTAAAATCTTTCGCTCGGCACTTAGATCTCTATTTATAGCTGCCTCTGCTGTGAATTTATCAGGATATCGTTTTTTGAGTTTTGCTATATTGGTAGTCAAAATATCATCCCAATTTGCACCTGTTGAATCAATAGCAATTGCTTGATACCAGTTAAGATCACCAAGTTCTTCATGAACATTAACATGATCAATATCTGTATCATTTTCTAACGCTTTGATAACTGCTTCAATTAGTTCAGTACTTTCAGTAGCTATACCAATTATTGCATGAAATAAACGAGGATCAATTACTAAAGGAGTATGGTCTTCTCCTGTAGAATTCACTTCCAATAAAGACAATTCACCAATCGTTCCGAGATTTGCATCCCAATCTACTTGATTAATTTCTTTACCGTAGAATATATTTTTTTTGAGAGCATCTAACATACTACCAGCTGCTACAAATATCTGCATAACACCTAATAGGTTATTGTACTCGGTACTGACTACTTCAATTTGACTTTCTGTGCGGATTGCGTCTAAGACGTATTGGTTGAGGTCCATATAAACTCCTTTTATAATGGTTTAAAGGAGTATTATACAGACTTTTTTTAAAATGTCAACAAGATTTTCGCCATACACTTAATGGTTTTGTGGTTGTGTTTGGATAATCATATCTTCCAATACAATTGAATTGTTTTGATACCAATTCAATAATATTAATACCATCATTATACCATTTAACATATCCATCATTATCTACACCAACTGGAACATATCTAATATTTTCATCTAATAGAATTAAAATTCCATTTGAAATTAACATATTATATATATTGTTTATATCTGTTTGAGGATTTTCAACATGTTGAAGGACTAATGATGCTATAACAACATTGATATCTTTGGTATTATAACAAATTACTGTGTCAAATTTATCATTATTTACATAATTTATAGCATGAATTTGCATATGTAAACTTGTATCTAATCCTATAACAGTACATCCAATTTTTTCAATAAGGGGTTTTGAAATTCTACCCATTCCACATCCAAAATCTAACACTTTATCAAACTCAGTGATTAATTTATTATTTAAAATAAAATTAACTAAAAAATCAGTATCGTCCTCAAATTTAGTTAAATTGGTAGAATCTGGTGTTAATACTATATGTTTAGCTTGTGAGAGGGTTAGTGGGCTAAAGATTTGTGAGAAATAGGTCATACTATCTTTTTGGACCTTTATGTTTGTTAAGTAATTTCTTTTTTTCTAACATTACAGACATTTTATTAATATGGTCAATAAATAATGTACCATCAAGATGGTCTATTTCGTGCTGGATAGCAGTTGCCTCTAATCCAGTAAATTCTCCTGAATGATAGTCTCCATAAACATCTTGCCATTTAGCAATTACTTTTTTTGCTCTTTCAATATTAAGAAATAATTGAGGAAAAGATAAACAACCTTCTCTAAGAGTTTGTTTACCTTCTGTCTCAACTATTTCAGGATTGATCATAACTAAAGGTTCAAAATTAAAGATTACAATTCGTTTAGGAATATTAACTTGAGGTGCTGCTAATCCAATCCCTCCATAAATCTGCATAGTATGATGCATTTCACTAACCAATCTAGCTAAATTTTCATCGAATGATTCGACCAATACGGATTTAGAACGTAAGATTGTACTACCTTCAAATTGTAAACTACCTATCATCATAGATGATGCTCTAACTATTGTATTTTGTTTATTGACAAAAGTCTACTATCTTTACCAACTTTCGCCATTAAAAAGTCCATTTGGTCTGCTAAAATAGTTCTATTCATTAGAATCAAATATTCAGCACGACTTGGAGCATATGGTACATAAAGTAACTTCATACCTGATTCTTCGAGTGTGTGATTATCTTTATGTCTATTACATCCAGAACAAGAAGTTACAACATTTGTCCATATATTTCTACCATTTCTTGAAGTTGGAATGATATGATCACGTGTTAACTTATCTTTAAAAAATTCATTACCACAATACGCACAAATATTTTGATCACGTCTAAACAAAGCCTTATTTGTTAAAGTTGGAGTACGAAATAAATGTTTGTCTCCCATTTCACCTTTAATAGCAATAATAGTATTCAACACCATTTTTGATTGTGATGCTGTTATACGATTTGTTCCACCATGTATAGTGTAGGAATCATCACTTGGAGTCCAAGCAATCAAATTTTTAGCATGGTAGTATGCTGCTTCTTCGTAGGTAATCCAACGACTTGGATTACCTGCGACATCTAGTTGTAATATTAGTGGGTGTTGTATTGTGGTCATAAATCACCTATCCTTGTGTTTGGTGTTTATCTAATTGATATTTATTATTAATAATCAGATAATAAATATACTTTTAATTATATGGTGTACTTTCTTTCACAAGAACATCCATAATTATTTTGATATCATCAATATCTATAAAATTGTCAAAATTGGCAAGTAAGTCAGCCGGTGTCTGTCTTATATGAAATTTAAGACAACCAAGTGTATTACAAATAGTATGATTAAGACTTTGTCCGTTAATTAATTTAATAGGATTTGTTACGGGGGTAAAACCTCTAGTTATAGGTAATCCACGTACGACATTGTACAGAAGAATATCTTCTGCTTTAATCTTTTTATCATTTGCCAACACTCTAAAAGCATCACGAAATTTGATGAATTGTTCTTTTGAGATTAACGTACTTTGTTCCTGAACTTGAGTAGGATTAAAAAGATTAGTTAGGGTTGAAAGTGGTTGTGTGAATAAGTTCATTTTAGTTCTCCAAAAAGTTTAGTTTTTTCCATATAGGATGATAATAGATGCATTGTGAATCTATAACAGGAGGACCTTTATTTTTTACTGTTACCTAATGTTTCATATTATTTTCCTAAGTGAGTTTAAAGTATATATCGTTAATATTATAAAGTCAACAATTAGACTTTAATTCCTCTTTTAGTTAATTCTTGTTGCAGAGTTTGTAATTTGTTATCAGATCTTGATAATGTCATTCTAATATCGTGAGCAACTTTTTTATCTAACGAACCAAGAACCTGATTAATAATAGCGTCAGCTTGTGTATTTTGTATCCCAGCGGTTTGTTGGGTAATCGTTTTCTCTCTTTGTTTCGCTTCACGTTGTTCTCTAGATTCTGCTTCTTTACCCCATTCTTCATCCCATCTTTTGTGTAAATTGTTCCATAAAGATTTAAAACCATTTACAGCATTTCCTAATCGTAAAGCTGCTACCTTTAATCTATCTTGAGATTCAGGTGGAGCTTTTGATGCTAGTATGTTTAATAGAGGTGGAAGTGCTTCTTCAAGAAGTGTCATATGCTTACCAAATGATGCTTCTTTAACTTGACGAATCCCAGGATCCATATGAATTTCTAATCCACCTAATTCTTTTATTTGGTCTTTTATTGAAGCAAATCGTTTATCTTTTGCTAATGTTAAGAGAGCATTTTTCATTCCAGCTGTTGGAGTATTACGACGAGATGAAGTACTTAAAAAATTCTCAGAAAACCATCTTCCTTTTTGCTGTCCCACAACTTTAGATACCGTTCTCCACATATCTTCATGCGCCCCTTCAGCATACATATTTTTAACCATTGCTGGTAATGTATCTAAATAAAGTACTGACATTTTATTACTATTGTTTATTAATTGGTCTATCGCAGAAGAGGCCATACTTTCATTCAGTTCAAGTAATTTCATTATTGTGTTCCTAACATAAATGTATTATTTATGTTATCTGGATAGTTCTGAAATACTTTCTCCTTTTGTCATTCTACGAATTGTTTCTGCTAACATATTAGCAACAGTAATTTGACGAACTTTATTACTTGTCATATTTGGTTGTAATGGAATAGTATCAGTTACGATTAATTCTTTTAATTGTGAATGATCGATTGTATTACTTGCTGTTCCAGATAATACAGCGTGTGTACAATAAGCAACTACTTGTGTAGCTCCTTGATTCATTAATGCATCTGCTGCTTTACACAAGGTACCACCTGAATCAATAATATCATCATACATAACACAAGTTCTTCCTTCGATATCACCAATAATATTCATTACTTCTGATATTCCAGCTCTTGGTCGTCTTTTATCAATAATAGCTAATTCTAATCCAAGATGTTTAGCTAATGATCTAGCTCTTGCTGTTCCACCAATATCAGGTGATACAATAATAGTAGAATCATCCAAATAATTATCCTTAATATCATCAACAAATAACTTACTTGCAGAAAGGTTATCTACTGGAATATCAAAAAAACCTTGAATTTGAGTTGTATGAAGATCGATTGTTACAATATGATTAATATTAACAGATTGCATTAAATTAGCAACTACTTTTGCTGAAATAGGACTTCTTGCAAATCCTGGACGTCTATCTTGTCTTGCATAACCAAAATAGGGAATAACAGCTGTTATTTTTTTAGTGGATGATCTATATAATGCATCAGCTATTAATATCAATTCCATTAATGTGTCATTTGCAGGAGCACAAGTGGGTTGAATTATGAATGCTTTACTTTTACGAACATTGTCTTTGAGTTCAATCTGAATTTCTCCATCACTGAAACTTCCTACATTAGCTCTATCTAACGGAATTTCCAATTTAGTAGATATTAATTGAGCTAGTGGACGATTTGCTGTACCAGAAAATAATTTAGTTCTTTCCATATCATCTCCATCTTGGATTACATATACTATATATTATAAACAATTTTGTTTTTATTTACAACTATAAATATTCTATTTAGGGAAGACAAAATGAATTACCTCAAACAATATCAACAAGCACACGGATTAAATCCTGATGGTTTAATTGGTAAACATACTGCTGCAATAATGGCTCAAGATCTTGGCATTCAATCAACGATTGAATTTTGTCATTTTATTGGTCAAATACAACACGAATCTGTTAATTTTACAGCTGGTAGAGAAAATTTAAATTATGGTATTGATGGATTAAGAAAAATATTTGGTAAATATTTCACAGAAACTGAATTATCACAATATGCTAGACAACCAGAAAAAATTGCCAATAGAGTCTATGCTAATAGATTAGGAAACGGTAATGAAGCAAGTGGGGATGGCTGGAAATATAGAGGAGCAGCAGGAATTCAATTAACTGGAAAAAAGAATATTCAAGCATATTTTGAATTTGCTGGATTACTTTTAGCTACGGATCCTAATGTTTTATTAGAACCTGAACATTATTTCAAAACTGCTAAATGGTTTTTTGATGTTAATAATATATGGCAGTATTGTCAAGAAGAAAACGATGAATGTATTGTAAAAGTATCTAAAAAAGTAAATTTAGGTAATGCGGATGCAAAAAGAGATCCAATTGGTCTTAAAGAAAGATTAGTAGCAACAAATGATTTGTTTACTAATTTAGTTTAAATAAAGTAAATTATATATAAAAGGAGTAATAATGATTAATAGCAGAAAGGTGGAAGATTTACATCCAAGAGTTCAAATAATGTGTAATCAATTCATAGAGAGATGTAAATCTGCTGGAATTGATGTATTGATTACCAGTACATATCGTGATCTTGAATCACAAGCAGCAATTTATGCACAAGGAAGAACATTACCAGGTAAAAAAGTAACTAATGCACCAGCAGGTAAATCTTGGCATAATTGGAGAGTAGCATTTGATTTTGTACCAATAGTTAATGGTAAAGCACAATGGAATGATACAGCAACATTTGTTAAATGTGGTGAAATTGCTGAATCTTGTGGTTTAGAATGGGCAGGACGTTGGAAATCTTTTAAGGAGTTAGCACATTGTCAATTTACTGGTGGATTAACATTGGCTGATTTCAATAACGGAAAAACATTTGTATAACAGCGTTGACTTTTTTGTAAAAAAGTATAAGATAGTATTATTTTTTAACATAAGGAAGTTTAATGTGTGATTATAGAGCCGTTATTGTAATAGGCTTACCCAAAAAAGATTTAACAAACACTGATTTAGATTTATTAGATCAGTGTTTGTTGGAAGAATTTTCTCCAACCATTAATAATGAACATACAAAATATAACATTATAGGATTAGAACTTGCTGCATCTATTGGATTGATTGCAAAAGAGTTTGAATGGAATGATAGTGTTATTGAACAATTGAAGAATCAGTTTTATGCTTTAACAAATAAAGAAGCAAGAATATTTTTAGCTATTAAAGGATATTAAATGGCACCAATAATTGTTTAAATGTTTTACCCTAATTTATTGAAATTATTTTCATATTTTTAGGGTTAAAAAGATAATAGAATTTATCTTTTATAAGAATAGTCGTGATACTCGACTGGCAACTAGTGATACCCTTCTCCTAGCCAAGTAGGAACAACGGAATGTTCAAAGCATACGGTCAAGCCTTTGATTACCAAATCATAAAGTCTGTCAACTTGGGAGCGACGTCTTCTTGTCCAACATAAAATAAACATGTGTTATTCATGTCGTGAGAGTTTATTCCAGTACAGCTACGTTAATTGCGGTGGAAGGCTATTATATTCCTTTATATAACTTAAATAATTACCAAGAATATATGATTGAAACGAAATGAAATGAGTTTCAATCATATATTCTTTGTGCTGGTTAAAGCACATAATCTTTTCAAACTGGCCGACAACTAGAAAGTATATTCTTAATTGTTGACATTATTATTTAAACGTATATAATATATGTTAAAACTAATTTGGGAAAATATGATTATAGATATAAACGAACTGCTTCAAATGGAAGCCAAACGTAAGGAAATAAATGATATCCCAATAGAGGATATACAATGGCAAGATGGAGAAAAGATGATTCCAATATCTCCAGAACTTTTAAATGAATGGAAATTTATTGGTTTATCAAATATTAATTTAATCACAACTGGATATTACAAAAACGGAGAACTAAATAATGAATCTTAAAGTAATGAACCACCATGAAAATACATCTCATCAACCTATTAATATTCCCGTTCTTCAAAAATATTATGGAGCAGTATATATTGGTGATTTTTGTTTAAAAACAAAAAGTGGTGGATGGAGTGATATGCCAGTTGCTGTTTTTTATCAACCAAATCCAAAAACTGAATTAGGACATACACATTATTTTGGTTTATTTGTAATGGGTGATGATAATGATACTTTAATGATAACAAATGCTGAATCAGCTTTTTCTGAACCTATTGTTGGTATTATCGCTGATGATGGTGAAGTTATATTCAGTCGTTATAGACATGATTATCACACATCTCGAGATGGGTCTGTTTTTGTAGATGGTGGTAGAGATTATGTTCGTTTTAGTGGTGGACAACAAAGAGTAGTTAAATTAGTTATTGATAAAGACAAATTAGTTATTGATCCCACCTCAATTGACCCAATATACAAAATACCAGCAAAACCAACAAGATGTACTTTACATCCATAAATTAAATATAAGTGTTGGATAGACTGACACTTTTCCAATTTCAATAGAGGAGTTCTATTATGAGTAAGAAAAAATTCGATTATTTAGTTTTCATTGGCCGTATGGGTCCATATCATATTGGACATGATTTAGTTGTACAAGAAGCGTTAGAATTAGCAGATAATGTTATCATTTGCATTGGTTCTTCATTTCGCCCTCGTACAATTAAAAATCCATGGACATATAAAGAAAGAGAGAGAATGATTACTGGATCACTCTCTAAAGATCAACGATATCGTTTGATTATTCGACCATTAAACGATATAATGTATAATGACGATGCTTGGATTACACAAGTACAAAATGTAGTTAATGACACCATTATACAAGAACAAAAAGAAAAATTTCTACCCAAAGACCTCAAAATTGGTATTATTGGTCATGAAAAAGATGAGTCTTCATTCTATCTACGCTTGTTTCCTCAATGGGAACAAGTCAATCATACAATGAACGAAGTTGTTCATCCTACTGATATTCGTGCTTTGTTGTTTGAACAAAAGAACTTTTTGTATTTACAGGGATTATTATCTCCTGTTGTTTATGAACAAGTTAAACAATTCACATTAACATCACATTTCAAACAATTAAAAACTGAATATGAATTTATTCAAAACTACAAGGCTGCTTGGGCTGCTGCTCCATATGAACCAACATTTATGACAGCAGATGCAGTTGTTGTTCAATCAGGACATGTATTAATGGTTATCCGTGATGCAGCACCAGGTGAAGGACTTCATGCAATTCCTGGTGGGTTTGTTAATCCAAAAGAATACATTGAATGTGCTGCTCTTCGTGAATTAAAAGACGAAACAAAAATTGATGTTCCAGCAAAAGTATTACGTGGTAGTATTAAACATTCTAAAATATTTGATCATCCACAACGAAGTTTACGTGGTCGCACAATAACACAAGCATTTCTTATTGAATTACCACCAGGTCCATTACCTAAAGTTAAAGGTGGAGATGATGCAAGACATGCCAAATGGGTTCCTTTTAATGAAATTAGCAGTGAAACATGTTTTGAAGACCACTACGATATCATTCAATATTTTATAAGGTAATATTATGCATCCAGGAAAAAAATGGATTAAAGATAATAAATGGTGGGTTATGTCAAGTATCACATTTATTATCACATTTGCTATTATTTGTTTCATTGTACTGTATAAAATAAGATAATTTATGACAACACCTGAATGGATTGCAGAAGCAACAGCATATTCAATAATTATAGGGTGTCTTGTATTTTTTGGAGTAATTATTGAAACTGTACGAAAATACAGTAAACAAAAAATAGTTAGTACAATATGTTGGACATTGTTAGTTGTATTTGTTTTAGTATATGGCTTTATAATGTTACATTATTTTGGATTATTAAAATTTATTCCTTATGAATGAATTTTTATATGAATTACTTGCATATATGGTAATAATAGCAGGTATATTCATGCTTTGGTTATTTTATCGAATAACCAAAGAACTTGGAATACAAAAAGCGTTTATTTATCTTGGTTGGATGTTGATAATAATAGGATTTACAATAAGCAGTTTTGTTGTATTACATTATGGTGGATTATTGGATTTTATGAAAAAATAAACCCTTACCCCGTTGACTTTTAATAGAAAATGAGGGAGAATATTCGTTACTAATACACAAAATGAGGTAAATTAATATGACAGAAGAAGCTCAAGTTATAAAGAATTATATTGGAATGTCACGTGATCATTCTGGTTCAATGTATAACATTGTTAATCCAGCTATGAAAGATTATAATAACACTATTACTGGATTAAAACAATCCGCAATTACAGAAGGCATTGACACCATTATGAGTGTTGTTAAATGTGGATATGGTCGTGTTGCTGGAGTTCAACGTGAAGTTACAAACTCCAGTATTGTAGCAGTTCAACCAATTAGCAAATATGAAGCCAACGCACCAGGAACACCATTATTTGATAGTGTTGGTGAATTAATTGAAATGTTTGAAGCAACTCCTGATGCTGATGACCCCAACGTTTCATTCTTCATAATGGCAATTACCGATGGCGAAGAAAATGCGTCTCAACGTTGGAGAAAAGACAGATTAGTCGCTAAAATCAAAGAGTTACAAGCAACAGATCGTTGGACATTTGTGTTTCGTGTTCCGCGTGGATATAAAAAGGCGTTAATGGGGTTTGGTATTCATGAAGGTAATATTCTTGAATGGGATCAAACACAAAAAGGTGTTGAACAAGCATCACAAGTTACCACTATGGCTTTTACTAACTTTTATGCTGATTTAAAATCTGGTAAGAAAGCCACAAGATCATTTTATACAACTGATTTAACAGCTGTTGATGTTGCCACAGTTAAAGCACAATTGATTGATGTATCTACACAAGTTCAATTCTGGACAGTTGATTCAGCTCATAATAATATGCAAATCCGTGATTTTTGTGAGGAAAAATCTGGTGCTAAAATGCTTAAGGGAGCTGGATTTTATCAGTTAACAAAACCAGAAAGAGAAGTTCAAGATCATAAACAAATTGCTCTTCGTGAACATTCAACAAATAATGTTTATATTGGTCCTGCTGCTCGTGATTTGTTAGGTCTTCCACATTACGGAACTGTTGCTGTTCATCCTGGTAATCATGGTGAATATGATGTGTTTATTCAATCAACTTCTGTTAACAGAAAATTGAAAGAAGGAACTAATGTTATGTATTGGAAAGATATTGGTTCTTCTTACAAAGAAGGAAAGTCAAGTTAATGTGGGTTTTAATGGTAATAATCAACACAACATATGTAACCGATTTACAATTTCAAGAATTTACCAGTAAATCTAATTGTGAAGCATTTGCTCATGCTATAAAAACACATTTAGAATCTGCTGTTGTAATCTGTAAGGAAAAGTAATATGAAAACCCCATTTGGTGATGCTCTTTTTGTAGCTTTTGGTGGAGGAGTTTGTTTAGTTGTTGGACAACATATGTGGAACTATACTTATAATACTGCCAGTAGTTCTGATTTATCATTTGGAATGTTTTGGGGTTTTGTGGTAGGTGCTTTACTTATGTGGAAAGCGACATATGATTAGTCATACATTTGGTGAAGGAAAATATACAGTTATATTCCATGATAGTGGAAAGTTAGAATCTCTTCGTTATGATGAAAAATGGAGAGATTTAACTGGTGATGGACTAATTCTTGCTATGCTTCAAGATTATGATTTCTTAAAAGAACAATTTGAATTAGCTAATCAACAACTTGATAGTTTAATAAACGAAGTCGATTATTTACATCAACAAAATACAGGAGAAAATTTATGAGTGATAATAGTTTTGTAGTTGGAGATGTTGTACAATTAAAATCTGGTGGGCCAAAAATGACTATTTCAGGACTTTTTTCAGAGGCTGAAAAAGCTATATATCAACTTGATTGTGTGTGTAGTTGGTTTGTTACAAATACGTCTGAATTGAGTCAAGATGGTTTTGTCTTTGATGAACTTGAATATGCTGATAAAGATTAGTTGTTAATTTCTTTGTTGGGAGTATATTATTTTGTCAAGAAAGTTAACAACTAAGGAGTTTATCACTAAAGCTAAACAAGTTCACGAGGATAAATATGATTATTCAAAATCTGTTTATACAAAAAGTACTATAAAATTAATAATTGTCTGCAAAGTGCATGGCGATTTTCCACAATTACCGACAGATCATACTCGTGGATGTGGATGTCCAAAATGTGGGAAACGTTTTCATCATACAACTAATGATTTTATAGAAAAAGCCAGATTAATACATGGGGATAATTTTGATTATTCAAAAACCGATTATGTAAAAAACAATATAAAAACAATTATGACTTGTAAGATACACGGTGATTTATCACAAACTCCAGAAACTCATTTAGTAACTGGATGCTCTAAATGTAATAAAGAATTTAAACGTCAACAACGATTAATTAATAAATTAATACGTTGACTTTAGATAAACTTTAATATATAATATTATCTTCTTTTTTAAAACTTGAAGAAGATAATTATAGCGGGTGGGAGAGATGGTAACTCGTGAGGCCCATAACCTCAAGATATTTGGTTCGATTCCAAGACCCGCTACTAAAATATATCAAGTTGTTGCGATAGTGGAGGAATACTTCAAAACTACTGGCTATCCTTACAATATTAGTAATAATGTATGTAAGGCGGAACATGCTTATCCGTGAGGCTCGAAACTACAGCATCGTCGTCAGGCACGTTACACTGATCTCTAACTTGAATGAGATGAAGTATAGAACCTTAAAAAAGTTTATTATATGGATACAACAAGTCATTAACTGGAGTGTATCTAGTCCTAAGCCCATTAGGTTAAGAAGCGATTAATAATTGGACAATTAAACTCTCCAATGACAATGTCAGCCTTTACTGCTATTATCTCTACTTGATATATTTTTATTACTGCTATAACCCAACAGAACTAAACTTAAGCGCCTGTTCTGTGCGCTGTATAAAGGATTCAAAATGATGTATAATAACAAATTCGTTTGCTGCGTTAAAGCTAATAGTCAAATTCTTCGTGAATTTAAAGATACTACCTATATTCCGTTTGGTTCAGAATATTCAATACTACTCAAAAACCTAAATACTACTCGTGCTTCTGTTCGTGTATCCATTGATGGTACTGATGCTACAGAAAATGTCGCTTTAGTTGTTAATCCTAATTCAGAATTTGAATTAACCAGATTTATTAAAAATGGTAATGTTTTCATTGGAAATAGATTCAAGTTTATCGAACGAACTGCTCAAATTGAACAACACAGAGGTGTTGGAGTTGAAGATGGATTAATTCGTGTTGAATTTAAATTCGAAAAAGTATTTCCTGTAATCAATGTTTGGCGTGATTCTGTAATAGGTGGTGATAATAATCGAATGAATCGAATGAAAGGAGCAACAAGTCTTAATTCTCCTGGAGACTATTCTAAAGGAATATCAGATAATTCTATTCAATGTTCTGCTGCTTCTAGTGCTAGTATGAGTGGTCAATCTGTGGATTATAGTGCTAATGTAAATGATGTTGGAATTACAGTTCCTGGATCTATTTCCAATCAACAATTCCAAAGAGTTTCTGAATTTACATTAGAACCAGAAACTCACGTAATAGTGTTGAAATTACTTGGGGAAAATCCTCAAGGACAAGTAGTAGTTCAACCAATTACAGTTCAACACAAACCAACTTGTGTAACCTGTGGAACTACTAATAAAGCATTAGCGAAATTTTGTTATGAATGTGGAACTTCATTAATGTTTCTATAAATAATTGCGGAAGATGATCCAATCTGGGGATTGGTCCTACTTGGAAAGTAGTGAGAGCCACAAAGTGCTTAGGGTTCGATTCCCTCTTCTTCCGCCATTCCATCTCGTTGTATTTCGTATTAATATCAAGTATAATTTTTCTTATTTAAATCAATAAGAGATTATTCCTATGGCAGATGTAACTACTTTTACATCAACACAAATTTTGGCTATATCTACTGGTTCTCCAGAAAAATTATATACAATTTTAAATTTGAAATTGGAATATAGACAATTAGCTTCTAAATGGCATCCTGACCGCAATAATGACACCGATGCTGAAAGTGTATTCAAACATATTAAAACTCTTTACGAAAAAGCAGAAGAAAAAATCGAAAAGGGATTATGGAATGGTCCATCAGAAGTAACTTTTGTAAGTTCTGATAATACAACTTACAGATTTAAGTATCTCCGTATTCATGAACTTGAAATTGGTAAAATGTATATTGGTAAAACAAAATTACTATATGTTATTGAACCTGATTTTGAAGATTTATTCCGTAATGGAATAAAGATGATGGGACTAATAAAATATCCTTCTCCAAAATATGAAGAACAATTTAAAAGACAAATGCCTAATATTGTTAAGTCAGTAAAGGCTGATATTGGATTTTGTGTTGTAATGGAGAAAACAGAAGATTTAGTTTTGTTAAAAGATTTGTTAGAGTATATGCCAGATGGTAAATTACCAATGGTTCATACTGCTTGGCTATTAAGCACATTATGTAATTTAGCATGTTTTATTGAAATGAATAAAATTGCTCATGGTGCTATATCTCCTGATACTTTTTGGATAACACCTAAGTATCATTCTGGTGTGTTACTAGGAGGATGGTGGTATGCTCGTCCAAATGGTGATAAATTAATCGCTTTGCCACAAGAATCTCTTGCTATATTACCATCAAAAATATTTGTTGACAAATTAGCAAAATCAGAGTATGATAGAACTCTAATAAAAACTATTGGACTTGAGTGTTTAGGTGATAAATCAAAAACAGGTTCAACATTACTAAAAGATAAAACTGTTCCACCTCAAATTTTATCTTGGTTAAGAAGTCCATCAGCAAAAAACGCTGTGGAAGAGTACAAAAGGTGGGCAGACGTGCGTGATGATGGATTAGGTCCAAGAAAGTTTGTGGAACTTAATGTTAACATTGATGAAATTTATTAACTTATAAAGGAGAAGTATATGGGATATACTAGATGGTCAGATGATAGTTGGACAAGTTATTCAGCAACAACAAGTGCAAAACCAGCAGCAGCGATTTTTACCAGTAGAGATTTACATCCTGACTTAAATCCGTTAGGTGTTGTAATGCGTGAATCACGTGACTCTGATTTGAACCCAATATCAAATGCCATTATCGTTGGCGTTGATGTTACTGGTTCAATGGGCATAATTGCTGATTATTTTGTTAAAACTGGATTAGGTATTTTATTTCAAAACATTTTAGATAGAAAACCAGTTACTGATCCACATTTAATGATTATGGCAATTGGTGATGCTAATTGTGATAGTGCTCCGCTTCAAGTAAGTCAATTTGAAGCTGATCTTGAAATTGCTAAACAACTTGAAAAAGTTTATGTTGAACATGGTGGTGGTGGAAATGATTTTGAATCATATGAACTACCTTGGTATTTTGCTGCAAACCATGTTTCTATGGATTGTTGGGAAAAACGTGGTAAGAAAGGTTATTTGTTCACTATTGGTGATGAAGAACCATCAAGAGGTGCTATAGCTAGACAAATATCAGAAATTGTTGGTGATACACCACAAATTGATATGTCTCTTGAAGACTTATACGAAGTCGTATCAAGAATGTTCCATGTCTATCACATTATTGTGAAAGAAGGTTCACATTGTCATTATCATTTTGATACAGTAAAAGCTAAATGGACTGCATTAATGGGTCAACATGCTATTGTGTTGAAAGATTATACAAAATTATCAGAAGTTATCGAATCTATCATTGAAGTTAATGAAGGTGCTGATGTTGCTTCTGTATCAAAAAGTTGGTCTGGTGATACATCATTAATTGTTAGTGATGCAATTTCTGGATTGAAAAGTGTTGTTAAAGCTGGTGATAAAGGTTCTGTGGTGAGATTTTAAATGAAAATAGTTCTATGTGATATTAATCCAAAGTTAGTTGAGGCATGGAACTATGCTTTTGCTGATGTTTTTCAAAAAGAAGATAGACAAGATCACGAAATTGAAATTGTTCTTGGTAGTATATTTGATCAAAAAGTTCATGCATTAGTTAGTCCTGCAAATAGTTTTGGTTTTATGGATGGTGGATTAGATTATCTTATTTCAGAAGTTTTAGGATGGGATATTCAAGAAAATCTTCAACGTCATATTAAAGACCATAAATTAAATGGTGAAATTCTTGTGGGACAAGCAGTTGCTGTTGTTACATCAAGTGACAAGATACCATATGTTATTTCAGCACCAACTATGCGTGTCCCTATGATATTAGGTCCTAATTCAATTAATGTTTATTTAGCAACAAAAGCTGCATTAAACTTAATGCGGAATAATGATTGGAACTCTGTTGCTTTCCCAGGTATGGGAACAGGTGTCGGTAAAGTACCATTTAATATTTGTGCTAAACAAATGCGTCAAGCATTTGAAGATGTATTTTATGGTACTCCTCCTAAAACTTGGAAAGAAGCACAAATCCGTCATCAGTTATTAACAACTGATTTTTCAAACGTGAAAGACTTACAAAAAGAATAAGATATGTCTAAAGTTCAGTGTGTTATTGGTGCTATGTATGGCGACGAAGGTAAGGGGTTAATGACCGATTATTTTGCTTCCCAACATATTCCTGATGTTGTTGTTATTCGTTATAACAGTAGTGCTCAAGCAGGACACACTGTTGTTTGTCCTGGTAAAATTAGACATGTCTTTTCTCATTTCGGTAGTGGTTCATTTGCAATGCGTCCCACTATATTAAGTGAACATTTTGTTGTTCATCCTGTATTGTTTAAAAAAGAATATCAAGAGTTCAGAAAAAAAGCTCTCTTGTGTACACCAAAAGTTTATGTCCATACAGATTGTATGGTTACCACACCATATGAAATGATTATTAATCAAATCATTGAAAACAGACGTGGTAAAGATCGTCATGGTTCAGTTGGTATTGGATTTGGTGAAACGTTTGAACGTCAATGTTATATGACTCTTCATGTATCAGATTTATTTGGGGATAAAGATGATTTACGTCAAAAATTAATGTTAATACGTGATAGATGGGTTCCTTCACGTATTCAAGATTGTCAAAGCGAAGATGAACAACGTTTATTTGAGGCTTTGAATAGTGACATTATGCTTGATAATTTTATGGAGGATTGTAATTTTTTTATCAACACTGTCTTTGAGTTAGATTATGAGCAATTTCAACATTGTGACCTAATATTTGAAGGAGCACAAGGATTAATGTTAGACCAAACATTTGGTTTCTTTCCTCATGTTACAAGATCAAATACTGGTCTTAAAAATATTATTGAAGTATTGAAAAACTTTACTGTTGATGAATTAAAAGTTAACCATATATCAAGAGCATATACCACTCGTCACGGGGCTGGTCCATTAGAATTTGAAATGGATTTTCCTAACCACATTATTGATAATACAAATCATTCACATATTTTTCAAGGTAGTTTAAGATATTCACCTTTAAATGTTGATGATTTACACGATGTTATAACTAAAGATTATGAAAGTGTAAAAGATTTACATTCTTATGATATCATTGATGAAGTAACAATTACTTGTTTAGACCAATTATTAGATGAAGTGTCATTTATTAATAATGGAAAATTACAAATCATGACAAAAGATAAATTTTTAGGTGGTATTAAACAAACATCTACTTATACAAGTTTTGGTCCAACGAGAGAACATATTTTAAAAGTATAATAAAAGATGATTAATAATATTTTCAAAGTATCACAAATAATACAAGATAATCGTTCCTTAAGTGATGTTTTTACATATGCCACAGCTGAACTGGGAGAGTTAGCTGAAGAAGTTTGTATATCTACAGGATTTTCCCAAAAACAATCTGGAGAAGATGGAATAGTAGGGGAAGCAGTGGATTGTATTATCTGTTTGGTGGATTTAATTAAATTGTATGATCCTAAAATAACGGAGGAACAAATTATTATTGTTCTTAACAACAAACTTCGTAAATGGATTGATACTACAAACCCAGATTTTGTTAAAAAATAAAACTGCTTGTATAGCTTAGTGGTTAAAGCTGGAACTTCTAAACTTCCGCATACCTGGGTTCGAATCCCAGTACAAGCACAAAATCTCTTATTGTTGTCTTTTAACTTAATATATGTATAATATTTGATTTATAATAACAAAAAAAAACATAATTATGATGACTAATTACCAACAAATCTTATTCAATAATTTAGAGGCTCTTGTTGTTGCTAATGAGGCTTTTTACCGTCAAGAATTTATTAAGGATGAATCCATTTATTGGGTATATAACTACCGTCTTGCTTCCTATACTGATTTCCTATCTCCAGGAGCAATAGAATCTCGTGGTGTTATGTATGAGGTTGATGATAAAGGTAATGCGATAAGACTTGCTGCTCAACCAATGCACAAATTCTTTAACAGGTTTGAAAATCCTTTTACTATGGATGTTGATTTATCAGAAACAGAAGTTGCTGATATTGAAGTTAAATCAGACGGATCTTTAATCTCAACTTACTTACATCATGATCAATTGTTTTTGAAAACTAAAGGTTCTTTATTTTCAGATCAAGCAATTGCTGCTATGTCTTGGTTGGATCAAAACGAGAATAAAGACCTTAAAAACCAATTAACTTGGTACACTGCAAACAACTATACTGTTAATTTGGAATGGGTATCTCCAGAAAATCGTATTGTTTTGGGATATCAGAAACCACAATTAATTGTATTAAATGTTCGTGACAGATTAAATGGAAAATATAAACCATATTGTCCAGAATTTGATTCTTATGTTTCACCAAAAGTTGACTTAAAGGGTTTATCCTCAATTGATTTTGTTGAACAAATTCCAGACATGCAAGATGATATTGAGGGTTTTGTTGTTAAGATGAAGTCTGGTTTATGGATGAAAATCAAAACCAAAAAGTATTTGTCACTTCATAAGTGCAAGGATTCTATTAATAATCCACGTCGTTTATTTGAAGCTATTGTTGATGAAGGTGTTGATGATATCCGTAGTATCTTTTATGAAGACACTTGGTTAATGAACACAATAGATGAAATGCAAAAGAAAGTTGATCATATCTTTAATCATATGGTTAAAGTTGTGGAAGAGTTTTATGAGACAAATAAACATTTGGATCGAAAAGAATATGCTATTGCTGGTCAAAAAGAAGTTGAACCATTATATTTTGGTTTAGTAATGGCAAAGTATTTGGATCGTCCAACTGATTATAAAGAGTTTATGAAAAGTAAATTCAAATATTTCGGTATTAAGGATGAAAATATTAATATAGTTCCTTTGGATGAATAATGCGGAAGAAACAACGTAATGTATATTTAATAAAACAGGATGGTATAATTATACCATCCTCTACGTTATCTAATGAAAATATATATAAACATTTTCAAAAAACATATTATGAAGATTATCAAAAAACCAATTTAGAAAATTTACTGAAAACAACAAAGAAAAAGTCTTTATTAAAAAGAATAGAAAAGTTTTTTGATAATGGTGGAATGGTGTTAGTTGCGTTTTTAATAATGGCAATTATAGGACTATGTATGCTTCATAAGGCTGAAAATAGAAATAAAGTTCACCAATCAACACAAGCTGGAAAAGCAGTTCGAATACAAACTCAACAAGATCGTTATGAAATTGCTATACGAGCTATTTTAATGGAAACAAAAGGTATTCCTGGTGTATATGATTTTTCAGATAGTGTTAATAATCATCTTATAGTTGAGGCTGAATTTAGTCCAGATTGTGTTGAATTAGTTAAAATTGATGATAAATCTACAAATACTACCAATGTGGAGGTAAGATTAAATGGAACAAGTAGTGTATGGTCTTCAAAAAATTGTTTTAAAGATTGATTTCTCCTATTGACTTTATCCTAAAATGATGTATAATGATGTTTTCTTACTTAACTTAAAAGGTAAATATATGAAAAAGCTCAGTACAATGTTTATAACAGCTTTTTTAACAATGCTGCTATTATTAATGTCAGCAAGTGTTGATGCAAAAAGCAGTAGCAGTAGTTTTGGTGGTCGTTCGTCAAGTTCAAGTTTTAGTTCTGGGAGTCGTTCATCAGGTTCAAGTTTTAGTTCCAGTAGTCGGTCAAGTTCAAGTTCTTCTAGTGGGTTTGGTGGAAGAAGTAATAGTTCTAGCTCATATTCTAGTTCATCAACCAAAGCAGCACCAATCAGAGTTACTCGTGATAATGTAATGAGTGGTATTGGTAAGAAAGGTGCTACTGGTGAAAATGCTGGTGTTTTATATAAAGACTTTCAATCTCGAAACTCACCACCAATCAGTTCAACTGCTAAATTAGACAGAGGAACTATTGATAAAGTATTCACTCCACAATATCGTTCAAATCGTAGAACAGATTATTATGGTGGGTATCAACCACAACGTTCCCCAGTATATGTTCAACATATTCAACCAAGTTATGGAATTTGGGATTATATGATGTTCGCAAGTATAATGGATAATGTTGGTGATCGTCAAATGTATTATCATCACCAAAATGATCCAGCTTTCCAATCTTGGCGAACAGATGCAAATGCTGCCTGTCTTGCTGGGGATCAAGATGTTTGTGATAAGTTAAAAGACCTTGATCGTGAAATGGCTGAATATAAAGCCAAAGGTACAAAAGTAAATCCAGGGTATATTACACCAGGTGTTGATCCAGACATTTACGAATCAAATAATATCGATGTAAGTAAACTGTCTGAAATCAAAGTTTGTACTGGTGCTGTTGGTTCTGATTATTCAAGATATGCAGCAAGTATCACAAAAGTAACAAAACTAAAAGTAGTTTCAGTACCAACTAACGGTTCTGTTGATACAGTTGCAAAATTAGCAACTGGTACATGTAATATTGGTTTTATGCAAGATGATATCACTTCATCCAGTTTGATTAAACTTGCCACTTTGAATCAACTTGAAGTTGGATTATTAGTTTGTAATAAAGACTCTAAAATTGAAACATCAAAAGATGTAACTGATAAAACAACAATCTATGTTGGTTCAGACCAAACTGGTTCACAATATACTTTAGACGAATTAAGAAAGTATAGTGGAAGTATCGGTAAAGCAATAATCAACAATACTCAACCAATTATGCAAGCTGTTGGAACAGTTCAAAGTCAACCAAATAGTTGTATCTTTGCTGTATCAACACCTGACTTTTCAGCTTTCAAAGAACTGGATAAAACTAATAAGTTTCAAGGTGTTCCAATCTTTAGTTTTAATTTAGCTAAAGGACAACCTTACAAGTTGGTAACTACTAAAGCAGAGCACTATACCAACTTGACTCCAGACAAATACAAAAAGTATGGTATGTTTGAAGAAGGTGGTATCGATACAATTGCAGTCTCAACAAGTTTAGTTGCTCCACAAAGTTGGATTGACCAAAATAAACAGTTGTATGACATCTTATTGTTAGAACGTGTTAATTTGCAGACAAGTCTCCAGTAAATATTACTTACACAACCAGATAAGAGGAAAATAAAATGATAGTAGGTTTAATAGTGTTAGCAGTATTGTTATTGGGGGTGTTTTGGTTTGTTTCAAAACAGCGTAAAGATAACGGCATTGCTCAAACTCCAGCAGAAATAATCGCAACTAGTGTAGGTGATAGGGTGACTAATGTATTCAGTTCAACTCCAGCAATTCCAAAAGTAATACACAGCAGATACTTTGAAGATCAGTTATATGTTGGGAAAACGGTTAAATTGGATTCAACATTAAAAGTGATGTTGACTAATGTAATGTTTGGTTTTCCTGATTCACCGTTAATTGTTGGTGGATTCAGATACTTCGATATTGATGGTAATACATTTGAAGAAGTTGTATTTGACAAAATTGGCAACAAAAACTACATCATGTTATATGATTCATTTGAAGAAAGTATTTACTTCTTGAATCGTGTAATGACAACAGGTGTTTATGGTACTGAACTTCCACCAATGGCATCACAAGATGTAATTGAACTCACCGAAGATGATAAGACATATGCGTATGAAGACTTTTCAGGACTTATTGAAGTAAGAGTAAGTGATGAAAAGGGATTTAGTAATAAGCGTTTAATTCGTGTTTATAATCGTGAAGTCACTCCAGAAGATTCAGAATTCTTAATTTGTATTCAAGATAAGCCGGATGCTATTGATTACTTTATTGGCTTTAATATTAGTATCCACCAATTGGAAGATCTGTAATTTTATATCCTTTATAACCGTGTAATAACTGATTATTGATAGGTACAATTTTATATTTGTGGGGTCATATAAAGTTTGGTAATTATATTTAAACTGAAAATAATTGGAATATGTTAGTTGTTAATATATATTAACAACTAACAATCAATTACTAACAAATAAATATAAGGAAAATTTTAAAATGAAAAATATATTATTAGTATTGGCTTTAATTGGTGTTGTAAGTTGTGCATCTACATCTGTTCCTGTTACTTCTACATCTGTTCAAAGTCAACCAACACCTGTTATATCATCTGATGAATGGATAGATGTAGATGGTATGGGAATTTCAGTAACTAATCCAGATTATCTAACATACAAGGCTAAAAATGTTATTACTTTTGAACTAGCTCCTACTGCAGACAAGATGAGTGGGGCTACCTCTGTAGGTGCTATAAGTTGTACTTCAGGTAGTGTTTCTGTGGGTAATATTACAACCGGAAAGAATATGATATTTCCATTTGTTAAAGGGTCTAGTCCTTCTATTTTGGCTGTATCTTTTTGTGCTACTCGTAAAACAACTTATGGGTTTTAATTCTGACTAATATAAGATTTACCTGATGGGGGAAGTGTGTTTATAAATTGTATAAATAACTGTAGTCATAATTAATGCTCCTTATTATGATAATATACAGTATTTGGTAGGTAAAATCAACAGTTGATTTTATTTTTAATTGATGTATAATGATATTTTAAATAACTTAATAGAGGTAAATAATATGGCATTAGCAAATTTCTTTAAAAACTATGGTAAGGCAAAATCTGAAGCATTTGGTGAAGGTTTAGTGAATTTGGCTGCCAGTTTGGATGCCAATGGTGTTTCTGAAGCAGCAATCAAACAAAAACAAGACGAGCATAACGAAACTGTTCGTCAGTTAGTTGAAGCTCAAGTTTCTTTCAAAAAAGAAAAGAGAGAGTTTGATGAGATTGAAGCCCTTTTCAATAAAAAAGTAGCAGCTGCTGAACGTGCAGAAGCAGATTTAGCAACAAATCCTGACAACACAGAAGCAGCTGCGGCATTGGCTGAATTATTGGATAGTGTTGAAAAGATTGCTCCAAAACTCGAAAAAGAAAAGACTGAATATCAATCAGCCGAACGTTGGATGACCGAATTACAACAAGCCTCTGACGAAATTGCAAAAGAACTGCTTGGCTTGCGTGAGCAAATCAACGATGTTAAACAACAAATCAAAGAAGCTGATCAGGCAGCTCAAAACGCTAAGAACGAAAAAGCAAAAGCCGAAAAGTTGGCTGGATTACGTAACGCATCAAACAAGTTTGATGTTGCTATGTCTGCATTACAAAAACAAGCTACTGCAAAAGAAAACTCAGCTGCTGCTGATCGTATTGCTGCTGAACAACTTCGTAAACCAGTTGAAACTATTTCAAGTGCTGCATCCAAATATATGGATGAAGTAACTCCTACATTTTCAGCTGAAACATTACAAGAAAAATTAGCTCGGTTGAAAGCCGCAGCAAAATAAACAACACCCCTCATTGTTGTTGGGAAAAGCCCTATAGTAGAAATGCTATAGGGCTTTTTTTGTGGTTTTTAATAAATATTTTAATAATGGTCTAAAGGATATTCCATGAAATTATCAGAAGTATTAAAAAAACCAATTCAAAATCTGTCAACATCAACTAAGGACAATACCAATACTTATTGGGACTTTGATTTTCCACAAAGAAACAAAGTTACTAAATTACCTGTAATAGGTTTACCAGGAGGACAAGCAACGGCCCATGAACATACTCCATCTGGTAGAGTAGTGAAAGTTGCTTATTTATATACAGGAGAACAAGATCCAGCATATCAATTTCTAAGAGTATGTTTAAAGCATCAAGATAATCCACATTTTCCAAAGATTTATAATGTTAAACAATATCCTACTGATGATGCTGATACTATAAAAGTAATAATGACTATGGAAAGATTATATCCTATGGATTGGTCTGATGTTGGAAAGATATTAGAAATAGTAGGAATGGATATTAAAGAGTGGGGTAAGTTTGATAGAGAATATCTTAGTTCACATATCCAAAAAATGTCTCAATCCACGGTTACAAGACATAAAATATACAAAATGACTACAGATCGAACATTAAAACAAGCGATGAAATTATTAGAACCATTATTTCGTAATTATACAGCAGATATGCATTTTGGAAATATAATGATACGTAAGTCAAATAACGGACCACAATTAGTGTTTATGGATCCAGTTACATACGGTTAACAACAATCAGCACTTTGTCTCCTATAGTCATAAATATCTGATATGTTTAATGGAAGGAACTAATAATGAAAAAAACAGGATTTATGATAGTTGAAAATAGAATGGAAATAGCATTCTTTACAGCATCAAGTGCTTACGATAAACCAAACTGGACCTCTCTTAAAGAAGCTACTATATATCCAACAGCAGATTTAGCTGATAAAGCATTAAAGAAGTTGTTGAAGAATGGAGCTTATTCAGCAAAATTAATAGAAGCCTCTTCTATGGAATTTGAGTTTCCTGATAATGGTCCTAATAAGAATCAAGATCCAATTACTCAAACTGATGATGAATTGGATGATGAAAAATTAGATGGCGTAGATTTAAATAGTCTTGGTGATGAAATGACTGCTGGACAATTATCTGGTGACCCAGAAGAAGACCTAAATATCGAAGATGATGATATCGAAATGGGTGATGAATTTGACCAACCAGAAGATGAATTTGCTCCTGACGAAGATGAATTTGGAACAGACGAACAATCTATTGGACCAGATGATGAATTTAGAGGAAAAGAAGACAACGAACAGGCTATTTCACCAATAGAATTAAAGTTGATGAAAGGTCGTCGTACAAGAATGCCTAATGGTAATGGTCCAGTACGTGAATCAGAATATACCAAACCTTTAAAAAACACACTAGCGGATATTCCTTTGTCTACAACAAAACAACGAGTAAAGAATCCTGGGCAACAAGGTAAACGAAAACTTACTGATGCAGAGGTTCGTGATATGAGAACAATGGCAAAAAAAGGAATTAGTAGAGAAGCCATTTATAAAAAGTATGATTGTTGTGTTGAAAAATCTATTAATGATATTTTGAATTATAAATCAAGATTATCTCCTGCTTGTGATATTAAAGAAGGGATTGACACAAAAGTTACAAAAATTAAGTTTAAACAAGATAATAGAAACGATAGAGATACTAATTTTTCGCAAGATATTGAGCCGTTATACAAAGACTTAAAAGTTCCGAAGAATGTAATGCGAGCTTTAAAGGCGTCGATTAAATTATATGATGATGCTGCTGATTTTAATAATGCTCGAGATGATAGTGAGGCAAGTTTAGCATTAACTATTGCCGATGCTCTTCGTACTATACAAGATTGTTTAAGTCAAGGAACTCAAGAAGGCCTCAAACAAGCGCAAATTAAGATTACAACTTTTATGAATCCTATCACTACTAATTTTCCTACAGAAGTGATTGATTATTTGTATAAAGCAGGTCGTCAACCAGCCTCTTTAAAGAATATATTTTATGACAAATGGGATAGTAAACCAAAGGAATATTAATGTTGTTAGTAGAGGTTAGACCACCTATACGTTCCTCCACTAAAAAGATAGAGATTCCCAGAATGAGGAATTCTGTATCTTTAGGTGCTGGAATACAGGGATTTGCTAAAAAACTTCTTAATAAACCAAATACTGTTGTTAAGATAGCATTAGTGTCTGCCGTAGATGCCTATGAAGAATTTATTAAAGTAGCGATTGCTCATCAAAGTAATCCATTCTTTCCGAGAATTTATGGTATCAAGAAATATAAGATTGATACGTTAGATCCAACCGAATATGCTCAATTAATGGCTGATTTGGGAGTACAACCTGAACATATACCTGGTGATTATATGTTAAAACATCTTCATTGGATACTTATAATAGCTATGGAAAAATTAGTACCAATTGATAATCCAAGAGTATCTGAAACAATGATACAAGTTATTCATCAATTATTTGGTGAAGAATATTTAAATAAATTGATGCATGGGGATCATAATGAATATGAAGAGGAAGATTTTCAATCAATTAATTTTCTATTAACAGGATTAACTTATTTTGCAGATGATATTATTAAGAGTACTCCGCATCCACAATTTAGAAATGCTTTAAGATTACTAAAACCACTATGGGCTAAATGGATGCCTGATACCAAAAGTGATAATATTATGGTTAGATTAACTTCTACAGGACCACAACTTGTATTTATTGATCCAGTTTGGTCTCATCCTACAGGTCCAATAAATAATAATAGTTATGTACTCAGTTACAAGTAAGGAAACATTTATGTTAATTAATGAATTATTAATAAAACCCAAAAAACCAAAACCAAAGAAGAAAAAAGTTCTTAAGGAAGCTTTTCCCAATCCTGAACCACAAGAACCTATTGATATAGGGGGAGTTCAATATACACCACCATTTTATTCATTAGGAAGTGAAGTAACTGATATTAATCATCAATCTTTGTGTGTATGTGCTAATCCAAAGATAGCAAGAGCACTGGCTAACTTATTACACGAACGTCTATAATGTTATTAACTGAAATATTAGAAAAACTAGTTAATCAAAGTCAAACTACTCAAAAGAAGAACACACATGAAAATAGAAGACATTTTGGAGAATGAAGTATTAATAGAAGATATAATGTTATCACCGATGACACTCTCGAAATTGGATAATTTAGTAAAATTTACTATACTTCCATTATTTATAGATGAATTAAATCTTACCAAACAAGAAAGTAGACAAGCAACAATATATTTACAAACTAAAATAATTGAAATATTAAGTCGTGGAAAAAATAGAGTAAGATAGCCATTTGTTATTTTTTTAAAGATGGACGATACAAAGTAATATGATCCATGTACACACTTTTTTTCCAAGTAGGAAATAAAGTTTTTATAAGTCTATTATATAACTTCATACGAGATGGTTGGTGTGCTGAAAAGGATACAATTGGTGGATGATATTCTTTTATAAATTTCTGTATTATATCTAATACAGTAGAAAATACTTGTAATTCATTACCAAGATTAAGTATATTATATCTTTCTCTTGTTGGTCTATCTAAATCAGGATAAAATTCTATATCCCATTCTTGTGGTCCAGCATCCAAAAAAGCAGACATTCTTGTAATATACTTTATATTGTTAATCATAAACGTAGCATCAAAATAATCTGGACGATGTTCTCTTACTTTCCAAGGTACTGGTGATTTAAGTACTTCAATTAATAACATTATATTTTTCCTTGTAAGGATGGATGATATACAGCTATCCCCCCTATATCATATTGCGTAATCCAATTTGATAATAAAGTTTTAACCATTCTTTTATATAGTTTCATTCTACTGGGTTCTTCTGCAGATAGATACATACAAACTACATTATGTTCTTTAATGAATTGTTTTGTAATGTCAATAATAGTTGATAATATTCTATATTGATCACCTGTTTTAGTAATATCATATCTATTAATTTGATTATACTTACCTTCTTCCATTCTGGCAAATTCAACATCCCATGTTGGAATATCATTATCAGTATTCATTATTGCAGCAACAAAATAATATAACGTATTATCGTTGGTATAGAACATAGCCTTAACGACTTTATCATTATTTTCTTTCCATTTCCACTTATAATGTTGATTAAATACTTCAATTAATAACATTATATTTTTCCTTGTAAGGATGGATGACGAATTTCTATTACATCATTATCTGATAACATTACTTCCCAAGTTGGAAGTAATGTTGCAATCATTCTTAAATATAATTTCTTACGGGATGGTTCTTCTGCTGAAAATGTCATATGTAGTGGGTTATAATCTTTAATAAATCTAGTCATAATATTAACAACAATATTAAATACTTGTACAGAATTTCCAGTTCCAGTAATACCATATTTTTCTTTATGTGAAGCACCAGTACCTACAAGAAATTCTACTTCCCAATCTGTATTATCAGCATTATATGATTGACATCGCATAAGATATGTTATATTACCAACTTTAAATTTAGTAACAAAATAATCTGGTCGTTGTGTTACTACTTCCCACTTTAGGGATCCTTCAAATACTTCACTTAATAACATTATGATACTCCTGGATGTTTTACTATAATATGATCACCATCAAAACTTATGTTCCAATTAGGTAATAATTTTTTAAGCATTTTAATATATAGGGTTTTTCTATTTGGTTCTTCAGCAGACATAGTCATGCTTTGTGGTTTATACTCATTCATAAAATCTCTTATAATGTCAATAACAGTAGCAAACACTTGTTGTTGATTTCCAGTTCCTGTCTTTCCATAAGCATTTTTATATTCCTGTTCCTCTGCTGGACTAAAACTTAAATACCACATATCAGGAATAGAATTATCGTCGTCATCTGTTTGTCCCCATAGTAATTCTGCATTAAACTCATATAGTATATTACCTATTTGAAAAAGAGCAGTAGTGCTGGTATGACTTTGACGTACCCATTGCCATTTCTTTGGTTGATTAAATACTTCATATAATAACATTATAACTCCTTTCGTATTATTTTATTTATCTTTTTTTAAAAACAATCGTTGACTTTATAAATAAAAGCATATATACTTTAAACATAAATTAAATCCTTTTAGGAAACAAAATGAACTTATCACAACATCCAATGCATAGTAGTTTACAACTTAGTCAGTTATGGCTAGGCGGGAACTCATTGTGTTCAATGTATGATTATCGTAGTTTTGAACCTAGTCGGACCTTTTATGAATATCCAAGTTTTTGGGATTAACAACAGAAACTAATAAGAACTCATAAAAGGTCCGAAACTGAAAAAGTTAAGGACCTTTTTTTTGTTCTATAGTAAAGTGGTATAATGAGTAACGAGTGCTCTACTAACCCACTATAAATAAATTAGTAAAATGTCGGCGGCTAGGATGAAAACCTTGTTGAAGGGAAGTAAAATTAGTCTGTTCAAGGACGGCTTGAGCATAATTATGGTAGGTATAGCATAATTGTCTAATGCCCTTGCCTGTGAAGCAAGAAAATGCGAGTTAGAATCTCGTTACCTACCCCAAATTGGAAGATAAACTGGCGAGGAGCCAGACTTGTTTGCTAAACAATGGGAGCCTAACGGCTTGGGGTTCGAATCCTCTGTTTTCCGCCAAACTTAAGAGTAATATAAATATAATATGATAATACGGAATTATATTAATGAAATTAAAAGACTTATTGAATGAAGAATTAGCAAAGTCAATAAAAGATTTGTCAATTTCTAAGAAATTTTTAGAAAAAGAACCTACTTCAAAGTATTGGAATGACCTTGGAAGTGGTACATTTGCAATTGCTTATGAACCTAAAAAACAGATTGGTAATAAAGTAGTTAAGGTATTAGAAATATATGACGAAACTGATCCATCTTATCAATTTTTAAGATTGTGTAAGAATCATCAAAACAATCCATTCTTTCCAAGAATTTATAATGTTAAGCAATATAAGAATAAAGGAGGTGTTTACAATATTGTTATCACAATGGAAAAATTATTCCATATTGATGAAACAAATCCACAATTGATTGCACAACTATTTGGTATTCCGTTGGATATTGGGTTAACTGCTCAAAATATACATACTAGATTTTATGATAATAAACATAGAGTAGTAATTGCTCAATCAACACAATATCCTGACCTTAAAAAAGCAATGAGATTAATGGAGCCATTATTTAACAATTATAGTCCAGATGTTCACGCTGAAAACATAATGTATAGAAAAACCCCAAACGGTCCTCAATTAGTATTTGCTGACCCAATTAATTAATATTGTCCTGGTATTCCCTCACGCTATGATCGAAGATAGATGGTATAAAGGAAGAACAAAAATTGTGTAATGTCCCATCTGACGGATGCAGACTCGACTCTACGAAAGTTGATGAACCAGTTCGACTCTGGTATGGGACGCTAATACTCTTGTAGCTTAACGGAAAAGCACTTATCTTTGAAACAAAAAACATGCGGGTTCGATCCCCACACAGGGTACTAAAAGGATACAAAACTTTTTTATTCCTTCTTCCGCAAATATAACAAAAACAATAAATATGGTCATATGTCAAGGAATATGAATGAGAGTTTATGAACTATTTGAAAGATTAGAGAAAGAAATGGTTGGATTATCACAATCAAGTAAACCGATGTCACATATTCACACTCCTTTATCACCGAAATGGAAACAATTAGGATATATTGGACAACAAGCAGCTGCATATACTCATCCAGATAAAAATACAGTTATTAAAAGTATTAATATTGTAGGAACATCTGATCCTGTATATCAATTCTTACGAATGTGTACTCAACACCAAGATAACCCATATTTTCCAAAAGTATATTCTATGAAGTTATATCCATTAGCTGATAATACAAATAAAAGATTTGCTCATAAATTAGTAATTACAATGGAGAGATTACATAGACTAGAAGATTCTATGTATCCAATGGTAGCACAAGTATTAGGTTTTAAATTTGAACAACCAAGAGATATAATTGCTGCTTCCAGACAATTAGTACAAAAACAATTTGGTTCTCCTGAATGGAGAAAACAAGCAATTCAACAGGTTATAGACCCTAAGTTAAAACAAGCACTAAGATTATTAGAACCATTATTTAGACATTATGATAATGATATGCATTTGAAAAATATAATGTACAGAAAAGGAAAAAATGGACAACCTGAATTAGTGTTTATGGATCCAATAATTGATGCAAAAAGTATGTCATCATAATTGATTTTTACAGGATAGTTAATATTACCCCATAACTCAAGGAGAAGTATAATGTCAATTACACCAACAATAGATGAAACAGGTCATAAAGTATATGAAGGACATTATGTAGATACAGAAGATACTAATATGCTTAATGAATGGATTAGAGATCCTATAGACCATACAAAATTGGACTTAGAGAAAGTTAAAATAATAAAGGAATGGATCATTGCAAATAATATTGATGCATTTTTTTTAATGCTTCTGGATACTAAAGAAATGGAAGTTGAACGTAAACAGTTTATTGAATATTTAAAAATATTGTAATATGTTTTGCCCTTGTAGCTTAATGGAAAAGCACTTGTCTTCGAAACAAGTCGATGTAGATTCGAGTTCTATCAAGGGTACTAAAATTTATTGTTGACATTATATAAAAATAAATAGTTTGATAAAGGATTAACAGAATTATATGGGTAAATGGAAAAATATAATGAAATTAGTAGAACTGATCGAAACAATTAAACAAACAGATAAAGATAGTATAAGAAGTGGTTTAGGTGGTAGACCAGAACAATTTCGTTATACTGGTCCATTAAAAATCTTTGTACATTGGACTGAATGTGAAACATGGAATGAATTAAAAAAACATTTGAACAAACTTCAAATTGGTGAATTCTGTATGTCGAGTGTAAAAGGAGGAGCAATAAATGCCCTATCTGGTCTTATGTTTTATGGTAAACCTAGATTTTATTTTCCGTTTGATGTACATTCGATGTATAATCGCAAAAATGGCTTACGATCTATAATATCAGAAAAAGATTTAAAAAAACGAACTGGATCTATTATACATTATCATTTATTTGGAGATGAACACGATAATTTACCAGCTTCATACGATGAAGCTTGGGGAACAGCACAAGAAATGAAATTTATAGGAGTATCTGTAGCTTCTTATAATAAAACATTATCTCAATTATTAAAAGATAAAGAAGGATTAGAGCAATTAAAATCTATGATGAATACTATAGAATCATGTGTCAATGCTAATATTTCTGTCTATTTAATGGATAAAAATGTGTTTCAAAAAATAACAAAAACAATGTATAATTTAATGCATAAGGCAACTTCTTAATAAATTATACTCGTTGACATTTTATTAAATTCAAGTATAATATTTCACATAAGTTAAGAAATAAAGCGGGTATAGCTCAACGGTAGAGTCTTAGTTTTCCAAACTAATTGTTGTGGGTTCAAATCCCATTGCCCGCTCCGAGGACAAAAATTGGATGTGTATTCATTTGGTAAAGATGCCTCTCTGTCTAAGAGGTTAAGAGGGTTCGATTCCCTTCACGTCCGCATAATTATAATAACAGGAGGTTGTATGAATGATGTTTTTTCATGGTTAGCATATTCTTGGGCAGTTGTTTATGAACATTTAACTGGTAAATTCAAGAATCGTCCACTTATAAACGAAGCTGGATATGCTAATGATGCTATAATCCTTTTAAGTTATATTGGAGTTCTAGCACAAATAGCAACTGTTGGACTTATATTGAAATTTGTGTTGTAAAAAGGGTGTCCGCCGAAGTTGGAGAGTCGGGGCAGACTGTGTTGAGGATAGGTAGTATCCAGTTCGATTCTGGACCTCGAAAGAAAATCTGTTGCCTTATGGCTGAATAGGTTCGATTCCTATGGCACCCACAGAAGATAAACATAATGAGTATATTTAATAACATAGATATTAATGTTCGAAAAAGGCAAGGGAATCTTGGAGTGGCTCGAGCAATATATGAATATACTAAAATGGGATATGTAGTATTAGTTCCATTATCTGATTCTGAAAAATATGATTTAGTTATTGATGATGGAAGCAATTTACTAAAAGTTCAAGTTAAAACATCTCGTTGTAAAACTAAACAAGGAACATATAACAGAACAGGATGGCAAGTAAATCTATCCACCAAAGGTGGTAATACCACTAAAAATACAATTCGTTGTAGACAACAATTAGATTATGATATCTTATTTGTTCTTGTTGATGTTGGAGATTGTTGGTCAATACCTATAGAAGCGTTGGGTGAGGCTAAACATAGTATTAATTTAGGAGCAACTGGACCTAGGGCTAAGTATACAGAATATCAAATCAAGGAATAAACGTGTCAACATTCTTTTCTGTAGTTCGAGATATGACAACTGCTTTTGATATGAAAGTATGGTGGAATATTAATATCAAACCAGAAGATCAAGAAAAAGCAGTAAAGGAGTTACGGATATGGTTAAAACAATATCCAAACTCAATAATTAGATTTGCTTGTGGTGATTGGTATAATGGTAGTGGTAAGATAAAATCAGGTTATACTGTAAGTGGATTAAAATTATCAAGAGAAAAAAAGATTGAGTTATATGATTTTTTGAATCTTCCGATAACCGTTGTTGAACATTATGACTGTTTTCCTGACCCAGTTGTAAAAATAATTGAAAGAGAATATAATATACAAAATGAGTAGGCGCCGAAGTTGGAGAGTCGGGCTGAGCTGTAACCTCAGTACCTCGCGTTGAGTGGGTTCGAATCCCACACTACTCACCAAATTTAATGCCGGATGATCCCTCCCTGATCAGGAGGCCGGCTCCAAATTTTGAAAGTGGTGAAAATGGTAGACACACGGCCCTTTGTGGTCGATTAGAGTCAGGTTCAACTCCTGATACTGATGATAAATCAGTTTGGTACTAATATAGGTTCGAATCCTATCTTTCAAAATATTACTGACCAAGTATCCCAACTGGTAGAGGAGGCACTTTCAAAAAGTGTTAATTGTGAGAGTTCGAATCTCTCTTTGGTTACAAATATCATATTAAGGAAGTATAATGAATATCAAAGATATAGTCAAGGATGGTAAGAAAGCTGAATTCTCACATTACAAACAAGGTGAAATGTGGTATATAACTGAAGATGGATTTGAATTTCCAGTTTCAATTAATGATACTGGAGATGGAGTTTTTCATCGACAAGAAAAGGCGATGTTATTAATGCGATATATTCGTAAACATCTTGAAAATATTAATTTGGGTAAACAAGAGGTAATGCCGTAATGACAATCGAAGAAATAGTAGATAACAGTGATATTGCTGGTGGTATTATTGTTGCTGGTGGCATGTTAATAGGTGGATTACTGATAATAACAGTTGCTGCTTTAATGATGGCTTTTCCATTTATTCCAGTTGGAATAATAGGAGTATTATCGTTAATTTATCTTAATCGAGCAACACCAACCGCATAATTATATGAATCTACAAGATTTAGACAATATTGATGGTATGAATTTTGTGCAAGAAGCAATTTTTGCAAGCAGACCTCATTTGGAACAAGTGATTAATGCTTTAATAGAACAACATTGGTGGCCTAAAAAATCAATCCAAGATTGGACAGAAGATGATCTTACAATCATTGATTTGTTGTTACGAATTGAAGATTGTACTGATGATGATATTTCAATCTTTGAAAGTTGGATTGAAAATGACATGCAAAAAGCGATCGAATCTGGTGTTATTATAGTGCCAAGAGAAAAACATGATTCTCGATGGGATGATTTAATTAATCATTTGAAAAAGGTAGTTGATCACAAAAAGAATATTAATTGGCAAGGAAAGTAAAAAGGAGAATGGGTAGCCTATAAAAAATATCCTGACTGAATCAGGGGGTGGATACCTCACCTGCCAATTTAATATGCCATTGTAGCTGAGATGGATTAGCAAAAGACTGAAAATCTTTAGAGGTTGGCTCGATACCAATCGGTGGCACCAAAGTTGATTTATATTATATTTGATGTATAATATATTAAAATGTGTAAGGAGACGTTGACTCTGATAATAGTTAGGTCCGGATGGTAGTAAAAGCCATTAAAGTGAAGTTAGTATACAATACAACAACGACTGTATATTAATGTTTCTTAAACGACAGACCTATTAGTAACACATTTTAATATATTGTATAGAGGGATATTATGATTTACACAAAAGTTCCAAAAAGTAAACAAAAACGTAAATCTGGTTGGAAACAAGATGAAATAGATTATCAAAAACATTTAGAAAGTCTTGGTATTACTTCTTACCCTAAAAAAACTAAAAAAGTTTTCAAAGAACTTGAACTTAAGAAACCAGTTATACGAGAAACAGCAATTGTTCCATCTCTAAACTCTAACAAAGGTTCAACATTAAAAGTTGAAACAACAAAATATACTGGTGATAAGTTAGTAGGGATTGCAGTAATGCATAAGTCTTGTCTCCAACCAGTTTTTAGTCAAGAACAAGCAACAGAAGTAGCACAAATGAGAAGAAATTAAAAATAATGCATCTGTAGCAAAGAGGTTATGCGGCGATCTGCAAAATCGTTATAACGCCGGTTCGAATCCGGCCAGATGCTCCAATCGAGAGTTTGGTATATATTTCCAAAGTTATGAGGTAATATAATGCGTGGTGTAGGAGCAATTCATCTAAGTCATCTTGCTGATGACTTAGAACAACAAGTATATGAAACTTTAGTAGGTTTTGAAATAGCTGATGATAATGAGCTTGGTACTTGGGATTCATATGACGTAACTGATATTCTTCCAATAGAAGAGTTGCCAGAAAATACAAATAGTCACTTATTTATATTTGAAAATAATCAAAATATGACAGAATGTGTCGAATTAGATGTTTGGACGGATATAAAAAGCTTCCTTGAAGCGCATGATAAAAATACAGGTTATATCGTGTTGATAACTTATCATTCGTAATTAATTTATATTAACACAATAGGGATAGAATGAAAAGGAACATGAGCGTTTAAAGTAGTATTCGTATATTGGCAGAATGGTTATGCACTTCTTTCATAAGGAAGTCTATAGTGGTTCGATTCCACTATATACGACAAAATAGGTCAGTGGTGTAGTGGCAACATTTTGGTCTCCAAAACCAACGTCTAGGGTTCGAATCCCTACTGGCCTGCCAAATTATTCAGCAGCAAACTCATGGGTGTCGCGACCTTGAGTATTGAGTTCCGTAGTGGACTCTGGAGTTTCTAGTGGTTCGAATCCACTCTGCTGAGCCAATAAAGGAGTTATAATGACTAAAGTATTACCTTGTCCGTTTTGTGGATCTGTTCCAGACATAGAAGATCCTGATTGTATCTATCCTATAGGTAGAGCTGCATATAACGATAAAACTAATTTATTTGAGTATAAAGTTTATAATTTTGTTTGTTATGAAGCAGGTGGTGGATGTGGAGCATCTATATTAGGTGATAGTCGCGAAGACTGCATCAAAAAATGGAATACAAGATTTACCACTTGACTTTTAATGTATAAATAGCGTATAATATTTTTACATTAACAGGATTTTAAATGAAAAAAGAACCTAGTACTGAATCAATACCCGAATCAAAAATAACAGCATTTCATGGAATTTTTGAAGATAAACTTGATAAATTAGTTAAGAATATCAAGAAGTTACGAAAGGATCCATCTTCGAAACAAAAAGTAAGGGAAATGATTTTAGAAGCAAAGTTATTAAAGAGGTTAATAAAGAAAGACAAAAAGCATAAAAAAGAAACACATGTACATCAATTACAAATAGCACTTAGAATAGTTGATGGACAAATAGGAATCGATGAATCTTTTCCATCTGATAGAATAAAAATGTTAGACATTAGTTTTAGAGATGGAGTATTAACAGTTGATTTTGATATAAAGCCGCTGTAACCCAATTGGCAGAGGTGTTTGGCTTAGAACCAAAATGTTAGGAGTTCGAATCTCCTTAGCGGCACCAAATTTTATAAATACTATATTGACATTTATAATGGAGTATAGTATAATGAAGCTTAACGAATTACAAATTTTTCATAATCCTGGTAATCGTAAAAGATATGACAAAAGAAGGGATGTACGTAGAAGAGCAACTACTTTTAATTTAGTAGATGCTAATGGACAAGTAATTCAATCAGGTTTAACTCCTCAAAGAGCACAATTAATGAGAGATGACCCTGAAATGGTAAGAAGATATGGAAAGTTATATACAAGAAATATTTTGTATAGAGAATAACAAAGCGATTATAGTGTCAGTGGTAGCACGAGACTTTGCCAAGGTTTAAGGACCGATTCGAATTCGGTTAATCGCTCAAAGATAGGATGTAATATGACAAGAAGAGCAATAAAAATAGTTGGTACAAATCATGTACTTGAATTAAGTAAAGTAACAGCTGTAAAAACTTCTAAAAACATGTTTCATCTTGATGAATTAGAAGATGGAACTTGGAGATTGATTTTTAATGGGAATATGATTCCTGATTATAAATTGATTGAAAGTTTTAAGATGATAAGAGAAGAATAAAATAGGCTTATGGTGTAATTGGT
>Ga0102851_10000049_pt1 | contig 41764 bp, 81 predicted proteins | sample Mud3Dept3metaG_FD_79558 | JGI IMG/M metagenome (GOLD analysis project Ga0102851, IMG submission 79558) | Freshwater wetland microbial communities from Ohio, USA, analyzing the effect of biotic and abiotic controls - Mud 3 Core 4 Depth 3... | ecosystem: Environmental > Aquatic > Freshwater >... | reverse complement strand
TGGAGGTGTCAGTAGCGAAATCTCGCAATTCCTCTGCTTCTCGTTGCCTTCGTTTATTGTCATCTTCTTCTCTCCTTTGCTTATCCATTATTTTTTCAAATGAATCTGCTTCTCTTCGAAACATACTTCTAAATATCATATTTGTTATGGGTAATTCATATGTCTTCTCTTCATATATCACACCAATAACATTATCATTTCTGTTTTTGGAATAAATATAAAAATCATCTGGTAACAACTGAAAAAATTCTTGTCCCATATTACACCTTCTTAAGATATCTATTCGATACAGAATGTATCCTACAATGATCACCATTTGCTTTCGCATACCTGATGACCGTTGCAAGACGGTTCGATCCGATAACGATACTTTTATGACCATGGATCACTTCCATTACAATATCACCGATATTAAATTTGGACACACTATCGACTCTATCGATATGAGTAGGATGTATTAACCATATCCTTCTATCAACACATCCATGTGTAGATATTGTGCACATATAATCACTTCCAATACCTATTACAGTGTATTTTTGCTCTTTCTGTTTTTCAGTTAGATAACTGTTTTCATTTGGCTTAACCAGATCTCCTATTTTCATATTTACCTCATAATAATAAATTGATAATGTCAGGAATTGAACCTGAATTTACATCCCCCATTAGGGCTAATGCTATACATCTGTTGGCATTACTTATCAATACCGAATGTCGACGGATGTCAACTATGCACCAATAAAAATGTTGTTCCATTAGTGGTATATATAGCAAAAATTGTATGTCTTATCTTAAACGACATTATCACATTAAAAATAATCTTTGATAATCTATTCTTATAATAATATGACAATGATATCTTATTGAATAATATCTTACTACACAATGTTCATCATATTTTTTACAAACTATCGATGGTGTAATATTTCCCAATAACTTAAAAAAATAAATATCTCCAACTTTAAAATATTTTTTATTGATCATAATATTAATAAAATGAATCTTTGTTTAAATCACATATATGATGGGAACCGGCTTCTATACTATAATATCGAATTCTAAAACAGGTGTCACTCAATTTCTTCACCAATATCATTGGACAAAAATCATATATCCCACCCTTATCGTTATAATATAATACATCCCCAATCTTAATCTCATTATTCTGTGGAAACTTCTTCAACATATTCCTCCATTATATATGGATACATTTGTTCAATACATTCTTCAATATTTAATAATATTTCATTCATATTATACCTCTATACTAATAAAATAGGAAGGGGGAAGACTTGTTATAGCATGTTCTGAAGAAGATATATTATAATATCTAACGACGATTCTAATAAAATAATAACTGACTACTATCATTGGACACTCTTCAAACCCACATGCATTTGGATAAAAAATAATATCTCCTGGTTTAACATTCTCATCTTGTGGAATTTTCTTCAGCATATTAGATTACCCCAACAAATAGTTCTTTTTCTAAACGTCCGATATTATGAATACGGCCTTCAATATCATAATATCTAACATATAATATTGATCCATCAATCTTTATAACAATCATTGGATACTCCAAATATCCAAATAAATTATTATAAAATACAGTGTCCCCAATTTCAATATTTTTAGACTGTGGAAATTTTTTTATCATGAATCACCAATGGAAATAAATAAATCTTTCTCCATATATATCCCATGATGAGATGTCCCATCATAATATCTAATACGTATCTTTGAAAACTCACTCATTAATACGACCATTGGACACTCATTGAACCCAAATATATTTTTATAGAATACAATGTCTCCCGGTTTAACATCATCATCTTGTGGGATTTTTTTTAACATATTATACCTCAATAAAATTTTCAATTCTTAAGATAGATTCATAATGTAATAAACTTCCAATCCCATACCACCTAACATATAATTCTATATCATTAAGTATTTTTAATACTACCATGGGATATTCATCATTTGAAAATATTTTTTTATAAAAAATAATATCCCCAGATTTAATAATATTATCTTGTGGAAATTTTTTTAACATACTACATCTTAATAAAACAACTCGTTTTTATTTTAATAATATGATGTTTATCATTATATGGATAATAATATCTAACCCGTATTTCTAAATCAATACTCCCACGCAATACTACCATTGGATATTCTTCATATCCAAAAATATCTTTATAAAAAACAATATCGCCCCTTTTGATATTTTCATCTTGAGGAATCTTTTTTAACATAATATTATGCTCCAATAAAATCACCTATTCGCAATGTTGTTATTAAATGATAATTACTTATTGGATCATAATATCTAACCCCAATATTAGAATCAGATTTCTTATTTAAAATTATCATTGGATAATTAACATACTCAAATATACCATTATAGAACACAATGTCCCCCCTTTTTATTTCATTATCCTGTGGTATTTTTTTAATCATTGTATTTCCACCACCTTTATATCAGATGTCATGGGCATTGTTAATATACCCTCTACTTTATATCCATTGACTCGAACATCTGTTATATCATATTGATCGATAAATTGAAACAGATCGCCAATAGTTTCATGTCCCTCTCTTGTTACAAGATAATTATCATTTCCCTTTGTAATGAGAACTTTATCAGAATCAAGATATTGTTTATATGTTAATTTATAATATCGTAATTTTTTTGCCAATGCTAACAATATTAAGATTGCATCAGATGGAGATAATAGGTTTAATTTTACAGACCTTTTATTTATTTTTACAATGATTTCTATATCTTTATCTTCTATCATTGTTTAACCCCAATTTTAAAGTGGATAATACTATAGTTGCATCTACGCCATATAATGTAAATATCCAATCCAATATTTGTTTGTCGTCAGTATGATATTTTTTATATTGTAAGCATCGAACTTTAATAGAATCCATTAAGGTAATATCCTTTTGGGAATATGGAGTTATACTTCCTAACATCATCTGTGGAGTCAGTCCTATGGATTCTGCAAAGTCTTCAAAGACTCTAATAAGATTCACTTCACCAACTATTATTAATGATGTCGGTGAATTTTCCTTCTGAGTATATTTTATTATATAACCAGCATTTCCTTTCCATAAATTCTGTTTAGAATCATATGTTAAATTAAATGTATTTGCAATTATTTTAACTTTAAATTCCATTAAAGTAAATAGATTACTTGGAAAAAATATTCTCATTTATTCCCTCATCGGACCAACATATTCATCAACAATTCTTTTTAACTCTTTCTTCATTAATTTTATATCGTGGTATCTTGTAAGTAACGTTTGATATTTCAATTCATTATACACTCTCATCATATAAGAATTTGTAATTACATGTGTGCATCTTCCATCAACCACAACAATATATCCACATTCATCGACAGATCCCAATAATGATCTAATAACAGTACCTACATAAGGACGTCCATTCCATGTCTTGAAAAGTATTACTCTGTCATTAATATTATAAATTACTTGTTGTGGCATATGATCACCATAAACTATCTGGAATAACCGGTACAGTAAAGTTTACCTCTGACTTATTTAATATTATGAATCTACTGTATTCTTTGTTTTCTCTTAAATATTCTATATAAATATAATGACATAAATTACTTTGTTTATATACTCGTAATTCAAACCACCTTGCACTTTTATTTGTGCGTAATACAATACCGATATTATTCCAAAATCCCTCAGCAGTACCTTTGTGTGGAACATATTGAACAATGTCTCCTTTATGTAAATTATTTATTGTAATCATATTTTCCTCCAAGATGAGAACAGGGGGACTCGAACCCCCATAATTCCGAAGTTCTCTACAACCCACTTAAATTTTTATTTTTGCTTCGGCTCTTGCTACAAGAACCATATGGTCACCAGAATCTATCATATGCATATGTAAATTATAGTCAGAAGACTCCCATCCAACTTCAGAAATTCTTTTCTTAAAGTCTTCTGTTAATCCCTTTTGAATCTTCGACCATTGTTCACCAAAACACATGATATCACCTTAGAATAATTTTTGATAATGTCATTGGTATTTCACATGAATTTCCCGATAATAATGTTTCACCAACATCAGTATTATTAAACTCAACCGTAACTATATTATCTGTAAGGTTATATATTTTTGGGGGCATGCTAGGAGAACCATCATATCCAAATACAGAATATAATATTACCATCACCGTTAATATGAACAATATGAACATTATACTATCCGTTAACATGTTATTTCTCCAGTAAACTATATTCCGGATTGATTACTTTGAAGCTTAATTGTCTTCCAATCATTGGGGAATAGGTGTAATGTTGTGGTCTCACAACAAATCCCTCAGCCAAATTATTTGTCGAATAATATAGTAATCCTTTTACTTTGAATTCGAGTTCTTCTAATGTATATTTAAAGAAGTCTCCTTTTTCTATTAATGAAACAAACTTTATTCCGAGACAGGCCGCTATCGATTCGGCAACTACATCGTCCATATAACATCGTTCTCTTATGTTGTATACAGAGAACAAATATAGATCATCTACAGTTGTATTCAATGGATTCTTTCCACCATGAATCACGATCGGTCCAATTATTTCTCCTTGTATGGCCAAATCAAGATCTGTTAATTTACAATACTCATTGAGTTTTTTTGGAAGATCATATTTATGTGCAATTTTCCAGTAGACATCATTATCCGTTTCCTTAAGTTGTAAGTTGCGACTACATATCCCTGACTCTTCTCTGAATGAAAAACATGTAAATGATGTTCCATCATACTTCATTCGTATTACATACGGAAGACCCCACAATTCTTGTAGGAGATTGGGATACGATTGTATCCTCAACTCATCTGTTTTTGGAACAATGTGTTCTGGAAACATTCCAAGAGGCATTGTATTTTTCCCACCTTCATATGGAATCTCATATTTTTCTACACCAAGTAATTCAGTAACATCCCTCCCAACCAATTGATTTTTAAATTCATCCGCAGAATTGGAGTTCGCATATTCATCTGAAAGATATTTCTCCGGTATAACATCTGTAATTGGCATTAGTAAACCTTGTGATATAACACCAAGCCTTGGTGATTTCATTATTTTGATTCTAAAGTTACGGGGTCTTAAAAATTCATATACGGGTTGATCAGGAACAATACTATCAACTTCATAAAAAACTGCAAGTTGCCCTACTTTAAATTGATTCTTAACTGCAAGAATATTCCATCCAAGAACTCTTACAAGCTCCACATTTAATGCACCAGGAATTTCTTTTATGTCTTCTATTATTTGTATAGAAGCCATCTTTCTTTTCTCACTCATTTATCCCCCAAATGTATTTATTTGTTGTCGATTCAATTCATTTTTTAATGCATTTGTATCTAAATAACTTAATAATATTTTCTGTAATATTTTTCGATCATCTTCATAATACACATGTTTTAATCTGTCATCGATGGGTGCATTTAATGATGCATATAATGCAATCGCTTCTTCTTCATTTTCAATAATAATTTTGATTGGTTCAAATTGTTTCTTAACTGGCTCCGTTTCTATTTTCATAAGTCACTTCCTATTCTATATAAACATATCCATTTGAAAATGTTACTGACGGTTTATCTATATCAATTATATCTATATAATCAATAACAGTATCATCTTTAACATCCTGACTTTCCACAAGTGTTTTAAATTCTGACCATGTCGTCATAGATTTAACCTCTCTTTAATAATAGTTGGAATCTCATATCCCAATGATTGTAGATGCAAACATCCGTTCTGGTATTTTTGAAGTTGTTTTGTGGATGTATGATAAGATGTATTGTCATCCATGTCGAGCCACTTTATTAATAATGCTTCTGGTTCAGTAGCCAATGTTCCGAGATAAGAATTATATGATTCCAGTTTTGGATCATGTGTCAATAAAATAACAATGTTCCAAACTTCATAACCAAACCAGTCATATATAAAATCATTGATTGGTATCTTGGAATCCTCTATTGTATCATGCAACCAAATAACATCAATCATTTTTTTATGGTGATCATTTAATGGGCCCTTGACACTACATAGATATCGACTAACCATTCTCATTGGATGATTTATATACTCCTCACCATCAGATCTTTTCTGATTTAAGTGAACAAATCGTGCGAAAGCTTCTGAACCGATCATGTTTTTCTCCCACAATATGGGCAATATCTCATCGAGTCCATTCCTTTATGATTAAGTTCACCATGACAATTATAATAAATTACATGCATAACAAATGATGTGCTGCACATGTTACAAGTTATAATGCACATGTTTCTCATATCAGGAATAATTTTATGTTCAGTTGTATAATTCATTTAATCCTCTCCGGAACAAATCCCATTCCATTTTGTTCTATGAATTCTGAATATTCTTTTATATGTTTCTCACAGAAACACATAGTAACTGCTTTTTCTTTACAGTCTTCGTACTGGCATTTCAAATACAACATCTCCATTATATGTAATCTTAATTATTCGATGATATGGAATCACTACATCGTATGGTAAACCACTAAGTGTAAGCAGTGTTCCCATTGATACAATGCGATTTCCTTTTATTATGGCCCGGTCATTTGGCGATCCCCTGTTAAGGATGGTCATCTCAATGAGAGACATATCATATCCCTTCCATTTAAGTTCATTCAGAACTGTGCGAGGATATTTTGATTTAATCATAATACACTAGTTATCCATATTAATATTAAATCTGCATAAATGATTGACTGTAATTGATATTCTTTTTTATAATCTTTCTTTTCATGAAAGTGCCAGGAAAACATCAGAGCTAAAAAAAGAACAGTACATAAGATCAATAGTAGTGCTAATGGGATCATTTAATCCTCGTTGATATATTTATTTAATGTCCCTATTATACCCAAGTAACACGTGATGATTAATATTGCTGTCCAGATAAGAATGCATATTCCCATAAGACCAATAGTATCCCCACTACCCGAACTATATTGTACTCCCACTTTAAAAAATAGCATTGCCATCATTGTTGGAATACCCAACATTAATAATATTCCAGTTATTATTTTAAATAGTTTCATTGTTTCACCTTTTTGTTTAAGTCTGTTATTAGTTTTATAAGTTCTTTGTCTGAACAGTTATTATGCTTTCCATTTTTCAACATCTTTTTTATATTAAGTGGGAAATAGAAATAATTATCAGAAAGTATTTTAAGAACGTCTCTTCTCTTAACTTTGTTTATCTCCGATGACTTTCTGAATTCATCAATAATATTTTCCAGTCCAGTTCTAGCAGGACATACTTCCATTGCCAGTAGGAATGAATTTATATTCTCAACATCCTTTTCGGTGTCGGGTAAGGACTTAAGTTTTCCCCTAAGTTCTTTTAGAAGTCTTTCTATTGGTATCATTTTGAACCCTCTATAAAATTACGTGGTATATTTTCCCAAAAATATTTTTCCCCCTTGTTTAACGATGCAAACCATAGTCTCATTTCATCATAAGTATTGAATTGTTTTATATTCCCTTCTCGTAAGGTATCCTTTATATATTCATATCCATTTTGCCCATCCAACGAATCACATCCACTGCATGATCCGAACCCATCTCTCCACAGTATTAATGTTTTCCCAACAGACATGAGAGCATAACAGTCTCCTGAATAATCATCTTCTTTATATTCTTTTAAGAATAATATCTCTTCATCAAGATAAAATCTTAATGCCCCCAATTGATCTCCAGCACACCATCCACAACCATTGGGTCCATCTGGAAGATGTTCATTTATTAACCATTCTTTTAAGTTTATCATAATTATTTTAACCTCTTATTTTATATATATATATTTTCATAATAGCCCCGGCCGGAATCGAACCGGCACTATTCCATTGGGGCTGGGTTACCTACATCTCGTTAAGGGCCCGTGTGAACGAGACTATTTCCCCAATACTTGGAATGTCTGGCTCTCCTTTTGCCCGCATCGATACACCTATTTCCATGTCATCATTTGCGCCATATAATAGAACGCATACGGTTGTTCTTGGAAATGCTTTTCTATATTCTATTCCGGTCACCGGTAGATTTCTTCCCATCCGGCGCTCTTTCTTTTCCAGTATTTCAATTTCTTGTCTTGTTAAATTTCTCATAATTTACCTCTTCTGGGATTGATCTTAACTATCCCAATAAATTATATTTGATCCTTCAAATATTCTGTTTTTTATTCTGTGTCATCTTGTGCCAACCAAGATCATATTATCAATGCAAGTATTAAGATACACACATCATGGAGTCTTTGATCCACTCCAATCTCAAGCCATGCATATGAACCACTCTCTATTTTATTTTTTGGTATTCCTTTGAGTTGTAAAATATATCTTACCAATATTCGATTATCAATTGCAAAATGGGTTGCAAATAAAAAGAACGTAATAAAAATTGCGTTTATTATATTCCATTTTCCAATGACCATTAGTGTTAATTCTGAAGTGAAAGCTGCATATATCCAACAGTGTATAAATAATTGCCAATAATCATGTGACTTATTGACTGCTTGAGTTTGAGATTGAAATATCCAATCCACACTTCTTCCGATTACTAATGCAACTACTAAAAATTGTATATTCATATGTTTCTCCGATAACTATATATACTATTAGAACACATATTATATATATGATTCTAATACAATGTCTTTGTGGATGTGGTCAATATTTAAATGAATTTGATAATAAACATAGAAAAAGAAAATTTATACATGGGCACAATTCTATTTTTATTTCTCATAAAGGACAGGTTCCTTGGAATAAGGGGTTAAAAGATTGTTATTCTGAAGAGACAAAAAAATCAATATCAAACTCACAAAAAGGAAAACATAGTTCTCCAGATACAGAATTTAAAAAAGGTCAAGTCTCTAAAGAAAAACATCCACGTTGGAATGGTGGAAGTTCTATCTCTATTCAAATTAGAGGTTGCGAAAATTATAAAGAATGGAGAGATTCTATATTTAAAAGAGATGATTATAAATGTCAGATATGTAAAAAATATGGTGTTGATTTAAATGCACATCATAAAAAATATTTTTCTAAGATTATAAAAGAAAATAATATTATTTCTTTAGAAGATGCAATAAAATGTAAAGAATTATGGGATACATCGAATGGTATTACATTGTGTAAAAACTGTCACAATAAATTTCCAAAAAATTCATAATATATATTTTATAAAATACACTACTAAGAATTCAAGGTTCATAAATCTCCATAAGGAATATATCAGTGATGGTTTCTGTAGTTACTATTGAAACAATGGCCCACAATATACTGTAAGAAATAACCAATGCCCATAATATCCATGAGATCCTTGATAACATCCCGTCATCAATATTTTTATGGAATCTATATGCCGCTGGCCACAATATTAACATTGTTAATAATAATAAAATATGTATTAATAAGACCATATTTCCTCGAATAATAACGGTGAGTAGTGTACTATCAAATATAATATTAGTAAAATAATTCCGGGAATCAGTACAAGCACCCCAAATATAAATATGATAAACCATAAATCATTAAAAACGATTTCAAGATACGTATATTCATATTGTTTTTTATTCCATGACTTGACCAATATCGGGATTGATACTAATATAAATATCAATACTATAAAAGTGATGACTAACATGGTGTCAACCACGACACACATGTGTCCCCACGATCTTCATCCAATCCAATAGTAATGCATATTGAATTCATTGGTATGATAAGTTTCTCATTTGGTTTGAACGGTTTCCTTGACATTATATATTCCATAATTCCTCCTGTATTAAGTACAGTACCCAGGCAATATATTGGGTTATTCTGTTGTTAATGTTACCGGGGCAACTATATACCATGCACCGATATCATTTATGTATGAGAGTTTATTTGCTCTACATTGGCAAAGTCTTCTGAATGTTTCTGTTGCTTGTCCAATACTTTGAAAGATAAAATACTTTGTATATCCTTCATCATCCATCTTTCTTGCAACCTTTGTTTCAATTGTATATTTCATTTGATCTCCAGTATCTCATTGATAGTATGGGGAGTTAAGGTGTGGCCCCTATACCCATCAAGTATTTTTTTAAATAGTGGTGAGATATCCACTTCTTCAGAATGCCCACAGTTCGGGCATGTTATTTTTAATATCATATTTTGCATCCATGTCCAGATCCACCTATAGTTATTTCATCTGTCATATATTTACTCCTTTGTTTTTACTAATCTAAATCCAGTATAACTGGAGTGAAATATATTAGATAAATAGTTACGATTAGTTAACCAACAATCACGTTTAGAATCATCATAACTTCCTCCTCTAATGACACGATATGAAGAATTCCCTTCCCACGCACTTCCATCAGTAGGCGCACCGCTGTAACTATCGTGATATCTATCCTGCGTCCATTCCCAGACATTGCCATGCATGTCGTAAAGTCCCCAAGGATTTGGCTTTTTCTGACCGACATTATGGGTATTATCGCCTGAATTATCCTCATACCATGCATAATCACCAAGTTCTGATTCATCATTGCCGAAGGAATATCGCGTTGTTGTTCCTGCACGAGCGGCATACTCCCATTCTGCTTCAGTTGGAAGGCGGTATTTGTTCCCGCCGTCTTTCCCATTGAGCCTTTTGATGAATTCCTGTACATCTTTCCAGGATACACGTTCTACTGGCAGATCATCTCCTTTGAAATATGATGGGCTGGTTCCCATAACATCGCGCCACTGTTTCTGTGTAATCTCATATTTACCAAGGTAGAATGAATTTGAGATTTTTACCTGATGGACTGGACCTTCATCAATGTATCTGTCCTTTTCATTCGATGGCGAGCCCATGTCAAAATCACCTGCAGGTATAAGTACAAACTCATTATCATCTAATTGATTAAGTTTTAATTGTTTAACAAAATTTAAAATTTCATCTATTGAATTGAATTCTAGTTTCATAAGAATGTCTCCATCTCTTTTACGTTTTCGAGAATGAGTGCTACTTCGGCGCGAGCCCTCTTAATGATATGGGTGAAGCCCTCCTGGACTTGTCCAGGATTAACTGTTTCCTCCCAGAATATCGGGAAGGTATTTATGGCTATGCCCATGTGGACAACCAGCTTATCTTTCTTTGGATATACTTTTAGTATTCCATTCTCAACGGCCAGGGTATATAATATGCCCACTGAATTAAAGCCCGCTTTATTTAGGTAAAGTTTGTCTTGATCATTCATAAAAACCTCTTAAGTATATAAAATCACCATCTATTAATCCAGGTTCATGCCGGACAATATCAATGATATCAGATTCATCTGTATCGAATTGTATTTTCTTTCCGATATATGCATATTCATATTTATATCTTTTGTATGCATTTGATATCTTAATTATTTCATCAGTTTGTGGTTCAACAAAATACCACATATTATCTAATTTAACAACTGCTATTGAGTGCCACCAATATACTCCTGGAGTTGTTGTTCCAGTAAGTCGTACTGCATATATTTTATAACCTTCTTTTTTAGCGGCGATCATTAAATCTCTTGTAAAATGTGAGCATACATATCTATCTATATTTTTTTTATTTACATCATCATCATATACATGTTCACTAATATTATTTATGAGGAGAAAGTTTGTAAAATTATTATATTCATTAACTATTTTTATCGAGGCTATATTTTCCGGGGGCAATTGTGTTGGTTCTATAACAAGAAAAGTTGTATTATTAATATTTATTGGTTGGGTTGTAGGCGGCACTCTCTGTTCCGATGCAATAAAGAATAGTATTATTGCCACAAGTATGATATATTTTCTCATATGTTTCCTTCGTTTAGTTTATTAGCATATTGTTTTGAAGCTTCGTATGCTTCCTCTGTTAGTTCCTCGCCCCATGCTTTGAAGTGGGCATTCTTTACTTGTCTTTTTTGCCACTCTTCATGGGTTTCATTTGGGAGATATGCAAACTCCCCCATATCTATTCCCGCATTTTCCATGTGCATATCTACGACACAGTTATTATTTATTTTTATTAATGTTGACATATAGAAGCCCTCGATTTTATTTTTTTGAGATGTCTCAATGCTTGATAATAACATCTGTCTTCAAATCCAGAATTATAAAATCCAAATGGATCATAATTATTTTCAATAAGTAAAAGTCCATATGGCAAAATACATTCTTTGCAACAGAAATATAAAATGATACTATCTTCAGAATGATGCTTATAATAATTTTCAGTTTCAAATCCACAATGAATACATCTAACCATGTTGCCTCATAGATTTTTAAACCCATTATATCCTTCACTATACATATCATCTTTAGATATTTTATATTGTATCTCTTTATGATTTTCACTATCTTGTGGATATTTTTTATGTTTTTCATCAGAACATTTTTTACAAATTAATTGTTGGTGTTCTATATGTGTAGGATACCAATTTCCAAAATTCTTTCCATCATGTTTGGGCGATGTTAATTGGACACCACAAATTTTACAAAACTTATCTTTGTAAATTGTATTATTAATTTTTTCAATTTCAAATTTTTCACTACATTTATATCGTCCACCATTTCGCCCGTCATTTGGTGAACAATTTATACATAGCTTTATATGTTGGCGCCTTCGATAATCACATGTATTATTTTTTGTAAGTAACTCATGACATCCAATGCATTTTTTATCAGACGGTTCACATTCTTTACATGTGAGAATATTATAATTGAGTGAGTGTAATGAGCGAGGATATACCTGCTCTTGAACTCTTCCCTTTGGAAGAGATTTGATTAGTCTGCCACACCACTTACATACAATACGTGGTTCTATTTGTCCCCCATATCCACGTAATAAAACCGGTTTGTTTGGTTCCGGTATATAATTTTGTTTTGATTTTTCGTGCAGTTGTTTTTGCATTGCAACCACATCAAAATTTACTTCATCATTTGTCATATTATTTCCCATCAATGAGATACTATACATTCTTATTGGTTTACCATACATTGTTATTTATCAATGATACACTATATATTCTTATTGGTTTACCCTACATATAAAATGATATGTGTTTTTGAATAGAAAGCTTTATATACTATGCGAGCCTATATGTATATACGTAGTATACGGTTGTAGGTTATTCTATTTTAACAGTCTTATTATTTTTAGAATGTTTGGTATAATATAAAAGTTTACTATTATGTAGGTATAATCCATAAGAATATATAGTTCACAACATTGATATATATCTATATAGTATATTATTAATTATATAATATGTAGGTATATCTTATAAGAATATATAGTGTATAGATTTGATATATATTATTTATTATAAGTAGTATATATACTTATGGGTAGTAATATATATTAGTAAAAACTGTCTAAAGAACAGTCTAAATTTAACTGTTTAATTAACTAAGGAAAGTATGTAATGATACAGTAGATGAGAAGATTCATTGAATGATTGCCCGAGGTACTGTGCGTTTAATATATGGGTATATTACTGTATCAATAATATTCCATTAGATAATTCATTAGGATTCAAACTATGTATTTTCAATGCATTTCTGTTTGAACTCTTCTAATTGTGATGGCATATTATTCCTCCAATAATATTTCCTTAATGATTGGCAATGCTATTTTGTCACACTTACACATGAACATATCCCAAGCTACTTTTTCCCGGCCTTTGATTTGATATGTTTTGAATCTCTTGGTAGCACTCATTCTCTTACGAAGAATACTTCTAATAAGTTTATGATAATGCTTTAACATTTAACCCCAATATGCAAATGCATATCCACAGGAGCATGTATATAATCGTTTATGATTCATTTTTCCCATATACATCCGTCCCTCATTTAGCTTCACATCATTTAATTTTTTGTTACAAGCAGGACATTTATTCCCAAACATGCTCCATTTTGGTTCATATAATTTACCAAACGAACTCTCTTGTTCATCAATTAATGAGTTCCATGTATACAAATTATGATCATGCATTTTCTTATTGTCAATACATTTTTGTTTGAACTTTTCGAATGTTGAATCTTTGTATGGCATTTTTACCTCCATTGCTTGCTCTACTGTCCTTCGGACGAATGATACAGTGGATCATCAAGATGACCTGTTAATTTTATATGATTGATTCAAACGAACTATAAATATAATAAGCCATGTTAATAACATAAATATTTCTATTTCGTATTCTCCATATCTTACCATATTAATTTTGAATATCCCATGTTGAAAAATTGCAAGGTATGTAAATATTAATGTGATTGTTATAGGAAGACCCATTAAATATGCCGATAATATATTATGTATGAGCCCGGTTCTTTTTGTTAACATAATATTCCCAGATGATTGCTTGATGTACTGTTCTTAACATAGTGCCAATTGCATATCTTCCTTAGGTATGTAACCAATGAGGTCTAAGAATTTAAAGAATGCAATTCTTAAGACATAGTATGCCTTATATGCCTCATGAGCAATTAGTTTTTGAACGAATACCTTTAGGATTTTAAACATCGCATTCAATGTGGGGGCAATCATGTTATGATAGCCATATCTCTTTTGCAATATTACTCGTCGGGCACATGAGGGAAATATTACATGCTCAAAAGCCCGCGATCGTTTTAACCAATTGTGTCTGTCGAACATGGTATACCCTCCATTATGAAAGATACATTTATTTTATATGTAAGATCAAAAGAATTTATTAAATTACGATATCTGGTGTAAGATATCATATTCCTAAAATCGATATTGTTTACACAAGTGAATGCTTCATCGTTTATTAATAGCTCTTTAACGATAACACCCTCGTTTTCTAATCGAACAGTTATGTTAACAATACTTAAAGCTGGCATGTTTCTCTCATGGATAATCTCTCTGTGTGTCTTCGCATTTTATGTGTTGAATTATTTTTACTGGTTGGATTTTACGATATGGGTTTGAATATGATTCGAGTCGTTCAATTTTCCTAATAATCTCTCTGAACAAATGTTCAGGATATGGACCACAATATATAGATGTACTATATTCGGGATAATCGAGTGAGAGTTTCCCTTCACCATATATTTCAATTTTATTTAAATCAACGTATCCATCATGTTTAGTAATGTGCAAAGTGATTTCTTTTAGAGCGGGCATTTTAAACATCCTCGACTTCAACTTCTATTATTTTTGGAACTTTATTAGTCGAATTGGAATATAATTCGGCCCGTTCAATCTTCCATTTTACACTAGTAAATCCACGTACTGTATAATACCCGGGCCAGATTTGAGTATCATATGCTGGATAATTAAGAAATTGTTGTTCTTCACCATCTACCCCGATCTTTTTTAAAATAACAGACCCTAAGTTTTTTTTAATATACAGGGTAAATGTTTTTAAGTATGGCATTTTAAACACATCCATTAACTAATAATACAAGTGTACCATTTTTAAACGGAGATAAAAATTCTTCTAAATAATTTATTTTCCATAAAAGAATATTAAAATCATGTTTAGAATAACATCCAGCGTGAACATTTAGTTCATATCTTGGATATTCAAGAGATGGTGTTTCCTCACCATCTACTTTTATTTTAGTTAGAAGTACTATATTGTCATATATAGTTGTATACAACTGGATTGTTTTTATGGCGGGCATTATGGCTGGATTGGAAATGGTGGTAATGGGATTGGTGGAATTGGAAATGGATCGCCGGGACCCATGCTGATTGTTTTCATCTGAACATCTCCTCTGTATAATCAATGGGAATTATTTCCCCGTCTTCATCGATATAGATTTCATATACCATGATTTTGATATCCTCTACATCGATATGTAGAGTATTTAGTGATATGTATTGGGTCATATTGTCACCCAGTTTGTGGTTGGTATTCTGACTAGCCAGGATATTCTTTTGCCGGATAGTGCATCTGATCGCGGGAAGATATCTATCTTGGAATCGACACCTTTCTTCAAGCCGAACTCATCCAATATTTGGATAAGCCAATGATGGACATCGTACACATTTCGAGGATGGTCAAAGAAGAACCAGACGTGATATCCTTTCGACTCAGACACTTCGAGCTTACCACGATGTCGGATTGCTATATCCTTTGCTTGGGTACTGTACGTTAGTCTGTCAAAGTCAATACATGCCCACTTGCAAGTGCCATCTGGTCTTGCATTATAGGCTCCTATTGTGTGAAGACCTTGGAGATGTTTGTCTACATCAAGCTTTGTGATTGGTCTGTGTACAGGGACATACATCCCAGAGTTTGTTTTAATAGCGAAGGGGTTATTTCGGTAGAAAAACAGTTCGAGAATTTCTTGTGCTTTTAACATAGCAATATCACCATAGATATATCATTGCTGCGAGACATGTTACTAATAATATTGACATGTCAAGTCCGATCATTATACATTCATAGTTAGTCATACTACCACCACTTTATAATAAAATGAATTGTTATATAAAGTAATGCTCCTGTTAATAACAGGCTCGATACAGTGCCGATTAATATTGTGGCAATGAATTTGTTTCTTATGGACATAGTTCTTTCCATTCTCCATTGTTTGTATATATATGAAAAACCATTTTGTATTCTGAACATCTGCAGAATCTTATTTTTGAAACATCATCAAAGATAATAGGACTTCCACACGATACACAATTGTTATTCTTCATGAATATCATTGGATTACCGTCCAGTTATCCATATATAATTCAAATATTTCAAACTTACCATCATTTGGACAATTACATATAAGGATCATAGCTTGAACCCATTTCTATTATATCAATTTCAAAAGTGGTATGATGACAAAATCTACATTTTGTATCAGTATTATAAAATACTGGACTTTTACAAATAGAACAATCATGTTTTCTTCTTAATAACATATTTTTCAACCCTTAAATTTTTTGTTGATAGACAATGTCTATTCATAAAGTCAAATGCTTCTTTTGTAGAAGCAAATTGAATTTTTTCTATTATATTATCAGTATTAAGAAAGGTTATTTTTCCATCTTTTCTACATAAAATGTGATTAAGGTGTGTTATTATATACATAATGCAGACGATGGGATTTGAACCCATGGATTCCTAAAATAGGATATCCGTCCGACAGTTAATTATTAACTGCTTTGCTACATCTGCACGGGGACTGTACTTATAACTATATTATTATCGCAACAATAACCTGAGATAATCTCTGGTGTCCGTAGGACTATATGTTATAAGATGTCAGTGGTGTCCGTCTACCTGTCTTATCCAACTAGCACCGTAATAAATTACTGTGTTACAGGAGTATTGGACTTTGATCTGATATATAAAATATTTTTTTTAGTAATGAGTTTCATCCATTAGCTATCTATATGACAGTTACTCTTATAATGGACTTTATATTCATCAGCCCGAAGACTTAATGAAAGGAAGGGGCTACACATGTGCTGCAACACACTTCGCCTACAGGCAAGCCTACATCCTAGCCAGTCTTACCCCAAGTAGATGAGTAATAAATTACCCACTTACTGGCTTCACTAGGGGCATTACTCGTGAATGCATTCTTTAAAGCGGTCTATAGTTCGACCATAGACTATTTTCTCAAGCTTTGGCTTCTTACCTTTGATTTTTAATATTTTGAATCCACTTTGCCTCTTAGCATTTATTAATTGAGGTTTAGCAATAATTGTTGTAATCATTTTATCATGTTTTTCTACCCGCCCAAAGTGGATTGTTTCGAATGAGGATTCTTTCTTTTTCTTTCCACATTTTTTGGTACACTCATAACAGACATTCCTGTTTAATGATGTGAGATATGAACCATCTCGCTGGATGGTTACATTACTTTGATATTTGCATTTCATTATGTCACCTATAGGAGGTAGAGCTTATGCCATTTACCACAGCCTCTGTTTGGCCTTAAGTATGTTTAACTGTTCTATTGGACTTACCCGTACTAGAGAGAAATTTCTCTCAGCCTGCCTGCCAATAATTGTGGGAAGTTATACTCAAGCGAGGATCAGCTAAGGGGTCTTATATTAAATTATTCAATTAATGGGCGCAACTTTGCCCACAATAAGTCGAAGATTTTTTCACGGGTATCATATGATCGTACATTAGGCTCCCAATTTATGTATGCCTTTACAGTATTATCATTATATGTGGTATTCAATCTATCTACCAATATTTCAAGTTCTTTTTGAGACTCGATGATAATCGTTATGGGTTGGAATGTTTTATTTTCTTGTATTTTCATGATTACCTCTTGAGTACAATATTATAATTTACGACATCTTCCTATTCTATTCATAGGTTCCTCGATCAATGATTCATTTACATGTTTTTATTTTAAAGACCTTACATCATGGTCTACGCTCTCGAATTTTATTAATACTTTCGCCTCCCGCCCAAGAAAGCATTTACAGCTAACTTTGGGGCGGCTTAAGGGAAAATGGGGAAACTAATCCCCGGAGGAAAACTTTTACTTCTGGCAGGAGTGAACAATCTCAAGCCATATAAAGAAAAGTGGGTGATTACACCCATTTTAATATTGTGTGTACTGGCAAATCATGACAGTCACATACGACTATCATTTGATTTTGGGCATTCATAATACAATGGGTGTCCAGATTTAACCGGATAGCTGCTCCAGATTCGGAACAGATTTGAGTGTATTTTGTGGTCATAATGATTCTATCTCCGATACCGATAAAATGACATCTATTCGCTGGATTCTTGCTTTTATTATTGTAAGCTGAGATGCTAGAGTGTATTTCTCATCTATTAAGCATAGTTGTTTTGACCTGATAATGTCTCTTATTTCAGGATTTAATAGTTGTGTCATATTAATTCTTCCTCATCCATTATTAGAAGTGTAACTATAACGTCACATCTATCACAGAGCATTTCACATTTTTCCTTCATAATATCCGTTTGACGGTCTATTTCTTTAAGCTCCGCTCTAAGAGCTTCTTTTACTGCTTTGTCTAACATATTTTCTACCTCGCATACTGGCTATCACCAGCATACTTTAAGGAGAAAAGGGGTATTATCCCCGATTATTCCCGAACCTTTTGCTTTTCATTGCCTTCAAACTGCTCTTTGAAGAGGGTTTGATAGTCAAATGTTCGCAGTTTTGCCTCTGATAGCTCTTTATTAGCTGCCTCTTGAGCTCGTGCGTGAAGTTCGGCTTCAATTGTCTTTTTCTCTGCATTCAGGATATTCTTGCCTGCTGATATTGTGCACCTGATGCTCTTGAGTCCTTCGATATGGGACACAAAGTTAAGTCTCTTTTCCTCAGTGAGTTTCCCGTTTTCCATTAACTCAAGGAACTCTCCCACTGAGATGCTCCTGACCATCTTGATCTTTGTCCATTCGCCGGACGGTTTCAACCCTTTTGATTTATCCTTTGGGTCGATATAGGTGGGTACGGTGATCGTGTATCTTTTTATGTCGGCTGGGAGGATTTCTTTTGAAATCTCCTTGAAGGCTTCCTCAGTGACTCCTTCACCAGTATACCATTTGGGGAACACGTCAGATTTACTCAAAGTTTTGAGCTTATCCTTTATGGATGACTTGACAATATCCATATCTTCAGGGGTAGCCCCTGTATAGACTGCCTTGATTCCATCTAACATTGTTTTCGCATTCACCATTCTTACATTTCCGATGTCTGTGTTTTCTGTCATAGTTTACCTCTGATGGGTATGGTCTCGCTGTGCCCGCTCATTTAAGGTGGCATCTCAAAAGACCCTGTACCCCACAGAGAGGTAACTAAAGCATCGAACTAAGATTTGTTTTTTCGCTTATGTATCCCAACAAAGCTACGTAGATGTGAATGAGGAGCGTGTCAGCTACAGCCTCACATTGTACGCAGCAAAGAAGCCCGTATCCCTGCAAATTTTGGGTATAACCTTTTTTAAGGGTAGGCTAATTACTGGATACACTTTTCTTATAGATTAGATATACTTATGGTCAAATTGTTGCTATTGGCTAAAGCATCCTTTAACTCTTTTGGAGTGGAGGCATTTTGCTTCATTTAGCCTACTGCCTGATAGCTGCATCATTCTTGCGTCCGCTGGCTACTTGACCTGTCGCACTAACCGTATGCACGGCAAAGGAATCATACAAATATTCCTTATATGCACGTTATGACATCACTGACATAACTTTATCCTTATTTCTAACACACTTTAAAAATATTGATACTTTCAAATTAACGAATGTATCATAATCCTCATAGTGTATAGGATAAGAGATAAGCGAACTTTCAAGTATCGCAAAGAATCAATTTTTTTGCTTCCTTACTCTTACGGTGAATTTGTTACATGTTTGCGTTACGCAAATGTATGATAATTGGATAAGAACATAGTGTAAAATGATGATGATGTATATTAAAAAGTATTTATATACTTAAAATTATGAGTATATATAAGATTGGATTAAGTTTATATATACCAATAGCTTTATATACTTTCGAAGCATTCTTACCAATGGTTGTTTTTTTAATAAAATGATTATTATTTTGCCCCATAAATACAATATGCGGCGATATAATCCTTTCAAGGTTGAGTTATAGATGATTATTTTTTGTTGTGCATGTATTAGTATTAAATGCTCTTAGTTCGTTTAACCTGAATCATTGTATATATAGAGAATATGATCATTTTAGTATCGAATATTAGGATTTGAGAATATGCACTATATCTGAATAGAACCAATAATCATAAAATATAATAATTGTTTAAAAATGAACGATTAATAGGATTTCTGATCAGGAAAATAAGATATATAACATATTAAAAAAGTGATAAATATAATGTAAAAAAAAGGATTAAACCTTTTTATTTTTCCAATTTCTATATTCATTAAGAATCTTGATATTTTTGATTCTCTGTTTTTCTCTTATAAGTTCTAATCTAAGGGATATTTCTGGATATTTAACTATTGATATGCTTGACATTATAGTATCCGTTTTTCGCTCATATTTGTAAGGTTGAGGCTCTTTTTTTGGCGCATTTGATGGTATATTTCTTTTCTTTTCTTGATTAGCATATAATGTTAGTTTTTTGGCTTTTTGCATCTCTCTATACTTTTTTTGCCGACATCTATTATCCTCTTTTTTTTTCAACTTTTCCATATCTGTAAGCGGTTTTTTTATCCCATTTATAATTCTATCGAACTGTTCATATATATCTGTCATTATCAATGTATATGATAAGGTTTTTCCCTTACCTTCAAGCATGTATTTATGAACTTTTACATAATCTTCTCCCATTGATGCTAATTCTTTATCGTCTATTTGAGTATCGTTTTTTATGATGCGAAATTCAAAATTACCTTTAGAATGGTCGCTTTCATCAAACCATAGGTTATAAGGAATATAGAATTGATTTGTATTTGAATCTCTAAATTCTGTTTTTCCGATAATACCATTATCAATGCTATGTATGAAGTCATGAAATCGTTGTCTATTGACATTATTAGACATATATTTATCGAACTTTATTTTTGTGTTATTTCTAACACTTGAATTAATATCATTAAGTTCTATATTCCATTTACCGACACTGAAAAATGATATATATTCTATATTATTATATTTTAAAAGATGTGTTTTGCCTTCATGTAGTCTTTCACATCTTTCATAGAGAACATCAGGTATTTCATGATTTCTTTTTGATGCTCTTTTTGATTTTTCTAATGGTTCATTGTTGTTTTGATGTAATGAATTATCAAATGGTTCGTTTATGTCATTAGTAGTATGTTTTGGTGAACCTCTGATGTATACAATTTCAAACTTTGAGGTTAGCTTATCCACTTGATCAAGCTGAGAATGATTTATTTTTGTTGTTTCAATTTTGCGTGATTTCTTATGGGATATTTCGTTTTTTGGCTTTATCTCCAATCCTGATATTTTGACATTCTTTGATAGTATTTTGTTGGAATCAATTATTTTTTGTTGGTTCATTGTGGTCATATTTTTACTCCTTAATACCATCTAATGATAGTATAGTATCTATCAGGTTAAGATACTACTTATATGTTGTTATGGTTTACCGTTACGGGAAATAAAAATCCTCAAATTGATTCTAAACTTTCAATCCAATGATCATAAAAAATGTCGGCGATAAAAAAAATAAAAGTTCTCTAAAATCCATTTTGAAATTTAGACAGTTAAGTCTAAAAGTCCATTTATCCATCAATCCTCATAGAAATATTCTAAAATGTAAAGTGTGATATATTATGTACCTATTATAATAATGATTTTATACTATGTGCATGATACATCACATAATATATTATCCTTTAATATACTTTGAATGTAATTCTTTACAATGTCATATTATTTCCGGATCCGAATAGTATGTGATGCTATATATCACACCGAATATAATTATTCATGACCTCAGTCATGATTAATAATGATAAATTAATTCATCATAATGATGATGAGAAGAATTATTACTTCCTAAAAAAAATAAAAACTAAATAGATACCCACCCCCTTAGATCACAGCTCTATCTTTCTGATTACCATACAATTTTATTCATATATATAGCTTCGCGTATATATTTAGAAAGTGCAAAATGAGAAAAAATATATCCAAATCGTATTAGGACTTGGATATGGTGGTTGTTTTAAATTTTTATTGCTATTTTTTCTCTACTACAGAGGGGGACTTTTTATCCACAACGAGATTTTTATTAGATCTTTTTATGTTGGGATCTATTCCCATTCTATATGGATATATTGGGCATTTACTAACGCCCATCTTGTCTGATGTACTGCATTCTTGTATTTCTTTCGTGCTGCCATCGCAGCAACGTAAACACATTTGACGCATTACTGTTAATAATTTTCCTTTAGTTGTCATCTAAACTATCATTATCCATATTTTCTCAGTTGTTGGCTCGAAAATTCCATCATTTTGCGGCTCAACGAACCACACTTTCATATTTCCATCGATAAAGAAGTTCCATGCATGGGCCGCGCCATCAACTCTATTACCCCATACAATACCGAAGGTATTATCTGGGTTCCATTCTGACACATCGCCCATCAATTCATAGCTGAAATCGTCACAGTCATGAGAATCATTCACATATTTTCTTTGATTGACTGGATTCGAAGCCAAAAACTGGGCCATATCATCCTTAATAATAGTTCTAAATGAACCATCGCTTATCCACAACTGAGTTGTATAAACATTTAATGCCTTTCTAACCATGTCCCCGGTAATACTTGGGCTGGCTGTCTGTTCAAATTTTGTGGGTTTTCTAAATATTCCCCATAACATATCTAATAAATTCATATATTCTCCATATATCTTACAATATCTTCATATCTTTTTCGAAACACTTAACAAATCAAATATATCAATTACTGTACTATCATCGGTATCCCATCGACCAGTCGTAGTTTCTCCCATATGAGAAGCAACTAACTGCAAATCTAGAATATCAACTACGCCGTCTTCATTGACATCATATGAGACAGTAGTAACTACAACATTCCCACTTGTAACACTTAATGGTTCTGCTAAGCCAGCAGGTGTGGCAACAATTACATGATTCAATGTCAATGCACTGGTGCCTTTTTTAAGCGGTGTAGCCGTAATTTTGACAAAATCCCCTGGCAAATTCACTGAATTTGGCCCGAACATCACATCAAATATATTGCTTATTTTCCCAGAACTCAATGCACCAGCATAATAATATGTATTTGTTCCAAATAAACTTCCTTTCTCAATTGAATCTATTCTAATTATAGTTGGGTCATATATAATATCTGATTGCATGCCGGCAATACTTGCTCCAGGAGTCACATAAATATATGCTACAATCTGTTTATCCAAACTAACTTTCTGTGTAATTGGGTGTATCGATACATCTGACATCCCGCTTACTGGTAACATTAATACCATTAATATTATTATTGTTTTAATCATATTTCCTCATAATTATCTTCTTGGACCCGGCTTTTATTAAACGGGTTATATTTACATTCATCACAATTCGGCTTGTGTCTACATTCTTTATCGCACTCGAAGTGCGCCATTCTCGACATATTTTCTTTTCACCAATTCCCTTTTAAGGTCTGCTTGTTCCAACGTTACACACCTGGAAGGACTTCTTAATGTAAGGCCCCCAAGTCTTAATTCTAATTCTCTTGTTGTATAATTTTGATAGTTTGGCATATTTCTCCTTTATTATTATATTGTTTTTCAAACCAATCCATAACTTTTCTATTTATAATGTCCATTTTCTTATTTTTTATGACAGAATGACCTGGAACAGATTGGTGCAATTCCACAGGTATAAACATAATCATATTTCTATTTATATGATGTCCATGTGAACTTTCAAATCGTTCATTTAAATATTCCGGATTTGGGTTTAATAGTTTTCTACGTCTTAATTTTTGTCTTTCTTCGCATTTTCCATCAATATACATTGGATGCTTTTCTCCAGTTCTTCCAAAATTTGGATTGTTTTCTCCAGAATTTGCCAATGATATTTTCTTCTTCGTTTCTTCTGAACGAGGTTTACCGAGCTTTGCATCTGATATATTTTTCCTATGTTCTTCTGAAAGATGTTTTCCTTTATTTTGATGTCCAGGTATGTATTTTGGAACACCATACCATTTATGATGTGATTGAGGAATAATCTCACAATTACATCCACATTTACATTTCATTTTTACATCCTATAATTTAATAATACAGTCTATTTCTCGTCTTATTTTATTGGGACCTGTCTCGGCCCAGAAAGAAACACCATCATCGGTACGAATAATAACATTGGTTATATCTGGAACATATATCCCCGTAATACAATTATACTGTTTCCAGTGAACATATATTGCAAATCTTATCTTGTAATGTACATTGGATACTAATAATTGATACCTGGAAATTTGTCTCTCTTTAATTGACTTCCTCTTATCAGAGACCGTCTCTTTAAGTTCGACAATATCCACTGAATCCTTATTCAGGACGATCATATCAATCCTCTGGTGCGCCTTTTCTATTTGTGCACCCCAAGATCGATAGATATCGGGCTCAATTACGAAGCTAAGTGCACCCTGATTAATCAGGTACACGCCTAGCTTCTCACTCCATATCACTCGTGTATCCACCGCGTAATATCTATCCTTGTTTCCTTAGGGTATTCACAATATCTAGTAGACTCACCCATTTCCAAGATGTTCTTCTTATCTACTGTACTTAACTCAACCATGATTGGTGTCTCGTTGGCATCATACCAACTATCGCCGATTTTTACTCGCATAGTATTCCTTTCTGTTGTAATCTTTTTATTACTGTTTTTAATGCATTTCTAATCGCACATCTCTTTCCATTCTTTTCATTAGATACTAAATACACATTTCTATGTTTTGAATACATTATGAACTGTCTTAATGTTTTTAATGATTTCTCATTCATTAGTTGGTCTTCATAATATACCAAAAACTCATCATATGAAATCTTACCCTTATTAACATCATCAATTAATTCTCGATTGGGAGATAATTCTTTCATAGTTGATATTAGAATGACATATGCATTTGGATCACTATACCGTATATCTGTTTTCCATTTTAATGGTAAGATACTTCCTTTCTTTTCTTCTATTGGTATCTGAGGAACGTGCTTTAAAACGAGTTGATTTAACAACTCTTCTGGCATTCTTTCCTCTATAAGCGCATCATTTCTTAATTTCAAGATGGTTTCTGTGGGCAATTTACCAAGAGCAAGATATTCACGTTGAAATTGTGTGGGTACAACATGTATAGGTTTCTTTTCAGCTAATCTTTTTCTTTGTTCACGGAGTGTAACTTTTCGCATATTCTTCTAATGCCTCTCTAATAACTTTACTTTTAGATTTTTTTTGTTTAACACCTATCAGATATAATACTTTGTCTAGTTCAGGACTAATATATATACTTATATTATGCATACAATCACTTATTGAACTTAACAATGGATTTTTCTATATTACTTTTCGTTGCAATAGATATCAAATCATCTATACTACATTTTATTCTATGATTAAATAATGTATATACTATATAATAACAATCTCTACACACATTACGACCATCAACTGGTATTATATTGGAGGATTGATAACTTTCATGACAGATAAAACATTGTGTAATCATTACATATATATACGTTCTTATAGTATATAAAGCTTTCGGTTAATAGTAAATTATTCATTTTTGATTAGATACCTTTATATACTATGAAGGAGTATATATGTATGGAGTGTGACTCCAACTAAATTTTAACCCCGCGACTATGACCAAAATTGAAAACTTGATAGGCAAAAGAGTGGAAGAACGGACCATTGTAGATGGCCATACTTATTTTAAAGCCATAATCTGCGAGTGCGGTGGTTCCATTTATTACGATGAGAGAGGGGATCCCGTATGTTTAAAGTGTGGAATGTTATTATAGGTGAATTTTTATGACTAAGTCATGTGATATCTGCCATAGTGTAGACAGAATGAATATTGAAAAGCTGATACATATAGGTGGTCCTGAAAATACTACAGCGAAAATAGCCGCTAAATTTAAGATACCTCTAAAAGATCTTAAGATTCACAGAGCAAAACATATACAAGATGTTGTGTGTGAGGCAAAAGTGATATTAGATGAAAAAGCAAAAAAAGCTGGCATCAATAGAGTAGTGTCTGATGTAGAAGCATTAGACAATATCATTTCTCAATTACCTAATATAATGGAAGATGTCACAGTACAAGATGTGATTCGAGCAATAAAGCTTAAGAGTGAGTTACTTGGAGACGTTAAGAAAGAAGAAACCTTGAGCATTTCTTGGTTAGAAGATGATGCCGAATGATATATTGCGCCTGTGGTTGTGGACATCAACTTGAGGAATTTGATTCTAGAAATAGAACACGACGATTTATAAGATTTCATAATTTAAATGGTATTAACAATCCATTCTTTGGAAAGAAACATTCCGAAGAGACTAAATTAAAGATGTCAATTAATCATTATGATTCTAAAAAAGAAAACAATCCTATGTGGAATGGTGGAAGAAAACTATCAGATGCAAGATCACATGCAAATAGAAGAGGATTTAAATTTAACTATCTTAATGAATGTAAAATAGATGGTTGGGTTGGTCACCATATTAATAAAGAACACGTCTTATTTATTCCAGAAGATCTTCATAAAAGCATATGGCATTCAATAATAAAAAATGTTAACATGGATATAATAAATGATAAGGTTGTAGATTGGTATTTGAATATTTATTGTAAAGAGTATTTATGAGCGCATTAGAAAACGGAATAACAGAATATGATGAATGTCCCTTCTGTAAAGGAATGGGCCACACACATTGCAAAGAATGTAAGCATGAAGTAATATGTCAACATTGTAATGGTATGGGAAAACGAGAAGTGTATACTGGTGCATGTTATAAGATACATTGGACGTTTAGTTAATGAGTGGAAGATTATTAGTTAAGAAGCCTGGTGGCAAGTCATATGAGTTTGACTTTTATACATTTACTAAGAAAGTATTGAATTATAATAAACTTGGTGAAATGCATAAAGAATGGTGTAAAGAAGCAACCTTATCAGATAAAAGAAAATTATTTCTTAAGCCACGAGGAACTTATAAATCTACTATTTATACAGTAGCTTATCCAATATATAAGTTATTGCATAACCCAAATGAAAGAATATTGATTGTAAATGCAACATCTGAAAATGCCGAAGCATTTCTGAGGGAAATTACCTCACACTTTGTACGAAACGAACGATTCATATCATTATTTGGACATAAAATAGATCCAAGAGCGGCTAAAATTTCTAGTATAACGTTCTTGAATAGAACAACATATCATAAAGAACCTACTATATCAACCATCGGAGTGTTGGGTAACCTTGTTTCCGCACATTACTCGACAATTATTTGCGATGACTTATGTAATCAGCAAGATAGGGAAAGCCCATCAATCCGAGAGAGGAAGAAAAAGTGGTTCCAAGATCTATTGTCTATATTGGATCCTGGTGGGGAACTCATTGTTGTGGGGACTCGCTGGCATTTTAAAGATCTTTACAATTATATAATGGAAGACCTTAATCCCAAACTAGATGCAAAAGATAAATATTTAATTAAAATAGAATCATGTTATCAAAAAGATGGTGTGACTCCTTCATTTCCAGATATCTTAGGATATAAAGAATTGGAAAGGTTGAAAATAGAAAAGGGTCCATTAGAGTTTGCCTGCACTCCAGAAGAAACAATGATTTCTATGTGGGATGGCAGCCGAAAAAAAATTAAAGATGTTGTTATTGGAGACGAATTACTTGGTTGGATTCAACATCCATTTGAAAATTCAGTCATTGGTGTCCCAACAAAAGTATTGAATACCTTTAGTAAAGAAGGTGAAGTAGTAACTTATGTCTTAAGAAAGCGTGGTCTTGACCTTAGATGCACGAGAGATCATAAGTGGTATAACTACAAATATGATTTGTATATACCAACACATAAAAATATTTTATTATCTGCTGTAAGATACAGAACTACAAAATACGGTAACAAAAGAATTACTTTTGAAGATGATTGGATATCTAGTGAGAAGAATTCTAAAATAGAAACAGTATATGCATTAGAAACTGAAACAGGTAACTATGTAGCTGATGGATTCGCATCTAGTAATTCTCAATATATAAATTCACCCATACCCCAAGAATCACAGATCTTCTTCGAGGACGACTTTAAAACATTCAAGTGGTTAAGTTATAACAAGATACAGGATAATGGCCAGACAATTAATTTAGATCTTATTGGGTACTGTGACCTTGCTCTGGGGAAGACCAAATCCTCAGACTTTACATGCGTAGCTACACTTGGTAGAGATGAAAAGACAGGAATTGTTTATTTGGTGGATGTCTTTTTAGATAGAGTTCCACCAGACAAAACACTAGATGTAATACTTCGTCAGCATGAAGCGTTTAATTATAAAAAGTTTGGTGTTGAAACAAATGTATTTCAATCTTTATTTGCAGATAACATTAAAAAAGCATCTGTGGATAGACATATATATGTACCAATTACTGAAGTAAATCATCGGGGAAGCAAGGAATTAAGAATACAATCATTACAACCTTTTATAAAACAAGGTGTTTTAAAGGTTAGAGAGGACTGGAATGAAATAAAACAGTATAAAGAACTTATGCAACAGTTTCTATACTTCCCCATGTACGGGCACGATGATGGTCCAGATGCTGTTGAAGGTGCATTTTCATTATTAAAACATAGAGGTTTTCAGGGAAAACCGTTTTCAGCATCGACAAAACATACTCCAGCCGTGCAGGGGTATCAAGAATTCTCAATAGAACAATTCAAAGTGGGAGATATGCACGACCCAAGCACAGATGTAATGTGGCAGTAGGAGTATTATAATGGCAATATCAGCAAAAATTCCAGTAGTAATTCAAAAATCAAACGGTGTAGAGCAGACTTTCTGGGTCAGTCTTGATAATTTTAACAAGTTAAAGCGTAAAGGTATTAAGGTTAAAAGCGTTGATACTGGTGCAGGTCCAAAAATAAAGGGCACTGTAAATGTGTTTTCTAGAAAATATGAAGATCTATTCATGAAAGACTTTATTAAGGATGGTAAAGCGAGCATACAGTTTGGACCAGATACATTTAATGTGGAAATGACGGCATTTGTTGATATAAAGAAGAATGGTGAGTCTATTAAAAAGCTAAAGATCATGCTCAATAGGGAAAAATTAGCTCGTGCAATATTTGAAAACATACAGGTGGGTAAATAATGTCTATAACAACTGCTTTTAAAGGTCTTAGAAATGATATTTCTAAGTTTATTGCTCGAAGATTATCTGATAAAGACTCGCTTGAATCGGATAAATATACCCCAAAGTCATGGTTTCATAGGGCCGCAATAGTTCCAAATGATCAATTGCCCCCAGCATCTGGTTTGGGGTTCGTTCAGTCTCCATACATATCCCAGTGGACCAAGATGTGGGGTATTCAGCCAATAGCCGACCTCTCCAAATATAGAATGATGTATAATACAGTACCCATTATCAAGAAAGCAGTAGATAAGACAGTAGCAACAGCTATTTCTAAGGGATTTAGCCTTGATTTACCAGATACAGTGGAGAATAGGAATGAAATTCTGGCATATGTAAAGGAATGGATAGCCAAACAAGAGGATTTCCATACCAATATGTCTATGTTGGCATCAGATGCACTGGTATATGGTAGCTCATATGCCGAAATAGTATATGATGAGGTCGATGTTTCAGAGAAAAATGCCCCTGCATTAGAGCATTATACCATTCCTGACCCCTCAGAAGTGGTCAAAATGGGGGAAAATAACGTTCCTTTTATACAGAATATGGATGTAAACAACCCCGGTGGGCTATATTATGACGTAAAAGCCAAGGGTTCGGCGGTCTGGTTGAAGCCTTTAGACCCACTTTGGATACGTGTTAGGCGTGATTCGTTCGGAAATATCTTTGGATTCCTTCAATATTTAAGCACCCCACCGGTTGCATTCACATCTGAAAATATTATACATATCAAATTCAATCCAAAAACCGATTGGACCAACAATGCATATGGGTATTCTATGCTTCGTTCGTTAATAAGAACACAGGAAGCCATATGGCAAATCGAAAATGACATGATTTTAATCAGCCATGCATGTTCAAAACCACCTGTAATATTCTCATGTGGTACTGAAGATGAACCATGGGGCGAAGGAGACCTTACCACCTTCGTTGCAGAGACCACTGCAAGGGGCCCGGGCGGCGATATTTATCACAGGGGAGATGTTAAGACTACACCGCTTCCTTTCCCAGCTAGCTCATTGGCACCCCTACTGGCGCACCTTGATTATCATGCGGAGCAGAGGATGGTTGCAATGGGTGTACCACCAGACTTACTTGGTGTACATGCCAGTTCAAATAGATCAGTGGCCACTGTATCCATGGATGACTGGATCAATACTATTCAACAGTTGCAAGAGCAAATCGCAGATGCATTTGAAGAGCAGTTATTTAGGCTTATTGTAGAAAAACAATTTGGTGAAGGAACACCGGTTCCGAGATTGGTATGGAACCAGATATATGAAAAAGACCAAACCATAGAAATGAATAAAATCATAGCTGCGGTAAATACTGGACTCATAACTAAAAATGAAGGCCGTGCCTGGATGGAAGAGTTGGGTAAAAAACTTACACCTATGACTGGTGGAGATTCATTACAGCCAATTGGTCCAGGCCAATCACAAAACGAAACACCAATAGATACCGAAGAGCAATCAAAATATAAAGATGAAGAAATAAGTGCATCACAAATGTCAGCATATTATGATCCATCATATCTTTATACTCCGGAAGAAGAAGAACTCCTGGTTGATAAAATAATACAGGAGCACTCTGCTTCTGAATTTTCAGAACCAGGAATTGGAAATATAGGTGCACCACAAAATCAGTTAATGTATCCTGTATTATCAATGCCGCTTAAAAAGAAATTTGAATCTAACATAGATGATATTAGAATCAAAGAACTTACTCGACATGATGATGTAATTGTATATTTGGTTTCGGGAGATGCTGTTAGTAAAAAATATGATCCGGAATGGAAGAATACTATTGCAGAAACAAATCATGATTATATCGGTGGACACTCGTATGTGTTTGCATATATCCCAGAAAACGAAATTTGGATATCTGATTTATTAGAAGACAAAGAAGGTACTATTATACACGAATTTGTTGAAAGGCATCTCATGAAAGAAGACAGTATATCTTATGAAAATGCACATAAAGAGGCTCTTAAAGCAGAGGGGTTAACAGATGATGAAATATTAACAAAAGAATATATTTCGCCAGAAAAAGTAGTTGCATTTTTAAATGAATCATATTTAAAACACCCAACACAAGATAATGTTTGGAAAGTGGGGAAGAAAATAATAACATTTGATCCTTCTCAAGGGGTACTGTATATCAGTCAAGGACAAAAGAATATTGATAAGATGCTAATAAGAAATGAATCTGATTTAGATAAATTTTCAAATAAACATAAAGCAGATAAAGTAGAAGAGGAAGTAGATGTTCTAAAATCCAATGTAGAAGAAAAATATAAAGCGGTTGAAAATGTTGTAGAAGCAAAATATAAAGAAGCTATTCAGAAACATATTGAAACAGAAAAACAATTAAATGCTACAAATCAAATAATGACTGGGATGCAAACAACTCTCAATAGCATGCAGGCAAAACTTGATTCTCAAACCGCAACAGATAATATCGTAGCAGCTAAGAAACTTGAACTGATAAATAAAATGTTGAAGTGATATCATGAGAAAAAAATTAGAGGTGTTTGCAGATGAATCCTGTACAATACCTTTAAATAATCTCGGTGAGTTAGAAGTTGGAGAATCCAATAATATTGACTTCTTTGTTAAAAATATTGGAAAGACATATCTTATAAGCGCAGAAGTTGAAGTAACATTTCCTGGTGCAAGAAGAGTAACTGCTGATATACCAAAGGAAATAAAACCCGGTCAAGTCTTTAGAGGTATGATTGAATTTAATCCTACCGAATCCGATGAAGGAATTAAAAGGGGCTCCATCAATTTAAAAGCAAAATCAGTTGGTGAAGAAAGTGTCTTCCAATAATGTTCAGTTGCCAGCAGATGGTGTTGGAAAAAAAGTTCGGACGGTTGAAGTTATTGTTGGCGCAGATACTGTTCATGAACAAGTTATCTATACACATGATTTACAAATGGCAATTCGTATCGATGAAGTATCTGCCGATTTAATGTATCAAGGAAATGCAGAAGTTGGAAGTTTAGATAATGAAGCAAAGTGGGTAATTCGAAGAGTGGAAAAAGTAGGAACTGTCACTCGAATAGAATGGGCTGACGGAAATAGTAACCCAGATAATATTTGGAATAATCGAGCGGGGCTCATTTATAGTTAGGAGAACAAATGACAATAGCAACAGACTTTAGTATAACAGCCGGAGGAGATATTCGATACGGTGGTAGTGGAACTTATTATACAGTAATACAATTACATCGATTCCTTGGGGATCTTATGGATGATGCAGCGGCAGCAGGTGATGATATTTTGGACATCACTGATGCAACGGCTTCTGAAAGATCAACTGATAATATCATTACTTTAAATGCACCGTATAATATAGATGATGCTACAGCACAACATTTATATGATGGATCTATAATTCAAGACAACGGTGATACGATTTATGATGGAATATTAATATTTGCAAATGCCGGGGCATATGTAGACATTATACAGAATGGGGCACTCGCTACTAATTTTTGGACAACTGGTTTAAATGCAGATGCAGCAAATGGTATCTCGCATAGATTTATGCTTAAGGTGAGAACAGGTGGGGCAGACATCGATGGTCGAAGATTAATTGGTCAGACACGAGAATTTAATTACACTTATTCAGAATTTAAAATCAATGGAACGTCTCGTGGTAACAACGTTCTTGCATTGACATATGCAACAGACCTGAACAATCAAACCGCAGCAGGCACAGTAGCTACATGGACAGGTATAACAAACACTGAGGGATATAGGCTTATAGATGTAAACAATGATACTACTACAGAACCTTATTATTCAGAATGGAATAAAGATATATATACAATCAATCAGCTATACGAGAGAATAAAGTGGTTGACTAGGCGTGGATCAAGCAGCACCGTATATGGAAAGACTGGGAACTTAATAAGAGGAATTACACATGAAGTTTCTTTAACAGCACCATACACAGGAACATTCAGTGCAACTGAATTAGTTTCTTGGGGAAGTGGTGCAACGGCCGGCACTGGTATTATGTTTGCTATTGATAATACTACTGCTGGAACTAAAATGTGGATACAAAAACTTACTGGTGTCGCGCCATCTGCAAGTGTAACTATTACTGGAGCATCAACGGCAACAGCTACAAATTCAGGATCACCGACTGAGAGAACAATTTCAACACCATTGGCTGGGGCATCTACTGGATCAGCACTAATTGGTTCTTATGGACTTGGTATTGAAGTAGCGGATTTATCTGCAAACGATAAATTATTTGACTTGACAAATACACAGAACACACCACCAAACACAGTAACATTCGTGGTTAGTGGTCTTGTATCTGGACAGGACAGAGTACTTGTTGGGCCGGCTACTGGTGGATCATTAGACATTGCACAACTCACTCTCAAAACAACTTTAAGTGGTGCTGGAGAAACAGCAGTTGTTGTGACAACAAGTATACCATCTGATACCCCTGCAACAGGAACCATTAGAGTAATTCTTGACAGTGGGATACATAGACGACTCGAATACACTTCATATGCAACAGATACTTTTACAATCGCAAGTACCAGCTTTTCAGCAGACAATGCAACAGCAGGAAATGGAGTATACATAACATATTTAGATGCATTAGCAGGAGCAACCACATTGTCATTCTATACAATATACTCAGCCGATCGCGATTTATTTGTGAGAGTTAGAGATGGTGGTGCAACTCCAATAAAAACTTTCGAAACTACAGGAACATTGGGCTCCGCAGGCGGCTCTGCTACAGCTATCAGAACCTCAGATCTATAAATAATCTCAGGTACTGTATCATCATTTATAGGATAATTAAATGGCAACGATAACAACAGATACATATTTAGATGATTCAGCTCGTACGGCTGGAGAGACCTGGAGTATTGGCTCTGGGGCCAAGCTTACAGTTCGCACAGATACGAGATGGCATGCAAATTCACCTGCTAGTATGACTGGATCATTTGGGAATCAGACCATCACCGATGGAGAAATATTATATGATGGTAGGAATGTTAGATGGTTAACATATGATAATGGTAGTGGTAATGTTCCGGCAATAGGTACCAGTGTAACACAAGCCGGTGTATCTGCATCTTATTTATTAGCTGTATATGCAGATTTAGTTACAGCGCCAGTAGCCGTTGGTGCAGCAATGCCAGCTACTGGATATATGAAGTTTAGGGAAGTCACTGGTGCATTTGCAACTGGAGCGCTTACTGGTATAGGAGCTGATGCTGTCGGTGCAGATGTTGTTGGTTGGTTAGAAATTGTTGGTGATGAGGGTAGTAAAGTAACAGTACCAAGATTAGGTAAACATACTATTAGAGGAGATTGGTTTTATTTAGACAATACTGATGGAACAGTAGGTCAAACATTTCAGATACCAACCAATGGTGGTGGATCTGGAACATTAGGACATGGGTTGTGGATTGAAAATTCTACACCAATATCTGCAACTTATACATGGGCAGAAGATATAGTTACAGTTACATTGTCTGATCACAAATATTTAGTAGATCAAGAAATAGAAATAGTATTTTCTACTGGTGGTGGAACTCCAAATGGTGTATATTCTGTAGTATCTGTAATTGACACTTCAACATTTACATTTGCACTTACTGGTTCAGGAACCTCTGGAAATTGTACAGTGACTTCATATGAATTTTGGCCAACATTAGATGCCAGTGGACCATGTTGGTCTAGAGATAATGTTGGTGCAGCATATACTGAAACAGATAGAAGACAAAATTTTGTTAAAGATAATACTGGGGGACAACTTCAAATAGGCGAAGCTTATGATTTGACCGCCACATATGCAAATATTGCACCAACATCTGGTACATATGAAACTCTTAAATTGGATTGGTCGTATACATGGGCGGCAGATGTTGTAACAATTTCTAGCACATCAGTTCATAAATTACATGATGGTCAATCAGTACATTTAGATTTCACAAGTGGCGGTGCTACTGCATATGATGGAACATATACGATTACGGTTGTTGATATATATACATTTACGGCTGCATTAGCTGGCAGTGGTGCCAGTGGAAATGTAACCGTGAGAATTGGATATATTATATGGGTAACTTACGGACAAGGTATTGGGGACGTTGTTAATTGCAATTTTACTTCTGGAGCAGGAGTAGATGGTGATTATACTATTTATGCTGTCCCTTATATAAATCATTTTTATATTGAATACCCGCACTCAACTACTACTTCTGGAAATGTAGATGTTAGAAGTAGATTAAGAATAACATATAATGCACATGCATTGGCCGTTGGTAATAGAGTATATTTGGATTTCACGAGTGGGGGCGCAACTGACGGAATATATACAATTATAGAAGTTGCAGCAAATACATTTGATATTGCATATTTACATAATGCAGATATTTCGGGGGATGTAACTATAAAACAAACTCTGGGAAATATTCCAGCGTCTGGATGTAGAGTAAGGGTTCCCAATATATTTTTAAGAAATTGTCCAACAGCAACCAGAGCAAATAATTCAACTAGTGCCACTTGGTATGTAAATACTTATTTCGATGTGTCAAATTCGGGATACATAGATTTTGAATTTGCATATAGTAATTGGTATTATTATTTCAATGGTGCGTATTATGTACGACTAATACATGGTTGTTCAATAAGTATGGTTGAATTTCATTTTATTAAATATCGTGTGGAAACAGATGATTATAATTCATTTCGTATGACATTTAGAACTACTTCATATGCAAATATGAAAAATGGAAAATTCATAAGAAATATAAGTTCGTATGGTGGATGGTCTGGTGCTAGTATTGGAGATTCTCAGGGATTATCATTTTCTAATATTACGGTTGGGTCTGCAAGATATGCAAGGGGCAGTGACTGGGCATATTATTTGTTTAATGTAACAAATTCATCATTCATTAATTGTAGAGCAATTAATGAAAAATTATATTTGAATTATTCTACTAATATATCAATTAGAAATCATGACCATGTCGATAGAATTATTGGATATACAAATGCTACTACTACATTATCGGCTGTTGAGATGGCAAGTGGATGTAATACAGTTACAGTTGATAACGTAACATTTGGATATAATGGTGAAATTATCAATACTCATTGTGGGGGAAAATTAATTTTTATAGGAAGTAGTAATAATATAATTGTAAAGAATGTTGGGACTACTGCTGTACCATTAAAATGTGGACTTACATTTAGACCAAATTTATATATGACAAATGGTTTATATTTTGAAGGTGGTTCAAATGATAATATAAAGTTTAAAAGGATATATTTAGATGGGACATTAACTTCATTTTTATATATTAGTGGTAATACTAGCCGAAATACAATGTATGAATCTGTTAGAATAAACATGTATCAATATGGTGATATGGAACCACCGTATATATATTTAGGTGGTTTAGATTTAACAGTAAAAGGATTTATTGGAAGAACTTTGCCATGGGGAATGGCTACATATGGAACACATTATATGGATACTTATTTGGGCGACACAGTAGGACAGTTGATATTGTCCATGTGTGAACCATCTACAACAACATCTTCTCAATTTACTATGGTAAGTGGGACTGCAAAGTTTAATGGTGGGGGAGCAATTCTTTTAAATACTGTCGGTGATCAGGCGATTTGGGAAGACAATGTGTTTAGATTGGGATACACTGGGTTTGCAAATGTTGACCCAACATTGGTAGATGCCACTGCTGTAAAATATACAGTAGAATATCAGATAGATACTGGGTCTGGTTATAGTGGAACTTGGCAGACAGCTAATGGAACAAATTTATCTGCTGAAACAATTGATCCAGCAGTTGGATTTAAATTTAAAACTAGAGTTACGACTGGAACCGCTAATACAGAAGCAATGACATATATAAAGTATAAGCTTACATCAACACTTACTGCAAGAAATAATAATTTATATCCACTACAAACAGTTACTGTGAAAGTTACCGCCGAAGATGCAAGCGATTTCTCAGTAATTGAAAATGCAAGGGTATATCTTACAGCGGCAAGTGATGGGGACTTAGCGGTTGGAACTGTAATAATGAATACATTAACCAATGCATCTGGTATAGCACAAGATATTAATTTTGAATATACAAATGATCAGCCCATAGTTGGAAGAGTTCGGAAGGGAACAAGTGCACCATTTTATAAAACAAGCACTATTACTGGAACAATTACTTCTACTGGGTTAGATATAATAAGTCTAATGGTGATTGACTCATGAATCATAAAACACATAATCCAGATACTACTCCTTGTATAGGATGTCCTGAATGCGATAAAGCAATAAAGCGTCCTATCAAAAGAGGATATGGAAAAGGAAAAAGCGAAACCGTGATTCCATGCAAGAATTAAATAAAAGGAATACCGAGACTGTTGAACAAGCACTAAAGGACATGTATAAGAAAATTGAGTCTCAAGAAATTCGTATTAACCAATTAAACACTGGAATGAGTGCAATGACCGAAAGGTTTATATCCTTAGAGAAACAATTACTAATAGAAAGAATGAGACATCAGTCTCATGGAGCAAGTGTTAAATGACAATAATATATTCTAAGGTATGTATTATATGTGGTATAAAATATTTTAAATCAAATAGAACAAGAAATAATCAGTGGAAAAATTCAAAATACTGCTCTAGAAAATGTTATTCGTTTGATAGTATTGGTAAAAAGAAACCACATATTGGTAGAGTGTGGTCAGAGGAAAGTAAGTTAAAATTATCACTTACAAATACAGGACGGAAAGGAAGAAGTTATTTTGGAAAAGATTCATCTCATTGGAAAGGTGGTATTACACCATTTAATAGATCAATAAGAAATTGCCCAAAATATTCAGAATGGCGTCTTCAAGTATTTGGTAGAGATAATTTCACATGTCAAGAATGTGGAGTAAGAGGGTGTTATTTAGAAGCACATCATATAAAAAAGTTTTCAGATATAATAAATAATAATAATATAACAACAATGGAAGCTGCATTAGAATGCAGTGAATTATGGAATCTTAATAATGGAATAACATTATGTGAAGATTGTCACAATAAAACAAAAGGATATAAATGATAACAATAGATTACTTAACTTATATAATATATATACCAAAGAGTTTTATGTTATTGATTCAATCATCTCCAGCAGTAATATATGAATTAAATACTGATACTTTTAGACTAGCACTTAAGGATTTAGAAGATGACGTTAGTGGTATTGCCCAACCGACGACACATTCACATGTTAGCCCCATATCCATATCTGGTGTTCAACTGGCTAGGGTTATAGAAATATTAGAACCATATACTTGTGAATTTGAAGATTCTCAATATGCAGTAAATTTAGTAGGATCAAATAACAATATAGCTGATAGGACAATAGTAAATCAAGTATCAATCAGATCTGCAAACTCCGCGGGAATGATACAAACCAGTTCTGGTTCAGGATTATCTGTTCAAGAACACGATAAGCTAATGTCTGTGCCGGATGAAAATACTATTGCAGATACTGTACTTAATGAAGCAATTTCGTCTCATGAGATCGCAGGCTCTGTTGGTGAGATGATTGGTAAAAAATTATTAACTGTATCTAAATATCTTGGATTCAAATGACATTATTAACTTTACTACGAACTCTTTGGGGTTGGGGGGATTTAAAACATTATAGCGGGGCAGGTGGGTTATTAAAAAAGAAATATTATAGAAAAGAAGATCCTGAAATAATAAAAGTGGTTGTTGAAGCAGATATAGAAGGACTTATATATTCAACTATTTCTACTACTCAAGAATTACAAAGTTTAGTTTTATCACATTTAGAAACAATTAAAAAAATGTCTGGTTCGATATATAATAATTGTTTTGATGTTCAGGATATAAAAAGTATAATCTATAAACAATTACAAGAAGATAAAGATATTAAAGGTATATCATTTAAAAAAGTAAAATTTGATAATGATATAGAAGCACTTATTGAAAATCTTCAGAATGAAAAAAAACTTTTATTACTAGAAGCATTGGATGATGATTTGGTTTTATTGTATTTTATAAATAAACAAAAGAAAAAAGAAGATAAAAAGAAAAAGAATCAATTTTGAATAGAAACCTTTATATACTATGAACACCTATATTATATGTATATGCGTATACAAATTTTTGGTTATGAATTGATTTTTCGAAAAGAATACTTTACAAAATTTAATATTACAGATTATGTTTCAGAACCAATTCAAGAAGGAATATATGTTCATGACTTCAATATGGATAAGCGCATACGAGTTCTTGTCGGGCATCACGGAATGGTTGAGTATATTTTCCGCGACCTGGCTTTCGCAATTATTACTTATGATGAATATGCAATTCAACTTTTAGAAGATGTTATAAAAACACTGTCTACTATTAGAACAAAAATAAAATCAAAGGGTGCAACAGATTCTCAGTTAAATGAATATGATGATAAAGTATATACTTGTTATAGACACATGTTAACATCATTACATACTTCTGGATTCATAGAACCAAAGCTTTTAAATTATGATATAATAAATTATTATTTATAGGGGAGAAATATGACAGATACCACACCAACAAATTTAATATCGCATGTTAAAGAATCTGATGCAGTAAAGATGATTCACAATGATGTTACAATAAATGCCGTGGGGAAAACCGTTCCAATTTTTATTGGTGATGCGACTCAAGTTACTCTTCTTATTTCTATTGGTGGTGAAACAGGGGCGGGAACTATTCTTTTTAAAATAAATGTAATAGAATCTGTTTCTGGAGACACTATAAAAACTTATGACGGGACATCTCTTTCAGCAATCGGTACAGATTATATTTTTATAGATAGTCTTACTCTTGGAGATTATATTACTGTTGAATGGACAGCAGGCGCGGGAACATTAAACGGTGCAAACTATTTTACGAATGTGACTTCTAGATTAATTGTGAAGTGATCTTATGGGCAAAGAATATACAAATCTTTCGACAGTAACAACTTTAACAGAAGATGTTACAGTAGATAGTGGTAAGACAGTTGATGGTGTTGATATTAGTGCTCACGTTCACAATGTTACTGATGGAAGTGCAAAAGTTTCTTTTTCTAACTTAAGCGATGTAACATTAACAAATCCAGCAGAAGGACAAATGCTTCTGTATCAAGAGGGAACTGGAAAATGGATCAACGCCGAGAACGCAGTTCCGTTGGCTGGAACTGGAATTCAATTTTTCTTCACAGATACTGCGGCAGTAGACTCTGGAGATGTTCCAATTGCAGGGGTTGAACAGTTATCTAGAAATCTAATTACAACTAATCCAGCGGAAGATTCAGCGACAGTAGATGCGGATAATGCAACGGGCGTAGTCATCGATAGTTATATGACAAATGCCCTTGAAGTAACTACAGTACCTGCAGGTATTTGGACATTCAATCTTTATAATTACGTATCAGATGTTGGTGGAACAACAACTATAAAAATATTGGTAAGTCTTGTAGATGAAGACGGAACTGATAAGGGTTCTATTTTAGAACTCGATAGTTCTGATTTAACATATGTTGCACTTCAAGTTAGAACATTAACAACTGGATCTATTCCAGCAAAATCATGTTTATTAACCGATAGATTAAAAGTTGTTTTAAAAGCATATTCTGATGTAGCACATCCGGGTGTGACAGTATACTTTGCACACGGTGCAAGTAATCCATCATCAATTCAAACAACATTGGCTGGTAGACATAATGATCTAGCTGGTTTACAGGGTGGGGCAACATCTGAAAGATATCATATGAC
>Ga0102851_10000047_pt1 | contig 42268 bp, 34 predicted proteins | sample Mud3Dept3metaG_FD_79558 | JGI IMG/M metagenome (GOLD analysis project Ga0102851, IMG submission 79558) | Freshwater wetland microbial communities from Ohio, USA, analyzing the effect of biotic and abiotic controls - Mud 3 Core 4 Depth 3... | ecosystem: Environmental > Aquatic > Freshwater >... | reverse complement strand
GGCCGCCTGCATCGGCGGCATGCCCGCTTCGATGCGGCGCGAAACGTTCTCCAGCACCACGATCGCGTCATCCACCACGAACCCGGTGGCGATGATGAGCGCCATCAGCGACAGGTTATTCAGGCTGTAGCCGCACAAGTACATGACGCCAAAAGTGCCGATCAGCGACACCGGCACCGCCACGGTCGGGATCAGCGTCGCGCGCCAGTTGCGAAGGAATACGAACACCACCATGATCACCAGGGCGATTGAGATCATCAGCGTGCGCTCGACTTCGCGCAACGAGCCGCGGATCGTCGGCGTGCGGTCCATCGCGACCTGCACGTCGATCGCGCTGGGAATCGAGGCGGCGAGCGCCGGCAGCAGCGCCCTGACCCGGTCGACGGTTTCGATGATGTTCGCATTGGGTTGTCGGTAGAGAATCAGCATCACCGCCGGCTTGCCGTTGGCCGAGCCGTCGTTGCGCAGGTCCTGTACCGAGTCGACGACCTCGCCTACGTCGGTGATCCGCACCGCCGCGCCCTTGCGGTAAGCGACGATGAGCGGCAGGTATTCGGCCGCTTTCTTCGCCTGGTCGTTGGCGAGAATCTGCCAGTGGCGCTCGGAGTCTTCCACCGTGCCCTTGGGGCGGTTCGCGTTCGTGGCCACGATCGCGAGGCGCACGTCCTCGAAGCTGATCCCGTACTTGTTCAGCGCGGCAGGGTTGAGCTCCACGCGCACCGCGGGCAGCGAACTGCCGCCCACGTGCACCTGGCCGATGCCCTCGACCTGGGAGAGTTTCTGCTCGAGAACGGTAGAGGCTGCGTCGTACATCTGGCCCCGCGACAACGTTTCCGAGGTGAGTGAGAGAATCATGATCGGCGCATCGGCCGGATTTACCTTGCGGTAGGTCGGGTTGTTCGGCAGGCCGCTGGGCAGCAACGTGCGCGCCGCGTTGATCGCCGCCTGGACTTCCCGGGCGGCGCCGTTGATGTCGCGGTTGAGATCGAACTGCAGCACGACGCGCGTGGAGCCGAGCGAGCTCGAGGAGGTGATTTCGGTGATGCCCGCGATGCGGCCGAGCGCGCGCTCGAGCGGTGTTGCCACCGTTGCAGCCATGGTTTCCGGGCTTGCGCCCGGCAGCCGGGCCATCACGACAATGGTTGGAAAGTCCACTTGCGGCAGCGGGGACACGGGCAGCAGTCTGAACGCGATTGCGCCTGCCAGCGCAATGCCCAGCGTGAGCAGTGTCGTGGCGACAGGCCGCGCGATGAAGGGTGCCGAAATGTTCACGTCCGCGCCTCCCCGGCCCGCTCGGAGGCCCGCGCGCGCGTCCGGCGGGCAAGCCGGTCGAACGCGAGATAGATCACCGGGGTGGTAAACAGCGTCAGCACCTGGCTGACGAGCAGCCCGCCGACCATCGTGATCCCGAGCGGATGCCGCAGTTCGGAGCCGACGCCGGTGCCGAGCATCAGCGGCAGCGCGGCAAGCAGCGCCGCCATGGTCGTCATCATGATCGGCCGGAAGCGCAGCAGGCACGCCTGGAAGATTGCATCGCGCGGGCTCTTGCCCTCCTTGCGCTCGGCGTCGAGCGCAAAGTCAATCATCATAATCGCGTTCTTCTTGACGATGCCGATCAGCAGAATGATGCCGATGATCGCGATGATGTCGAGGTCGTTGCGCGAGAGCATCAGCGCGAGCAGCGCGCCGACCCCGGCGGAAGGCAGCGTCGACAGGATCGTGACCGGATGGATGTAGCTCTCGTACAGCACGCCGAGCACGATATACATGGTCACGATCGCCGCGAGGATCAGCAGCAGCGTATTGTCGAGCGAGGCCTGGAAAGCGAGCGCCGCGCCCTGGAATCGCGTCTGGGCACTCAACGGCATTCCAACCCCGCGCTCGGCGGCGGCAATCGCCTCGACCGCATCGCCGAGCGATGCGCCGTGCGCGAGGTTGAAGGAGACCGTTGCTGCCGGGAACTGGCCCAGGTGGTTGATGAGCAGCGGCGTGGGTTTTTCGCTCACGCGCGCCACCGCGCTGAGCCGCACCTGCTCACCCGTCGATGAGCTCACGTAAATGTTCTCGAGTGCCGCCGGGCCCTGCCGGAATTCGGGTTTCACTTCCAGCACCACCCGGTACTGGCTCGTCTGGGTGAAAATGGTCGAGATGAGCCGCTGGCCGAACGCGTTATAGAGCGCGTTGTCGATGGCCCCCGGTGTGACGCCGAGCCGGCTCGCGGTGGCGCGGTCGATCTCGACGTAGGCCTGCAGCCCCTCCTCCTGCAGGTCGCTCGCCACGTCCGCGAGTTGCGGCAGTTCGCGCAGGCGCTCGACCAACCGGGGTACCCACACGCTAAGCTCGGCGGGATTCGCGTCCTCGATGGTGAACTGATACCGCGTGCGGCTCACCCGGTCTTCGATAGTGAGGTCCTGCACCGGCTGCATATAGAGGGTAATGCCCTCGACCCCTGCGAGGCGCGGCTGCAGGCGGCGGATGACCTCTGTCGCATTCACGCCGCGCTCGGCAAGCGGCTTGAGATTGATCAGCACGCGGCCGCTGTTGAGCGTGGTGTTGACGCCATCGACTCCGATGAAGGACGACAGGCTCTCGACCGCCGGGTCCTCCAGCACCGCGTGCGCCAGTGCCTGCTGGCGTTCCGCCATCGCAGCAAAGGAAATCGACTGCGGCGCTTCCGAAATGCCCTGGATCACGCCGGTGTCCTGCACCGGGAAGAAGCCTTTGGGAATGAATATATAAAGCAGCACGGTGAGCACCAGCGTCCCGATCGCGACCCACAGCGTCGCCCGCTGGCGTTCCAGTACCCACTCAAGCATCACGCCGTAGCGCGCGATAACCCTCTCGAAAAATCGTCCGCCCGCGCGGTAAAAGCGCCCCTGCTCCGCCGGGGGCGTGTGGCGCAGCAGTTTCGCGCACATCATCGGAGTCAGAGTCAGTGAGACCAGGGCAGAAATCAGAATCGCGACCGCGAGCGTGATCGCGAATTCGCGGAACAGACGCCCCACCACGTCGCCCATGAACAGCAGCGGAATGAGCACCGCGATCAGCGAGAACGTCAGCGAGATAATGGTGAATCCGATCTGCTGCGAGCCTTTCAGCGCGGCATCCAGCGGCGAATCGCCTTCCTCGATGTAGCGCGTGACGTTCTCGATCATTACGATCGCGTCATCGACCACAAAACCCGTCGCGATCGTCAGCGCCATCAGCGTCAGGTTGTTAATGCTGAATCCCGCGAGGTACATCACGCCAAACGTGCCGACGAGCGAGAGCGGCACCGCAACGCCCGGGATCGCGGTCGCGGCCGCGTTGCGCAGGAACAGGAAGATCACCATGACGACCAGGACGACCGCGAACACCAGCTCGATTTTCACGTCACGCACCGAGGCGCGGATGGTCGTGGTGCGGTCGGTGAGCAGGACGAGGTCCACCGAGCCCGGCAATGTCGCCTGCAGCTGGGGGAGCAGCTGCTTCACGCGGTCCACCACTTCGATCACGTTCGCCCCCGGCTGGCGCTGGATGTTGACGAGCACCGCCGGTGTGGCGTTCGCCCACGCCGCGAGGCGCACATTCTCGGCGTCGTCCACCGCTTCCGCCACGTCGGTCAGACGGATCGGCCGGCCGTTCTTGTAGGAAATGATGAGGCTGCGGTATTCGTCGGCGGACTTGAGCTGGTCGTTGGCGTCGATCGTGGACGCGCGGGCAGGTCCGTCGAAACTGCCCTTGGCCTGGTTTACATTGGCACTGGCGATCGCGGTGCGCAGGTCATCCAGGCCCAGGTCATAGGCTGCGAGCGCCTTCGGATTCGCCTGGATGCGCACCGCAGGCCGCTGGCCGCCGCCGATGCTCACCAGGCCCACGCCCGGCAGTTGCGAGATTTTTTGCGCGATGCGCGTGTCGACCAGATTCTGCACCTTGGGCAGCGGCAGCGTCTTCGAGGTGACTGCCAGGGTCAGTATCGGCGCATCAGCCGGATTGACCTTGCTGTAGATCGGCGGCGCCGGCAAGTCCGCCGGCAGCAGATTGCCGGACGCATTGATCGCAGCCTGCACCTGCTGCTCCGCCACGTCGAGGCTCAGTTTGAGCGTGAACTGCAGCGTGATCACCGACGCGCCGCCGGAGCTGGTGGACGACATCTGCTTCAGGCCCGGCATCTGGCCGAACTGGCGCTCGAGCGGCGCGGTGATGGACGATGTCATCACGTCCGGGCTCGCGCCGGGGTATAGCGTCACGACCTGGATGGTCGGGTAATCGACCTCGGGCAGCGCCGAGAGCGGCAGCATGCGATAGGCGATGGCGCCCGCCAGCAGAATCGCAACCATGAACAACGAGGTCGCCACCGGCCGCAGGATGAAGAGACGCGAAGGGTTCATGCGTCAGATTCCGTCGCCTTCACTCTTTAGCCTTGCCGTCACCCTTCTTGCGAAAGCCGCCGCCTTTTTTCCGTGCGCCGTCGCCGCCTTTGGGCGCAGCCGCGGTATCTCTCGACGCCAACTCGACCCTGGCACCTTCGCGCAGCTTGTCGGCCCCATCCACGACCACACGCTCGCCGAGCTCAAGGCCGGCGTCCACCGCAACGACCTCGCCTTGCGCCGGTCCGAGCCTGACGCGACGCACCGTGGCCGTATTATCAGCCTTGATCACGTAAACAAACGTCCCGGGCGTGCCCCTCTGGATGGCCGCGGTCGGCACGACGGTCGCGTCGGACTTGACGTCGAGCAGCATGCGGACATTGACGAATTGGCTCGGGAACAGCGCGGAATCCGCGTTGGCGAACTGCGCCTTCAGCTTCACGGTGCCGGTCGTCGGGTCGATCTGGTTGTCCGCCGTCAGCAAGGTACCTGCGGCGAGTTTGACCTTGTCCGCGCGATCGTAGGCGTCGACGGGAAGCGTCTCGCCGGTCTGCAGTTTCTTCATCACCGGGGGCAGACTGTCTTCGGGAATCGTGAACACCACGGTGATCGGCTGCAGCTGGGTGATTACGACCAGCCCGGTCGCGTCGCCGGCACGCACAACGTTGCCCGCGTCGACCTGGCGCAGACCGAGACGGCCCGCAATCGGCGCGGTCACGCGTGCATAAGCAAGCTGCAGCCTGGCGTTGTCGACAAGTCCCTGATCGAGCTTGACGACGCCTTCGTACTGGCGCACCTGCGCTTCCTGCGTGTCGACCAGCTGTTTGGCAATTGAATCCTGGGCGAGCAGCACACGGTAGCGTTCAAGATCGATACGGGCGTTGGCGAGCAACGCCTGGTCACGCGCCATCTGCCCTTCATATTGGGCGACTTGCGCCTGGAACGGGCGCGGATCGATTTCCGCCAGCAATTCGCCCTCTTTGACCAGCTGGCCTTCGCGGAACAGAACGCGCATCAACTGACCGTCGACCCGGCTGCGCACGGTCACGGTTTTGAGTGGCGTGACCGTCCCCAGGCCGTTCTGGTAAACATTGATGCTGGCCGATTTCGCCGCCACTGCCACGACCGGCGTGGCGCGCCCCGCGGGATCGCCGCCGCGCTTGCCCGCCTGCAAAGTCGCGGCGGGTCGTTGCCACAGCAGGTAGCCGCCGCCCCCCAGCAACGCGACGATCACGATAACGGCAAGCCACCGCGCCCATCTGGAAAAACTGAAACTGGAAGTCGACATGTGAACTCGCAGTTCTCAATATAGCAGGCAGGCGGCACCCGGCACGGCCTGATACAGAATGTTACAACAGCGCCACTCCCGGCTATTCCGCCTTTGCCTTCGACGCTTTTACCACGATTGCCCAGCGTTCGATTTCCTCTTTCAGCATCCTGCGGAAATACTCGGGGGTTTCCGTCATCGTATCGGCACCCGTCTGCGCCACCCGCGCGCGAAAATCGTCCTTTTGAATCGCTTTGACGATCACCGCGTTCAGCGTATTGATCACGGCACCCGGAGTTCCCGCCGGCGCCAATACGCCGTACCAGGTCTGAGTGATGAAACCGGGCAGGCCGCCCTCGATCAGGGTCGGCAATTCGGGCAGCAGAGGCGAGCGTTTCGCGCTCGTGATTCCCAGCGCGCGGATCCTGCCCGGGATCATCAGCGGCTGCGCCGCGGGAATGTTGTTGAACGAGAAATCCACCTCCCCGCTCGCCAATGCGGTCATCGACGGCGCGCTGCCCTTGTACGGGACGTGCGTCATGTCGACGCCGATCTTGAGCTTGAGCAATTCCCCGGAAAGATGTTGCGTGCTGCCGCTGCCGGACGAGGAAAAGTTCAGCTTGCCGGGATTCTTCTTGGCGACCGCAACGAATTCCTTCACGGTTTTGGCAGGGAACGAGGGATGAACGACCAACAGGTTCGGGCTGGTGGCGAAAACCGCCACCGGCGCAAAGTCTTTGACCGGATCGTAGTTGATCCTGGAATACAGGCTCACATTGATGCCCAGCGCGGCGGAACTCAGGAACAGCGTATAGCCGTCGGCCGGCGATTTCGCCACGAGCTCAGCGGCAACGTTCTGCGCCGCGCCGGGGCGGTTCTCCACGATGACTTGCTGGCCCAATGCGTCGGTGATCTGCTGCGCGATCAGCCGCCCCATGATGTCGCTGCCGCCGCCCGGCGCGTAGCCCACCACCATTCGTATGGGCTTGGCGGGGTACTTCGGTGTTTGCGCCCACGGGTGTCCGGGTAGCCACAACAGCATTCCAAGCGCAGCAGCGAATTTCTTGCAAGTCATTCCGCCTCCTCATGTACGTTTCTGATCCAACGCACATTGTATCCGGTTGGCCCATCAGCAGGCGAGAACCGGGAGTATTGCCGGAATATTGCGCAATGCCTCGCGGGTAATTAAACTGCAGTCCACCAGCGGATTTGATTCGCGCTCACTGCTGCAAATCGTTCCGGTCCGTTTTTGCGCCGCGGTGGTTCAGCTTGATAACATTGGCGGAGGCAGCCTGCTCAGCTTGCAGCAGGGACAGAAACTCTGCCGCGGGCAGCGGCCTGCTGAAGTGGTAACCCTGATATTCGTCGCAACCCAACCCGGCGAGATAGCTCAACTGCAGCCCGGTTTCAACGCCCTCGGCGATGGTTTTCAGATTCAGGCTGCCCGCCAGCGCGATCACCGCGCGCACGATCGCCGCGTCGTCGGCGTTCTGATGCAGTTCGCGCACGAATGACTGGTCGACTTTGAGTTTGTGCACCGGAAAGCGCTTCAGGTACGACAGGCTCGAATAGCCGGTGCCAAAGTCGTCCACCGAAAGGATCACACCGATGTCGTCCAGTTGCTGCAGCGTGGCAATGGTCTGCTCGGGGCGATGCATGATCATGCTCTCGGTGATTTCGAGTTCGAGGGACTCCGGCGCCAATCCGGTATCCGCGAGCGCCCGCCGGATCATTTCGACCACGTCATTCTGGCGGAACTGGCGCGCCGACAGATTGACCGCCACCACGATCGGGTAGCCCTGGCTGCGCCATGCGCTAGCCTGCGCGCACGCCCGTTGCAGCACCCATTCGCCGATTGGCACGATCAACCCGATGTCTTCCGCCAGCGGAATGAAATCGCCCGGCAGTACCAGGCCAAGCTCCGGATTGCGCCAGCGCAGCAACGCCTCGGCGCCCGTGATGGCACCGGTCTGTATATCCACTTTGGGCTGGAAATTCAGCAACAGTTCGTCGCGCTCGAGCGCGCGCCGCAATTTGCTCTCCGTGCCGAGATTCGCGCCGCGGCGCTGATTCTGCTCGCGGGCATAGAGCTGGACGTTGTTGCGGCCTTCCTGCTTGGCCTGATACATCGCGAACTCCGCATTCTCGATCAGCTTCTCCACGCTCTCGGCATCGGCGGGACAGAGTGCGACGCCAACGCTGGCGGTGACGAAAATTTCCTGGCCTGCGAGCACGAACGGTTCGGCCATCGCCTCCACGATATCCTGGGCGACGCCTGCCGCGTGCACCTTGTCGGTAACGCTTTCGAGTATCACCACGAACTCGTCGCCACCGAGCCGCGCAATGGTGTCCACCTCGCGCAGCCGCTCGCGCAACCGCGCCGTGACCGCTTGCAGCACCTTGTCCCCGGCACTGTGGCCGAGCGTCTCGTTGACCTGTTTGAAGCGGTCGAGGTCGAACAGCAATAGCGCAGTCATCTTATCGAGACGCTTGTCGCGCGCCATCGCGAGCGTCAGCCGGTCGTTGAACAGCCGGCGGTTGGGCAGTCCGGTCACGGTGTCGTACTGCGCCAGATACTCGATGCGCTCCTGCGACTGCTTGCGTTCGGTGATGTCGGTTATGGTGCCGTCGATTCGTTGCAGCCGGCGCGCGGCATTGCGCACCACGTGCGCGCGGTTCTCCACCACGCGCACCGTGCCGTCGGCGAGCACGATCCTGAATTCGTGGGTCAGCTGGCCGCGCCGCAGCAGCTTGCGCAGGCTGTCGCGCAGCGGCATACGATCGTCGCGATGGATCATCCGGCGCCACAGCCAGCGGTCGGACAGAAAATCGTCGACCGAGCGCTTGGCCAGCCTGCTCGCGGCGGCATTGAGGTAGAGTATGCGTCCGCTGCGGGGATCCATCGACCATACCACTTCGTGCAGCGCTCCCAGTATGCTATCCAGCTTACGTTCGTTGGCGCGCGTCGCGTCGAGCGCGTGCTCGCGTTCGATCGCCCGCGCCAGCTGTGAGCCGATGGTGGCGATCGCGGCCATGAAATCGGTGTCAGGCGGGCGCACCTCGAGCGCGCAGAATTCAAGGAAGGCGGAGACTTTGCCGTTCACGATCACGGGAAACGCAAACGCGGTGCGCAAGCCCGCTTTGACCGCAGTCAGCAGGCGCTCGCCGGTCGAAGTCTCCGCAATGTCCTCGATCCAGACCGGCCGCTGCTCGCGCAACGCCGCCGTGACGAAGTGACCGGTATAAGGCGGGTCGAAACCAAACCGCTCCGAATGGCGGATGAATTCGGCGAATGGCACCGGGTCTTGGCAGTGCCAGATTGAACGCTGTGGCATGCCCCGTGGCTGCCCCAGTGCGAAGATTGCGACGCGCCCGAGCGTCCAACTGCCGTATTCGCAGATGCGCTTCAGGCAGGCTTGCAGGGCCGCTTCGGGGGTGGCCTCTTCGCTGGTGGCGCGCGCCAGCGCTTCGAGCAGGTTCGCGAGCCGCGCCTTGCGCTGCAAGTCACGTTCGACCCGTTTTCGCTCGCTGATATCGCGGACGATGAGCGCAGTGCCAACTACGATGCCGCCATGTGCCCGGATCGGGGACAGGCTCAACGACACGTCGATGCGCCGCCCGCCCTTGACCATGCACGTCGTCTCAAAATCCACCACGGCGTTGCCCTGCGCGAGCACCTCGCGGTTGCGGGCCGCCTCGTTTTCGCGTTCGGGCGGGATCATCAGCGCAGAAATGTCGTGGCCGATCACCTCGCTTGCGGCATAGCCAAACAAACGCTCGGCGCCAGCGTTCCAGGACAGAATCCTGTGATTGAGATCACGGCTGATAATCGCATCCTGCGAGCACTGGACAATCGCCGCCAGGTCTACGTGCGCCTGCTTTAGCTGTCTGCCCGCGGAGTCGCGGCGTGCATTCATTGCGCGCCGCCTATGCCTGCGACGCAGGTAATGCGCCGAACCTTACCGAACGGATCTCGGTGATCGGCAGTGTGGTGATGTCACGCAGCTTTTCATAGCGCTCGGAACTGAGATCAATGAGCGTTCCGAGCTGGGAATAGGACGACGTCACGAAATGCTCCTGGTTGCCTTCGCCGCGCCGGGTGATACCGTATTCGATGCGGGAGCGTTCCTCCGGGGAGAGCTTGCTGACGAGGTTCTTGGTCGCCCAGATCGCGCCGTAACGGGCGAATTCGCTCAGCCTGGCGGCATGATTTATCGTGTCGCCCAGGACTGCGATTTCAACGCTGGTGGCGGATTGAAAAGTTCCAAGCCACTCCTGCCCTTCGTGCAGCCCCGTATTCAGATAGAGTTCATTGAGCCAGTTCTTGCGCAGCTGCCAGCCTTTGCTGATTTTCCGCATCTCCAGCTTCAGCTCCTGCGCGCACGCCAGCGCGTTGAAGATGTAGTTGCTGTCCGGCTGCGGAAAGAAGTAATAAACCATCCCGTCGCCGACGTGCTTGCCGTAGGTGCCGTAGTATTTCCTGAACACCGGCGCCATCGTCGACCAGATTTCATTGATCAGCTCGAAATACTCTTCCGGCGGAAGCTCGGAGCAGATCTTCACGGAACCCTGCAGGTCCGCAAGCAATACCGCCAGCGGGGTCAGTACGGGCAGCCGTTTACGCAGCAGGTTGCGGATGACGATGTCGCGGCGCGCGAGGAATTCCAGCAGACTCGGATCGGCTTCCCCGGCCGGAACGTGCACCAGCAGTATCCCTTCCCTGAAGTGGATGCCGTACACCACCCATGACTCGGTGTCGCCGGCGTTGCGCTGCATTACATAAGGAACCTCGGCAACAGTCGGACCCGTCACGGTCTCGGACTGGTCATACAGTTCATCGACCAACGCTGCTTGTTGCCTGTCCAGAGTGTTCAGGATTTCATGCAGGCCTGCCTTGGACAGGCGCGCCTTGGCGAACGAGAGATGCAGCCGCAGCAGCTGATTGCGTGATGTGGCAGACCGGCCGGTCGTTGGATCAAGCAGCATAAGAAAGACATTCCGGGATTCGCTGCCCGGTGGCGGCTTTTCAAATCCCAGAACATCTTTGCGCGCGGCCTCGTTATACCAGGTCAATTCAAAAAGGTAATTGACCATGTAAGCCGGATGCTGCAGATCATCAAGCGTCACCCGCAGAGACTCGCCTTCTGTGGCGAATGATCCCGCGGTCGATTCGACCTGCCGAAGCGTTTGCTCAAACCCCTCTTCGGACAGCTGCCCCTGTTTGATTCCGATACGCGCAACGATCTCAGCCATCGTCCCCCCTTCCGCTTTCATGCGACGCACTAGTTCTATCTTTTCCAGCGCCGAATCGGGGAAATAACCCAGCATCTTGGCGTCCCCTTCGCCAGCAGTTGTCTGTCTAACTAATGGTTTAGACAATATTCCAAGCTTAATGTAATTATTTAACGTAGCCCTTGAAATACCTGTTTTGGCTAATATTTCTTTGCTAGAAATCACAAAATTTACCTGGATATTTATATAGATGTATAACTATAGTTATACTGTATAAATCATAGATTAGACACGTGTATAAACAAAGTCAACAATCTTTAGTCAACTCTCTTAGTTAGACAGTATAACTGTTGCAATTACACACATGAGATAGACAGTCTGCCAAATCAGGATGGGAGCACGGAACTCCTTTTCGACTTGTAAGCTGTCCAGCGCGCGACCGTAAACCTTGCGGCTGCTGATTGTGTAGAGTTCGATGATTTGCTGGATTTGAATTACAGCAGGATCGTGCCGAATATCCCTGCGATTGGGCCGCCGATCAGGTCGACGGTGACGGGAGCCTTGCCGGTTCAACCCGTTCCGACCGCCATCACTGCAGCGAACAGACCGGCAACCGTCTCGTGCTTGATCCCTCGCGTGATGAATACCAGGCGCGTGCGCCGGTCGTCGCCGGGCCACGCCGCGAGCGTCACCGGCGGATGAAATAAATGCTGGACACCCTGAATCACGACCGGACCCGGCTCATCCGCGACGTTGACCAAGCCCTTGACGCGCAGCAGGTCGGCTCCGCGCAGGGATGTCAGCACCTCGATGCAACGCTCGAATATCGAGCGCTCGAACGGACGGTCGAACCACAGGGTAAATGTCGAAATGTTGTGGGTATGGTCATGGCCACCGTGTGCTTCCTGCGCCGGACCCAGCCAGCGATCGACCGCCTCGGGCAGCACGCGCGCCCGGTCCAACCCTACCGCGAGCACAAAGTCGGGCTCCACTGCGCCTGCCACCGCGGACTGCAGGCGCGCCGTTGGGTTGATCTGTCGAAGCTCCAGTGTCAGCGCATCGACTGTCTGTTGATCCGCGAGGTCGGACTTGGTGATCACGATTCGATCGGCAACCGCGGCCTGCTTCACCGCCTCCGGCATGCCTGCCAGCTGGGCCCTGCCCTGCACGCCGTCAACCAGCGTAATCACGCCATCCAGCCGGTAATGCTCAACCAGCGGCGGATCGGTGCTCAGCGTTTGCATCACCGGCGCCGGGTCCGCCAGGCCGGTGGTTTCCAGTATCACCCGGTCAAAGCTCGAGATTTCACCCGCGCGCCGCGCGAGGAACAGGTCGCGCAGCGCCTGCTCCAGATCGCCCCGCAACACGCAGCACACGCAGCCGTTGTCGAGCAGGGTCACCGATTCGGTGATCCCCTGGACGAGGTCGTGATCGACCCCGACCTCGCCGTATTCGTTGATGATCACCGCAGTGTTGGCGGCCTCAGGCCGCGCCAGCAACGCGTTGAGCAGGGTGGTCTTGCCGCTGCCCAGGAAACCGGTGATCACCGTCACCGGTATGCGGCTGCGCAGCGGATCGCGTCCGGAGCTGGCTGGTAGCACGCGCGCTAGAACTGCATTTCCAGAGTGTACAGGCCCCCGGCGAAGCGATCGACGGTATAGACGATGCCCCGGTCATCGACAAAAATGTCGTTGAGCTGGATCGCGCCCGCCCGCGACATCTTGGGCGCGCCCGGGACGAAATACGCGATTTCCTGAGGCTGATACGGATTGCTCAGATCGTAGGCACGCAGGCCGCCATTGAAAAACGTGCCGAAAACGATGGTATCGGAGCGCCACGACGCCGGTATCGGCAGGTTCTCGTGCAGGTTATGCGCGCCGAAACGCCCGCCGCGCTTGGCGAACGCGTCCTTCGGCGGCAGCGGCAGCGTGCTGATCGACAGCGGATGCGTCTCGACCTTGATATCGAGCACCCATACCAGCTTCGGCCAGTCCGCCGCGTTGTCTTTGGTGGACTCGTCGCTGACCAGCATCAGGTCGCGGCTGAACAGCGGCAGCGCGGTGTGGTTGAATCCCGAGTTCGGCGGGCAGTTACCCCAGCGCGAGACCATCTTCGGACGCGCTTTGTCGCTGATATCAAGGATCACCGCACCGTAGTCGAGATACCCGACGTAAGCGCGGTCAGGCCGTTCCGGAAAAACGTTGGTATTGTGCGCGCGGAAACCCGACCTGCCGATCTCACAGCCCCCCTCCGTGCGGCGCGGCGTAGGCTCGGCGTCGCCTTCGCGGGTCCCGGGCGCCCACCAGCGGCCCGCTTCGACCGGTTTGGACGGATTGCGCACGTCGACGATCATGTAACACTGGTCATCGCGGGGATCGCGCGGCTGAAAATCGGCGGCGCCCGAAGCCATGTGCACGTAGGCGCCATCGACGAACCACACCGCGTGCACGCCGCGTGAATGCGGACCTGAGCGGTCGAAGTGCGAAATCAGCGTGGGCTTTTCCGGCACCGAAATGTCGAAAAGGTCGATACCTGCCGGCTGCATGCCGTTTTTCTTGGTTTGATAGGCGACCACCATGGTATTGCCGACCACATCCAGCGAATTCGACCGGACGTCCTTGTGCGGCAGCTCGGTCTGCGTCACGACCCTGGGTTTGCGTGGATCGCTGACGTCGACGGCGGTGAAATTCTTGGGCGCGGACTCATGCGCGAGCCACAGAATGCGCCGGCCATCCGGCGCGATCTGCATGTTGATGCCTTCCCCGACACCGCCGAAGCCTTCGAGCTCGTGCTGCGCCAGCAGTTTAAAATTCAGAATCTGGGACTTGGACGGATTGGCCGGCGACTGGGATGGATTTGTCAATTTGGAACCCACGATGTAGTTAAAAAAAAGAGATTTTACATCCTGAATCGACGGCTGCGGAAACTTACCTTGTATTCAGCGCCGGCTGCCGAACGGCAACTTGCGCGTGCGCTATAATACCGCGCAACTCATAATACCCGCCTCGCATAGAAAGGAATCCCGTGAAGCAGATCAACGTCGGCGTCATCGGCACCGGCTGGTGCGGCGGCATACGCGCCGAAACCTGTGCCGCCAGTCCGTTTGTCAAGAGCCTGCATCTGGCCGAAACCCGCCCGGAGCGGCTCGCCGAAGTCGCCAAAGCGACCGGGGCGCAAACCGCAACTGCCGATTACCGCGAAATCATTGATAACGATACGATCGATGCCGTGATGATTTCGGCCACGCCCGAGCACTTGCATTATCCGATGGCGCGCGATTCGCTGCGCGGCGGCAAACACGTGTTTCTCGAGAAGCCGATCGCGATCGAACTGCACGAAGCCGACGAGCTGATTGCGCTGGCACGCAAGAACCACCTCAAGTTCACGATCGGCTACTCGCAGCGCTTCAACCCGAAGTTCGCCTATGTCAAGAAATGCGCGACCGACGGCACGCTCGGCACGCCGGTGAGCGCGCTGGTCAGCCGCCATATCGGGCGCGGCCTCGGCAAGAAAATCACCGGCCGCAGCAAGCTCTCCCCGGCCGCGATGGAAGCGACCCACGATCTTGACTTCGTGCTCTGGTGCCTCGAGCCGGCCAAGCCGGTGCGCGTCTACTCGCAGGTCAATTACGGCGCGATGAAGGCGGCCAGCGGCGCCGACGTCCCGGACACGCAGTACATCACGGTGACCATGGACAGCGGCTTCTCCTTCGTGATCGGCGCCGGCTGGAGCCTGCCGCCGGCGTATCCAAATTTTTCGATGACGTGGATCGAATTCGTGGGCACCGAAGGGGTGCTGATTATCGACGATACCCATCGCGACACGCTGCTCAGCACCATGCAGAAAGGCATCGTGCACCCGATGTCGACCATGCCCGGCGAACGCGTCGAACACACCTTTGCCGGCCCGATGGCAGCCGAAACCATCCATTTCATCGAAGCGGTGGCGTGTGATCGTCCGGTGCTCGTCACGCCCGAGCAGGCGCGCCAGGTCATGGAGGTATACATCGCCGCCGATCTTTCGGCCGAACGCAACGAACCGGTGAGCCTGCCGCTGCCGGAATCGCGGCTCAGCGCACTCGCGGGGAGCGGCCGATGAGAAAGCAACCGAAAAGAATCGGCCTCGCGATCGTCGGCGCGGGACGCGTCGGCCTGATCCGGGGCGAGCTTGCCGCGCGCCACCCGGAAGTCGAATGGATCGGCATCGCGGAAACAAACCCCGAGCGCGCCAGGTTCGTTGCCGGCAAGATCGGCGCCGAGTTCGTCACGGCGGACTTTCGCGAGCTTCTGCAGCGCCCGGAAGTGAACGCCGCGGTGATTTCCACCGACGAGCATTTGCACGTCGACCCGGTGCTCGCTGCTGTCGCGCGCGGACTGCCGATGATGATCGAGAAGCCGCTCGCCACGGACCTCGCCGAATCGCAAATGGTCATGGACGCGATCGAGAAGTCGAAGGTTGATGCCGTCGTCGGCTACACCCAGCGCTTCCGCCGCCGCTGGCTGGTTGCCAAGGAAAAGGTCCGCACCGGCGCGCTCGGGGAGGTCACGATGGTCACCTCGCGTGCCTTCATGAACCGGCTGGTTGCCATCGATAACTATAAACGCTCCGACAATCCGTCCGAAATCTCCCCGATGGTAATCTCCGGAACTCATGCCCTCGACATCGTGATGTGGCTGATGGAGGCCAAGACCCCGGTCGAAGTCTATGCGCGCTCGGTCGACAAGGCGCTGGGGCCGAAGTGGCAAGGCATCGATGGCACCGGATTCATGATCACGTTCAGCGATGGCGCGATCTACCACGGCGTAATTTCGTGGGGGCTGCCCGAGGTATGGCCGGGCGCGGTCTACAGCCTGGAAGTCGGCGCGGTCGGGACCGAAGGCGTGCTCACCATCGACGACACCCACCGCGATATCGTGCTCGCCACCAACCTCGTGCAGGGCGAAGGCTATGCGCCCGACAAAAGGCGGCACGTGGACTTTCTGACCAGCTACCCGGTGGGCGACATGGCGCTCGGCGAATTGCGCGGACCGATGCGCGAGGAAACCAACTCGTGGCTCAATCGCGTTGCGCTCGGCGTACCGACCCAGCATGCCACCGCACGCGAGGGGCATAACCGGCTCATGCTGACCAAGGCGATCGACCTTTCAGCGCGGCTCAAACGGCCCGTGGCACTGCCCATCACGCCGGAGGACGAAAAACGCAGGAATTAAGAGTGCCGCAATGAGCACGTTGAGCAGAAAATCCATAGATACATAACCAAAGGAGGGCAACATGGCAACACGACGTCATGGCATCGCGCAGCTGCTGCTGGTATCCCTGGCCACATTGGCGGCGGGCTGGTCTGCCGCGCACGCGGCTGAAAAATTTCCGGCCAAACCCGTTCGCATGATCGTTCCGTACGCCCCGGGCGGCGCAACGGACATCACTGCCCGCCAACTGCAGTCAAGGTTGAACGAGCTCTGGGGGCAGTCCGTCATCGTGGATAACCGTGCAGGCGCCTCGGGTAATATTGCGCTTGAACTGGCAGCCCGGGCGGCGCCGGATGGTTATACGCTGTTCGTCGGCAACGTCTCCACCAATGCGATCAATGAAACCACCTTCGCCAAGACCCTGTCCATCAAGCCTTCGCGCGACCTGACGGGAGTCACCAACCTGATTCAACTGCCGCACCTCTGGGTCGTGCACCCCTCGATTCCCGCCTCGACTCTCAAAGAACTGGTGCAGCACGTAAAGAAATCCGGTGCGAGCCTCAACTACGGATCCGCCGGCGTCGGGGCGTATCCCCACCTCGACGCTGTGAAGTTCCTGAAGATCGCGGGCATCGAGATGACGCATGTGCCCTTCAAGGGCGGTGCCGGGCAAATGATTCCGGGGATCATCGGTAACGAGGTGCAGTTCATGTTCATCAACATGGCGTCCTCGCTTCCGCATATCCTCTCCGGCAGGATCAAGCCGCTGGCCATTACGACGCTCAAGCGGCGTCCCGAATTGCCGAACGTGCCTACCACTGCGGAATCGGGCTTCCCCGGCGTAGGAACCAACGCATGGAACGGCCTGTTCGCGCCGGCTGCCATTCCGAAGCCGGTGCTCAGGCGCATCCACGCCGATGTCGTGAAAACCATGGAGAGCCCTGCGATGAGAGAGCAGCTGGCCAAAGTCTTCATGGAGGTCGTGGTCAACAAATCCCCGGAGGAATACCAGCAGTTCGTGCTGCAGGAAATCAAGACCTGGGGCAAAATTGTGGTCGACAATAACATCAAGATCGAGTGAGCGAAGCAAACCCGGCCGCGCAGCGCAAACGAAAAACATTTCCCGGTCAGCGCACGGCATAATCGTCGAGAAAGACGTCGAGATCCCGATGCGCGACGGCGTGCGCCTCAGGGCTGATGTCTTCAGGCCGAAAGGCGGCGGCAGGTTCCCGGCCATCCTGAACATCGGCTCGTACCAGAAGGACAAGCACTGGGTGCCGCCGCCCGACCTGGAGGAAAAAGACAATCCCTACATGAACTGGGAGACGGTGAATCCCCTGTGGTGGGTTCCGCGCGATTATATTGCGGTGCGCGTCGACGGCCGCGGTTCGGGCAAGTCCCCCGGCCAAACCGATCCGTTCTCGTTGCAGGAGGCGCTGGATTTTCACGATTCCATTGAATGGGCGGCGCGGCAGCCCTGGTGCAGCGGCAGCGTCGGCACGCTGGGAATTTCCTATTTCGCGATGACCCAATGGTTTGTGGCGAACCTCAAGCCGCCGTCTCTGAAGGCGATGATTCCGTGGGAAGGCGCGGCCGACATGTACCGCGACTTCGCTTATCACGGCGGCATTTTCTGCTTCGGTTTCGTGAGCAACTGGTACATGAACCACATGGCGCACCACCTGCTCGGCAAGCCGTACCAGCATAATCCCGACACCTTTTCAAAAAACTGGGTCTGGCACTTCATGCGCGACAGCCTCGATCGCGGCGCCTACCGTGACCGGCAGGCAAACTGGGACAACCTCGACATTCCGCTTTACAGCGTCGGCAACTGGAGCGGCATGGGACTGCACCTGCGCGGCAATACCGAAGCATTCGTGCGCGCAAAATCGAAACACAAGAAGCTGCGCATCCACGCCGGCACCCATTACCACCCGTTCTATGCGGAAGAAGCGCGCCGCGATCAACTGCGCTTTTTCGACTACTGGCTGAAGGGCAGGAAAAACGGCGTCATGAACGAGCCGCCGGTGAAACTGCTGATTCGCACCGGCGGGGGCAAAGGTTACAAATTCCGCTTTGAAAACGAGTGGCCGCTCGCACGCACGCAGTGGACCAAAATGTATCTGCAGCCGGTCAAGCCCGCCGTGCGCGACAGCGAACCGGTGGAAGGCGCCCTCACCACGGCGCGGCCCAAAACCCGCCGCGCGGTCACCTACTCCGCCAGCGGCATGACCAAGGCAGGCGTCGCGTCAGCCTCGTGGACTTCGACTGCGCTCGCCGGCAGCCTGCCGCGCATGGGCGTCTCGTTCGAGACCGTCGCGTTTGCCGAGGCCACGGAAATCACCGGTCCGGTCAATCTGGCGCTGTGGGTGTCGAGCACCACCGAGGACATGGACATATTTGCGACGCTGCGCAATATCGATGCCGCCGGCAGGGACGTCTGGGAAATCGGCCAGCAGCAACAGCCGGTCCCCGTCGCGAAAGGCTGGCTGCGCGTCTCGCACCGCAAGCTCGACCCGAAACTCTCCCTGCCCTATCGCCCCTATCACACGCACGACGAGCGTTTGCCACTGAAACCGGGGCAAGTCGTGGCAGTCCAGGTCGAAATCTGGCCGACCTGCATGGTGTTCGGGAAGGGCCATCGCCTGCGGCTCGACATTCAGCCTCGCGACGGAGTCGGCGCTGCACCGTACACCCACTACAGTGCGGACTATAATACGGGTTCCAACACAATCCATACCGGCGGGAATACGGCTTCATATATTTTGTTGCCGATCATCCCGCCAAAAACCAAGAGGAGATGAGAGCATGCATGTTTCGCGTAATTTAAGCGCTTTTGCCGCCGGCCTGTTGTCGCTGGTCAGTCTGAACGCCGTCGCTGCCGACACCGCGCCCTACCCCAACCGCCCGGTTCGCATGATCGTGCCGTTCGCGCCCGGCGGGGCTTCGGATACCGTCGGCCGCATCATCCAGCCAGCGATGTCCGAACTGCTCGGCGAGCAGGTGGTGGTGGACAATCGCGGTGGCGCCGCCGGCAACATCGGCGTGGAAGTGGCGGTCCGCGCCACTCCCGACGGCTATAACTTTCTCCTCGGCAACGTCGGCACGATGGCGATCAATCCGGTTTACTACACCAAGTTTCCGTACCGGCCATTGAAAGACCTCATTCCGATAACCCAGGTCGTTGATGTTCCGGGTTGCATCGTGGTTCACCCTTCGTTGCCGGCGAAGAACGTCAAGGAGCTGATTGCCCACCTGAAGGCCAATCCCGGCAAGCTCAACTACGGTGCGCCGGCGCCGAGCAGCGCGAACGCGCTGGAAATGACCATGTTCCTTAACGCGACCGGCACGAACGCGGTACAGATTGCGTATAAAGGAGGCGCCGGGCCGGCGATGATAGGGCTTCTGGGCAACGAGGTGCAGATGATGTTCGTGACTTTCTCTTCCGCCGTCAACTTCGCCAAGCAGGGCCGCGTCAAGATGCTGGGCGTGATTTCGTCAGAGCGCAACCCGGCCCTTCCGGATATCCCGACCATGCGCGAGCAGGGACTCAACATGGTCGTTGGGTCATGGCAGGGTTTGTTCGTTCCCAAAGGCACGCCGCAACCGGTGGTTAACAAGCTCTTCAAGGTCGGCGTCCAGATGATGAAAGACCCGCTGGTCATCAAGCGCCTCGGCGATAGCGGAATCTCCATCGTCACCAGCAAGTCGCCGTCCGATTTCGTCGCCTTCGTGAAAAGCGAGACCGAGCGTTTCGGAAAAGTGATCAGGGATTCGAAGATCGAAACCCAATAACGGCTGCACGACCCGCGGGATCCGGCGCACGCGGGACAGCGCCGGGTCCCGTTATGCTATAATTTTGGGGCTCGCGCAGGCTCCCGCATCGAAGATTGATATGGATCAACTTGTTCTGGTTTCAGGTCGCGTGTAATTCGCAGGTGCGCCTGACCGAGTCCTCGCGCCTGGAGTAAATCCGCTACACAGCAACCGTGGGTGGTCACGATTTTTCTGGTTCTGTTTCATACCCAAGTTCTGATTAACAATTGACTGGAGAACAACATGGCGAACGTCGGCATGGTGGGATTGGATTGGCAGGAACGCGTCAACTGGGATCGGTTGCGCAAGTACCGGCTCGAGCGCGCGCGCGAGCGGATGAAGGCACACGGGCTGGGCGCCATGCTGCTCATGTACGACGAGAATGTCCGTTATGTGACGAGCACCCTCACTCCCGGCTGGAACAAGCTTAAACCCGGCCTGCGCTACGCGTTGCTGTGCGGCGACGACGCGCCGGTGCTGTTCGAACAGGGCGATATCGGCCTGCACATCGAAAAGCATTCGCCGTGGATCCCGAAAGAAAACATCCGCTATTCCTATGCGTGGATCAAAGGCGCCGCCGGCCCTGCTTCGCTGTCGCAGGTGACGAAGTTCACCAATGCCCTCAAGCAGGAGATGAAAAAACGTGGCGTGGCCGGAACCAAACTCGGGGTCGATTTCATCGACATCAACATGATTCAGATCTTCAAGGACGCGAAGATCGACTGGACCGACGGCATGACGCCGATGATGGAGGCGCGCGCGGTCAAGAACCAGGATGAGCAGGAATGCATGCGCCAGGTCGGCGCCATCGGGGATGCCGCGCATTGGGAGTTCATGAAATTCCTGAAGCCGGGCCTCACCGAGAACCAGCTCACCGCGCACATCATGCAGTTCCTCTACAACATTCCGGGCATGGAAGACGTCGAGGATGTCATCGTTTCCTCCGGTCTGAATACCTGGCCCAACTGGCGCAACTTCTCGGACCGCATCATCAAGCCGGGCGACATGGTATTCATGGATCTCGCGGCGCTGACCTGGAACGGTTACAAGTCGTGCTACTACCGCACCTATATGGTGGGCAGGGAGCCGAACCAGGAGCAGAAGGATTATTACCAGATCGCGCTGAAGTGGCTGTACGACTCGATCAAAGCGGTTAAAGTCGGCGCCACCACCCGCGATATCGCCTCGCAATGGCCTTCAGCAAAAGAGGCTTGGGGTTACGAGGAAGAAGACCAGGCAGCCGCCAACCTGTGGGGTCACGGTCTCGGGCTTGCGCAGTACGACCAGCCCGTCATCTCGCGCATCTGGTCGCTCGATCACCCGATCGATATCAAGGAAGGCATGGTGTTCGCGCTGGAAACCCAGCACGGCAAGCCGCACCAGTGGGGCGTGCGCATCGAAGAAATGCTGATCGTCCACAAGGATAGCGTGGAGATCGTCTCCAACTTCCCGGTCGAGCAGATCACGGTGGTGGACCCGATGCCCGGCTACTGCAATTTCGGGAAACTACCGGGAACGTAAGCCGCGGGGACATCGCGAATGCAACCCGCGCCCTGGGCAACCTGATCGCCGCCTCGCCGCAGAAAAGGACGCAATGATCCAGTTCGTGATTCCTCTCACCGCCGCTGCCGCGACCGACGCCGGGCGTTTCGGCCCCAAGGCCGCTAATCTCGCGGCGCTCGGCGCTGCGGGACTGCCCATTCCCGATGGTTTCTGCCTCGACGCCGAGGCTTACCGCACGCAGATCCGGGCCTTGGGCCTGGAAGCCGACGCGCGCGGCGTCTTCGCGACGCAGGACCGGCCGCAGGCACGCCGCCACGCGCTCGCCATGAAACTCGGATTGCTCGACCGGCCGATTATTCCGGAGATTCTCGAGCCCCTGCTGGCCGCGCGCCGCGCGCTGATCGAGAAAAGCGGCGCGCTCGTTGCCGTGCGCTCATCCGCGCTGGTCGAGGACCGCTTCGGCTCCAGTTTCGCCGGCCAGTTCGAAAGCTTCATCGGGATCGAGACCGAGACCGACTTCATCACCGCGGTGCGCTCATGCTGGGGCGCGCTGTGGGCAACGCGCGCATTGCGCTACATGGCCACCCACGAGATCGACCCGGCGGACACGGCCATGGCCGTGCTCGTCCAGCCGCTGGTATCCGCGCGCGCGTCCGGTGGCGGCCTGAGTAAAACCGCTGACGGCGGCATGCTGTTGAGCGCGACGTGGGGACTCGGCTCTGCCATCGCCCAGGGCGAAGTCACTCCTGACCGTTACGAATTGAGCCGCGAAGCCGAGCTGCTGAACATCACAGCCGGCGTCAAGGACCACAGCATCGGCTGCATCCATCACGCGGAACCGACCACTCAAATCGTTCCCAAAGCGCTGATCGCCGAACCCTGCCTCAGCAAGCCGCAGGCGGTTGAGCTCGGAGGGTTGCTGCGCAAGATCGAAACTCTGATGGGCATGCCGGTGGAAATCGAATGGTCGATGGATGACACCGGTTTCAAACTGTTGCAGGCGCGTCCGCTGCATATGGAGCAGGCGCCGGTGCCGGACAAGCTCTGGCTGCATCATCCGCGTCTCAACGGTCATCCGGCCGGCATCGGCTGGGGCGAAGGACGTGCGGTGGTGGTGAATTGCGAATGCGAGCTCACCCGGATCAACCAGGGCGACATATTGATCACCAAAGTGGCGGGGCCGGCGCTGAGCCAGATACTCTCGCGCGTCGCGGGTGTGGTGGCGGAGCGTGGCGGCAGCACGTCTCATCTCGCCTCGCTCGCGCGTGAACGCGGAATCCCGATGGTGCTCGGCGTACTCGACGCCACCCGGCGCATTCCGAACGGCGTGCGGGTCGCGGTCGACGGCGTTGCGGGCGTAGTGCGCTGGATGCACTGATGCGCCCCCGGATATACATCACGCAGCCCGTCGCGCCGAGCGCCATCGAGCGGCTGCGCGCGGTGGCCGATGTGGAACTGAATCCTGACGCGATCCATATCGTGACCAAGGACGAGCTGCTGGATGCTGTGCGCCGGCACGACATCCTGTTCTGCCTGCTGCACGACAAGGTCGATCGCGACGTCATTGCGGCCAACCCGCAATTGCGGGCCGTGGCCTCGATGAAAATCACGCCCTCGGATATCGACGTGGAGGCGGCGACTGCCCGCCGCATTCCCGTGACCGTGATCGCGCCGATCGTCACGGAGGCGACGGCCGACATTCACTTTGCGCTGCTGCTCGCCGTTGCCCGGCGCCTGGTGGAGGGCGACCGGCTGGTACGTGCCGGCATTTTCCCCGGCGCGCAGTCATCGCATCTGGTAGGCGCCGGGGTATTCGGCAAGGTCATCGGGCTGATTGGCGGCGGCGGCCGCATCGGCCGCGCAGTCGCGAAGCGCGCGCACGGTTTTTCGATGCGAACCCTGTACTGGACCCCGCGCCGCAAGCCCGCAAGCGAAGAGCAGGAAGCCGGACTTATTTACGTGCCTTACGATCAGCTGCTCGCCGAATCCGATTTTGTTTCGGTCCATGCACCGCTCACCGCTGAAACACGCCACCTGGTTGGCGAACGCGAAATCCGCCTGATGAAGCCGACGGCTTTCCTGATCAACACTTCGCGCGGCCCGATCGTCGATGAAGCGGCGCTCATTCGCGCGCTGGTGGAACGGCGCATCGCCGGCGCGGGACTCGACGTTTTCGAACACGAACCCCACGTCGACCCGGCGTTGCTGACGATGCCCAATGTGGTGCTCACGCCCCATCTGGGAAGCGCGGTCCTGGAACTCAGGGAAATGATGGCCAACGTGGTGGTGGACAACATCCTGGCGGTGCTCGACGGCCGCCAGCCGCCCAACTGCTGGAATAAGGAAATCTACGCCCCGCCGAAATAGCGGAAGCCGGGGTCATTTGTAGCGTCGGATCAACCGATAAAGGAACTGTCATGACTGCAATGGCTAAGGTGGTTCTTACCGACTACGTGTGGGAGTCCCTCGACGTGGAAAAGAAAACGCTTGCCGGACTCGCCGAGTTGCTGCCTCTCCAGACCAAGAAACCCGAAGAGTTCCTGCCGCAGGCGGAGGATTGCGACGCTCTGCTCAACACCTACGCCGGGCCCATCACGGCGGAAACAATGGCGCGCATGCCCAAGTGCAAGATCATCGCGCGCTACGGCATCGGGGTTGACACGATCGACCTCGAAGCGGCCACGCAGGCGGGCATCATCGTCACCAACAATCCCTCCTACTGCGTCGAGGAAGTGGCCGAAGACGCGATGGCGATGCTGCTTGCGTGCGCGCGCAAGATCGCCTTTTACGACCGCCTGGTGCGCAGCGGGCGCTGGGAAGTTCCCCCGGGCAAGCCCATGTTCCGCCTGTCGGGAAGCACGCTGGGGCTGGTCGGCTTCGGCAATATCGCGCGGCTGGTGGCGATACGTGCCGCAGCCTTCGGCATGCGCGTGCTTTACTGCGATCCCTTCGTCAAGGATGGCCAGTTCGACGCCCCGGGCAAGAAAATGGAGCTGCCGGAGATGCTGCGCGAATCCGACTTCGTTTCGGTCCATCCCCCGCTCACGCCGCAGACGCGCAAAATGATCAACGACGACGCGTTTTCGCAGATGAAACCGACTGCTTTTGTCATCAATTGCTCGCGCGGACCCATCATCGACACCGACGCGCTGGTGCGGGCGCTCGATGCGAAGAAAATCGCCGGCTGCGCGCTCGACACCACGGACCCCGAGCCGCTGCCCAATCCTCATCCGCTGCGGGGACGGGAGAACGTCATCATCAATCCCCACGCCGCCTGGTACAGCGAGCAGGCGATGGTGGGCCTGCAGGCCGGCGCGCCGAACGAAGTGCGCCGGGTGCTTTCGGGCGAATGGCCCGTCAACGTAGTAAACCGGGCAGTAAAAGGCAAGAACCGGGCGGGACTCTAACGAAGTCTTTTGACCTGGATCAATTTGCTTTGACCGCAAGTCGAGTTTAATCCGCATGCATAAGCGCTAGCATCAACTCCAGCGGGGATTTTGGTTTTCGGACGCACCTTGCTCATGCCACTGTTCAATCAGAAGGAGGCAAACATGAAAAAGCTTTGGGTCTTACTTTCGGCTTTGATATTTTGCGGCGTTTTTGGCTATGGCGCCGCCATGGCGGCCGCGCCCGGAAAAATCAAAGTGGGCATCCTGCTGCCGCTCACCGGGACATTTGCGGCGGTTGCTGAAACTCAACGAGATGGCGCGCTGCTCGCGGTGGATGTCGTCAACAAAAGGGGCGGGCTCAACATGCCCGGCGGCAAAGTCATGGTGGAAGGCGTGGTTGCCGACGACGAAGCCAAGCAGGACGTGGGCGTCCGGCGCTACCGCTACATGGTTTCCGAAGGCGTCAAAGGCGTCGGCGGCCAGACCTGGGCGCCGCTTGCCTACGCCATCAACGCCATGGTCAGCAAAGAGCCCATGCCCTATTTTCCCGTCTGCGTGATGGCCAAGGAAGCTTTCCAGAAAGGCAAGCTCGCCGATTCCACCTTCGCCACCGCATACAGCCCATGGACAGTGGGCTACATGGCAGGCCAGGCGGCCGTCAAGACGCTGGGCAAAAAGCGCATCTTCTTCCTCGCCCGCGCGGACAGCTGGGGCTGGGACATGCGCGACGGCGCGACTGCCGCCGCCAAGGAATACGGCGCCGAAATGGTCGGTTACGACGAGGTCTCGCTGGGAACCAGCGACTACACCACCGTCCTGCAGAAAGTCCGCGCGGCCAAGCCGGATGTTTTCATCGCCGCGCAATTTGCCGCCGACGCCGTGGCGCTCCTGAAGCAGGTCCAGCAGATGGGGCTCAACAAGGAAATGACGATTTTCAACGCCTTCATCACCAACGTAGTCGCGAAAGGCCTTCCGCCCGAAGCGCTGGAAGGCGTCTACGCGATGCATTATTTCTACTACGATCTCGCCAACTTCCCCGACAAGGAAGTCGCAAAAAGCGCCAAGGAGTTCACCGACCTGTATCGCGCAAAATACAACCGGCCGCCTGACGCGTATGCCACCATCGCCTATATCGCCTACATGGAGATGTTCAGGGGCTTCGAGGCTGCCAAATCCTTTGAACCGCAAAAGGTGTCCGCAGCCCTGATGGCAAATAAAGGCCAGTTCAACACGGTCAAAGGCGCCGCGAACTGGCGTGGCGATCACTCGGCCGTCTATAAGCACGCCGCTTTCCTGGTGAAAGGCAAAGGTCCCAAGGAGCAGAAGAACGAATGGGATCTTTTCACGGTGATGGGTTCCGTGGGCGGCGAGTCGGTGCTGCCGACGCTGAAGTCTCTCGGTTACTAGGTCGCGGGTAACTGTCGCCTGCTGTCTTGCGTCCCGGTGAGCGTGCCTCGCATTCACCGGGACGGAGTTTTGCGGAAGGGCCGGCCGTGAGCACCGACTTGCGCGCAGAAATCATCAGAGCCGAGGGTGTCACGAAGCGCTTCGGCGCACTGGTTGCTGTAGACCGGGTTGACTATTCGCTGCGCGAACACGAAGTCGCTGGCATCATCGGCTCCAACGGGGCCGGCAAAACCACCTTCTTCAACCTGCTGACCGGGTATTACGTCCCCGAAGAAGGGGCCATCCTGCACAAGGGCGTAAACGTCACCCGTATGACCCCGCAGGAACGGGTGGCGCGGGGACTGATGCGTACTTTTCAGCTCACCTCCACTTTCGACAATCTCAGCGTGACCGACAACCTGGTACTGGCCTTTTTCCGGGCGCACCGCAAATCGTCGCTGCTGCATCTGCTCTTCAATACCTGCAAGAAGTACCGCAACGAGGACAAGATCGTCGCCATTCTGGAAACCTTCGATCTCCAGCCGGTGCGCGACCGGCAGGTGACGAATCTCAGTCTGGGGGAAAAAAGGCGTCTGGAAATCGCCATGGCGGTGCTGGCCGAGCCCGAAGTGTTGCTGCTTGATGAACCGCTGGCCGGGCTTGCCGAATCCGAGATCAAGGGCGTACTGGACGTGCTGGGCAAGCACATCGGCAAACAGACGATCCTGATCGTGGAACACAAGATTTCGCACGTCAAGGATTTCGTGCAGAGGCTCACCGTCATGCACGAAGGCAGGATCATCGCGGACGGCGGATATGAGGAATGTTTGCGCAATCCCGAGGTGCGCAGAAGCTATTGGCAGATCGATGCCTCGGCCGATGGAACTGATGAGCATGCCACCCGATAGCGGCCTTGCGGCGACTGCCGGCGAAATACTGGCCGTCAAAGGCCTGAACGTCGCGTACGGCGAGGCGAAGGTCCTGTTTGATATGCATTTGAGCGTGCGGGCGAAGCAGATCGTGGCCTGCGTGGGGCGCAACGGCGCCGGCAAGACGACGCTCCTCAAGACTATCGCCGGATTTCTGAAGCCGCTTGCCGGGTCCATCACCTCCGGCGGCGTGAGCCTCGTCGGCCGCAAGTCCTACGATATCGCGAAGATGGGAATCAAGTACGTGCCGCAGGACAAGAAAGTATTTTCCGACCTGACGGTCCGGGAAAATCTGGAACTCGGCAGCTATGCAACGAAGGATTACAACTGGGATCGCGTCACCGACTATTTTCCGAAGCTGAAAGAGCTGATGGACCGCAAGGGCGGCTATCTGAGCGGCGGCGAGCGGCAGATGCTGATGATCGGCAGAGCGCTGCTGGGCAACCCGAAAGTGCTGCTGATCGACGAGCCTACGGAAGGACTCGCGCCCAGCATCGTTGCGCACCTGCGCAGCGTTTTCACGGAATTGAGCAAGAACACGGCGCTGGTGCTCGTGGAGCAGAACCTGCCTTTGGTTTGCGCGATATCCAGCAAGGTCTACGCCATCAAAGAAGGGCGCATCGTGGCCGAGCTCGCAGACCGGGACTCGATCAGGACGGATGTTTGTGAACGCTACCTCTAGCGATTCAAGGGCGGAAAGATGGTGAAAGTATTCAGATGGTGGTGGGGCCTGCTGCTCGCGTTTGCGCTGCTGGCGGTGTCCAGGGTATTCCTGCCCCTGCCCTTCGTCATTGAGGTCGTGATTTTTTCGATCTACACGCTCGGTTGCAGCTTCCTGCTCGGGCGCGTCGGGTTCATATCGTTCGGCCAGCCGGCTTACCTGGCGGTCGGCGCTTATGGAACCGCGTTTTATCTCTTTTATTTCGGCACCAATCCTTACATCGGCATCCTGCTCGGCGTGCTCTCGGGGTTCGTCGTGTCCGGCATCGTCGGTCCTCTGTTCGTGCGCCTGCGCAGCGATTATTTCGCGCTGGTAAACCTGGCGCTGGCGGTGATCATCTACTATCTCATGCAAAAGGTGCTGGCGGACATCACCAAAGGCGACAACGGGCTGTGGTTTCTGACCAACATCGCCTCCACCCCGGTGCTCGATCTCGGCAAGCCCAATCACTTCTTCATCTTCGCTTTCCTGGTCGCGCTGGCCGTGTGGGCGTTCTTCAAGTATCTCGACGACTCGATCTACGGCGCCTGCTGCCTCGCCACCAAGATCAACGAAGACAAGCTCAGATTTCTCGGCTACAGCAATTTCAGCGTGCGGCTGCTCGCTTTTGTCATCGCCAATACGACGACCGCTCTGGCCGGCGCGATGTATGCCGTCTATCTCGGTTTCGTGAGCCCGGAAATCAGCAGCCCGTCGCGCGCCGCCGATCCGGTAGTCGTCACGATACTCGGCGGGGTCGGCACGCTCTACGGGCCTATCGTCGGCGCGTTCGCTTACACCGGCATGAAGGACGTGATCAGCAAGTTGATCGGCAACTGGGAACTTTTCATCGGTTTCCTGCTGGTATTCATCATGCTCGCCGGTGAAAAAGGCATCTGGGGCTCGCTGCAGCCGTTGTTCGGGAAACTGTTTTCCCGCAAGAAGGCACCGCCTGCAACGGGTGTCAGCACGGGAGCGCGGCAATGAGCGCGCAACTGCTGACCTCCGGCGTCATCTTCGGATTGAGCATCGGAAGCATTTTCTTCCTGATGGCGATCGGCCTGTCGCTGTGCTTCGGCCTGATGCGCATCATCAGCCTCGATCAGTTGCTCTATTACTCGGTCGGCGCGTACCTCACCTATACCCTCAGCCTGGTGACCGGCAGCGTGTGGCTAGGCGTGCTGGGGGGATTGGTGGTCGCGGGAATCGTCGCCTTTGCCGTGGAGCGGCTGGTTTTCAGGCGCATCTACGAACGGGAACTCACTTTCAGCATGATCACCTCCTTCGGGATCCTGATCGGCGGCATCGGTGTCATCAAGTTTTTCTGGGGCGTGGTTCCCCGTCCCGTCCCCGTTCCGACGATGGTTCAGATCGACATCATCGGCACGGAAGTCCCGGTTTACCGCCTGATTGTCGTCGCCATCGCCGCTCTCGTTTATATCGGCATCTGGCTTTTTCTGAACCGCACCATCATCGGCAAGGCGATCCGCGCCGGCATCGAGAACGTGGAGCACGTGGAAGGCCTCGGTATCAACGTGTCCCGGCTTTTCACCATCACCTTCATCATCGCCGGAGCGTTGTCGGGACTTGCCGGCGGACTGCACGCACCGCTCATCATGGTCGATCCCTCGATGGGGCTCGAAGTGCTGGCATTCGTCTTCATGGTCGTCATCATCGGCGGCCTGGGAAGCATCAAGGGGACCCTGGTGTCGGCCTTTATCGTCGGGCAGGTGGTTTCGCTGGGTTCCCTCATCTACGCGCCTTTGGCGCAGATGGCGCCGTTCGCCATCATGCTGCTGATTCTGCTGATCAAGCCTACCGGCCTGTACGGCAGCGCGCTCCTGAAGCGATAAGCCCAAAAAAAAGCCCACCGGTTTTGCCGGTGGGCTGCGGTAACCACTCGTAAGGAGAGTTATTCGGGTTACCTAAACAAAACTCAGTCCCAGCATCTCGCGCTCGAGCTGCAGCTTGCGCGGCACGCGCGGCCCCAGCTTCTCGAACAGCGCGTCGTGTTCCTTGAGTTCCTTGAGCCATTGCGACCTGTCGATCGACATCAGCTCGGCAAACTGCCCGCGGCTGAAATTCTCCAGCCCGCGCCAGTCGAGGTCCTCGAAGCGCGGCATCCAGCCCACCGGCGTCTGCATCGCGTTCGCCTGGCCGCGGCAGCGCTCGATCACCCAGCGCAGCACCCGCATGTTCTCGCCAAATCCGGGCCACAGGAACTTGCCGTCTTTGGAGAGCCTGAACCAGTTGACGTTGAAAATGCGCGGCGGATCATTGAGTTTTCCGCCGACTTGCAGCCAGTGACTGAAGTAATCGCCCATGTGGTAGCCGCAGAAAGGCAGCATCGCCATCGGATCACGCCGCACCACGCCGACCGCGCCGGTCGTCGCGGCGGTGGTTTCGGAACCCATGGTGGCGCCGGCATAAGTGCCGGAATCCCAGTTAAACGATTCGTAAACGAGCGGTATGCCATCGCCGCGCCGGCCGCCGAACAGGAACGCTGAAATCGGCACGCCGTCCGGGTTTTCCCATTCCGGGTCGAGCGACGGGCACTGCGATGCGGCCACCGTGAAGCGCGCATTGGGGTGCGCGGCTTTTCGGCCGCAATCGGGAGTCCAGTCCCTGCCCTGCCAGTCGATGAGTTTCGCCGGCGGAGTCTTGGTCATGCCTTCCCACCACACGTCACCGTCGGGCGTCAGCGCGACATTGGTGAAAATCACGTTCGCATGCAGCGTCGCCATCGCGTTGGGGTTGGATTCGGTCGAGGTGCCGGGCGCCACGCCGAAGTAGCCGGCTTCCGGGTTGATTGCATACAGCCGGCCGTCCTTACCGGGCTTGATCCAAGCGATGTCCTCGCCGACGGTGGTGATCTTCCAGCCCTTCATCGCGGCCGGCGGCACCAGCATCGCGAGATTGGTCTTGCCGCACGCGCTCGGGAAAGCCGCGGCGATGTAGTCTTTTCTGCCATCCGGCGATTCGATGCCGAGGATCAGCTTGTGTTCGGCCAGCCAGCCCTGCTCGCGCGCCATCACCGAGGCAATCCGCAGCGCGAAACATTTCTTGCCGAGCAGCGCATTGCCGCCATAACCGCTGCCGAACGACCAGATCGATTTTTCCTCCGGAAACTGCACGATCCACTTCTCGGACTTGTTGCTCGGCCACGGAATGTCTTTCTGGCCGGCGGCGAGCGGCATGCCCACCGAATGTACACACGGCACAAAGAAGCCGTCGGCTCCAAGCTGGTCGAGCACCTTGCGGCCCATGCGCGTCATGATGCGCATGTTGATCGCCACGTAGGGCGAATCGGTAAGTTCGACACCGATATGCGCAATATGCGACCCAATCGGCCCCATGCTGTACGGAATCACATAAAGCGTGCGGCCGCGCATGCAGCCGTCAAACAGCCGCTTGAGCGTCGCCTTCATTTCGGCCGGCGCGACCCAGTTGTTATTGGGCCCGGCCCCATCCTTGGTCTTGCTGCAAACGAAGGTGCGGTCTTCCATCCGGGCAACGTCGTCAGGATCGGAGCGCGCGAGGAAACTCTGGGGGCGTTTTTCGGAGTTGAGGCGGATCAGCGTGCCGGCGCGCACCATTTCATCGCACAGGCGGTCGTATTCCTGCTGCGAGCCATCGCACCAGTAGATCGTATCAGGTTGGGTAAGCTGCGCGATCTCCTGCACCCAAGCCTTGAGCTTCGCGTGGCGCACGTGTTCCGGAGACTCCGGTGTGCGGGCAATGCGCGCTGCTGTAGCCGTTTTTGTCATTACTGCCTCTTCCCCTCGCGGCAATCCGATTGTCATTACCGATCAGATGCTTACGTTACAGGTTCACATTGCGTGAAACGGAAAAGAGCGTAATTCTACCCCAAATCGGCGACCGATTACAGTTTTGCGTTACGCGCCAGGTGAAATATACAAAACGCTGTTATTTCAATTGGTTACGGATGTTACTGGGACGCCGCTGCGCCGCCGCGAGCCACAGCATTGCGATTCCGGTCAGCAGCAGAAACGGCACCGCCAACTGGTTCATCAGTTCCCACCCCTGCAATGTAAACAGCAAGCCGGATGACAGCGAAGTTGCGATCATGGTGATGAAGATCGCAAGGTCGTTCGCGCCCTGCACTTTGCCGCGTTCCGATGGCGTGTGGCATTCGATCAGCAAAGTGGTGCCGCCGATGAACATGAAGTTCCAGCCGACGCCCACCAATACCATCGCCCCCCAGAAATGCGCGACTTGGAGTCCCGCCAGCGCCACGGCGATGCAGGCGAGATTGAGCACGACGCCGGTCAGCATCACGTTGATCACCCCAAAACGTTTGATCAGCGTACCGGTGAAAAACGACGGTGCGAACATCCCGATCACATGCCATTGGATCACGAACGCCGCATCGCTGAACGGATGCTGGCATGCCACCATCGCCAGCGGCGTTGCTACCATCAACAGATTCATCACGCCGTAGCCGGTTATGGAACTCAAGACCGCGACGATGAAAGCGGGCTGGCGCGCAATCGCCGTTAGCGGGCGTCCTGATTCCTTACGCTCCGCAACCGTCAATGGCGGAATATCGATCAGCGCGATCAACCCGATGGCGAGCAGGCAGAACACGCCGAGCGAAAGATACGACCCGGCAAACATCGCCTGCACGAAAAAATCCTTGGAAATCTTGCTGGTTTCGGGTCCGAGGATGCCGCCGGCTATGCCCCCTGCCATTACCAGGGATATCGCCCTGCTCTTGAAATCGATACTCGCGCTATCGGCAGCCGCGAACCGGTAGTACTGGCCGGTCGCGTTGTAGATGCCGAGCACCAGCGTTCCGGCGCATAACAGCCAGAATTCATGCGTAAAAGCGGCGTAGGAACATATCAGGGCTCCCACGATGCCGAACACCGCACCAAGCGTAAAGCCGGTGCGGCGCCCCAGCCGCCGCATCAGCAGCGAAGCCGGCATGGTCGTCAGCGCCGCTCCGACGATATAGGTGGTGATCGGCAGCGTCGCCAGTGCCTTGTCGGTTGCGAGCGCGTAACCCGCAAGCCCGTTGGCCGCGATCAGGATCGAGTTGTTGGTAAGCAGCAGCCCCTGGCAGGCCGACAGCAGCGCGACGTTTTTCTGCGCTTTGTTCATCCATTCGCGCCGGCGCTAGCGGCGCTGAAACTGCGTCTTGCCGAACAGGATGTCGCGCGATTTCTCGTCGTGCGGCGCGGTATGGTTGACGTCCGAGAGCACCTGGAGCGCGCGCTGCACCGCCGGACGCGCATTGATCGCATCGAACCAGCGCTGCGCGTGCGGAAACTCCGCCAGATTGATGCCGCGCCGGTCGGCGTTGCGCATCCACGGGAATACCGCGATGTCGGCGATCGAGTATTCGTCGCCCGCCAGATAACGCGCCTCGCCGAGCCGCTTGTCGAGCACGTTGGTAAGCCGGATCGCCTCGTTGGTGTAGCGCTCGATCGCGTAGGAAATTTTCTCTACCGAATAGGCACGGAAGTGGTTGGCCTGGCCAAACATGGGGCCGACTCCCCCCATCTGCCACATCAGCCAGCACAGGGCAGCATAGCGCTGGTGCAGATCCAGCGGCAGCAGTTTGCCCGTCTTGCCGGCGAGGTAAATCAGGATCGCGCCCGACTCAAACAGCGAAATCGGCTTGCCGTCCGGCCCATCGTGGTCGACGATCGCCGGAATCCGGTTGTTCGGACTGATCTTGAGAAATTCCGGCTTGAACTGGTCGCCGGTGCGGATATTCACGCCATGCACGCGATACGGCAGCCCGGTTTCCTCGAGCATGATATGGATTTTGTGGCCGTTCGGGGTCGGCCAGCTGTAAATGTCGATCATTCTTACCCTCCCTGAGATATCAGTCCGATACTACCAACAACCCCATAGCGCCGCAAATGGGCCTTGCCGGTGCAAGCCGCGCCATTTCTTGTTAGGCTTCACATCACAAGTTCCCATGTTGCGCTTCCCTTTCGCTGCCTCTTTCATCCCGCCGGGCGTGCTTCCTGATGCCCGGCTGTTGCTGTGGGCGCGCGGGCTGCGCGCGTTCGGCGACGGCTACGTCAGCCTGCTGCTGCCCTACTATCTGATGCTGCTGGGCTACAGCGCGCTCGAAATCGGCGCGATCGTCACGGCCACGCTGCTCGGCTCCGGGTTGATGACCCTCGGCGTCGGGTTCGTCGCCCATCGCTTCCGGCAGCGGACACTGCTCGAATTCGCGGCGGTGCTGATGGCCGCAACCGGAATCGCGTTTGTTCTGACGACTGATTTCTGGCCGCTGCTGTTGATCGCGGTCATCGGCACGATCAATCCGTCCAGCGGCGATGCCAGCATCTTCGCGCCGCTCGAGCAATCCCTGCTCACGCGCACGGTCAGCGCCGAACACCGCACCGCATTGTTTGCGCGCTACAGCCTGATCGGCGCATTGATTGGTGCGCTCGGCGCGCAGGCCTCGGGCCTGCCCACATTCGGCGAAAAATGGCTGGCGCTCGATATCAAATACGCGATTCAGGTCATGTTTCTGGTATACGGCGTCTGCGGCGTAATCAGCTTCTCGCTCTACCGCCGCCTGTCGCCGCAGCTCGAACCGCACGATGAGGCACCGAGCGCCCCGCTCGGCAAGTCGAAGCGCATGGTCTATACGCTCGCCGCCGTGTTCAGTCTCGATGCGTTTGCCGGCGGATTCGCGGTGCAGTCGCTGCTGGCATTGTGGCTCCTCCAGCGCTTTGAGCTTTCGATTGTGACCGCGGGGACAATCTTCTTCTGGACCGGCATTCTGGGCGCGTTTTCGCAGCTCGCGGCGGCGCGGCTGGCGCGCCGCATCGGCTTGATCAACACCATGGTGTTCACGCATCTGCCGTCGAATGTGTTTCTGATCCTGGTGCCGCTGATGCCCACTTTGCCGCTCGCGCTGCTGTTCCTGATGCTGCGCTCCGCCTTGTCGTCAATGGACATTCCGGCACGCACTTCCTACGTAATGGCCGTAGTCACGCCCGGTGAGCGGCCCGCGGCAGCGAGCCTCACCGCGGTGCCGCGCAGCTTGGCCTCGTCGATCAGCCCGATGTTCGCCGGCTGGCTGCTCACGCTCTCTCCGTTCGGCTGGCCGCTCGTCATATGCGGCGGGCTTAAAATCGTTTACGATCTGATATTGCTTGCGATGTTCCGCCGCGTACGGCCGCCGGAAGAACAATGATGAATCCAACCTCACAGGAGACCCCATGAAACTGCTGACTTTTCGCCCCCCCCGCGCGCGCAACGGCCATTTCGGAGTGCTGCTCGCGGGTAATCGCGTATTGGATGTGACCGCACTCGCCGGCCGCAAGCTCCCGGCGACCTTGCTCGAATGTATCCAGAAGGGGGATTCCGCGCAGGCGGCAGTCCAGGCTGCCGCCGCTGATGCTGAAGCAGCGCTCGCGCGCGGCGAGCAACTGCCGCAGGTGTTCGCGCTCGATGCCGTCACGCTCGAAGCGCCGCTGATACCGGGCAAAATCATGGCGGTCGGCAAGAACTACGCCGATCACGCCGCCGAAGGCTCGGGGCAGACCTACTCCCGCGTCGCCGGTTTCATCAAAGTCTCCAGTTGCGTCGTGCCGCACGGTGCAACCGTGCGCAAGCCGGAATGGACCGAAACTTTCGATTACGAAAACGAACTTGCGATCGTGATCGGACGCGAGTGCAGCGACGTCGCCCCCGAGGCGGCCTACGACTGCGTGTTCGGTTACACCATCATGAACGACCTCTCCTGCCGTGAAGTGCAGCAGGCCGAGCGCAAGGAAGGCAACATCTGCATCGGCAAGAACTTCCCGACCGCCGCTCCGCTCGGCCCCTGGATCGTCACCAAGGACGAGATCCCCGATCCGCACAATTTGCGCGTCGTCACGCGCATCAACGGCGAAGTGCGCCAGAACGGCAACACCGCCAACCAGATTTACCGCATTCCGGCGCAAATTGCCTGGTACTCGCACGCCGGATTCGAGCCGGGTGACTTGATCTCGAGCGGGACGCCCGCCGGCACCGCGATGGGCTACAAGGGTCCCGGCACGTGGTATTTGCAGCACGGCGACCGCATCGAATGCGAAATCGAAGGCATCGGCGTGCTCGCCAACACGGTGACTACGCGCAAGCGGCGCAGTTGATCCGTCACGCGGTGGCTTAAGCTCCGGTCTGTAGCGCTCACCCGGGTTGCGGATCGCGCTTCCAGCGCAGCCATACCCGCAATTTTCTGAAATCCTCGGCGTCCAGACTGTCCGGCAGGATCACCGCACGCGTGATTCTGCCATCGTCCGTGCTTTTCAGATTCAGGATCGTGAGCAAGGAAATCACGTAAGTGCTGCCCAGCACCTCGCATTCGATCCACCCGCCGCGCCGCGTTTGAATGCTGAACTTGTCGTCAGAGGTGATTTCGAGCCCGATCACCGCATCCGCCGCGCGTAGTAGTGCGCTCTGCCGCACGTTGAACACGAGACTTGCCGCCAGCGCCGCGATCGCAATCGCCTCCAGCCACGGCGCCATGCCGGCCAGCACAACCATGGCAATCGCCGCGCCGTGCGCGAGCACGAGTGTCGCAGCGAGTATCCGGGAGGGCCGCAGACTGATTTTTGACACGGGCAGGCATCCACAACGCGCCGCACATCATAACATTGCGGCCCTTTTCATTCTTGCAGCCTGCCCATGGCAGCTTATAATGCAAAAAACCCCAGGGGCCACTGGTATCGAGGGTTTCATGATCGGCACCGGCGCCGGATATATGACCCTCATCACGATCGATCAACTGGAAAGGGCGGTGCCGATGGCGCGCCATGAGGACCTGGCCGGATACATTGACTTTCTGAACGACGGCATGGAGCGCTTCGGGATCAACACACCCGGCAGGATGGCAGCGTTCATCGCGCAGGTTGCTCATGAGTCCGGAGACTTCAGGCACACCGAGGAAAACCTGAACTACTCATGGCAGGCCCTGCGCAGGACGTGGCCCGTGAATTTCGCGACCGACGAATTCGCACGGCAATATCATCGGCAGCCCGAGAAAATCGCCAACGCTGCGTACGCCGGCCGTTACGGCAATGCGGACGCGGCGAGCGGCGACGGCTGGAATTACCGCGGACGAGGCCTGATTCAGATCACCTTTCGCGACAACTACCTTGGCTACTCGCGCGCGATTTCCGATCCGTCCCTCATGGATGATCCGGGCCAGGTGGCCCGCCCGCGCCACGCCGCCCTGTCGGCGTGCTGGTTCTGGGCGAGCAAGGGACTCAATCCGCTCGCCGATGCGTGCGACGAAGACGCCTTCAACCAGATCAGCTATAAGATCAATGGCGGATGGAATGGCAAGCTGGACCGGCTGGAGAACTGGGCGGAGGCCCGGGCGGTCCTGCTGGCGTGAGTTCATGGGTTTTCCGCAGCTCGAACAACGAAGGAGGATTGACGATGAGATTATCCAGCGCAGTGACTTCGGCGGTTTTGGCCGTCACGATGGGGCTTGGGATCAATGCCTCCCATGCCCAGCAGAAACCGACGCGGCTCCTGATATTCGCGGCCGGCGGACCGGTCGATTTCGTGGCTCGTCATCTCGCCGTCAAGTTGAGCCCGCTGCTCGGCGGGCCGGTCGTGGTCGAGGCTCGTCCCGGTGCGAGCGGCGTGGTCGCCGCGCAGGCGGTTGCGAATGCAGCACCCGACGGTACCACGCTGATTCTGAGCAGCTCCGGCTTGCTTACCATCACCCCGACCATCACCAAGGACCTGCCGTACGACACGGACCGGGACCTCGCGCCGGTGTCGCGCGTCGTGGTAAATGCCACGGCGTTCGTGGTCGGGGCGTCGACGCCGGCGAACAACGTGCGCGAGTTCGTCGCGTTCGCGAAGCCCCTCAAGGAACCGTTGATTTTCGGTTCGCCCGGCGTCGGAAATATCGTGCAGATATGGATAGAGACGTTCAAGACCGCGACCAAGCTCAACATCACCAATGTGCCCTACAAGGGCATCGCCCCGGTAATGATCGACATCCTTGGCGGCCGGATCGTTGGTACCTTTGGCGACATGCCTGCCGTGTTGGCGCATGTCAAAGCGGGTAAATTGAAGGCGCTCGGCCTGGTAGGGACCAAGCGCAATTCCGCGGCGCCTGATATCCCGACGATAGACGAGCAGGGGTTCCCGGGGGTCGATGCGTTGTCCTGGTATGGCGTGCTCGCCCCGGCAAAAACGCCGCCGGCGCTCGTTGCGAAACTTGCCGAGGCAATCGCGCGCGCGCTTGCGGACCCCGAGTTGAAGGCGAAACTGGCGGAGTCCGGGGTCGAGGCCTCCTCATCCACGCCCGAGGAATTCAGGCAACTTATCCGCACTGACCGGACACGCCTGGCAAAGATCATCGCCGAGCTCAATATCACCGCGCAATAGGAGCAAAGTCTGACATGAGCGAAAATAGCCGTCGTGCCGGCGCGAGCGTTGAGGGCGCGGCCATCGTCGAGGCGATCAAGAGGAGCGGCGTCGAGTTTGTCGTCTCGGTGCCCGACCGCGTCACCAGCGAAACCGTGCTGCGCCGGGTCGCATCCGATTCCGCGTTGCGACTCGTGCGCGTGTGCAAGGAGGACGAAGGCGTCTCAATTTGTGCCGCGCTGTCGTTTTGCGACAAGCGCGCGGTGCTGTTGATGCAGAACACCGGCTTGCTCGACTCGGTGAACGCGTTGCGGGGAATCGCCGTCGAATACCGGCTGCCGGTCGTCATGATGGTCGGCCTGCTCGCCCACGAATCCGATGCTCCGCCGGCGCAGTCGCGCAACTACGGCGTGCGCATCGTCACCCCGATCCTCGATGCCATGGGAATCGAGTATGAATTCCTGCACGGCGCTGGCGACGAGCAGCGGATCACGCCCGCGATCGAACGCGCCTACGCGAACTCCACCCCGCTCGTGCTGCTCGTCGGAAGGAGCCCGGTATGATGAAGCGTGACCAGTGCCTGAAGCTCCTCGCGAAATACCACCGCGACGAACTCGTGGTGCCCGTATACCAGGCAACGTTCGAGTGGCTGGCGATCAAGCCGGATGCGCCGACGTTCACCGCGGTCGGCGCGATGGGCCAGGCGTCATCGCTGGCGCTGGGCCTGGCGCTGGGCCTGCCGGAGCGCCGGGTGATCGTGCTCGATGGCGATGGCAGCCTCCTGATGAACCTGGGCAGCCTGGTGACCATCGCGAACGCGGCGCCCAACAACCTGCTGCACTTCGTCTGCGAGAACGGCACGTACGAAGCCAACGGCGGACACCCGATTCCGGGCAAGGACAAGCTCAGCTTTGCCGGACTCGCGCGTGCGGCAGGCTACCGTGAAGCGCACGAGTACTCGGAACTGGACGCGCTGGAAGCCGCGCTGCCCGCCATACTGCGCGCGACCGGCCCGGTATTGATCGACCTCAAAGTCGAACCGGGCGCGAGTTATCCGCAGGATTGGGCCTATATGCACGGCCCCGTGGCACGCGAAAAATTCAGGGCTGCGGTGCGGCAATCGCGAGGCGCTTGAGGCGCAGGACGCCGGCGTAAGCCTCAGTGCGCCCGGTCTGCAACCCTACTTGGGTGCCGTCTTGTCCGGATGATCAACGCTCATCAGCGCGCGGAACACCAATACCGGAATGGACGCGCGATGCAGCACGCGGCTCGATTCGTTCCGCAGAATCAGGGCGGCCAGTCCCTTGCGATAACGGGCGGTCATCACAATCAGGTCGCAGGCACGCGCATTGGCAGTATTGACAATCGCGTCGTAAGGCCGGTCATTGGTCGCCACCACGGTGTCACACGGCACGCTGGCCGCATCCGCCGTCTTCTGCACGAACGCGAGGAACCTGTCGGCCCGGGCGCGCGCTTCCTCTTCCGCCTGATCCTGCATCGACGGGTTGAACGAGCTTTCTTCCGCCATTGCCAGGCGAAAATCCGGCATGACGTGTATCCCGGTGACTTTCGCGCCGCACAGCTTCGCCAGCTCGATGCCGCGCTCAATGGCCCTTTCGGAATGTTCCGAGCCGTCGGTGGGCATCAGTATGTGTTTGAACATGGCTTCCTCCTCAGGTTGTGAATTCACGTCGCCAGCCAGGCATGCCGTGTACCGCTTTTTGTACTTCAGCCGATTTAAGAGCAAGCTTCCACCACCCGCGCGCCGCCGTCAAGCACCAGACCTGCAAAGCGCCCCAATTAATCCGTTCAGTCGCCTTCGAATTCGCACAGCGCGAACACTTTCTGCCCGTGTTTTTCCAGCCGCTTGCGCCCCCCCAGCTCGGGAAGATCGATCACAAAACAGCATTCGATTATCTTTCCGCCGGTTTTTTCGATGAGCTTTACGGCGGCTTCAGCCGTTCCGCCGGTGGCGATCAGATCGTCCACGAGCAATATCCGCTCGCCCTGCGCGATCGCATCGACGTGCATTTCGATGCGGTCCGAACCGTATTCCAGGTCGTAATCGTGGCCGATCGTCTCGGCAGGCAGCTTGCCTTTCTTGCGTATCGGCACGAACCCTACTCCGAGCTGAAACGCCAGCGCCGCACCGACAATGAATCCCCGTGACTCGACCGCAACGATTTTGTCGATCCGCGATCCCGTGTAGCGATTGACCAGTTCATTGATGGTGATCCGCAGTCCCACCGGGTCTTTCAACAACGTCGTGATATCCCGGAACATCACCCCCTGCCTGGGGTAATGCGGCACGGTTCGTATGCGTGATTTGATCGTCATGGAATTTTCGCAAAAGTCAGGGATTCTTCAGCAGGCGGCCGGCCACGGCATCGAGTTTCGCCACCATTTCCGGGTCACGTGCCTCATGAGCGGTGATCAACGCATGCTCCAGCGCGGTTCGACAGCCGCATTGGCGCGCAGCGGCATCCCCGCGCAGCCTTGGCGCGAGACATTTGATCAGGGCTCGCGCCTTGTCCGCGTTGGCGAGCAGCACCTTGATGATCGCATCCACCGTCACGTCATCGTGATTCGGGTGCCAGCAATCATAATCGGTCACCATTGCGACGGTGGCATAGCACAGCTCGGCCTCGCGGGCGAGCTTGGCCTCGGGCATGTTGGTCATGCCGACCACATCGCAATTCCAGGTGCGGTAGAGTTCCGACTCCGCCAGACCCGAAAACTGCGGGCCCTCCATCACGAGGTAAGTGCCGCCCCGGGCAACGTCGATGCCGGCCTCGCGCGCCGCCAGCTCGACGTGATCGCCAAGCCGCCCGCAGACCGGATGCGCCATCGACACATGCGCCACGAGCCCTGTGCCGAAAAAGCTTTTTTCCCGGGCGAAGGTGCGGTCGACGAACTGGTCGACGATCACGAACTTTCCGGGCTGCAAATGCTCCCGTAGCGACCCGACGGCGCTCACCGAGATGACATCCGTGACGCCGGCGCGTTTGAGCGCGTCAATGTTGGCGCGAAAATTGATTTCGGACGGAGGCACGCGATGGCCGCGGCCGTGGCGCGGCAGAAACGCCATTTCCTGACCCGCCAGTTCTCCCATGAGCAATTCATCGGAGGGTTCGCCGAAAGGGGAAGCCACTTTTTGCCAGCGCTGGTTGACGAGGCCGTCAATGTCGTAGACGCCGCTGCCGCCGATGATACCGAGCACTTGCCGCTTGCTTGCCAAGCTCATCTCAAAACACTCCTGGAATAGACTCCGCCAAGAATCCGCCCCACGCCTCTCGCGGGCATCAAAAAGCGCAGCGATATCGTTCTTGGCCCGGCGCGATGCCATTATAATGATGTTTGTCATGAATCCGTGAAGACACGATCAGGAGTCGTTCGATGGCCGATACCGAAGGCGCCAAAGAAACCAGGAACTACTTTCCCGATATTCCCGCGGCCCATGACGGCTTCTACCTCAAGGGCGCGCACCAGCTGGACTGGGGCATGCGCAACCGCCTCGCGCGCATTTTCCGTCCCGCCAGCGGACGCACGGTCATGCTGGCGATCGACCACGGTTACTTTCTCGGACCCACGTCAGGCCTGGAGCGCATCGACCAGACGATCCTGCCGCTGCTGCAGTACGCCGACGCGCTCATGTGCACGCGCGGCATTCTGCGCTCGACGATTCCGGCCTCGTTCGGCAACGGCGTCGTCATGCGCTCGAGCGGCGGCCCAAGCACGCTCAAAGAACTGTCGAACGAGCGCATTGCAGTGGACATCGACGATGCAGTCCGGATGAACGTGTCGGCCATGGCGGTGCAGGTGTTCATCGGCGGCGAGTTCGAAACGCAGACGGTGCACAACATGACCCAGCTCGTCGATATGGGTCTGCGCTACGGCGTTCCCACGCTGGGGGTGACGGCCGTGGGCAAGAACCTCGCGCGCGACGCACGCTACCTCGGATTGGCCACGCGCATCTGCGCGGAACTTGGTGCGCAGGTGGTCAAGACCTACTACTGTGCCGAAGGCTTCGAGAGGGTGACGGCGGGCTGCCCGGTGCCGATCGTCATGGCCGGCGGCACGAAAATGCCCGAACTCGACGCGCTGACGATGGCGTACAACGCCGTCAGCCAGGGCGCAGCGGGC